>Ga0163150_10008232_pt1 | contig 11933 bp, 10 predicted proteins | sample OliLakLV19P2IB_FD_148628 | JGI IMG/M metagenome (GOLD analysis project Ga0163150, IMG submission 148628) | Freshwater microbial mat bacterial communities from Lake Vanda, McMurdo Dry Valleys, Antarctica - Oligotrophic Lake LV.19.P2.IB | ecosystem: Environmental > Aquatic > Freshwater > Lake >...
GCCATAGTTCTTGGGTTGAAGCTCGCCCTGGCAGTATACCGTTCTGCCGAATTCGCCGCCCCAGATGACGATGGTGTCGTCGAGCATGCCACGATTCTTGAGATCTGAGATGAGGCCCGCGGTGGGTTGATCAACGTCGCCGCAGTTCAGGGTAATGTCTTTGGGCAGGTTGCCGTGCTGGTCCCAGTCGCGGTGGAAGAGTTGGATGAACCGCACGCCACGCTCGGCAAGCCGGCGCGCCATAAGACAGTTATAGGCGTAGGTGCCTGGTTTGCGCGCCTGCTCGCCGTATAGCGCAAAAGTGCTTTCCGGCTCATTCGCGAGGTCGCTCAGTTCCGGTACGGATGTCTGCATGCGGTACGCCATTTCGTATTGCGCGATGCGGGTGTCGATTTCCGGGTCCTGGTATGCCGCAAGCTGTTTCTGGTTTAGTTCAGCTATCCCGTCAAGCATGCGCCTGCGTGTTTCCGAATCGATCCCCGGCGGGTTCGAGAGGTACAGCACCGGATCGCCGCCCGAACGGAATTTTACGCCTTGGTATTCCGATGGCAGAAATCCTGCTCCCCAGAGCCGATCAAACAATGCCTGCGCGGGCCGAACCATATCTGATCGCGAAGTCATTACAATGAAGCCGGGCAGGTCTGCATTTTCGCTGCCGAGTCCATAGCTCAACCATGCGCCAAGACTCGGGCGTCCCGGTTGTTGGCTACCAGTCTGGATATAGGTGATGGCCGGATCGTGGTTGATGGCTTCGGTGTTCACCGTCTTGATAAAGCACAGGTCATCGGCGATAGAGGAAACGTGGGGGAGCAGTTCGCTGATCCACGCGCCCGACTGGCCGCGTTGCGCGAACTTGAACATGGGAGCGGCCATTGGAAACTTCGCCTGACCGGAGGTCATCGTGGTCAGGCGCTGGCCCATACGCACGCTTTCCGGAAGGTCCGTGCCATGCACCGTTTCCAAGTGCGGTTTGTAATCAAAAAGATCGAGTTGCGAGGGACCACCAGACATGAACAGGTAAATTATCCGTTTCGCCTTCGGCGCGAAGTGTGGGCCTGGCATCACGCCGCCCGCAGTCGCGGCTTCTGCGACTGCGGCAAAGGTCGAAGGATTCAATAGCGACGTAAGCGCCGCCAGGCCAATCCCGCAACTACACCGGTCGAAGAAGTGCCGCCGCGTGATTAGGTGTTCTGTATCGCGTAGTGGATTCATGGCATTTTCTCGCATCTAACAGCTTATAGCGTAACATAACGAGTATAACACAGACGTTGAACCGCTTTAGCCGAGATATTGGTTCCGGCAAAACAGGTGTAATTCGGATTTTTAGCCTCTATAGTGCGATGACATTTGACTGGCGGAAACCAAATCCGATGACGATACCTCGCGAATTCAGCTCTAGTAAGCGTGCGCGATACACAGCGAACCTCGGTGTTGTACTTGCTTTGACCGCGCTACTCACGTGCCTCGTCCTGTTCTTTTTCTATTCGCGATGGTACTTCGCGGCCGGCGCAGGCGTTGCCGCGCTTCTATTCTGCTTTGCTTGGCAAGCCATGCTGGTCGCACGCCGCCGGATCGTTACTGATCCCAAACATCTGATCGAGGTCCGGCCGGACTGGCTTCTTCGAAAAAGTATTCGCCCGATCGTGCGTGTATTCCCGTATGCCATGTGTCGCCTGACCACGAAAGCAGAATCGAATATCGTCAAAGAGGCGACATTTACCCGAGTCGACTCCACATCTTCCGTAACGCTTCCGGCGTCGCTCGTCAACTTTTCGGAGCTTGTCGCGTTTCTCCGTGAACAAATGAACTCTAACGATGTCGCCGGCTTCGACACAAAGTATTTGGATACGCTGCTCAAGAAGGGACTGACGCTTCGTTACGGCACTCCAGCGCAAGCAACCCAAAACTCCAGTATCGGCGTAAGCAGCGCAATCAGTTTCGTATTATCGATGGTGGGGGGCGCGGTCGGCTCATTTGCAGGAAATCTATTGGCACATGCAGCCGAGGCTATGCTTTCCAATACAGCGGGGTCGCTCTCACGATTTGCGGGAACCCGGATTCGCCTAGAGTACGATGGTATAGTGCGCGAGTCGCTTTTTGGACATGAGCGAATCGCATACCGGGACGTTCGCCAATGCAGTCACGTCAAACGTTACTCTCAGCGCGCGCTCGGCATCATGTCCAGCCAAGACACCATCTACGTTTACGATTCACTTGTAGGATTTGATCTGGTCGAGCGAGTTTTCAAAGCTAGATGCAAGCCGGATATTTGGCCCAAACACGCATTCCCGTGGGAGTTGCAATTGTCCAGTTGGGGTGTGGTGCGAATGTGCATTGTAATGCTCATACTTTTTATTGGGGCCACCTGCGGTTACGTATTCGCCGTTTACGAGAAAGGTCCCTTGGAATACACATGGGCAGAATGGTCGAAGCTACTCGGGGTGGCAGCGCTGACCATCACAATCAGTCTTGGTATTTGGTTCGACCGGCGACGACGGTACGTGTTCACGAAGGACGAAATCGAATTGCATCGACGGAAAATCACGCGACGCATTCCGATCTCCAGTGTGACAAGTTTTCGAATTCACGAAGATGGCGACAGGAAAGGTGTGGATATAGAGTATCCGGGCGGCCCCCTGCAGATTACTCAGGAAATCACCCGTGTATCCATCGCAGGAATCATTGATGCGTTGCGGTCATTGTATCCCACGATAGCGTGGAGTAGTAGCGACGCAATGAGCGCAGAAGAGGACGTGGACTTTGCTCTGAGCGAATTGGACGCCAAATAGAGCGGGTGCCCAGCCTGTACAAGCCTCGAAGAATTAATGTTCTGGCGCGGGGTCTTCGTGTCCGTGCAATTCGCCGTGCAGCACGCGCTTGTCGATGGGGAGGACGGACGGCACAGTTGGGGAGCTGGTCCATGCGTCCGATTGATGGACGAAATCACGGGCGAGATAATCGGGAAGAAACATTCCTAGCAGGATGAACAGCCAGAAGAACGCGCTTGCCACAAATATCCACGTGAGTCTTGTACTGTATTTCACGTTCATGAAGAAGAGGACTATCAGCCCGGCCTTGATGATGGCGATGACCATAGCGACGACGGCGTTCATCGAACCGAGGTCGATGTATGCCGCTGCGACGGTCAATAGCATAAGCACGGCGAGCGCGATACCGGTAACAACGTAAACTTTAATGGGAACGATAGTGTGCCCGTGCGCGCCGTCGTGTGCATGAGAATCGTGAGCCATGACGAAATACGTCTCCCTAAACCGCCGGCATTATCCGTGCCGTTGGACCAAATAAAGCAAGGGGAACAGGAACACCCAGACAATATCTACGAAGTGCCAGTAGAAGCCGAACAACTCGACCTTCATGTATCGCTGTGGCGAGAAATAGCCTTTGTATGCCAGGGCCATAATCCATATCAGAATTCCAGCGCCGATGATCATGTGCAGTGCGTGCATGCCAGTCATAATGAAATAGAGGACGAAGAACAGTTCGATCTGCCCTTCTGTCGGCGAGCCGATGACCGGGCCTGTCCAATGAAAATTCGCCCCGGGAATGAGATGGTGAAAGAATTTATCCTTGTACTCGAAGTATTTCACGACCAGAAACGTAAGGCCAAGTATCAGCGTCAACCACAAACCCAGTTTCAGGCCGCGCTGCCTTCCGGTTTGCGCGCACCAGACCGACGACGCCATGGTCACGCTGGAAACCAGCAGGACGACGGTGTTGCCGCCTCCCTGCCAAACGTTCAACGCGCCGCTCGCAGTCGCCCAGGCATCGGGAAACTTGATGCGGTACACGAGGTAGGACACAAATAATCCGCCGAAGAACATGACTTCCTGGGCTAGGAACAGCCACATTCCCAGCACGGCAGACTCGGTCTGCTGCTCCAAGTCCTCGAAATGGTGGGCTACGAGCCCGTCACTGCTATGCGCCACTGTGCGATTCCTCTGTCGTGTACGAATACGCTTCTTCGACAACGATGGGTTGGCCATCGGGGAAATTAAAGGTTGGTGGGGGGGAGGGGACCTGCCATTCGAGGCCTTTCGCGCCCCAGGGATTCATGCCGGCCACCGGCCCTTTCACGAGGGACCAGACAAGATAGAACGGCTGAAGTATATATCCTATGCCAAGTATAGAAGCGCCCGCGCTGGACATGACATTCAGCACCTGAAATTCCTCTACATACTGGTGGTAGCGCCGTGGCATGCCCAGGAAACCGAGAATGAACTGCGGGAAAAAGGTCAGGTTGAACCCGACGAACACGAGAATTGCCGCAATGCTCGCCAGGGCCGCGGGATACATTCGGCCCGTCATCTTTGGCCACCAGAAATGAAGGCCGCACATATAGGCCATGACCATTCCGCCCACCATCACGTAGTGGAAGTGGGCCACGACAAAGTAGGTGTCGTGGAAATGAATATCGTTTGCCATCGAGGCCAGGATCAATCCTGTCAATCCGCCGACGAGAAACAATCCGATAAAGCCCATCGCGTATAGCATGGGCGCCTCGAACGTGATTTGGCCTTTATAGAGTGTCGCGGTCCAGTTGAAGACTTTGATCGCCGAGGGCACCGCAACCAGGAACGATAGCAATGAGAAGACGAGGCCCGCATACGTGGACTGCGTGCTCACGTACAAATGGTGGCCCCAAACAAGGAACCCGATGATTGCAATCGCAAGGCTCGAGAATGCAATGAACTCGTATCCGAAGATGCGTTTGCGTGAGAAACACGGAATCACTTCCGATATGACGCCCATGCCCGGCAGAATCATGACGTACACGGCGGGATGTGAATAGAACCAAAACAGGTGTTGGAAGAGGACGGGGTCTCCGCCAAGCTGCGGATCAAAGATACCGACGCCCCAGACGCGTTCCACGGCCACCAGCACCAGCGTTATGGCGATGACGGGTGTGCCGAGCACCTGAATTATGCTGGTGGCGTAATGCGCCCATACGAACAAGGGCAGGCGGAACCAGGTCATGCCTGGCGCGCGCATCTTGTGTACGGTCACTATGAAATTGAGGCCGGTGAAGATGGAGGAGAACCCGGCCATGAATGCGGCCAGAATCGCCAGCGTGACGTTCGACGCTGCGTAGGTTGTGCTGTAGGGAGGGTAAAAAGTCCAGCCGGTATCGATTCCCCCGTTAATCACCACACCGATGGCCATGACTCCGCCAAATACATACAGCCACCAGCTCAGCAGGTTGATTTTGGGAAAGGCGAGGTCTTTTGCGCCCACCATGATCGGCAGCACGAAGTTGCCGAGCGTCGCGGGCACGGACGGAATCAGGAAGAAGAACACCATGATCACGCCATGTAGCGTGAATGCCTTGTTGTACATGTCGCCCGTCAGGAAGTCGCCCTTGGGCGTAATCAGTTCGAGGCGAATGAGCATTGCAAAGAGGCCGCCCATGCCGAAGAAGATTGTGATCGAAATCAAATACAGGACCGCGATGCGTTTGTGGTCCGTGGTGAACAACCACGACATGAGCGTCGATTTCGCGTTGATATAGTTTTTCGGCGCGGCGGGTATCACGTCGGGCCGTGCGGCAATGCTACTCATGACTTGGCGCCACTCTTTTCATCTTTCAGGGACTTGATGTAGTTGATCAGGGTCATCAGGTCCTGTTCTTTAATCTGGTTTCGGAACAAAGGCATTAGCGGGGGATAGCCCGCGACCAGTTTTGCCTGGGAATTCAGAATCGACTCGCGCAGGTATTCCTCGTCCGCTACGACTATGGAACCGTCGTTCAATTTGACTTCCTTGCCGAATACGCCCTTCAGCGTTGGACCGCGGGGGCTGGTGCCGGTATGGCAAGTCACGCAACCCAGTTTGGTGAACAACTTCTCGCCCGAACTCGCCATCGTCACGCCGGTATCAGTGCCGGCAAGCCATGCCTGGTAGCGTTCCGGCGTCAACGCGGTCACGGTGCCGACCATGCGTGAATGGTCGGTGCCGCAGTATTCCGTGCAAAATAAGTGGTACTCGCCTTCTTTCGTCGCATTAAACCAGAGCGAAGAAAAGCGGTTCGGAAGCACGTCTTTCTTTACCCGAAACGCCGGGATGAAGAAGCTGTGGATCGTATCTTCCGAGGTCATCGTGAGCTTTACCGGCACACCGATGGGCACGTGCAGCGCGTTGATTTCGCGCTTGCCGGTCGGGTGTTGAATCTTCCACATCCATTGCTTGCCTGTGACGAGGATTTCCATGGCGCCTTGCGGCGTCTTGGTGAAATCGATATACGCGTATGCCGAATAGAAGAACACGAGGACCGCGGCCACGAGCGGGATAATCGTCCACGTCAATTCGAGCGTGCGTTCGTTATCTCCCCGAATGGTCCTGTCAACATTTGTTCCCTTGCGGTACTTCACGCAAAAATACACGAGCGTGAACACCACCGAGAAGAAAAAGAACATAGACATCGCCAGCCATCCGTAAAACAGAAAGTCCATTTTCCCGGAGATGGTTGACGCCTGTTCGGGTATAAGAGGTATGGTCGCCATAATACCTTACGCGCTCTGCCTTTCGACGCGGTTCATTCGCGTCCAACATTCATGTCATAACCCACACGCATGATGACAGTGCGCGGGTTCTCCAACCTACGGTGTCACGAGCGGCTGTTCGTGGACGCCAGGCATCTTGCGGCGCCGCTCCTGAAAGAGCAAAACTCCAATCAAGATTGCGAGAAACGCCACGGTAAGTCCGCCCGTTATTCGTATCGCCGCCATTATCACAAACCCATACGACCCGCTCGATGGATCGTACCGGTAACACAACAACCTGATTTCGTCGGCCAGGGAACCAATCCGTTCTTCCGCGGCATCCATCAGTCCGAAGCGAAGGTCCTGTTCCGGATACTCGATGCCATAGAAGTAACGCGAAACCTTGCCCTTGGGCGTGAGCACCATGATGGCGCTGCCATGCGCGTACTCGTCAACGCTTGGCAAATAGAGATATTGAAATCCGACCGCCTCCGCCAGCGCGCGAACATTTTCTTCCTTGTCCGTCGTGAGGAAATGCCATCCGCCTGAACTGTCCGGCAACTTGTACGCTTGCATCACGTTTTGCTTTTTTATTGATGCGAGTTCCGGTTTCTCGCGCGGATCGAAGCTGACGGTGATAACCTCGAACTCTTTGCCAATCGCGAATTCGAGTTCGTTGAAGACTGCCACCATGCCCTGCATGATCTCGCCACAAAGCATCGGGCATTCGTAATACACCAGCGCGAGCACAACCGGCTTGTCTTTCACTAAGTCCCGAAGCGCAACACTTTTTCCGGATTCATCGACAAATGTCAGGTCAAGCGGGACCTGGCTATCCAGTTTCTGGATGATTTCGACTTTGGGGGGCTCGGGCGCGCTCATGACTTGCGCGTGCGCCGCCCCGCAGTACGCGGCAATTACGCATAGCGTTATCCGCAATGCATCGCCCCAAACTCGTGCTATGTTTATGTTTTGCTTCATTCGTTTACAGGGCGGGCGCCGCCGTTTCCTCTGGCGCTATTGGCACCGGTAACGCAGGTGCGGACTCCACCGGCCCGCCAGGGAGAAGTCCTTGGCCCGGAATGTGGGCTTCGCGTCCGTGGGGCAGCCCCTGTTCGGCGACGATCTCAAGCGCCTGATCTACGGGAATCTGAACGATGCCGGCAACTTTGTCCACCCATTTGTACTCGTCAATACGCGCTTTCTCTTGTTCCCTAAACGCTTGAAGGTCCAGTACGGGATGCTCCTGCAAGCGGGGGAGAGGCGGTAAATTGCGTTCTTCGGCAACGGGCAGCACACGCACGCTGTGAGTGCTCTCGGCTGCTTCGCCTTGCCGGAAAACCCACAGTGCCGTAACGATGCACGCGATGGTTGACACCGTGAGAACGGCAAAATTCCAAAATAGCGGCTTGCCGGAGACATCTGTTCTCTCGTAGCCCGTAATCCCATTCTCGAGAACGGTGGGTTTGTGTTCTTTATGCAGCATGTTCGGACGCCTCCTCATGGGCAAACACGCCGACGCCGATCGCCTCGTCCATCCTGTCGTCGTGCAACGGAAGCAATGGATATTTTTGCAAGTTGCGGACAAACAAAGCCAGCCATATTCCGCCTAAACAGAGCAGGCCGCCTGCGTAAATAACGACATTCATAAGGGTCAAGGTCTCGAAATTCGGATGAAACGCGGGAATGATAATGAAGAACAGATCGAGCATGTGAGCTACCAACAGCCATTTCGCCATGAACAAGAGGCCGGCGCGCGCGCGCTTTACGCGGCGTTGCAAGAGAATGAACAGCGGCAGAAAGAAGTGAAAAGCGATTAACAGGGTCGCGAGAATTTCCACTCCACCGGTCTGGCGATGAAGATACCACGGAATTTCTTCCGGTAAATTGCCCGCGTAAGTAATGAGATACTGGGAAAATGAGATATACGACCATAGCACGACGAAACCGCAAGCAAGGCTGCCGAGGTGATGGAAGTAGTCCGTTTTAATCACTGCCGCGAGCGGCTTTTCATCCGCGATCTTGTTCAACATGATGATTGAAAACGCGAGGGTCGCGAGTCCGAATCCCACAACAAAAAGTGGCCCATAGATCGTGGAGAACCATTCCGGCTCAAGCGACATGCCCCAGTCGCAGGCCGCAAACGTCACGCTGATTACGTACGCAAGAAGCCCAAAGGACGAAATCGAGCGCATGCGCAGGGTGATGCGCTGATCGCCGGTCTGATCCTGCCTTTGCGACAAACTCGTCAGGCGCGTTGCGAGGAAAATCCACACCGCGAAATAGACCAGCGCGCGGGCTACGAAGAATCCCTTGTTGTACCAGGAAATATCCAATACAGGGACAAGCAGGGATTGCACCTTGCCCTGGACAAATTCGCTCTCCATTTCCACACGCGCGGGTGTCCAAGGGTACAAATAATCCATTCCAATCAATACGATGGGCAGAAGCAACACGAGGTCGAGCCAAAGGTTCCGCGCGCCCGCTTCGACGATGCGTTGGATCATGAATCCCCAGCGGCCGGCCACAACGTGGTGTAACATCAAGGCTGAGAGACATCCTAGCGAAAGTCCGTTCCAAAACAGGAACGCGTAGAGGTAGGCCTGGAAAAAAGTTTCCCGCGATGAGACTAGGCCGATCCCCAATATCACGGCACCGGCAATGGCGGCGATAATGCCATTGCGCTGAAGCGCCGCCAGTCGCGGATTGTACTCAGTGTGCTGCATGGCTTCCTTCTTCACTCGGCTGCCCGGCCGCCTGCGTGGGCGCGAGAAGCTCCTGCTTTTCGGCATCGGGCACATCTTCGATGGACGCGTTTTGGCTAAGCTGCAAGACGCGAATGTACGCTGCGATTTTCCACCGGTCTTCCACGGACACGCGCGTTGCATAGCTGTACATCACACCGAACCCATTCGTCATCACATCAAAAAAATACCCTGGAGGAGATTCCATAAGGCGCTGCTGGTGATAATTCCCCGCCCGTTTCATTTCGCGTTGGACGATCATGCCTTTGCCATCGCCGACTTTGCTATGGCAAGGCGCGCAATAAATATTGTATCGATTTTGTCCCCGTTCCAAATCAGCTTTCGTGATCTCGAAGGGAAACGACGTGGCATACTCCCCGTCGATCTTGCCGGTGTACAAATGCTCATCCGTGTTGGCCGCGCCAAACGGCACCGTGCCTTCTACGAGCAGCAGCCGGCCATCGCCAAACATCTCGACGTCCGGCATGCGTTCGAGAGGTTTGATGCGGCTGTTGTTCCACATCCCCTGGTGGCAACCGGACGCGGCGAGCGCAACCGCCACGCCGAGGCTGACCGGCCATTTAAGCTGTCGAATGCTATCTTTTAGATTGAAGAACATGGGTCCGTCCGAATCATTAAGGCTCGACCACACTGACATACTTCGCGCCGAGCTCTTCCAGAAACCTTTTCGTCTCAACTTCATCATAGCGGTCGTCAGAACTCTCGACAGTCAGGAAGAAAGCATCCCGTCCAGCCTTCTCGCGAAACCGTTCGACATTGAAAACAGCATGATAGGGCAGCGGCAGGCCGTTCAATGCGAACATGCCGAGAACGGCCGAAAACGCGGCAAACAAGATGCCGAGTTCGAAAGTGATCGGAATGAACATTGGCCAGGTCACCAATGGCCGGCCTCCGATATTGAATTGATAGTGATACCCCATGCTGACGGCTTGCAGCATAAAACCCGTGCATGCGCCCGTCAATCCGCCCGCCAACACAATATGCGCAACGCGATTGCTGGGAAAACCCACGGCTTCGTCCAGACCGTGTACTGGGAACGGACTATAGGCTTCGATCTTGCGGTACCCGGCGTCATAGGTCTTTTGGGTCGCGGACAGAATCGTGTCCGGCGAGTCAAACTCCGCCATGAGCCCGAAGGGTTTTTCTGGTGCGTCGTGATCCGAATGCATGGTCCTAGTGTGCCTTGCCGTGTTTCTTCTGCTTATCCAGCAACATCTTTAATTCAAACGCCGAGATCATGGGTACAAATCGCACGAACAACAGGAATAGAAACAGGAACAGTCCAATCGTTCCGAAAAAGGTCGCTTTGTCCCATACCGTGCCGTGATAATTACCCCAGGACGACGGCAGATAATCGCGCGCCAGGCTCGTCACAATGATGACATAGCGTTCCAACCACATGCCGACGCTGACGACTAATGATATGGCGAACAGCGCGTAGGTGCTGTTGCGAACGCGCGAGAACCAGAGTAACTGCGGGCACAATCCGTTGCAGACAATGAGCGCCCAGTAAGCGTATTTGTAATACCCCAACGTGCGATGGACCAACATCTCGCGTTCCCACAGGCTGCCGCTGTACCACGCGAAGAATGCTTCCATGATGTAACCATAGAATACGACCAGGCCCGTCACCAACATGACTTTCGCCATATTGTCGATATGCTTCATCGTAATCATGTCTTTGAGGTTGTACAGGCGCCGGATGGGAATGGCGAGTATCAGCACCATCGCGAAACCGGCGTAGACGGCGCCCGCCACGAAGTACGGCGGGAAGATCGTCGTGTGCCAGCCGGGAATGATGCCGACTGCGAAGTCGAAGGACACCACGCTGTGAACGGACACCACCAGCGGCATGGAAAGTCCCGCCAGAAGCAGGTACGCGGTCTCATACCGCGACCAATGCCGCGCCGAGCCGCGCCATCCGAGGGACAGAATGCCGAACGCGTACTTCGCGACTTTGTTCTTCGCGCGATCGCGCATCGCCGCCAAATCGGGGACCAGTCCCGTATACCAAAAAAGCAGCGAAACGGTTGCATACGTCGAAATTGCGAATACGTCCCAGACCAGCGGGCTGCGGAATTGCGGCCAAAGCGCCATCGAGTTGGGGTAGGGGAGTATGAAGTATGCAACCCAGGGGCGCCCCATATGAATGATCGGATACATTCCCGCGCATACGACGGCAAACAGGGTCATGGCTTCGGCGAACCGGTTAATTGAGGTGCGCCAATCCTGGTAGAACAACAATAGAATAGCGGAAATGAGGGTACCCGCGTGGCCGATACCGATCCACCAAACGAAGTTGATGATGTCCCAGCCCCAGCCCACGGGAATCATGATTCCCCAAATGCCGACACCCTTCGCAAACAACAGTGTCAGCGAGTAGAGCAACACCAGCACGCCGAACGAAGCGCATGCGAACAGCACAAACCACGCCTTCGGATGCGGTTTTGTATCGACAATTTCGGCGATCTTGTCGGTCAGGGTCGCATAGTCATGCCCGGATTCCAGCAGCGGAATCTTTGGTTCCAGCTCATTGAGCCGGGTATTAGTGGTGGTTGGCATTTGCTGCTGCGCTTTCCAGTTCGGGATTCGGGTTCCGAAGTTTTGCAAGATACGTCGTGCGCGGCCGGGTCCCAAGGTCGCCAAGAAGGGAATAGTTCCGCGGACCCGC
>Ga0163150_10008233_pt1 | contig 11933 bp, 14 predicted proteins | sample OliLakLV19P2IB_FD_148628 | JGI IMG/M metagenome (GOLD analysis project Ga0163150, IMG submission 148628) | Freshwater microbial mat bacterial communities from Lake Vanda, McMurdo Dry Valleys, Antarctica - Oligotrophic Lake LV.19.P2.IB | ecosystem: Environmental > Aquatic > Freshwater > Lake >...
GTGTTCATCGCGACCCCAGCGCCGAGCAACCCCATGGGCGTCAAGGGCGGCAGCGAAAGTGGCGCGATCGGCGCGCCCGCGGCGATTGGCAATGCAGTGATCGATGCGCTATGGCATCTCGGCGTCCGGGACATCAACCTGCCGATCACGTCTGAGACGGTGTGGCGCGCTCTCCGCGCCGCGAGTTCGGATCGCACATCACGTCGGCAGCCATGAACGAGTCGGTAGCAAATCGCCGTACCGAGATTGCCCACCGGATTTGTGATGAGCTTTCTGAATGCGGCGTGAAGCTGATCGCGAGCTTACCCGACAATTGGATCAGCGATCTGATCGCTGCGATCGATGCGGACGACCGCTTCACGCATGTGCCCGTCAATCGCGAAGAATCCGCGATCGGGCTCTGCTCCGGCGCTTATATGGGCGGTTTGGGTTCGGCGGCCGTGATGGGGGCGTCTGGATTCATGACCGTTATCTACGCCATCACCAAGATCAACTACTCCTACGAGATCCCGCTGTTGACGCTGATCACGCTGCGCGGCGCGCCCGGCGATCACCATAAGCACCACGTCTCGAACGGCCTCTATCTCCGCGGCGTGATCGAGGCAATCAACATGCCTTTCACGATCGTGGACACAGCCCAGGGAATTCCGCAAATCGGACGTGCCTATCGCCACTCGCGCACGTTCTCGCGACCCACCGTTGTCGCGCTTACGCGCGATCTGCTCCGCTAGGTGCCCGATGCGCTATTCAGATTGCTTTCAGCGTCTTGCTGTGCGCCGCAGCGACCAATGGGTAATCACGTCGGCCGGGAATTCCGGCCAGGCGTGGTGGGCAGCGACACGCGACAGCGAGCGTACGTTCTATCTCGATGCTTCGATGAGCCTATCGACGATGTTCGCATCGGGGCTTGCGCTGGGGCATCCCGCGCAGCGCTTCTGGGCATTCATGGGCGACGGCGCGTTCTGCATGAATCCGGGAATGCTAATGGTGGAGCGGTCCATGAACCTGCCGAACCTCGTGCATTTTCTAGTCTCGAACCGGGCCTATGGAGCAACGTCGAACGCCGCTATTCCAAACGGCGCTGACAATGATTACGGCGCGATCGCGCGCGCTATCGGCCTTGAGCGCGTATTTGCGTTTGACAGCGTGGACGCGCTCGATCGGGGCTTGGACGCGGCGGTGAGCGCGAACGCGCCCGGCCACACATTCGTGGTGTTAGAGGTTGAACCGTTCTCCGCCGACGAGCAGAAGCTCGAGCAACCGCCATTCGACGGACCGGAGATGAAGTACAGGTTCGGCCGGGCGTTCGAACGTACCTCGGGCACCGAAATATTCGGATATCGCCTGTAGAGAATACAATAGTTCGGAAATGCCGGTTCGTGATCCTCTAACGTCCAAATCGGTCAACCCTCATAAATGCTTTCAAGAATTCGACTGCTGCAACAGCGAAGCCTCGGACCGGAGGCCTAGTCGAACTCCGTCGAGCTGATCAAAGCTCTTGGTTCTCTGGCTTCTTGTTTCCTCCGAAAACTCGAAACGAACGGCCTCGATTACGCCGTCGGATTTGGGCGGCATCACGAATTTTCGCAACATGGATTTTCTCGCGATGGTTCAAGCCGAGTCGGAAACTATGGCGTGCTGCTCGATCGTCGCCAACGCGGTCCGATTTCAGCTTCTTGCGCCGACATACCATCTCGGCAACTTCATGCGAACGCCGACCCCGCCAGAGTTAGCCGCTCAGTGGTCTGACGTCTTCCCTGTTCTGTTCTCCATCGTGTGCGAGAGTTTTCCGGAAGGTTAACGGTGTTCAGCATGGGCTACCAGATTCCAATCTTGATTCCGTGGCGAGGGAGAATGTCGCGTTCAGAAATGAGCATTTTTTCGTCTGGCAAAGTCACTGTCATCTTGCGCGCACGCACCCAATCGAACATTCGACCGCGAAATTCTCCAATTACGCTTGCACGAGACGGATCATCGTGAAAGTCGATGGTCTCGGAGGGATTCTCTTGCAGATCAAAAAGTTGCGGACGAAAACCCTCCCAAGCGATGAATTTCCAGCGCCCATCAAACAACATGGTTCCACGGCAACGGCGCGGATCATGGCTCAAAGTGGCTCGGGCCTCGCGGAAGGAGTAGTCGATTTCCGAGACCGCGATGTCGCGCCAATTCGAAGCCGGCGCGCTTCGCAGCAACGGGATCAGCGACCGTCCCTCGAACAGGTGATTGGGCAGCGGCAGACCGAGCGCGTCCATCGCTGTAGGCAGGAAGTCGACACCTTCGACGAAGCGATCGTCATGCCGGCCGCGTGTCGTATCCGCCGCGTGATCGGGGTCATACACGATGAACGGGATTTGGACGGAAGGCTGGTGAAACAACTCCTTGTCGCCGAGCCAATGGTCGCCGAGATAGTCGCCATGATCGGCGGTGAAGACGATAAGTGTGTCTTCCATCCGTCCCAGTTCGGCGAGAACGGCCATGAAGCGCCCAAAGTGATCGTCTAATTGCTTCACCAAACCCATATAGGCCGGCTTCACCCGCGCCACGACCTCGTCACGAGCGAAACTCGATGATTCGGGATGCTTCTGGTAGGCCGCGACCACGGGGTGGGGGTTCTCGAGTTCCCGCCTGTTCTTGATGATCGGGCTGCAGTCCTCGGGTCCGTACATCTGGTGGTATGGGGCCGGCGCAAGATATGGCCAATGCGGCTTGATGTAGGAGAGGTGAAGGCACCATGGCCGCTCACCTTGCTCGCGGATGAATTTGATCGCGACATTCGTCGTATACGCCGTTTCGGAATCTTCTTCGCGAACGCGCGCCGGCAGATGGACGTTGCGCATCAGCCAGCCGCTCACCTTTTCGCCCCGTTCATCGATGGCGGACATCACGTAGTCGCCCCAAGGGTCGGCGGTATCGTCGTAGCCGCGGCCTTTCAGGTAGTGGACATAAGGATGCTGCGGGCCGGGATTCGCATGGCCCTCGTAATGATCGACGATATCAAAGCCGCCGTTGATGAGAGAGCGTCCCACCTCGGATTCGGGGCTGATTCCGAGCCGCGCCATGGCCGCGCGGTCGGGTTCGTAGTGAGTTTTGCCGGCCAGCGCCACGGTAATGCCATGGGGCCGCAAGTGGTCGCCGATCATCATTTCTCGAATCGACAACGGCACGAAGTTCCAGATTGCGCCGTGGCTGAACATCGAGCGCCCGGTATAGAACGACATTCGCGAGGGGCCGCACACCGGCGCGCTGCAAAACGCGCGCCTGAACAGAACGCCCCGCGCCGCCAGAGCATCGATGTGCGGCGTCTTGAGCGCGGAATGCCCCATACACGAGAGATAGTCGGCGCGCAGCTGGTCGCACATCACGAAGAGAACGTTCCGGACGCTACCCATATGTCATTGGTCTCCGAGTTACATCAGCCGTGGCAGGAACAATGCCACGGACGGGACGAAGACGACGAGGAGAAGCACGACAAGGCTGGCGAGCACGAATGGCGCGATCCCGCGGAAGATCGTGCCAAGGGTGATGTCCTCGACCACGCTCTTGACCACGAACACATTCATGCCAACCGGCGGCGTGATAAGGCCGATTTCGATGACGATGACAACGACGATTCCGAACCAGATCGGGTCCATGCCGAAAGAAACCACGATCGGAAAAAAGACTGGGATCGTGATCAACATCATGCCAAGCGATTCGAATATGCAGCCGAGAAACAGATAGACCACGCAGATGAGGAGCATCACGGTGATTGGCGCGAGGTTCAGCGCGCGAATTGCAGCCACCAGATCCGTCACCATGCCGGTCATGGTGAGAAAGTTGGCGAAGACGAGCGCGCCGAACATCACGACAAAGATCGTGGTCGTCGTTCGGCCGGCCTCCATCAACGACTCGGCGAGCTTCTTCCAGGTGAGCTGCCGGCGGGCGATCGTGAATAGAATTGCTCCGGCAGAGCCGACACCGGCGGCCTCGGTCGGTGTGCAAACACCGAAATAGATGCCGCCAAGAACGAGGATGAAGAGGAGCGCGACGCCCCAGACGCGCCATAGCGCGCTCCACCGCTCGGGCCACGTGGCGTGGGGACCTCGCGGCCCGGAGGCAGGATCGAGCCGTACAACGGCTGCGATCGCCAGAATGTAAGCGGCGATCATGATCAAGCCCGGCACGATGCCAGCAACGAACAACTTCCCGATATCGGCCTGGGTGAGAAGGCCATAGATGACCATGGGCACGCTGGGCGGTATTAGAATTCCGAGCGTACCCCCGGCGGCGATCGAGGCGGCGCCGAGGCTATCGGCGTAACCGAAGCGGCGCATCGACGGTATGGCGATGCGTGCCATCGTTGCCGCCGTCGCCATCGAACTGCCGCAGACCGCCGCAAAGCCGCCGCACGCGCCGATAGTCGCCATCGCTAACCCACCGCGACGCCGGCCGATCCAAGCATTGCACGCGCTATAGAGATCCTCGGAAAGATTCGCTCGATGGACCAATGCGCCCATAAGAAGAAACATTGGCAGCGTGGAGAGGTCGTAATTTGTGGCGAGATCAAATATTTGCTGGCTTGCCATCGAAAGGGCAGGGGCGAAACCGCGCTGCAGCGCGAAACCGCCAACCCCGACGGCCAGCATGGCAAGGCCTAGCGGCAGGCCTAGAAACGCGCACACCAATAGGGCGGCGAATCCAAGAGCGGCGGTTTCCATACGTACCTAGAGGACCTTCGGGTCGATTTCTCCAGGCGGGCGTTGCGCGAGGCGCAGGCCGCGCAGTTGCTCCCAGAGCATCGCGAGATAGATAAGTACACTGAGTCCGCACAACCCCGACATTAGATAGCCCAGAGGGGCAAGCGGCCATTCGAGGAAACCGGTGACCTGACCGCCGTCGGCCAGTAACCGCGCGTGTCGCCACATTTGCACCGTCGTCACCGAGAGAATGGTGGCGGCGACCGCAAGAATAGCAATCCTCTGTATCTTGAGTCCGGTACCACGAAGTAGCGGCTTCAGCAGGTCGACGGATATGTGCTCGTTAGACCGCGTCACGAGCGGAAGCGCGATGAATGTCGAGGTCGCGAGCACCAATGTCACAATTTCGAACGCGCCGCGCAGCGGTGCGTTCAAGACATAACGCGCGAATACGTCGATCGAGGTGACGGTCATCATGAGGAAGACCATCACGCAGAGGAGAAGTCGCGTCACCCGTTCGAGCAAGGCGACAATCACGGCTTCGGCCCGCCCGCGTCAGCGCTGGGTGGCCAACGACTTCAACTGCTCGCGGTAGAAGTCCAGTGCCACTTTACCATCGACATTGCGCTTCGTGGCATTCGAGATCCACTCCGCTTGCAGGAACGCCCACTGCTGCTGCAACTGAGCGATGAAGTCACTCGACGCCGTGAACTTCTTCATGCCCGCTTTTTCGAGCCTTTCAAGGCTTTCCTTGTTTGCCTGATCGTATACGGCCGAAGCCCGCGCCAATGCCTCGCCGGAGACGCTCATGATGAGATCTTGGTCGGACTTCGGAATTGTCGCCCATTTTCCCTTATTCACGATTACCGAGAAGCTCGGTGCCGATATGCCGCCAGGCAGGACCGTGATGGATTTGGCGAACTGGGCAGCATTATAGGCTTCGGCGTGATAGGGGCCGATGCCGACGAATGCATCCACGACGCCCTTCGAGACGATGTCGTGGATTCGGACAGCCGGGCCGGGCACGACCGATGCACCGAGCTTGTCGAGCGCGCGGGCCGGCACGCCCGGAAGTCCCCAGGTCTTAAGGTTTTTGACGCGCTCCGCCGAGTCGATCGGCGTATCGGTCAGGCTATAGAACTGGCCCGTCGGCCCCACCAGAAGGCCGACAAGTATTACGTCCGCGTACTCGTTCTTCTCCGCGAAGAACTTTGCGTGCGTACGCCACAGCGCGACGGCGCTCGCTTCGGCCGAGGGGCTGAGGAATGGAAGATGCGCTATCTGCGGCAGCAACAACCGATTTTGCTGCAGGCCGTTGAAGAGATAGGCCGCATCGGCGACACCCTGGGTCACCATCTCCCATTGCTGCTGGGGCGGTGCCAAGCTCGTCGGCGAAAATTTTATCTTCACCCGACCCGCGGTGACGTCTTCGACCTTCTTCGCCCAGGGTTGGATGATCCGGGTGTTTATGATGTCGTTGGGCGGGGCAAATGCGCTGAAGAGCAGCTCAACTTGTGCCGAGGCGGTTGAAGCGTGGCCCACAAGGGCGATCGCAGCCGCGAATCCAAAGCGAAGCGTACCTTCCATTGCTCGATGCATCGCGTTTCCCTCCCAGGTTGTGCGGATCATGCCTTCTGGATCAATCAGCGATCGACCAGCTCCGCAGAAGGCCCACAGACATTTCGCTCGATTCGTTTGAGGACCGTCATGAAGACACCCTTCTCTTCAACCGACACGCCCCCTAAGAAGCGGCCGTAGTAGTCCAGCACCGATTCGAGACTTCGGGCGAACAGGTCTTTGCCCTTGGCCGTCACGGTAACGCGTATCTCGCGCTTGTCACGGCCCTCATTCAGTTTGGCGACCAACCCGTCGCGCTCCATGCCGTCGATGATCCGGCTGAGATTGGATCTCTCGATTACGCTGATGTCCGCAAGTTGGCCGATGCTGCATCGATCGCGCTCGCAGACGATGCTGAGAATGCGCCAAACCAAGGGCGAGCAGTCGAAGCGCTGGAGCACGATGGCCATATTGCGGATGTGGCAACGTCCGATCGCGAGGATGGAGTGCATCGGCCAGTCGCCGACGCGAAACCGCGCAGCAGTCGCCAAACCTACCGTCTCGCCGCGCCTGGAAGACATGCGTGCATTTTCAATGAAATATCACAGATATCGTACCAGATCATTCCCTCAGGCTCAAGGCCCACTGCGCAATCGCACCGTTTCGGTCTCGCGGCGTAAGACGCGTCCAAAGGCCTTTTCGACGGCGTGGCGCCGCCGGCGCCGAATTGTTTGGCGAGCGTGTCGCTCAAATCATTCGCGACGGCCGTCGGCGCGGATGCCGAGCCCGTCGATCTACACGATCTTGATGCATTCGATGCGCTCCAGCGGCCTGACACTCGCGCGAATGATGCTTGGAGCTTCTCGATGATGGCAAGTTTCACCTTCATGTCGATGAGCACCGCCGAGAGCGACTTATCGGCATCGTGCATTGACCGCCGTGCGGCGGCTTCGATAGCGTATCGAATCTCCGCGGCCTTGGCGGCGACTGTCTCTGCGCTCGCGTCGGCGTCGGCGACCGCGACCGCCCTCACTCTAAAGGCGGATCCGTTCTTGGGGGGGCAGGTCAAGAGCCTGACCAACATTGCGGACGTGGGAAGCCGATATCCCAACAGCGGTCAAAACTCGCGTGGGTCCAGCCAGATAAAACCCGGCAGGGACTCCACACGGCGGAGCCAAGCGGTTAGATTCGGATAGGCCGAAAAACTGATGCCGGCTTCGTCAGCCCGGCTAACGTAGGGATAACAAGCAACGTCGGCGATCGTGGGGAGACTGGTTTCGAGCCACGGGCGCCTGGACAATTGCACGTCCATAATTTGAAGCACGCGCCGCGCTTTTGTTCGAGTCGCTTCAAGATCGCCTGCAATTCCATATAGGACGATAGCGCGCGCGATGCGCGGTCCGTTCTGTATTTCATTCGCGGCAAAGCTCAACCACTGCAACACCCTGCCGTGCGCTTCAGCTTCGCGCGGCAGCCAATGAGGTGCACCATACGCGAGCGCCAAATATGCAATGATCGCCTGCGAATCGTGGAGACGTAGAGCCCCGTCTTCCAGTACAGGCACCTCGCCGAGCGGATTGATCGCATGGAAGTGTTCTCCATCCAGTTCGCCATTTTTGTAATCAATCTCAACGAGCTCAGCGCTGCGTCCGAGCAAGGCGAGCATTAGACGAACCCGATAGCAGTTTCCGGAGGCGTGAATTTGATAGAGCTTCATGGGATGTGACGCAGTTCTAGGATGGCAGCGGGGGCGTGCCTCGGGTCGAGGCTTGACCATGCATGACAAGATCGGTCTAATTTCCAAAATAGTAAAGCAATGTACTAATAGTACATTGAGGAGAGTGATATGGATGGCACACAAAGCAGCTCTTCGTGCGGGATCGATTGGCCCTCCCACGATGATTCCAGTGTTCCCTACGCCGTCTACGTTGATCCCGCGATTTTCGCGGCCGAGCAGGAGCGCATTTTTCAGGGGCCGGTTTGGAGTTATTTGGGCCTTGATTGCGAGGTGGCTAAGGCCGGGGATTACATATCGGTCTTCATCGGCACCACGCCGGTCGTGCTGAACCGCGGGCGCGACGGACATCTCCACGCTTTCGTCAATCGCTGTGCTCACCGCGGCGCTGCGGTGGTTCGCGAGCGCCGCGGCAATTGCAAGGTGCACACCTGCATTTATCATCAGTGGAGCTACGACGCCAAAGGCAATCTCGTGGGATTGCCTTATCGACGGGGAATCAACGGCTCAGGAGGCTTCCCTGAGGATTTCAAGCTGGAGGATCACGGCCTTCGGAGGGTGCGAGTCGCCGTCATTCAGGGACTCGTATTCGGAACGCTGTCGGATACGACGCCAGAACTCGAGGAATTCCTGGGCGACGCCGTCTGCGAGCGCTTGCGCCGCGTCTTCGATCGGCCGCTAAAGACACTGGGCTATCAACGACAGCGTATCGTGGCGAATTGGAAGCTGATGATAGAGAACGTCAAGGATTCGTACCACGGCGCACTGTTGCATGCCTTCAACTCGCGCTTCGGATTTTTCCGGTCCACGCAGCGGGGCGACGTGCGTATGACCGGGGGCGGCATGCATGGCATGCTTACGACCTACAGCACGGACCGCGAGCAGGTGAGCGCGGCGTTCGATCAGGTGGCCACGTTCAAACCCAACCTTGCGCTCGAGGATATGTCGATCGTCGGCTTCACCCGCGAGCACGATGACGACATCGTCACCAGCATTATCAGCCTGTTCCCTTCCTGCCTGATCTTGCATGGAGGCACGTTCCTGATCATCCGGCAGGTCCGGCCCAAATCCGTCGGTGAATTCGACATGGTGTGGACCATTGTCGGCTTCAGCGGCGAGGACGCCGAACGCGATACGTTGCGCGTAAAGCAAACGGCAAATCTGCTGGGGCCGGGGGGTTACGTCTCGATGGAGGATGCCGAGGCGATCGAGATCGTGCAGCGCGCGCTTACGGGCGAAGGCGGCGCGGGGCAGGGTGTTGTCGCGCTGGGAGGTCGCAGCGTCGAGAATCAAGACCACCTTGTCACCGAAGTCGCAATCCGCGGCTTCTGGAAAGGGTACAGACGGCTGATGGGTTTCGCCGAAGGCCGGCCTTCTGCGGGAGCTTCGGCATGAGCCTTATGGCCGCGAACCGTCCAACGCCGGAGATTCCTGAAATCGATCTTCCCTGGGAGCTCGAACGCCGGCTGCTCGTGTTCAATCAACGCTACGTGCAATGCTTAGATGCGAAGCGGCTCGAGGCATGGCCCGATTTTTTCACCGACAACGGGCTCTACCGGATCTATCCGCGCGAGAACCTCGAAGCCGGGCTTCCAGCATGTCTGCTATATCTCGACAGCCAGGCGACGATGCGCGATCGCGTGCTGTGTCTCAACGAGGTCAGTCTTTTCGCCGACAATACGGCGCGCCACTTCCTCGGCCCGTCCCTCATTCGCCGCGAAAGTGAGGGCGTGTATGAGGTTTCGACCAATGTCCTCGTCGTCCATTCCGACGTGGAGGGCCACAGCCGGGTTTTCTGCGCGGGCGAATATCGAGACCGGATCGTCGAACGCGGCGGCTCGTTGAAATTCAGCGAAAAGACGGTGGTGCTCGACACGTTTACGGTGCCAAGCCACTTGGCGATGCCGATCTAGGTGCCCGCTCAGACCGCCACTTCGAAGATTCCGCCCACTTCGACGGGAATCTCGCGCGGCAGCGCGTTCGAGCCCACCGCATAGCGGGCGTGCCGGCCCGCATCGCCGAATACGTCCACAAACAGGTCGGACGCGCCATTGATGACGAGCGGCGTATCGCCGAACTCATCGGTACATCGGACGTAGCCCTGAAGCAGGATGCAGCCCTGGACCCGATCGAGGTCGCCGCCGCAGGAATCTTTGAGGTGGCCGAGAATGTTGATGGCCGCGATCTTCGCCGCCTCGCGGCCCCGTTCCACTGAGAGATCCTTTCCGAGGCGGCCGGTAATGACGAACTTGCCGCCCCAAAACGGTCCTTGGCCGGCGACATAGACGAGATTGCCGGTTTTCCGCCAATGAACCGCGTTGGCCCGAGGCACCAGTGTCTCGGTCGGCAGCGCAATGCCCAGTTCCTTCAAGCGAGATTCAATTCTTCCCACGTCGCACCTCTCGTGCCGGTTGAATGATCGGTGTCGCGCCATGACCCAGGCGCTGCGATAGCTGGAGCGCTCCGGCCTTGATGCCGGTCGCCACCGGGCCGTCCCAGCGCGCGTCGAAGTTCGATTTGTAACCAATTGCGACCAGCGCCGCCGTCACCACGCCATGCACGTCGAAGATCGGCGCTGCCAAGGTGCAGATACTGGTACTCACCACAGGATATGCGCGGGCGACGCCGCGACGCCGGATGTCAGCAAGCAATCGGTCGGCCTCCCGCCTTGAGCGCACTACCTTCGAGCGGAGCGGCTCCCGCGCGAGATCGCGCAGTTCGCTTTCGATGAAGGGCGACGTGATCGCCTCGGGGAGGTACGCGGCGAAGATCAACCCTCCGGCCGTGGTCAGCAATTGCAACGCACCGCCGACCGGCGCCACAAGGCGAATGATGGCTCGATTGCTTTCTTCGATGTGGACGACGGTCGGCCGTTCGCTGACCCACACCACGAGTGCAACCGTCTCGTCCAGTTTTTTGCGCAGATCCATAAGGAGCGGGCGCCCCAGCCGCACAACATCGCTGCGCGCTTGGGCGGCGAGGCCGAGCTGCAACGCGAACCCGCCGAGATCGTAGAGACCCGTCGCGGGGTCCTGCTCAATGAAGCCCGCTCGTGTGAAGCTGATGAGGTATCGCCGCGCCTTGCTCGGCGACATCAGGCTGGCTTTGGCCAGGTCGGAGAGCCCCATGGCGCCGCCCGTTCGCGCGAGCGCGCTTAAAATGCGGCAGCCAAGTTCGATCGACTGAATGCCGCGTAATTCGCTGAAGGTAGGTCGTGAGGCCATTCCAACTGATGTACCATTGGTAAATCCACGATACAATGATAAATCATGGTTGACCAAATCCGGCGACTCCGGATAATGGTCGCCGGTGAAGGGCGGAGCGTGACCCATGACGGTACAAGTCCGCGAGCAGGAAATGCAGGCGCTCGCCGATGAGGTCCGTGGCCTCGGCTGCTCGCCGTTCTGGGCCGACGTGCAGAAGATCATCGCTCCCGAAATGCGGCCCGCGGCCAAACCGCATTTGTGGCGCTTCGGGGATATCCATCCGCGCCTGCTGCGCGCCGCCAAGATGGTTCCAGTGGAGGAAGCGGAGCGCCGCGCTTTCGTGTTTCTCAATCCGGGCCTGCCGGGCCGAATCGCGACCACGCCGACTCTCTATGCCGCGTATTCCATCTACAATGGCGGCGAACACGCTCCGGTGCATCGCCACACGGCGAGCGCCGCCCGCATCGGCCTGCTCGGCGCGGGCGGATACACCACCGTCGAAGGCGAAAAATGCCTGATTGGTCGCGGAGATTTGGTTCTGACACCGAATTGGGCGTGGCACGATCATGGCAACGACGGCGGCGAACCGAACATCTGGTTCGACATTCTGGACGTCCCGCTTAGCATGTATCTCAGTGCGTTGTTGTTCGACCTCGCCTATCAGGAACCCGGTACGGCACGCTCAAATCGGACAATTCAAACGCCGCGGCGCACCGAGAGCGGATCGACCAATCGCTTCGGTGAAGGCGGGATCGTGCC
>Ga0163150_10008234_pt1 | contig 11932 bp, 7 predicted proteins | sample OliLakLV19P2IB_FD_148628 | JGI IMG/M metagenome (GOLD analysis project Ga0163150, IMG submission 148628) | Freshwater microbial mat bacterial communities from Lake Vanda, McMurdo Dry Valleys, Antarctica - Oligotrophic Lake LV.19.P2.IB | ecosystem: Environmental > Aquatic > Freshwater > Lake >...
GCCACTTCACCTCTACCTTCCACCGTATCATTGGGATTAGCCCAACTGAGTACCGGGAATCGTTTTATTGAGGATTGGTAGTCACGAAACGGAATCGTCCATTAGCAGCGCGATTGTGGTCCTGATGGACCAGGCATAGTTGGTTAATTGTCATACGTTCAGGCCCCAAGCCAAGAGTGGAGTTCGCGCATTTGAACCAGCCTAACAACCCGAATCACAATCAGGCTCCTGAGATTTCAGGTTGTCGATTCGCCTTCATCGTTCACGTCACCGAATGAACGCTGCTCTGCCTTGCGCCATTCCGGAGAGGCGACGTTGTCAGATGGGCCTGTCTGCGAATTGTCTTCGGCTGCCGAATCAAACAAGCCTCGGAGTTGATCAATTCCGCGATGCCGAGGGACATCAGGCGACTTTGGGTCGTCAGCTAAAGCTGCTTTTGATTGCGCTCCGAACCAACCATCAATTACGGTTTCCTCATTGTTGATGAACCCGATTGGACAGAACACGTCAACACTGCCGTCGTCCGCCGCATAGGTCATCAGGACAACATCGCGTCCGGAACTACTGTCCCAGTTGTGAAGAATGCGAATCTCGCTGGGGCTGCCAAGGCGGTCTCTTACGACCTTCATTGGAAGCGTGAAACGCTTTGCCCTGCCACAAAGGAGTTGTTGAAGTTGTCTGCTGGTCATGGACACGATGATACCGAAGCGAAAGGCCAAGCCAGATCAATAAGCCCCGCACACGTGTTGCTTACCGCGACATACGGTGCCGTCCCTTCCGCCTCTTGCCGGCAAGGCTGATGGACATTGGCGGCGTACCGGGCAGACATGACCTTCAAATCTTGCTGCTATATTTACTGCTTGCAGTCTGCCCTTAGATGATTCGGATGGCGGAAAGGTGACCATGGCATCCTTCAAACAGAATAAATGGCTGGTGATCGACGCCGACAGCGTAAATCGCGGAATGGCGTCCCGTGTTAGTGGGCGATATGTGACCGGGAATCTTTATCATGATTGGTGTGACCTGCTCATGGACCTTGTGACGACCACACTTCCCACGCATGCAGTCATCGTGCAGGGTGCAGCGATCAGATCTGACACCTTCACGGAGCAACGACTCATCGCCGAAGCATCCGAACCATTTGGCATTAGCGCCTTTTCAAGTGATGTGACAGACTCAGCGAATCTCGTGAGCGGCATCGTGTCTTCGGCTCAAGGATCGAAGAGATCCACCGTAGAGATCGTGACATCCGACATTCGGTGCTGGCAGCTGATCAGCAAGCACGTTGTCGTCATTGAGCCTTTCGGGGCTGATACTCTGCTCAAACGGATCACGGACAAGACCGTCAGCGAGCAGTTCGGCATCGTGCCGCAGCAACTTCCTGACTCCCTCGCGATGATCGGACATTCGACAATGGATGTGCCCGGCTTGAAAGGTATTGGGAAAAAGACTGCTGCGAGGGTCCTATCGGGAGGTCGAACGTTAACGGACGTCCTGAATGATCCGTGCGATGTTCCGACAAAGTTCTATCGAGTGATTTCACAACAATGTGATGAATTACTTCGTTGGCGAAGTCGGCTTGCCCTAGTCGAAGGTGTGATGTTTGATTTTCCCGTATCAGCCTATCGACGACGGGATCCCGACTTCGGTCTGCTGCGACTCTTGGTTCGCACAGTAGGACCGCACAACAGATTGCCTGAACTTCGAGCGTGGTGCGATCGGCCAGAGCCCACTAAGGTGACCGTGGCAGAGAGGCCAATCCAGCCTCGTGCGTGGTCTGGCCAAGGCATGCTTTGGTCTGGTGATGATGAACTCAAGAATAGGACAAGCAGAATCGAGTACGACGGGAGGTACAAGGACCACCTCAAGAGTGCACAGTGGCACGCCAAGTGGCACGCCGTGATGAAACGGGATAACTACTTCTGCAAGATCTGCGAGAAGGCAAGGGCAACTCAAGTACACCACAAGTCCTACGACCGGTTTGGTCGTGAACCTTTGATCGACTTAATTGCTGTTTGCAGCCAGTGCCATCAAACACTTCCGACATCGCCCGATCGTGACCCACTGGAGTTTCTGAATGGTGCCCCTCTACCAAAGGTGAGAACGATAGAGTATTGGACCTTTTTGAAACGCATCCTCAACAAGTGGCGTGCCAGGCCTCATCCACTCACACTTGACGCGTGGCGTCGAATGGAGTCGCAAATCAAAGACCTAGATTCCCAAATTGAAAACGCACCGTATGAACAACAAGTAGACATGCTGTTAGAAATTAACACGCTCAGGTGTGAGCTAGCCGAGATTAGGGCATTGGGTGGAGGCTTGGGGTTTCGTGGCCGCAAGTCAGGAGTTGAAGGACAACGAATGGGGCTCGAAGAATATTGGCAACATCTTGAGCTTTGAAGATGGCAATGGCTGCCGAGTTGATGGTTACTCATCAATAAATCGAAACGACGACAGCTTCGTCAAAGCTGAGCTTCACGTCATCGCGACCGGCGTGTGGGACAGTTGCGTTTGGCCCAAGCGATGTTGTGTTCTCGGGACATTGCTGAGTATTTCAACACAACTTGACAAAAGGGTAACTGCTGCGGGACACACCCTAAGGTTGCACTCTTGTCGGCAAGGCCAATTTGTCGAAGAACGCCACGTTTCGCTTCTTCGCGTCTGCGAGCATCTTGCTGTAGGACACCACTTCGATGTATGCGTTGTACTCTCGCTTCCAGCCAAAGAAGCCTTGTTTATCTGGTGTACGCATCAACTCAAAGTCCATAGCGAGCGATTCGAGCTTTGGGTCGATATCACAGACCAAGTAGCAGAAGAACGGAACATCCTTTCCAATGACGGGAATGTCGCGGCCCGTCGGCGTTTGGGCCTTGCCGTCACGAATTTCCGTGATGTAGCGGCGTATCTGGACGAAAGGATTATTCTTCTCATGATTGTAATCGTCGCGCATTGGTCGCTTGAACTCAATGATCGTGACTGCCGAATACGGTGGATCACCAGTCGCAAATGCGCACGCCTTGTCAAAGACCAGAATATCAGGCTCCTTGTTGCTCTTGATCTTCATCTCAGGGGTTGTGCTGAGCGGCTTGTCTGATGCAAGAAACGCGTGGTAGACCAGTTTCTCATCAAGAACCCATAGGTTGTGGTCTCCAAGAAGCACCTCGTTTGAGGTTTTGCGCATTGGAAAAATTATCTGATGCACCCGGTCCTCGCGTCGAAACCGGCCATCTTCACCAATGGATAGCTGACGTTGGAGAAAATCAAGAACCGCTCGACGATGGCAAACGTATCGCGCTAGATCTGACTTGTTGATGTCGTTGACCTTGCCAAAGTAGTCTTCAAGTTGGTGGCAAAACTCTTCCCAATCCTCGCTCTTGACATCCTGCTGAAGTAATGTGGTTCCCTCTCGTTTTAGATCGACCTGCACGGCGTGGTAGGCCTCGTAAAGACGTAGGTCTAGGTCCTCGTCGCTGATCTCAGGATCAATCAGGTCGATCACTGATTCGACGTACTTGAGAATCGGCCGATACATTGGACCATCCTGGGCAACAAAGTTGTTGATTCGCGTTCGCTTCTGTTCGCGAATTGGCTTCGTATAGGGATCAAGAAACTTATGGGTACTTTCGAGTATGGCGGAACGAATATCTTTCCACGTGATGTCTTTCGCAAGAAGCTCTGCGTTGTCTTCACTGATTGAGAACTCGGTGCGTTCGCTATTCGATGACTTGTCAAGAAGATCACCGTCCACGTACGCCGCGTAAACAAACGTCCCACCTTCTGAATCCTGAAGCCGGCGAGTTAGATTGGGCACACGTCCTATCAGCTTTTCTGACTTAACAACACGACTGTTAGCGCAGAAGTGCAGAAGGTGATCCGACTCATGAGTCGACTTCAGTCGAACGTGTGTGACATGAAATGTCTGATCCTGAACGTTCACCATATCGCGCTCAGAAATCTGGGCCATTTCGCTTGCAAAGCGTTCGTTCAAGTTGATGCTCTGCTGGATGACGTTGTCAGTGAGTGTGATTTGCGGGCAGTCAGAACGAATGAAGAATTCCAGGCAATGTTCGATCAACCGTGATGCGATCGTATCAAGTCGCTTCGGGCATTGCTTTCGGTATTTTTCGCGGAAGCCTTTGAGGCGAACGGTGGTAGTGGACCTTTTGTTCTCCGGAGTGGAGACTTTCATGTTACGAACACCCTCGCCCACTGGAGCGAACTCGAACACGCGACACTTCCATACACCAGTTTGCGCGAAGTGGCTTTCAATCTCGACGTTCTCAAATGCCACGAGCCAAAGAAAGCGACCAATACCTTTGCCACCTCGTTCCGCTTTGTAAGTCGTATCTGCTGTTTCAAACGCCGCGTAATTGTTGTCGTCAAAGCCGATCCCATTATCGCTAACGATGAAATCGGTAATGTCCCCAAGATCGGGAGCAGACTCTCTGAGCAAGTGAGCGGTGTCGCGAATGATCTGGATGTGAATCTCTCCATGAGGCGGCTTCGCGTCCTCAATTGCTTGGATCGAATTCACGACCGCCTCGTACAGCGGCAACAAGGGTTTGCTCGCGCCAAGCGACATATTCTTGATGCGACCCGCAACATCAGTCTTCATGGTGATGATCGCCTTTTCGTTTGGCTCTGGTCGGCTTTTAGTAGCTAGCCATCGAGCGCAATGGACGAGCTGTCAGGAAATTACACCGCATTCTCATACGTCACCGAGAAAATCGTATCTGCCAGCCACTTCTTGAAGCTCGGGTTGTCGCTGAACTGCTTGAACAGCTCGGTGTGATCTGAAAGCATGCCGATGACCACCTTCTGTAGCGCTCGGTCGTGCTCCAAGCGGGCTGACGCCTTGTCGCTGTTCTTCATCGCGTTCTGGTACGCCTTGTCGCCGGCTACCTTGGCGGGGATTTCTTCAGCGATCACCTGACGGATTCGATCACTGTCCCTCCATTCGATATTGCCGAACTGATCGTTAAACGTCTTAATGATGCTGCTCAAGCGATCAAGCTCTGGCTCGGGCACTCGACCGCCGCCGCTGGTTGGCACCGGCTCGACTTGACCATCTTCATCGGCGAGCGTCAACTTGAGTGTCTCCTTCACCTCGTTGCGGTAGCTGTCCATGTCGATCGTTTCGAGGATGCCTTTGGACAGGTCTTCTTCCTTCGGTGCCGGTAGCTTGGGAATCAGGAAGTTCAAGAAGGTCGCCAGCTTCTCCCACTCCGCGTTCGTGTACGGCAGGATCGCCGCTAGGAACTGATAGGCCCGTACGAACGCCTTTGCCTTACCTTTGAAATCGACCTGACCGTCTTCATCAAGGTCGGTGGTGTAGCGCACGACGCAAGCGTCAAGGATCGGGTCCAGCTTATCGCGCTCGGCCCCAGTGATGAACAGTTCGACCAGTTGATCAACCTGAAGCCAGGCATAAACCTGATATCCATCCAGTGTGCCCTTGAGGTCATGCAGCTTGTTGGGGTCCGTCTCTTCGCTCAGGATTGTCGTGCGGTAATAGTCGGCGAACGCTTTGGTGATCGTGTCAGCATCGTTCATAAAGTCGAGCACGAAGGTGTCTGACTTCTGAGGGTGCGCACGGTTCAATCTTGAAAGCGTCTGTACCGCCTTGATGCTCGAAAGCTCCTTGTCCACGTACATCGTGTGCAGCAACGGCTCGTCGTAGCCGGTCTGGAACTTGTCAGCCACAATCAGGAAGCGATAGGGCTCCTGCTGAAACTTCTTTTCGATCTGCCCGCTTGGGAAGCCGTTGAGCGTCGCCTCCGTCACGTTACGGCCTGCATCTTCATGCTCACCCGAAAACGCAACGATCGCTTGATGCGTGCTCTTTCGTTCCTTCAGGTAGGCTGAAACCGCGTGGAAATACTGAATGGCCCTGGCAATGCGGCTACAAATGACCATCGCCCGCGCTTGCCCGCCGATCTTTCGCTTTGCGAGCACATGGTCATGGAAGTGATCGACCATGATCTCAGCCTTATTGCGGATCGCGTGGTCGTGCGACTCGACGTATCGCCGCAGCTTCTTCTTCGCCTTGCTCACATCGAACATTGGGTCGTCTTCGACCTTCTTCAGCAGCCGGTACATCGTTTCCACGGGTGTGTAATTCGCTAGCACATCCAGGATGAATCGTTCCTGAATCGCCTGCTTCATCGTGTAGCTGTGAAACGGACGATGCGAAACCTTGTCACCCTTGGGCGCGGGACAGCCGAAGATTTCGAGAGTCTTGTTCTTCGGCGTCGCGGTGAAGGCGAAGTAGCTGGCGTTGCCCAGCATCTTCCTGGCTTCCATGATGCGGTTGATCTGATCCTCGTAGCTGTCGTCTTCCCCCTCGCCGCCGTCTTCCGCCAGTGCGATGTTCATCTTTGCAGATGTGCGGCCGCCCTGGCTGGAGTGGGCCTCGTCAATGATGATGGCGAACTTCCGCCCGCGGTGTTCATCACCAATCTCATCCAGAATCACAGGGAACTTCTGAACCGTCGTGATGATGATCTTCTTGCCGTCACGGAGAAACGTCCGCAGATCACCACTGCGTTTGGCATGCCCAACCGTTGCGGACACCTGGGCGAACTGCTTGATCGTGTCCTTGATCTGCTTGTCTAGCAACTTGCGGTCGGTCACAACGATGACTGTGTCAAAGTGCGCCGTCCCTTCCTGCTCGATCCCGATGAGCTGGTGTGCCAGCCATGCAATGGAGTTGCTCTTGCCGCTGCCAGCTGAATGTTGAATCAAGTATCTCTTGCCTGCGCCGCACTCAGTGGCATCCGCCAGGAGCCTGTGCACAACATCAAGCTGGTGATACCTAGGGAACACCTGCTTGTACTTCTTGCGTCCCTTGTCATCTGTCTCTTCGACGATCTGCGCATAGTTCTCAATGATGTCCGTCAGGCCCGCCTTGGTGAGCACTTCTTCCCACAGGTATGCCGTCTTCAGCCCGCTAGGGTTAGGCGGGTTGCCCGCGCCATCGTTGAACCCCTTGTTGAAGGGTAGGAACCATGAGTCCTTCGCCTTCAGGTGGGTGCACATCCGCACCTCCTGATCGTCCACAGCGAAGTGAACCATGCACCGGCCGAACTTGAAGAGAAGTTCCTTCGGTTCACGATCGCGCTTGTACTGCTGCACCGCGTCTTCAACCGTCTGCTTCGTCAGTCGGTTTTTCAGCTCAAACGTCGCCACCGGCAGGCCGTTAATGAATAGCGCCATGTCCAGCGACAGTTGCCTCTCATCCTTGCTGTAGAGCAGTTGCCGAGTGACACCGAAGATGTTGGCGGCGAACCGTTCGGCGGCTTTGGTGTTGCCTGGCGTCGGCGTGCCGTAAAACAGGTCCACATGCAGTGGCCCGTGCTTGATGCCCTTGCGAAGCAGGTCAATGACGCCATGCTTGGCAATCTCACCCTGGAGGCGATGGAGAAACTGTGTGCGCTTGGGACCATCCTGCAACAGGTCCAGCGCCTTGGCAGTATCGGGCTGGGTCGCGGTGATGAACGCAGTGAGCTGCGTAAGGTCAAGCGCGTGATCGCGGTCGAAATCCTCGTTGCGGCCGGGCACGTAGCCAGCCTTCGTAACGAGGGAATCGACGATCAGTGATTCCAAGCCCTTTTCGGATGTGTCGGTATACGTCATGCACCTAGCCCCGTTGATGCCACCATGCTAACAACACATTGGCATACTCTCGCTTTACCTTGCCGTCCTCGCTAAGGCGCTTCTTCCAACCTCGGCCAAGTGCTTTCACCATTCTGTCGAAGCTGATGCGATGCCCGACAGGTCTTTCTTCGTAGCTGAAGGTGTACCTTGCTTTGCCATTGCTCCACTGAAACTGATGAATGACACGAGCAGGCTTGTAGACCATGCTATTATCTTCGCAATAATTGATGATCGTATCGCCAATGGCATATCGTGGCGGACCCTCTCGCCAGTACGTGTCCAGTTCATAGCCTTTAGTGAGTTTGTCCTGGGCTTCATCCTCTTCTGTTTTACTCTCCTGTTCACTTCCTTTGGGCGGATCCCCAAGAAAGAAGCCTTCATACCACACCCGGTTGCCCGGCGACTTCTTCGCCTTTGTCGTTGTCTTCGGTGGCGGTGGTGGTCGGTACACCTTTTGGAGTCTTTCCAGTTCAGCAGGTCCGAGTCGGATTCGCATAAGCCCGTGAACGTACGCACGTGCCGCGTGCACCGTGCCGGTATCCGTAGTCATGAGCATCGCTTCACTCAATGTGGCTTTCGAGCTTGCGGACACGTTGTTCGAGCCCACAAAAACCTTTCGTGCAAAGACGAAGATCTTGGCATGCAGATTGGGATAGCTGTAAACCTCAACACCCTTACCAACCAGTTTCAGCAGTTCTTCCGGACAGGTTGCACCGGCCTTGACTCGCGCTTCGCTGGCGTCAACGACAAGTATCGCCCCTCTTGTAAGCGGCAACTGCTTGGCTCCGCCTTTCCCGAAGAACGCCACCGCGACACAGGCACTCTTTGCAGACGTGGCCGTGTCGGTCAGTTCTTTCCACACCACGGTCTCACCGCCGAAGAACTTAATGGTCATACATCAGCCTCCTCAATCAGTTCGGGTTCGTCGTTCATGGCCTCTTCACCATCGATGTCATCCGCCAATTCAGTGTCGTCGTCAGTTTCGCCAGTGGGCAGATCATCGGCAGGCGCGAGGTGGCGGACGTCCAGCTTGCCTGTCACCACGTCGGCGATCAGCCGCGTGCGGTACTCGCGGATCAGGTCGATTTCACGTTGAGCAACAGTGATTGCGTGTTCATTTTGGTTAAGCACGCCATCAAGGTGCGCACCAATCTCGCGCTGTTCATCGTAAGGCGGAAATGCGAAGCGGTGAGCACGCAACTTCACACCAGTTAAATGCGCGATGGTGTTCTCACTTCCCCCAGCAACAAATACACCGAGCTTCGACGCGCTGTACATGCAGTAATACATGAATCGAGGATAATCACGATTAGGGTCCAATGGGCGCAGGCGATGCAGGGCTTTCTGGAATCCGCACACAGGAATCCTTGCGTCCCAAAATGCACATCGCCCAACGTCGCCACCCTCACACACCAGCAGGTCTCCAGATTTCACACTAAATCGTTCGAGTTCGTCCTGTGTGATATCAATCAGCGGCAGGTCGTCTACGTTGATGCGGTCCCATTGCACGTCTGTATTGCGCAGATAAGGAATGGCGTTCATTCCTGTGAAGCGCTTTGCATCGACCATTTTGCCGAGGCATTGGTCGTAACGAAGCCGAAGTGCGGCTGTGCCCCAATGCTCGGGAATCTCGCCCAGCCAGTCGATGCCGGAGGGTTTGAGGGATGCGTTGGGGTTGAGGCCGCGGGTCACGGCGCGGTTGATGATGGCCTGCTTCTGCTCGGTCAACACCTCGATCAGCCGCCGCCGATTGCGGATGAATTTGTTGGTCCTTCGGAATATGTCGTCCAGGAATGCGACGATTGCATCCTGTTCATTTGGGGGCGGTACGACCACTGGAATCTGACCGAGTTGATCAAAGTAAAGCCTCAGTCGCATGTCCATGATGCCGCGTGAACGACACTTGAATTGTTGAAGGTAATCTCCAATACGAAACAAGTAGTGGTAGAAGTCAGAGCTTAGTAGCCGCCTTGGTCTCAAGATGTCATAGGCGGGACTGGTGACACCGTCGTAATGGGACACTCCGACTGCCCCCATCCATGCGAGCAATTTGTTCACGATCAGGTCGCCCTTGCGAACAATCCAATATCCGTCTGTGGTTGTCGCCTTGTTCCCACGTTGTTCGAGGTCTTTACGAGGTTTGACCCCGATGTGGGTGTAGATCGAGAGCAACTCCATCCCGTGCTGCGCCGCAGACCTTTCGATGCTCAGGCGAAACAGCGACTTTGCACGCAGGACATCCCAATGCGCTGGCACCTTACCAAGCCAAGGCAGGCCGGAATCTTTGTACTCAGGATATGGCCGCATGCCGTCAGTCACGCCTGCGCCTCCTGAAAGAGCTGCTGCGGGTTCCACACCTGCTCAGCAAGCTGACGGTAAAGATCGACGCGTTCATCCAGTTCGGCTTTGCAGAACTGATTCATGGGGCGGAACGGTAGCCCGCTGGATTGCACGAATCGCAGGAAGCCGGGGTTGTGGTCATAGCACTGCGGGTTGAGCGACCGAGCGAGCAGATTGTGCGAGTTGTAGTGCGGCAGTTTCTCTGAATAGGGAAGCGCCCCGTAGCTGCCGTTGAATGACTTGGGTAGTAGCAGCAACCCACCAATCTTGTTGCGATAATCGGCGAACTCTGACGGGTGCGCAAATTCGTCGCTGTGCCGGTCATACTTGTCCGCCCAGATGTGCTCAACTTCAAACCGGCTCTTGCCATCGGTCATGTAATTATTGAAGTGGGAAGGCTGACCGGACTGCCGCTCCACGTAATCAGTCATGCGGGCTAGCAGCCACTTGATGTAACGCTTGGACCACTGGTTCAGCGCGAAGTTGCGCATGCCGCTGCGATGGCCGTTGTTTGCCTTCTCGAAAGTGCAGTCGAGTTTGTCGAGCCGGTCGTACAGCAACTGAGCGAGTTCAGCTTCGGTCTTGTCGCGCACATCCTTGATGATCAGGAAGATGGCATATGACATGGCACCGAACCCGAGCGACAGATAGTTGACAGCCCGCCTGGCGATCAGGATATCCAGGAAGATGCCGACGATGCGGATTTTTCGATCGACGACTTCCGGCGCTTCATCAGGGCGAACTGCGGACAGAAAGAGCGGGAACTGGAGCGTGAACCCGGCGCGAGCGATGTAGTGGACCACTTCCAAGCCTTCGGAGGGTTTGGAAGAAGCTTTGCGCAGGCGCTCATACAGCCGAGTGTAGAAATCAAAGTCACGATGAACGAAACGGTGATAGGTGTCAGGTGTACTGAGTCCAACAACTTCGCTTTTGTCCCGAAGCCAGCGGTGAAACTCGGTGCCGATGCGCTCGAAGTCACGATTTTCTGCACCTCGGTGACGCTCTCGGACGCTCTGGGCGTAACTGGCACGAAGCCAGGTCTTGACCGCATCTGAATCCTCATCCTTCCCCAGTTCACGCAGCGATTCCAGTCGCTTACGCCAGACGGTTGCTGCGTCATGACGTTTGGCAGGATCGGTGATGGCGTTGAGGAGATAGCCTTTGAGCATGTCGAGCGGTGTCAGCGAAAGGCCACGGTCGTTCATCGTTTCAAAGATCGTGTAGGCATCTTCATCAGACTGAGCGGTGATCTTTACAAGGTGAACATTCTCAATGAGCCAGTCAGCAAAAAATGGTACCGCACGGTCGTCAATCTCATCAGGAAGAATCTCATCGAGGTCAGCGTATCGGGCGGCGATGTTCTGTACGGACTCGCTGCACTGCGATGCGTCGAACGTCTCACCCTTGAACAGGGCCTCCATGAATGGGGTGCGATCAGGAACGTGAATGTTGAAACTCTTCTTGCCATACTTTTCGGCGAAGATCAGGTCGGCTAATTTGACGCCGTCTTCCCGGGTGCCTTGTCGTTCATGAAGGAGTATCAGCAGCAGCGTGAGTGTGGTCAGGCGCTGCTGGCCGTCAACGATGAACGTCTCGTTATCGCGTTCACTGAGGATGATGGAGCCGAGGAAGTAGTGGCCGTACTTCTGAACCGCGTCACGTTGGTCGGTCACGCTATAGTCTTCGAGGAACCGGACGGTGAGGTCGTCAATCAATTCCTGCAACTGCTTGCGCTGCCACTTGTACTCGCGCTGGTAGTAGTCGATGGCGTACCGCTGGCCAGACAGCAGTTCGCGGATGGTCTTTGCTACGCCGTCAATCTTCTTCACGTCGATGCTCCAGTCGCCACGATCTGATCGAGCAGGCCTTCGGCCTCGGCTTGAAGGGTTTCAATGTCCGCTTTGATTTCATCGAGTGAGCGCAGCGGTGCGGGCTT
>Ga0163150_10008242_pt1 | contig 11925 bp, 12 predicted proteins | sample OliLakLV19P2IB_FD_148628 | JGI IMG/M metagenome (GOLD analysis project Ga0163150, IMG submission 148628) | Freshwater microbial mat bacterial communities from Lake Vanda, McMurdo Dry Valleys, Antarctica - Oligotrophic Lake LV.19.P2.IB | ecosystem: Environmental > Aquatic > Freshwater > Lake >...
ACACACCACCGGTGAGCAAGAATCGAATTCGTCATGACCGAAGCCTCCATGTAGGGGATTGGAATCAGCACCCAATGCGACGGCAGGATACCATCCGCCGTCGCTCCCTACATGGTTTCACGCTCGTTGAGCTCTTGGTGGTGATCGCAATCATCGGCGTGCTGATCGGGTTGCTGCTGCCGGCCGTACAGGCGGCGCGCGAGGCCGCAAGACGCTCCCAATGCAAGAACAACCTGAAGCAAATCGGGCTGGCACTGCACAACTACGAATCGGCGCTAAACTACATTCCTCCGGGCTCTGGCTACGCCGTCCAACCGGGGACACTTTGGACGCTCGCACTGCTGCCCTATATGGAGCAGGGCAACCTGATCGGCAACCTCGATCTGCGTAAATACATGGACGAAGCGCCGAACTATGCAATCGTTCAGAAACTCGTTCTGCCCGGCTTTATTTGTCCAAGCGACCCTCAGGCCCAGGATCCCATTTTGTCGGATCGGCGACAGGGTTCGGGATCGCGGAATCCGCTGGTTTGCCAAGGCTTGTGGTACACCGGTTCGATGGGACCGACGATACCCGATTACTGCGGCTGGGGTACGTCGCCAAACGTATGCATGGGCGCAGGTTTTGGAACCGAGTATCCGACGCCTCAATTCTCGGGAAAATACCTATCGGTCAGTCCTTGTTTTCAAGGCGCACCCGGCAATGCTTGCCCGGACTCTGGCCCGTGCGTCGGACTCATTTGTCGCTCAATTCGACCGATTGCGTTCCGTGAGGTCACCGACGGTCTGTCGAACACATTCATGGTGGGCGAGACGTTGCCTGGTCAGTGGGTGTGGAATTGCTTGTTCTGCGACAATTATCCCGTCAGCTCGACGCATATTCCCATTAACCTAACGATGGAGAACGATGGCGGCATTCCTCGCGACTACTGGCGGACGTCCGGATTCAAGAGCATGCACCCAGGTGGCGTCGATTTTGTGATGGCCGATGGTAGCGTTCGATTTGTCAGCGCCACTGTCGACTACCTAGTTTACAACGCACTGGGTTCGCGCGCGGCGGGCGAATCAGTTTTCGCGTCCGAATAAGCCGGCATTCGTTGCGGCAGAGGGCCGTACGGGCCGGCGCGTGATGTTTCGGATACCAATATTTCAGATAACCAGTTCCCCGTACTTTCTGCCCTGCCTATCGAATGCGTAAAACGGCAATGTTGAAACCGCGGACCACGGCGCTTCTGATCGCAGGCGCGCTGTTGAACGCGCTGCTGGGCTGCGGCGCCAAATCGCCGACCGTCGCGGTCCACGGCAAGGTGACCTTTGCAGGAGGCCTGTGTCCGGTGGCTGGGCACATCAGCTTCTCCCCACTTGAAGTCCCGTCGGGCATGCCACGCCGGCCCGGATCGGCACATTTCGATCGTGATGGCGAATTTATCGTGACGTCGTTTGAACCGGGCGATGGATTGCTGCCAGGTCGTTACGAAGTGTTGATCAGTTGCATCGATGGCATGCCCGATGTTTCGCAGCCCAACGCATTCCGAGACGCCGATTTCGTTCCGGCCGATTACAAGCCAGAGCAGCTCGTCATCGAAGCGGGCAAGGCCGTCGTCGAGGTAGGCTACGATGTTCCGTTGAAGAAGAAGAGATAGCGCGAGTACTCGACACTCGAGAAAAGGCCCAGCGAATGCAAATACGACTTCAATGCTATGCGTGCATCCTTGTGTGTATGGCCCCGTTTGGCGGTAAAGCAGCGTCGGCTGCAGGGCCTGGACTGGTCGGCTACTGGAAGTTGCAGGGAGATTGCCGGGACTATTCTGGTCAGAACCATCACGGCGAAAACAATCATGTCGATCTCGACACGAGCACATTCGACGGCAAAAGCGGCTATGTCGAGGTGCCCGATGCTGCGTCGTTTCACTTCGCCGCGGGTGACTTCTCGATCGCTGCCCAAGTCTTTACGGAACAGCAGATCGATGACGCGATCGGCGACGTCGTGACCAAATTCGATCCCGCACAGCGGCGCGGATTCAATCTGACCATCAATACCAGCGCCGGCGGCTACAATTCGCAAAGCAATGCCCGGCACCCCTTCTTCGGCCTCGACAACGGCACTGCCGGCCAGTGGACGGACTGCGGTCGCCCCAACAGTAAGACGCACAACAGCGATGCGCTCACCGTGTTCCAAGGCGATCTGTACGCCGGCACGACGGACGCGCCCGAAGAAGCGGATTGGGCACACGTCTACCAATACAAGGGCGGGCAGAAATGGGAGGACTGCGGGCGGGTCGGCAAAGGCAGAACCCGCGGAGTGTACGCGATGGTGGTCCACGACGGCGCGCTTTTTGCCGCGACGTCGGCCGATCATGGGCTAGGAGAACCGAAGGATAAAAACTTCGACTTCGGTCGCGTCTATCGGTATCGGGGAGGTCGGGAATGGGAAGATCTCGGTCAGCCGGGGGAGCAGTATCGGATGAACTGCCTGGCATCGTACCGGGGAAAGCTCTACGTATGCGGGATCAACAGCGGGCAGGTTCCCGGCTATTGCTACGAATACCAAGGCGGACAGAAATGGAAGGTTTGCGGTGAATTTGACGGGCGACCGCACACAATGGCGGTACACGACGAACGGTTATACGCTGCGTTTCCCAAGGGTGAAGTTTACGCCTACGACGGCCAATCGTGGGAGAATCTCGGAAATCCTCTGGGGTCGTACGACGAGTGCAATCAAATCCACTCGCTCGGAATTCACAACGGCGAGCTCTACATCGGAAGCTGGCCGAAGGGCAAAGTGGCCGTGCGTCGCCAAGGCAAATGGGTCGACCTCGGTCGTTTGGGCGACGCTACGGAAGTTGTAGGCCTGACCGTATACAACGGCTCATTTTATGCGGGGACGATTCCCCGCGCGGAAGTTTTCAGGCTCGACGGCGACGCTTCGTGGACATCCATGCGCCGCCTCTTCGATCCGCCGGGCTTTGAGCCGGCGCCCGTGGGCAGAATTGTGAAGGCCGTCGAGGATTGGACGCGAGCCTCGAGTCTCACGGTGTACCGGGGAAAGCTCTTCGTCAGCACGGCCACCTGCTTTCGCACGCGCATGGATCAGCCGCTGCCCGATGAAGTACGCGGCAAGGTCTATTCGTTTGCCACTGGCGCGGCGGTGGGCGACGACAGCGACTTGGGTCCCGGCTGGAAGCACCTTGTGGCGGTCCGCGCCGGACAGGACCTGAAACTTTACGTCGACGGACAGTTAGCCGCGGCGTCCAAGGCAGACGGGCCAGCGATCGACGTCTCCAACGACGTGCCCTTGCGAATCGGCTTTGGACCGCAATCGCATTTCCGCGGCAAGATTCGCGAAGTGAGGCTCTACAATCGGGCGCTTAGCGACGAAGAAGTCGAACGCTTACACGCCCTGAACGGAGCACCGCGCGCAACAACGAAGTAGGCCGTACTCTAGAGTGCGAAGCTACGTGCAGTAGAGATAATAGAATAGTCACGGATGACTTTCCTTGTCGGGAGCGTGCATAGCATACTGAAATGTTTCACCAGCAGTGGCACAGAACGCTGGGTTGGTTGATGGTGTCCGGTCCGCCAACCGCGTGTCCAGAGGTGTCAAGCTGGCGGCCGGCTCGAGCGGGGCGGTGAAGAGCGTGGGAGGACGACGCCGGTCGGCATGCGCAAATCGTTCGACTTGCTGGCCGAAGTGGTGCGCTCGTTTCTGAAGCGCGATCCGCAAGCGGGCCACTTGTTCGTGTTTCGCAATCGCGGGGGTCACCTGGTCAAGGTGCTGTGGTGGGACCGCCACGGCCTGGCGATCTACTACCAGCGGCTGGAGCGGGGCGCAATTCAATTCCCCCGCGGCAATGACGCGGCCGTCTTGATCAGTGGCGAGCAACGCTTGCGTTTGCTTTCGGGCCTGAGCGTTGCCGAGCGGCGGGCGAACTGGTGAAGCCACTGGTCGACCTCATGATCGTCAGGGTCAAGCAGTCGCGGGCGATCCATACCGACGACACGCCGGTGCCGGTCCAGTCGCCGGGTGAAAAACAATGTCGCAAAGGCCGCATCGGGTGCTACCTGGGCGACGACGCGAATCAGTACTCGGTATACGACGACACGCCCAACCGTTCGCGGGACGGCCCGGCCCGCTGGCTGCGCGACGATCGAGGTTACTTGCAAGCGGACGCCTACGGCGGCTACAACGGGAACTTCGCACACGGCGGCTTGACCGAAGTCGCCAGCTGGGCCCGGGCACCGACGCGAGGCGTTGGTCCGTCGCAAGTTCTACGATGCGCAGGATTCGGACGCCAAGCGGGCGGCACGCATGCTCGCACGCATCGGTGAGTTGTACGCCGTCGAGCGCGCGGCGAAGGACGCCCAGGACAATGTCGATGCGGCGCTGGCCGACGCGGCTCGCGCGGCGCCAAGAGCGCGGTGTGCCGGTGCTCGCGCGGATCAAAGCGTGGCTCGACGCCGAAAGCGAAATCGTTCTACCCCGCTGGCCGCCGAGACGTTCCCGCTCCAACTTCGCCGCCCTATTGAATTTAGCCGTGCTTTTGAACTAGGCTGGCGTTCGATTGGGTTGATCGCGGGTGATGCACACTCGACAATCGATCGACATATCTTTGCTGTTCGATTATTGGTTACACGAGCCAATTACGGTTCCTTCCGCCAACCGGTTGCTTCGATGCGACGGAATTCGCCTGCAACATCGCGACCTTCGTAGAACGACAGCCAGCCACGTAGAAGGTGGGTTTCGCCCGGCTTGCAGTCCGGGAACTTTGGATCGGAGTGCACGCAGGGGCACTTGTCATTGGCCCACGGTTTGTTGCACCGCTCCCAGGCCGTGATGATCCAGCGAGTTCCGTCGGCATTGCGGCAGGCCACATAGGGCTTCGAGAAGGTCTTGTTGTCGTTCGTTTGCTGGTCAAAGCCGGTCGCTCGCGCCAGCATCACGCAATTCTGTACGCGCAAATCCGAAAGCGGTACGTCGCTGCCGTTGGTGAACCGCAACTCCATTTGCACCGCACCGGCTGACGCAATGACCTTGGTGGCAAAGGCAACGCCATTGGGGAGCTTGCGCTCGACCTCTAGTCCGCCAGCGGGCCGTGCGTTCCACTCAAGCGGCTCAAGGTCGACGCCACGTTGCGTCCAAACGGTCGGCACATGCGTGTGCGCCAGGTACAACAAACCCAAGTTCGACCAAATGGCCTCGGGCACGTCGACGACGACGTAACTCGCGGGATCCCAGGGCGTGAAGACGCTGACCTTGGTCTCTCGTTGAGGTCGAACGGCCCCTTCCAAGAAGCCCTTGCGCGGATGGCGTCCACCTGGGTACGGAAGCAGGACGAGGCGATCTTCCGCGCGGCGCAATGGCCTGCCGCTGGGTTCGATCTTGTGCCGTCTTAGCGCGGCGACAACGTCGACCTCGGTAAGGCCTGTGGCCGCGGCAATCTCGGCATGGCTGTACGCGTGGTACCAGACCATGTTGCGCAGCCAGTCGCGCAGATTCTCGTCATCGTTCGCGGGGCGTGCTTCCGAAGGCGGCAAAGGTGTGACTTCGTCCGCGCGGCACGGCTTCGACCCCTCATCATCCGGCAATTGCACGATGGCGACAGGTAAGTCGAATGCTCCGCCATGTTCCGGCGCCATAAGCACCAACGCGACGACCCACGGAGGTAGTCCCTGAAGGATCCGATGAGAAAGCTTCACGCGAGACTCCTGGCCTTCGAGCAAAGTGACGGACTTGAATGATTATTCAAGCTGCGCAACGATGAACTGAGCGACGCGTGCTTGCGCATCGGCCACCAATTGCTTGTCGGCGTTCCCCAGGCCATGCCCACCGTTGGGGATGGTAATCAATTCGTGCTTGACGCCGTGCTTCTCGAGCGCCTTGGCCATATCGACGGACCGTTCGTAGGGCACATCGTCGTCGGCCGTGCCGTGTATCATGATGATCGGCGGATACTGCGGCGTGACGTTCCGCACGGGGCAAAACGGGTCAAGTTTGGACCGGTCCAACTTGGGATCGAGGCCGGTGACTTCTTTGGTCCACAATCCGTTCTGACGCAAGTACAAGTAGTACGTGCCGCGAGCCTTATTGGACCCCACCGTGACGACCTCTTTGCCGACAGCACTCCTGGCCTCTGCTTCGGCAATGAGTGGCAATTTTCGATAGTGCGGCGACGGTTCGGTATACCAAGGGCCGTCGACATCGCCGTAACCCCAGTAGGATACAAGCGCCTGCGGGCGAGGTTCGACACAAATGCCGGACATCATCGTCAGATACCCGCCAGCGGAGCCGCCCGCGACGAGGATTCTTTTTGTGTCGATGTGCAGGTCTTCCGCGCCGCGCGTGCGCAGCCACGTGAATGCATCCTTGATGTCCTCGATGATCGTCGGCAATTTGATTTCGGGCGCCAATCGATAGTCCAACGAAACAAGCACGTAGTCTTGGGCCTTGCAGAGATCGTTGATATTCCGAGGGACGCTGTCGCGGCTTCCACTAATCAATGCTCCGCCATGAATCCACACGACCGCCGGCCGCGAACGCATGCCGTTGCGGCGGTAGACGTCTGCCGAGATTTGCGTCGAGCCGACGGCCTTATAGGCAATCGATTGTTTTTCCCAAGGGCCTTCCTCGGCTTGTAGTCGCGACGGAATTCCCAGCGCGGCGAGCGATATGCCAACGCCCAAGGCCTGACGAATGAGATCGGATTGCGCGATCATTTTCACGACTCCTGAATTGCCCCATCCAACGGCGCTGTTGCCGCGCCAGAAATCAAACGTATTCATCAGCCTAAGCGAACAGAATCGATTTTCAAGATTTGCTACTTGTCACTGAGGCCAATGTCGCCGCATCCTACCGCGCAGGAACGTTACGCTGTTGCGGAGTTGATCGAAGCCGTCGACACCGTCCTCGATGCTGATCCAGCCATCGAACCCAACTCCTGACAACTCCGAGAAGATGGCGTCGTAGTCGTTCATTCCTTGACCGATCTCGCCATGACTGAGCCGCTTGGCGTAGCCTACACTGTCCTCCTCACGTTTCAAAGCGTCGATCGTCCCTTCGGCCAAATAGCGATCGCTGGCGTGCATGGTGACCACGCGGTGCTTGACGCGCCGCAGTAGTTCCAGCGGATCCTCGCCTGCGAGCAGGGTATTGCTGGGGTCGTAGTTGACGCCAAAATTGGGCGCGTCGATTCGAGCGATGAGGTCGCAAAACACGTCCATGTGTTGAGCGAACTCGGGATACGTCCAGTAATTGTCCTTGTAGTGATTCTCGATCGTCAACGTCACCCCGCAGCTTCGTGCATACGGCAAACATTCGCTGATGCACTCGGCGGCGAAGCGGAGTCCGTCTTCGCGCGAGACGTCCGGACGACGTTGTCCAGAGAGCACGCGGCAATACGTACCGCCCAATGCGGTCGTCATGTCGATCCATTGTTTTTGGCGGGCGATTTGCTCTTGGCGGAAGGCCGCATCCGGATGTGTGAAATCCGGGGAAGCGCAGAGCATGGGAATCGTCAGGCCCTTGTCCTCGACGAGGGAACGAGCCGTTGGCCACGACCGCGACTGTTGGACTTCGATGAATCCCGCGTAGAATTCCAGGCCATCCACGTCGAGCGTCGCGGCCAGATCGACCCACTCTCGTAGAGTCATGGTTCCGTCGAGACAGAGTTGATTGAGATAGGCTTTGGGGAATGCGGCCAGCTTTGGCATGTCGATACTTCGCCTGGGTTGGTGACGAGGTTCAGCCCATCATCGTAGGCGACGGGTGGGGCCGTGCAAGCCATCAGGGTCGTAAGACGGCTTTGGCAATTTGGCCGCTGTGCATGGTCTCGAAGGCGTCGTGCCAATCGTCCAAGGCCCAGACTCCGCCGATGATCGGTTCGACGTCGAGCAAGCCAGTAGTGAGTAGACGAATCACCCGCTCCCAAACCGGCCAGTTGTGGCTGAAGCTGCCGCGGAGCGTGACGTTCTTCTGAACCAAAGGATCCAGGGAGAACTGCATGGGCTGTTTGCCCCAACCCACTTTCGCAATCCAACCATCGGGGCGGACTATGTCGATGGCGGTTTTCAGTGTGGCCGAGATACCGGACGCATCGATGACTCCGTCGACGCCCAAGCCGTCGCCTTGCCGTGCCCAATCGTCCAGCCCTGCGACGATCGTCTCGCATCCATACCGACGGGCAATCGCCAGTCGCGGTGCATCCCGCTCCAGGCCGGCGACGGCCACGATCGCTCCTTGCAACCGGGCCATCGCGCCGCACAAAATGCCGATAGGTCCCGGCCCCAACACCACGACACGGTCACCCGGCTTGACCGATGCATTTTCGACAACCGCATTGTAAGCCACACAGCAAGGTTCCGCGAGCGCCGCCTTTTGCATCGGAAGTTCACTCGGTACGCGATGCAAGCATCTCGCCGGAACGCGCACGTATTTTGTCATCGCGCCGTCGGTTCCGTAGCCGAATCCCTTGCGCGACGGATCGAGATTGTAGCGGCCTCGCCGGCTGAGTGGGCACATCGAGTCGATGACCGCGGCCGTCTCGCTGACGACGCGATCTCCTTCGATCCAACCCGAGACTCGTTCGCCGAGCTGGCGGACGGCGCCGCCGAATTCATGTCCCAACACGACGGGATAGTTTACCGACCAGCTATGGTCCGCCGTCCACTGGTGCAAATCGCTGCCGCAGACGCCGACGAAAGCGACCTCCAACAGCACATCCTCGGCGCCGACCTGGGGAAGGTCGATCGTCCGCAGTTCCACGGCATGCTTCGTGGGACCGTAGTTGACGACAGCAATCTGGCTCATCGCGTTGCTCCCACAAGTACGTCGCCGAAGGCATGCACGCGCTGGCAGATCAGCCGCAGCGACGATTCGACGTCGCCGTCGGCGGACCTAAAAGAATCCGCGTCGATCGTCAACGGAGCGCCGATCACGACGAGTGGAGCGCCGTACTCGGGCGTGCGCACGGCCTGGTCGAGCGTCAATCCGCCCACGGCCTGCACCGGAACGTCGACCGCGGCGACGACCTCTTTCAATTGGTCGAGAGGGCTGGGCATGAACTTGCCGCGGGCCGCAATGCCCCGCCGCTCGTCGTAGCCGATGTGGTGCACGACGTAATCGCAACCGAGGTCTTCGATCAACTTGGCGCCGGCGATCATGTCGCGGCAAGCGAGATTATCGCCCATGACTTTGACGCCGTAGTCGCGTCCGCACTTGACGACCACCTTGATGGTTTCCAAGTGCGCCTTGGCCATGACGACGACGTGCGTGGCTCCGGCTTTGGCAAACATCTCGGCTTCGAGGTATCCACCGTCCATCGTCTTCAGGTCGGCTACGATGGAAATTCGCGGAAAGCATTCTCGCAAGGCGCGGACTCCGCGCAGGCCCTCCGCAAGAATCAGCGGAGTGCCCGCCTCGAGCCAATCGACGCCCGCTCGGATGGCCATATCGGCCGTTTCCAGAGCCTCGTCAATCGTCGTCAGGTCAAGCGAGATCTGCACGATCGGTTTCATCCACGAAATCTCCTGTCGAGTTGATCGCAATTGGCTAAACTCACGGCAAAGGAATCGACCTGAGCTTCCAGCGGCCACTCTCGCGCACGGCCGTCCACTCCACTTCGCCGACGGGATCTCCCGTCTGTGTTTCAACGTGAACGGCGATAGCCGCCGTATCGCCGTTCACGCGGATGTCCTTTTTCGTCGTCCAGAACCGCTTGCTGTAATACTGTTCCTGCTCGGCCTTCTTCTGCGGCACCGCGGCGCCCGTCGAAAAAATCTCGGCGACTCCCTGCTTCGTGGAGATTCCGTCCGCGACTTCCGAGACGAGATTCACCAGCCGCTTGGTGTCTTCTGTGGGTGCGGATGACCCGCTGCAACCCAAGGCGAACACCAGTAATGTGCCGACCAACACTCGCGTCAACAAAGCTCGGGTCGAGCAGGCTAAGATGAAACAGCACGTCATTCGAATCGTCCTTTGATCTGCGTGCAATTGACTTGCGTCCATCCGGCATATCCCTACATCGTCCCGACGACTGCTTTCGGACCAGGCACACACTGACCGAGTTGTCGCGCTGCCCATCACGGTTTCTATTCGCCAGCCACGAATGGCGGCGTGCAACCGCCTGAACCGACGACGCTCTACTGCGGGATGCTCGCATTCGACTCACCGCCGGCTCGGGTCGCGAGGGCCTGCCAGATTTTGAGATCGACATCGTCTCGAGCGTAGGGCACCGAGCCGTCGCCCATAAGAACATTGACTCCACCCGGATGACTGCTTCTGGCCGAGGCCCAGATCTGTCCGTCGTCTTGGTTCTCTTTGCAATAGCGAGGATCGGTCGAATCGATCACCTGGCTCGTTACATTTCGAGTTGCACACAGCGGAATCACGTCGTTGGTTTTCGAGTTGGGCCCGTACTTGGCGGTGAAGTTCGAGCTGCCCATGGCCGGACAGATCCATGCGCCCCGTCCATCGATCGGGACGTCGACGCCGATGACCTCGCTAATGGCCACGGTGTTCGACAGTCCGTCGGTGACTTCCGCCACACGCGAGCCCAGTTGACGGCCCCGCTTCCATGTCCCGACAGCATCGGCCGCAGATGCGTGTTGAGTCCTTGCGCCGTTTTCCCAGCCCGGCAATTGCACGATGCCGAACAAGCCCCGTGTCTCGGGCCTAAGGAAAGACAGGATATTATCCGTTCCATAGTTCGCGGCGAAATTGCCCTTGGCAATCGACTCGAGATTCAGCCCGCTCATTTGCGCCTCCATGACCGGCGCGCTGGGGCAAATGTATATTGTTGGAACGACAGGCCCGACTTTTGCATTCTCGGGCCCGTGGTTAGGAGCGTCATCCGCGAATGGGCCACCGGGCGAAATGGATCCGTCCATGTGCGATTCGACGTTGCCGTTGACGGCGTTCTGCTCGAGGTAATCCAAGATGTTCGCGGACCAAACGGGACCTTGGCAATTGACGTAATAGGGCGCCTGCCGTCCACCCGATCGCCACGCTAAGTAGAGGGGAGTGCAGTTGGGCACGCCGGGCGGAAAGGCGCTGTGGATGCTGATGTTCTGGTGCAGGGCCAGCCCGACCTGCTTGAGCTTGTTCTTGCATTCGGTGCGCCGAGCGCTCTCGCGCGCGGCCTGCACGGCGGGCAACAGCAATCCAATGAGCACGCCGATAATCGCGATCACCACGAGAAGTTCGACGAGCGTGAAGCCTTTGCTGTCGCGGCGCCGTTCGTGACACAACGCGGCAGGCGACTCAACTCGAGAGATCATGACGACTTCAGCCTTTCTTCGGGACTCGTTGGTTGAGACGTCTCACTCCTCGGATGCTGCTGTTCTGTCTTGCCTGTCGAGCGCGATTATAGAATCGCGGTGTGCGCAAAGCAAGGCAACAACACACGATGATGACTTTGATCGCGCGCCATCGCACGAGAGAAATCAATGCAAACGAACGCGCGCGCGACGTCGCGAAATGAGCCGCAAGCGCGCGAGTGCATTGTGAGCCAATAGTTACGAATGAATGAGCGCTTCGCGATAAAATGCTTTGTCGCGAGAGATAGCAAATGGACCAGGCGAGAACTTTTGCTCAATCGTGTCGACGGAGTTCGTCGCGCGTTGCTTTCTCGCGAAAGATGAACGCCATTCGCCGAAGTGCGCGCAGTTTCTTGTTGACTTTTACGGCGCATTCGGATCATACTCCTGCGCAGTAGAGGTGGCGTGCGTGTCGTTTGCAATCGCATTCGCGCACAATCCGATTCGCGCGTTCGTTCGAGCGCTATTGTTCTGGCGAGTACTTGCGACCAGGGCGATTGCGCCATGCTGGGTAATCTGCGATAACTACGGTCCTGCGGTGGAACCGTGTGGACGAAGCAGTTCGTCAGGTTGCGTCGCGTGCGGCAAGGAGACGCGCGATGGCTCGGAACGTGAC
>Ga0163150_10008247_pt1 | contig 11923 bp, 8 predicted proteins | sample OliLakLV19P2IB_FD_148628 | JGI IMG/M metagenome (GOLD analysis project Ga0163150, IMG submission 148628) | Freshwater microbial mat bacterial communities from Lake Vanda, McMurdo Dry Valleys, Antarctica - Oligotrophic Lake LV.19.P2.IB | ecosystem: Environmental > Aquatic > Freshwater > Lake >...
GGATATCAGGATTCAGGTCAATCCTAAACTACTGGCTGATTTTAATCTCGCTTTTGATTCCTGTACCCTGAGTCCGGTAAGGTTTTTAAATACTACCATTGGCTCAGGCCCTGTCAGTTTTCGATGGCAGTTTGGCGATAGTACATCGTCCACCTTAAAAGATCCGGAACATCAATATCCCGGAGCCGGGACTTATCGGGTATCCCTGAATGCGACACATGTCAATCAATGTGCCTCAGAAAAGGTAAAAACCATCAATTTATTTCCTGCTCCTCCGGATTTTAAACTCAGCCCACAGGATTCAATTTTTTGTTTTCCCCAAAAAATAAACCTGGGAATCGTAGGTATCAATGATCCCTTGTACCAATATCGCTGGGATCTGAGTGACGGACAAAATTTTACCGGACCCTCCCCTATGCTCAACCTGACTAAACCGGGCATTTTTAATCTAAAAGTTTCCCTCCTGTCGCCGAATGGATGCCGCAGCGAAAAGAATTTTATTAATAAAATCATCAGTCTCGAAAAACCGACTGCCGCTTTCGACCTGCTTAATAATACTTTAACACTCAGAATGCCTGATCTTCAGGTCAAAAATAATTCATCCCAGGCTAAAACCTATCGATGGGATTTTGGGGATGGAGGATCTTCAATCATGGCCAATCCAAATTACACGTATCAAACCCAGGGATCTTTTGTGGTAGAGTTGATTGTGATTCATGAAAATGGTTGCTCAGACACCGCCCGAAACCAGCTGACTGTTGGGGTTGCCAATGATTTTTATATTCCCAATACCTTTACTCCAAACGGTGATGGCAATAACGATGTCTTTTTACCCGTAGGGATTGAAGGACAATTGGGTCAATACACCCTGACCGTAATTGACCGATGGGGTTCGATGGTGTTTCAATCAACAGAACAAACCCAGGGTTGGGACGGCACCTGGCACCGGACATCGAACAAAACTGCCCAGGATGGCGTTTATATCTATATGATTCGATTTACCACCGAAGAAGGAAATGAAAAAATAGTCAAAGGATCAGTAACTTTAATTCGATGATCTTCCAAACCCGACTCAAAACGTTGTTTTTGCTGAGTTTCGCTTTTATAGTCGGGCAATCGGTCGAGGCCAGGCATATCATTGGAAGCGATTTTTATTATGATTGTCAGGGTCCGGGTCGGGTCTCTAATTCCAAAACGTATAGTTTTCATCTGGACGTTTACCGCGATTGCAGTACCAATATTTTGTTTAATACCAATGCTAGTTTTGGAATCTATAAATTCAGTAATAGTACGGGCTATACTTTTGTGGATCAATTCAACATCGGACATGGAACGATTTCAAATGTCAGGCCGGATCAAAACCCCTGCATCATCATTCCACCCAATGTCTGTGTAGAGACTACCGACTATCAGTTCAGGATTGATCTTCCGATCATCAGCGAGACCTATGTTATCTTTTATATACAATGTTGCCGCAACAGGACCATACTGAACATCCCGAATCCGGGGGTTACCGGGGCTACTTTTTTTATCGAAATAAGCCCTCAATCCCAACAGACCTGCAACAATAGCCCCAGATTCAAGGTATTTCCCCCGATTGTAATCTGTGCTGATTTTGCGCTCAATTTTGATCACAGTGCTTCAGACAAAGAAGGAGACTCTCTGGTATATGAATTTTGTCCTCTGCTTTCAGGTGGTGGTGGTGGTGGTGGTTTTGGTATCCCTGGTACAGGACCAGGAGGATGTAACAGCCCAACACCGGATCCGCGCATTTGCCCACCTCCCTTTAATAACCTGGGATCGGTGCCTGGATATACCTACCAAGACCCGATGGGAGTGGGGGTATTGACCCTGGACCGGATAACGGGAAGGCTCACAGGAAGGCCGACCAACCTGGGGCAATATGTAGTGGGTGTCTGCGTCAAAGAATATAGAAACGGGGTTTTGATTGGTTCGATACATCGCGACTTTCAATTTAATATTGCGATCTGTGAACAAACCGTCCATGCCAAAGTAAAAGCGGACAGTGGCAGCGACAAACGATTTACCATCAACTTTTGCGGTGACAATGAAGTTCAGTTTACCAACGAAAGTTTTACTGAAGAATACATTAAAAACTATTATTGGGAATTTAAAGCTAAGGGTAGTTCCAGCCCGGTCGAACTCATCACGAGCACTGACAAAAATGCCAAGTTAACGTTTACCCGGCCCGGACAATATTCGGGCATGATGATTGTCAACCGCAATGCCCTGGTATGCAATGACACAGCGTTTATTGACCTCAATATCATCCCTTCCGATATCAAATCGGATTTTAGCTTTGAATATGATAAGTGCTCTACCCTGCCGATCAAATTTACCGATAAGTCCACCGGTGTATTGACCCCTGTCAAGACTTATGAATGGACCTTTGGCGATGGCAAGTCCGCTAACATCAGAAGTCCTACCCACCTATTTCAACAACCTGGCAAATACAACATTAATCTTCAGGTGACCGATGGTAAATTGTGCAAGTCCAATAAAACGAAAGAGCTGAGTTATTTTCCCGCTCCGGCCTTGCTCGATATATTACCCGATAAATTCAGGGCTTGTGTTCCGGGTACCATACATTTTAAAAACCTCTCTATTCCGGTAGATTCAACGTATTTGGTCGAGTGGGATTTTGGGGATGGGACGAAATATACCGGAGTGGACGCGAAGCATACTTATAATAAAGCCGGATCGTACACGATCGGTCTATCCTTAAAGGCTCCCAGCGGCTGTATTACGAGAGAAACCTTTCCCAATTTTGTAAGAGTACAGTCAGGCCCGCTGGCAGACTTTAACTTTACACCGGAAAAACCTACCAACCTTAACTCAACTGTCCAGTTTGTCAACCTCAGCCGGGATGGGATAGAATACTCCTGGGATTTTGGAGATGAATCAGGGGGGATTGAGAAAAACCCCGTTCACAGGTATCAGGATACCGGTGACTATGTAGTCAATCTCGTCGTGAGGCATGAAAATGGTTGCCGGGATTCAGCCATTCGGGTCGTCCGGGTGGGACTACATATTACCTATTTTCTACCTAATGCGTTTACTCCCAACAACGATGGGATCAATGATATTTACATTGGAGCCGGATCATTTGCCGGAATGCAATCCTTTGATTTGAGCATTTTTAACCGTTGGGGAGAACTCATTTATAATACGTCCGACCCAAACTTGGGATGGAACGGCAAAAAACAAAATAAAGGCAACATTGAACCCAACGGCGTTTATATTTGTGTCGTTAAATATAAGAATGATCGGGGTGATCCAAAGGAGCTAAAGGGTTTTGCTACATTGATCAGATAGATAATAATTAATCATTTGACCAATAGAAGTTGATGATGAAGTGTATGAATTCAAACAAGCCGGTTATTTTCAATTTAATAGCAGTTCTGTTGTTCGTATTGGATGCCTCTGCAGTGTATGGTAGGCACATTATAGGGAGTGACTTCTACTATAAATGTAATGGCACAGGGCGCATTTCCAATTCCAAATCCTATAGTTTTAATCTTGCGATCTACCGGGATTGCAGCAACCCGAGCGGTTCGCCCTATGATACCGATGCCAGTTTTGGTATTTACCGATTCAACGGCTCCAGATATACCTACGTGCAGCAGTTAACGGTCAATCACGGTCCGGTCGGAAGGATTCGACCTGAAAACAATCCCTGCCTGATCATTCCGCCAAATGTATGCGTTGAAGAGTCTTCTTACAATTTTACGGTGGATCTTCCGGTGGTAAATGAAACGTATGTGATTTATTATATGCGATGTTGCCGGAACAACACCATTCTCAATATTATAGCCCCCAACAATACCGGTGCAACTTTTTTCATTGAAATTACTCCGCAATCGCAACAAAACTGCAACAATTGCCCGACGTTTAAATCCTTCCCACCGATTGTGGTCTGTGCTGATTTTCCTTTTGAGTTTGATCACGGTGCGACCGATGTCGAAGGAGATTCTCTGGTCTATGAATTTTGTACCCCATTGGCCGGGGGAGGCTCAGGCGCAGGTGATCCCTTTGGTGGCGGTCAGGGTTGTACGGCGGTAAGGCCCAATCCTGCCGTATGTGCCCCGCCTTTTCAATTTGTAAGTTTTGTTTCACCTTTATACTCTACGACCGAGCCGATGGGCCCGGGGATTTTAAAGCTGGACCCCGTGACTGGAAAACTGGAGGGCTTGCCCAGGGACCTCGGGCAATATGTGGTCGGCATTTGTGTAAAGGAATACCGGCAAGGAGTTTTAATTGGTACCATTCACAGGGATTTCCAATTCAATGTAGGGACCTGTGAACAGGCGGTCCATGCCAAAATTCAAGCCGATACCAGCATCGGTAAAAAATTTACGATTAATTTCTGTGGGGACAACACCGTAAAATTTACCAATTCCAGCTTCAGGGAAGAATATATCAAAACCTACCATTGGGAATTTAAACCAAAAAACGGAACGCAGTTATTTTCCAGCAACGAACAACATGCCAGCATTACTTTTCCGGGACCCGGAGAGTACACCGGACTCATGATAGTCAATAAGAATGCCCTGATCTGCAGTGACACTGCCCTCGTAAGCCTTAATATCATACCTTCCGATCTCAAAGCCGACTTTGAATTCGATTATGAAAAATGTTCCAGTCTGCCCATCAAATTTGTAGATAAATCGATTGGCGTGCAGACACCGATAAAAACCTGGAATTGGGACTTTAATGATGGTAAATCATCCAATTCTAAGAATATTGCTCATTTATTTCAACGTCCCGGAAGGTACTCGGTAAAACTCACGGTGACCGACGGCAAAATCTGCAAGTCTGAAAAAACAAAGGAAATACCCTATTTCCCGGCACCAGAACTCCTGGATGTCTTACCCGACAAATTCAGGGGGTGTGCTCCGGCAACGATTCGATTTCAAAATTTATCCATCCCTTTGGACAGCAGTTACCAGGTGGAATGGGAATTTGGAGATGGTTCCAAGGCAAGCGGTATCCATGCTGTACACACGTATAATTCACCCGGAGTATACGGCATTACCATGTCGATTAAGGCCCCGAGCGGTTGTGTCACCAAAGAATCCTTCCCCTCCTTTGTGAGGGTGCAGGATGGCCCGGAGTCCGAGTTTGATTTTTCCCCCGAAACCATCACCTCCCGCAACCCCACGGTGCAATTCACCAATCGGTCCAGGGATGCCGCGAGTTATTTTTGGAATTTTGGAGATGAGACCGGATCGGAACAGACCAACCCTTCACATTGGTACGCTGATACCGGCAGGTATGTGGTCACCTTGATTTCTAAACATCAGAATGGTTGTATTGACACGTCCCAAAAGTCGTTAGATATTTCCTTATTTATCAGTTATTTTTTACCTAACGCATTTTCACCAAACAATGACGGTGTGAATGACATCTATCTGGGCAGTGGAGCTTATGCAGGAATGCAGGATTTTAATATGTCCATCTATAATCGCTGGGGCGAACTCATCTTTACCTCGGTCGATCCCCTCGATGGTTGGAATGGAAGAAAATTCAACCAGGGCAATATTGAGCCGAATGGGGTTTATGTCTGCCTGGTCCGTTTTAAAACCGACCGCGGAGAGCCGAGGGAAATCAAAAGTTTCGCTACCCTGATTCGATAATATTATTACAACACCTTAACTGTCATTGTGTTGTCTTTTAAAAGACTATGGATGGCAATAGAAGAAAATCTCCCGGGTACCAAAAATGAATGAACGATAAAAAATTTTGATAGTTGGCTACAAAAGCCTACTTTTGCGCTTCCAAAATTTAATCATATTTAATTATGTACGCAATTGTAACTATTGCCGGTCAACAAATGAAAGTGAGCGAAGGCCAGAAGCTATTCGTCCACCGGCTGGATGCAAAACAAGGGGATCAGATCTCCTTTGACCAAATCCTCCTGGTAGACCGGGATGGGACTATCGATATCGGTACCCCAACGCTAACTGGTGAAATAACGGCTACTGTATTAGCTGATGATATCCAGGGAGATAAAGTGATTGTCTTTAAGAAAAAAAGACGGAAAGGGTATAAAGTAAAACGGGGCCATCGCCAGCAGTTTAGTCAAATCGAAATAAATTCCATCACCGCGTAACAACACAAACCATGGCACATAAAAAAGGAGAAGGTAAGGTACTCAATGGCAGAGACAGTAACCCAAAATACCTGGGCGTCAAAATGTTTGGTGGTCAGGTTGTAAAAGCAGGAAACATTATCGTTCGTCAGAGAGGGACAAAATTTCACCCCGGTACCAACGTGGGTCAGGGTAAAGATTTTACTTTATTTGCGTTGACTGAAGGATCCGTGAAATTTAAAAAAGGAAAAAATGACAGGACATTCGTCCACATCATTTCTCCGGTTCTTTCCTGATCAAGCCGATTACTCCAATAATTAGAAATTTTGAAGGCCGGACTTAGGAAGCCAGCCCTGATCATTGTTTTCCAATAAAACTTTATACCATTCCCCCAGGCTGTCCATTACCTGAGCCTTGCTTCCTTTACCCAGTGGAATGAGGACCTGGCTTAATGAATCCGGTGCAATGTACAGGGGATGATCAACCATCAAAACAGAGAAATGGTGTTGCTGGTATCGATTACTGGAACAATACATAATACACATCATCGCGAATGCCGCCACCAGAGTATAATTTATCCAGGAGGGAAGGTGGCTAAATTTACCAGATCTTCGAAACATCAGCCACATCAGGGTCAGATAGGTAGAGATCAAAAGACCCCAGCCCCAGCCCGCTGAAATCATAATATTCCTAAGCCGGATAAACCATTGGTAAAGTAAAAATGCCGGCAAAGCATCGATTTTAGGATCTATTTTTGATTTTAAAACCTCCAGTTGCTTTTGAATCTGTTTATTGCCAGGCTCCATCCGGTGGGCTTTTTCCAAGGCAATGCGTGCTTCCGCGATCCGTTGGGCGTTTAGATATACCGTACCGAGGTTGTAATATAAATCTGGTGATGGACCGGTGAGTCGGAGTTGATTTTGATAGATATCCACTGCCTGATCGTATTGTTTGTTTTTGCTCATTTCATAAGCTTGAGTCAACGGTGATGCCAGGACTTTATCCTGGGAGTATAGAGGCAACCAGGCTAAAATCAACGGCAAACAACTCCCTGCAATAATTTTAAACATACAGGACTTAATTTTCATTAACTGTAGAATAAGTAGAAATCATACTGAAATGACTTGGCCGCTCAGTCGTCAACCATTTAAATCCCTTTAATTTTAAAGATTCATGATCAGTCCGCAACATCGGGTGCATGGTCCCGTTGGGTGAAGTATAAAAATAAATCCGGTCAATTTGATTATTTCCAAACCGGACCAGGATATTGCTGCAAATGATTTTATTTACTCCGATATAGGCCTTTTGGTCATCCAAAATATAATATACCGCTTCCGCATTACCAGTTACATCCACAATTTCAAGATTACTCGAATCAAAATCCGCCCTCACCCGCCGACCTTTAATCTGATTAAAATATTTTAAATCCGGTGAATTAATAATCATAGCATTTTGTAACAAAAACAATGATTTGATAAAATTACCGGATTGCAACAGTTTGATGGTGTCTGCAAAAAACTGAGAAGTGTCCGACCAGATCACCGGTTGATCGTACAAAGTAAATAATGAGTCTTTTTCATTGTAAGTCAATGAATCACACCGGGCCTGTATATCCGACCGGTATACGGATACATCATGATAAGCCAGGATGGACCTTGCTTTGGAACTGGTATCAGTTTGATAAGCGATCAACGTATCCGCCTTGAGAAACAAGGTATCAATGGTTTGGTGAAATGATTTAAATATGGGTTGCCTGCCTTCCCCTACTGCGGTGACCCGGTTGTTCGCCTTATTCATATGCAGCGAATCACACTGGATGGAGGCATCATTCAGGGTATCCAGCCAATAGACATTACCCGATGCGATCAGGTTGCCCGACTGGTCTTCTTTAAAAATATGGTCAGCTTCCAGGTGATTGGAACTGTCCTGAAGTGTGGCCCGTCCCGCTGTGGTAAACACCCCTGTACTGTCATTATAAACCAATTTTTTGGTAGATTGAAGGGTACCATTGTCCGTGGTGATAGACCCCTTTCCCAATAGAGTCATTAACCGGGTGTCCTCATTATAATACAAACTATCGCCCTCCAGACGGTCTTTATTGGTGATATATTTTACCCCATCCAATAAGATTATTTCGTGCAACTTGCCATCATATATCATGGTTTTCGCGGATGCCTTCCGGTCTTGTTCCTGAAATTGAGGGTTGCCGGAAAAGACCGCTTTTTCGTCATCCACATCATAATAACCGCTTTCACAATAAATTTTACGGTCTTTCTTTTCAATCAGGGTCGGGGCTACGAAAAAAGCAGTTTGGGTCTTGGTATTAAATAGCAAAGAATCGCTCTGCAACTGTATTTCAGGATCGGAGAGCTGGACTTGTCCGGCGAAATGAGCTATATCCTCTCTGACTAAATATTTCCCTCTTTGACTTTTAAGGACTGTTGATTGCGACTTGAGGGTTGCCGGAGTCGAGTAAGACGCGGTAGAAGAATTGAGATCGTAATGCAGTTTTTTGGTGTAAAGGGATTGGCTGCCGTTGACTAAAATGACCTGCCCATACAAGTCTGTCGTTTTTAATAAACCGTTGTATCGAAGCGAATCGGCGAAAATCTGTACCGTGTCATTTTGCCGGATTACCACATTGCCATAGGCAGCCACCTGTAACCCTTCAATCCGGGCAGAGTCACAATATAAAAAGCTGCTATCGTGGTAAAGCTGGACTTGCCCATAAAGTATTTTTATTTCGGCCCCCGGGGTCATTTCAATCTGGGTGTAGTCCGCATGCAGGATCTTAATTTCTTCGCCTGTCTGCGTCTTTACTTGTCCCGTAAGTAAAACAGGAAAATAAGCTAAAAACATGTAAATCAGCAAGCTATATCTGGTGTTGGTTCCCATTCAAGTTTAAAAACGAAAGCCGAAGATAAAAAGTTGCTGAAAGCTTTTGATGGAATAGCTTTACTTATATCTTAGGCTTAAATTTTATCCACTCATGATTCAAAGGGTACAAACGATCTTTTTATTTTTCGCTGTAGTTGGAGTAATGGTTCAGGTGTTTTTTCCCGTATTATCGGCCACTCCGATGGTGCCGGAGAGTCTTTATCAGGACGGTTTATTATTCATCAGGGAAAACACCATTGCCTTTTGTCTTTTGATAGTATCAGGTATTCTGGCCCTGGTCGCCATCTTTATGTTCAAAAACCACAAGCTCCAGATACAATTGATCCTGGGTGCCATCTCCGTGCTCATGATTTGTTTGGCTGTCTCCTTATTCGCTTTTTCTAATACTACCCAAACTATTTATTCCAGTCGGCTGGCCGTCCTAAGTCCAGAGCTTGGAATCATTATGCCCTGGAGTGGTTTTATCTTTTTAGCATTAGCCTTACGCTATGTTAAAAAAGACCAAAAGATAATTAAATCAATGGATCGGCTGAGGTAATCCAGACTTTCCCCAAGCCCGGATTATCGTTTACTTTAAGATTTCAAGTTTTTGATGAAATATGCCTGCTGTGGTCACCGCTTTGATAATATAGATCCCAGGCTGGATGTTGCGGATGGATTGATTGACCTGATTGGATGGTAATATCTTTTCTTCCAACACTGTCCTTCCATCGATCGATATCAAGGATAGGTTTTGTATCCTTTCGTTGGGGTCAAGGATCTTAATATTCATCCAGTCAGAAGCTGGATTAGGAAAGATTTCAAATGCTGCTTTATTCCGGGGCTTTTTATCAAAATCAACTAACACGGTTCCGTTAGAGGGAGGTAAGGTAGAAGAGCTGCCATTAGCCTGATTCAATTGAATATTCGATATTTTGAATTCCAATGGCAGGATTTTAGGAATCCTGAATCCTTCCACATGCGAAACGATCGGTCCGCCTTTTGCTTTGATTTTTACGGTTTTGCCACCCCCGCTTTTACCCTTACCCCGGGCACTGGCAAAACTGACGCTTATCTTTCCCGATCCGACTACTTTACTATCCAGGATGGAGTTATCGTAACCAAACCAAGAATTTTCAAGAACTTCTATGCTGATGAGACTTGGATCCAATAACTGGTGATTGTACTCTAAATCAAAACTTATAGCTTCCACATCATACAATAAATGATCTGCATCGCCAAATGCAATCTGGATCACTGCATCATCTCCAGGTGCAATGACTTCGGCTACCGGCGAAGCAGACGATGCAGCAGGGTCGATAAAATAAACTCCCTGTGATACGAGCTTGTGCGTCAGGTTATAGTTTTGGACAATTGTTTCTGCGTCCTGAATATCCACCAGGCCATCCCCATTGGCATCTGCATGTTTGGCATTGACGGAGGTGGTCCGGTTCCAGTCTTTTGAATATAGATTTTTCCATTCGGAACCGGTTTGATCCCGCTGTGGCCCTGTGGTACCAATCAATTCACTGATGGTATTGAGATCTTTCAGATCAACTAAACCATCATTATTGGCATCTCCCGGCCAGACAAAATCACTAGCCGGCCGGCAATTTTGGTCTCCATAGGTTTCTATCCTTATTAAAATTGGTGCGCACTGCTTTGTCCCGGTCTGTAAACAAAAATTGACAACAAACTGGTCAGTCCCAACGAAGCCGGGGAAAGGGGTATACAATAAAGGATTAAAGGCCCCAATGGTTTCACATTGAAGATTTACGTCGATATTACCGGAATAATAATCAAGTGTTCCAAATTGCGGACCGGAAATGACGCGGAATTCGTAATCCTTAATCGGGATATCATATGGTATCACCAACGGTCGTCCTGCTGCTGTCCTGAACACCGGGTTAAGATCTTCCCGGGGGAGAAAATCGCTGACATAAAAGTAGACATAACCGGTTTCACAGCCTCCATTGTTGCAGGCGGTGTATTCAAAGCGGGATATCCCTTCAAAGTCAAACGCAGACGAAAACGTAAAACTGTTATTCGGGTTTTTTGTCACCTCACCTTTGGCCGGTTGGGTAAAACCAGTGATGGTAAATGTACCGGATGTCACCACGTCATTGAGCAAGGGTGCAAATAATTTTGACGTGTTTTTATTCAGGTAAACGACATCGTCTTTTACAAATTTATTTTGAATAGGAAGTTCAATTTGTATGACTTCAAACACCTTTCGTTTGCTTCCCAATTCAAAGATCAGCGTCTCTTTCACCCCGTTATTTCCAAGGCCATGGTATTCAAACTGGTAATCATCTATTTTAGCGATGAAACCATATTTTACAGTGTTTTTAAGTTTAAAACCTGGTTCAGGAAGATAAAATTTAAACGAGCTGCCCTTCACAGCTGCATGGGTAATCGTGTCGGAGTACGCGGTGCGTGATGGGTCCCGCACAAGAATCGAAACCTGCCCTATACCACAATTCGATTGCTGATCGCAGGCTGTATAAATGACATGGGCCAATCCATCAAAACCCGCTTCCGGAGTAAACTGAATAGATTGCCCGGAAAGGACTGCAGTCCCATGATCGGCATACGATATGGACCGGATCGACAAGACCGCTCCGTTATTCGTTTGGTCATTGAGCATTACCGGCAGAGAGACCGGTAGTCCGGCCGTTGTGCGTGCAAAATCCGGATGACATTGGGTGAGTGTATTCCACGATTGGGATGACCCATTTGATGTACAAATGAATAATAATAACGAAACACAGATTAACTTAATGGTTCGGTTCATTATATTAGCGACTACGGATTGAACTTGCAAGATAGTCATAAATTGTAAATCAAAAAACTAAACATATATTTTTTCTATATATAAAATTAACACATTTAAAATTATACATAAGTGTAAATTGTTGATAATAAATATAAATC
>Ga0163150_10008248_pt1 | contig 11921 bp, 10 predicted proteins | sample OliLakLV19P2IB_FD_148628 | JGI IMG/M metagenome (GOLD analysis project Ga0163150, IMG submission 148628) | Freshwater microbial mat bacterial communities from Lake Vanda, McMurdo Dry Valleys, Antarctica - Oligotrophic Lake LV.19.P2.IB | ecosystem: Environmental > Aquatic > Freshwater > Lake >...
CATTTGCGGGTTGGCCAGTGCGGGGCGATCAATCAGTTGCCGCCAGTGATGAGCGACAGCGGCGGCGAAGGTGAAGGGTGAATCTTGCGCCTTGTCAGTTGGTTGATGCACGGCTTCATCGAGCAGCGAGCCTTGATGATCAAACAATTCGTAGGCACAGTCGGTGACGCGCAGACGACCGAGTTCGCCGATGAGATGAATCATGCGATCGCACGGAGCTGGCGTTGTGGCAGCGGAGATTTCGTGAAGCTGAAATTGGATGCTGCTCTCATCAGGCATGCGGGCGTGCATCGACAGGTGGCCGGTCAGATCGCGAAGCGATGCGTCAATGACTCGGCTGGGCTGAAGAATGGAACACTCAATGGACTGAGGCATTTGCGTCAGGTCGAGCGCCATTCGCCAAGCTTCATGAAGTCGGGCGAAAAGTGAACCTTCACCTTGGCGCGACGCACTTAAGACAGCGGTGCTCTGAATGGGGCCAAGCACCAGTTGCGGGTCAGCAGCGCGGAGCCAGCCGGGCGACTGCGTGAACGCGGGGCAGTGAATGAAGTGGCCAGGGAGTGCGGTCGAAGATCGATCGCGATCCTCCGGTTGCCTGGCGAAAAGAGCGAAGGATTCGAGCTGGCGAAAATCTGCGGCGATGGGTTCGAGCGCGAGAACGGTGCAGCCTTGTTTGAGTGCGCCTGTGATGATTGCGGGATCGACCTGATTCATCGTCGCCAGCAGAATGTAGGTGGCGGGTTTGTCGATGATGAGCCTGCGGAGGTCATCGTCGTAATCGGCGTCAAGTTCTTTGGCGAGATCGCTGACAGCGGGTTGACGCGGACCACCGACGCCGATGACCTTGATGGCGCTGCCCATGCGAGCCACGATCGCGCGGACAGCGGGCACGGATTTCGCATCGGCCCAGAGCGTCGTCTCATAAGCATGTTCAAAGATCGACATGGCGAGATTGTAGAGCAGTTGAGATTGAGAAGAGGGAGTGGTGCTGGCGTGATGCCGCAGCAGGTCATTGAATCTTTGTACTCTGTCTGCCTCCCCTTGAGTGAATGATGATGAGTGATGTGATCGTCCCCAGTTCGACTGATTCGATTCGCCTGGCGCTGATGGGCGATCTGCACTTTTATCGCCTGTGGGTGGCTCCGTGGCGACTGCTCAGTAAGCGAATCCTCGGACAGATCAATCTCTGGTGGGATCGAAGGCACAGCTTCGATCGTTCGCTTCTTGCTCCGATGCTCCAGCGCGTGCTCACGATTGATCCGGCACTGCTGCTGCTCACGGGCGATATGACAATGACATCGCTTCGCGAAGAGTTTGAAGATGTGGCAGCACTGCTTCGATCGCTTGATGGCCGCGTGCCGATGATCGGCGTGCCGGGTAATCATGATCGTTACACGCCATTTTCCCGGCGAAGGCGCATCATGGAGAAGCTGATGCCCGGCCTCGTGCCCGATGCTTTTCCTCATATGCGTTCACTGTCGCCGCGATGGAAGCTGATGGTGCTAGATGCCGCGATGCCTCGGTTGCTATCTGCGCGCGGTGCGGTGGGGGAAGCGCAACTTGCTGCGATGAAGGATGAACTGGCGACGCTGTCGCGCGAGCAGGGCGTGATCATCATGTGTCACTATCCCGCCATCTCAAAGCCCGATGGCAAACGCACCGGATGGAACCATCGCCTCATTGATGCGGAGAAAGTGCTCGATGTTCTGCGCGGCTGCAAGGCTTCGATCATCTACGCGCACGGTCACGTGCACTGGCCCTGGCTGGTGCGCGGGCCGCAGGGCATCTCTAACATGATCGATCTCAATGTCGGAGCTCCGATCATGAAGAAGGCTCAGTACGTTCACGGGCAAGGCCTGTGGCAACTTGATCTGCCGGAGGATTCGGGCACGAACGCGAAGTTCACTCATCACGTACCTGTCAGCACTGGGCGCAGCGAGCAAGGCCTCGTGACGCTGAATTGGGATGCTCGCGTCGTCCAATAATGACGCGCAGCCAGAGCAATCTCCGTTCCGACGGCTATCAATTACAAGCGCGAATCAGCCGATAAATCGAGTGGATTTCTACTTTTCGCAAGGGGCTTCCCATGTGTGGAATCGTTGGATACGTTGGCAATAAAACTGTCGCTCCGCTGCTCGTGGAAGGTCTCAAGCGGCTCGAATATCGCGGCTATGATTCAGCAGGTGTCGCGCTCGTCAACGAGCATGGCTTGCATATTCATCGCTCTGTCGGCCGCGTCAGTGTGCTCGAATCACTCATTGAAAAAAACGACAAAGCGACGGCCAAGAAAACCACGCAAGCTTGCCTGGGCATCGCTCACACGCGCTGGGCAACGCACGGCGGCGTCACCGTGCAAAACGCACATCCGCACACCGGCACCACGCGCGGCGGACAGACCATCGCTGTCGTTCACAACGGCATTATCGAAAACTACATCACACTCAAAAAATATCTCACCGAGAAAGGCCACAAGTTCACCAGCGAGACCGATACGGAAGTCGTCGCGAAACTGATCGCTGAGCTTTACGATGGCCCGCCGGTGGATGATGCGGGCGGACTCGAACGCGCGGTGCAGGCGGCGCTGCGCGAAGTGACTGGCGCTTATGCGATTGCGGTGGTTTGTGATGCAGAACCGCACACGTTGGTCTGTGCCCGCAAGGGTTCGCCGCTGATCATCGGTATTGCGGATAAGAGTTACGTTGTCGCTTCCGATGCCAGCGCGATCATCAGCCACACTTCGAGCGTGATCAATCTCGATGATTATCAGGTGGCTCGTCTGTGTGCAGGGCCTAACGATAAGAACAATAAAACAGGCGGCCCCTGGTCGGTCGATTTCCGTACCACGACCATTGACAACGTAGTGGTCTCGCAGGCTGTGAAAGATCTTGACTTCAAACTCGATGAGATCGAACTGGGCGGCTACGAGCACTACATGTTCAAGGAGATCATGGAGCAGCCCGAGTCGCTGCGCAACTGTCTGCGCGGTCGCATCGATCACCGGGAAAACCGTGTCACACTCGGCGGCATGAGCAAACTGTCACGCGAACTGGTTCGCGCCAGTCGCTACATCCTCACCGCTCAGGGCACTGCATATCACGCAGGTCTCATCGGCGAATATCTTTTTGAAGACCTGGCCCGCGTTCCCGCTCGCTGCGTTTATGCCAGTGAGTTTCGCTATCGCAATCCGATCATCGAGCCTGACACGGTGGCCATCGCCATCAGTCAATCAGGCGAAACAGCGGACACACTCGCAGCTCTGCGCGAAGCCAAAGATCGCGGCGCGATTGCGCTGGGCGTCGTCAATTCCGTTGGCTCTACGATTGCCCGCGAGACCGATGCGGGTGTCTATCTGCACGTGGGTCCTGAGATCGGCGTCGCTTCTACGAAAGCATTTGTCGGTCAGGTTGCAGTGCTCACACTGATTGCGCTTTATCTGGGAAAACGCCGACTGCTGTCGAGCGATGTCGTACACAAGTACCTCGACGAAATGGACAAACTGCCCGGCTACATCGAGCGCGTCCTCAAACAGAGCGATCACATTCGCCACTGCGTTGAGCGATACGTTGACCGCGAAAACTGGCTCTTTCTGGGGCGTGGCTACAACTACCCCGTCGCTCTGGAAGGCGCACTCAAGCTCAAGGAAATTTCCTACATCCACGCAGAAGGTATGCCCGCAGCAGAGATGAAACATGGCCCCATCGCGCTGATCGACAAGGGCATGCCCGTTGTGTTTGTGGTGCCTCAAGGCAGTCAGTATGAGAAGGCGATGAGCAACATTGAAGAGGTACGCGCACGTGGCGGACGCATCATCGCAGTGGCGACGGAAGGCGATACGCAGATTGAAAAGTATGCCGATTCCACGTTCTACATTCCGCCGATGCCTGAGGCGCTTCAGCCGCTGGTGAGCGTGATCCCGCTTCAACTCGTGGCGTATCACGCAGCGGTGCTGCGCGGGCATGATGTTGATAAGCCCAGGAATCTGGCGAAGAGCGTGACGGTGGAGTGAGATCCGACGGTTCTCATCAAGTCAAATACTCAAAACTCCATTCGTCACATCGCATTGGGTTGACCGGCTGTAAACCTGTTGTGAAACTCGTGGAATTGATGGTGATTTACGATTTCAATGGGATTGAAAAAGTCGCGTGGTCGCCGCTTGCATGTGTACGAATATGGTGACAACGATGCATTGCTCCAGAAACTGGAGAGAGACCATTCTGTGGGGGAGTCTTGTGAAACGAAGTCGTCGTACCGAATGATTCCTCGAACATCCTTCCATCGCGTCCAATCAACGATGTGTGGCAAATAGTCATCGAAGAATCGAGTGGTTGCCGCGTGGTGAGCACCTTTCATTGCATCTTCAGGAATCATTCCTAAAGCTTCATTTTTCGGATTGTATACTCGCCCGAGGTGAAGAAAGATTATGCCAGGGACTCCTTGGTCTCGAATCTGTATGGCGGCTTTGCGAATATGATTATCGATTTGAGCCTCGCTCTTCACGCGTTTGCAAGCGATACCCAAGTCCCCATGGTCTGTCGTGACTCTCACGTCCGGTTCGGTTAGCTTGACCTGATATCCAGCGTTTGAGCAGATTGAGGCGACCAATAATTCAGCTTGGTAGTTCCGACCAATGGTCTCAGCCGCATCGTCCTGTGGCAGTATAGAGTCTTTTACCACGAGACGCAGATGACGCCGCAATGTGTCATCCGATATCTTCCCACGTAATGTCCGAAAGATAAAAGTCAATTGTGCAACGTCGCGGATCGCTTCGACGGCACCGGGAAAATCCTCATCATCATTCTGAATGAAGTCGCGATTCAGAATCCGCTCAAATTCGGCGAAGCGAGAACCTTTTTCCGCCGGTACTCGAAGAGCGTTAAATGTCTGACATACGAAATTTGCATCAGTGCGCCATGAAGACATAATTATTTGCCCCGGAATCAGAACGATTGCTTAAAGGCGCGCTTACGAATCTCATGCACCGATCATCACGTGCACTGGCGCAACATCATCCGCAAACGCCAGCGGGGCGAGGAGGTCGTCGCCAGTGAATTGCCGCACAAGGCGATACTCCCCGTCATATGGGTCACGGAAGACATGAATCACCTTGCGAATCGCATCGACGATCCACGTTTCTGGAATGCCATGCACTGCGTAGTAACGCTGCTTGATATTCAAATCAAATGCCAAACTTGTATCCGCTACTTCCACCAGTAGAAGTGTATCCTGCGGCTCAGGCTGGCCATCTTCATAGAAATCCGCTCGTGGTTTAAGTAGCCCCACATCCGGCTCAGGCTCGCCGTGTTGATCAATTCGTATGGAACTCTGAGCCCAAACAATCGTACGATCCGAGAGTTTGGAGAAATGTCTGATCAGTCGCGCAACGATGGCATTGTGGCGAGGTCCAATCGGTGACATGTGAAAGACCTCCCCGTTGATGAGTTCCACGCGCTCATCGCTGCGCAGCACGCCGACCTCACCAAGCCGATGGTATTCCTCAGCCGTGAATCGGCGACGTTCCGGTAGTGTCAAGGATACGGCGGTCATGCATTTATCATAGCGTGTCCCTTGCCAATCTCCCATTTCCGCTACAATGCCCGCGACCATGATGGTCAAAGGAGCTTCAGGTCATGAGGACCGTTACACACGCTTTCACCGTCGCACTTCTCGCTTTCATCACCACCTTCACCGGCTGTTCGACCTACGTCAACATCCCGCCGCAGACCGGCGATGTTGCGGGCAATGATCCCAATGTGCTCGATGTCGTCACCGTGCAGGCGATGGCGATTAGAGCCGTCATCGAAGATCGGCCCAGCAAGCGGAAGTATGTCTTCATGCTTCCGCCCGGCTCGAACACGACGAGCTATCGCCAGGTCGAAGAAGAACTGGGCGATCTCGCGACGCACGGCCTATCGCTGCCTGATGCGAATTCGGCGAATTCGGCGAATGTAGAAGGCCAAGCCGTCAAGCCGCCGCCCGTCGAAGTGCGGCAGGTCATGATTCGCGGCTGGACTTCGCAGATCGATATCATCCGCCCCAGCGATCCCAATACGTCAGGCACGCCGTTGCAGCTTGTCACTGTCTATCTCAAGTGGCAGTTCTTCGATGGCTGGACGGTTCAGCGAATGCATGCCTGGCACATCCCCGTTGATGCGGCACTGAATCGCAGCCGTCTCGAAGCTGACACGGAAACGCCCGTCGGCCCCGGTGCGAATGATCGATGAGGAGGAAGCTTTCAGCTATCAGCCGTCAGCTTTCAGGCAGAAGAAGCTTTCAGCTTTCAGCCGTCAGCTATCAGCCAGAAATAAATAGCAGTACGAATCCAATCTTTTTGCCCTTTAGCTGATGGCTTATAGCTGACGGCTGAAAGCTTTCTCCCCTACGGAGTTGTTCTATGACCTGGACACTTAGCGCCTTCGCTGATGAAGCTGCACAAGATATCGATGAGCAGATTCGCGCGATTCAATCGGGTGGCCTGAAGATGATCGACCTTCGCAATGTCGATGGCCACAACATCAGCGCGTTGCCTGTCGAAAGCGCGAAAGTCGTCAAGGGCAAACTCGATGCGGCCAACATCTCAGTCGGCATGTTCGGCACACCGCTGGGCAAGATCGATATCGCCGATGACTTTGACATTGATGTGAAGAAGCTGGATCACATCGCCAAGCTGGCAGATATTTTCGATTGTCGCAAAGTACGAATATTTTCCTACTTCAATCGCAAGAACAACAGCCCCATGTACACATGGGCCTGTGAGTCGCTGCGCCGCCTTGGTGCACTCAAGGAACAGGCAGCATCAATGAAGCTGAGCCTGTATCACGAGAACGAGCACGACATCTTCGGCGACAAGGTCTGGCAGAATGAAGCCATCGCCCGATCTTTGCGCGATAGCGGAGCGCCTGGCAGCGAGGGTACTTTTCGCTGCATCTTCGACTTCGACAACTACAATCAGGTCGGTGAAAATGTCTGGGATGCCTGGCAACGACTCGAACCCTTCACCGATGCCTTTCATCTCAAGGACAGCACGAAGGAATGTTCGCATGTTCCTATCGGCACCGGCAACGGCAGAGCCAAGGACATTCTTGCCGATGCACTCAAGCGCGGCTGGCATGGGCATCTAGCCAACGAGCCACACCTTTCTCGTTCGCCTGCCATCATGGCCACAGGGCCTGGTGGAAAGGCCGATCAGAAGTTGGCCGAGCTTTCTGAATTCGAAGCATTCCTCGTCGGCGTGCGCAGCGGCAACGAACTGCTCCATTCGATCAAAGCACCACTGGCCTGATCCACGCCTGCGCAGCTGACACCGTGCCAACATCGTGAAACTTCATGCAGCGAGAAACGCTCACACGTCCCGGCGGCCCCGTAGTCATCAGCGAGAAAACGCTGACCGCCATGGCTGCGATACGTCGGCTCAAGTTGCTGCCGCAGTTGCACGGCTCCATCGTCGTCAGTGCGTCGGTCTATGAAGCTTGCCGACCTGCACTGAGCCAAATGCAACCTGATGCCGGGGGACACGTCGTCATTCCTGCGGGACAGAATTTTGTAGCTGCGCCTGCCTTTGAATGGCTTCTGGTCGCTGAAGATCAACCTGAACAAGTCTTGCCTGCTCGCGTTGATTTCCCTCAGAATGCCTCGGCCAGTGAGGCGGCGACACTGCGACTGGCACTGTCCATTCCCGCATCACTGGTGCTCATCGATGGCCCCATCAAGGAACGCGCCAAGCTCAGCTTCGTCAAAAGTGAAGGTACTTTGTCGCTGCTGGTGACGGCATTTCGTGAAGGATTAATTTCAGCCGTGGAACCGATGGTCAAGGCTTTGGAGAAGCTGGGGCACGCCGATGTCCTTCCGCCTCGCGAATCACTCGATGCTTTGTGGAAGGCACTGGGCAAGATGGAAGATGAATGACATTTCATCGCGGTCTTCGCAGGGGCCAGAGCATCGGCACCTTGCGCTGATAGGCGCGGTAGGCATCGCCGTAATACGCCACCAGCTTGCGCTCTTCTTTGGGAATGAGATAGTGCATCGCAAGGGCCATGACGATCGGCGTCGTGAGAACGAGATAGGACTGAAACAGAAAACAGACTCCGGGACAAAGCAGCCAGAGTCCGATCGCGTAGAGCGGATGCCGAACGAGGCGGTAGGGGCCATCGGTCATCAGGCGGCGCAGTTTCCTCGCGCTTCGAAGCTGGAGCGTTGTGGCGACGTAGAGAAACAGTCCGACGACACACATGATGCTCGCGATGGCAATCGCAATGGGCCACGAGAGAAATGAGATTGTGAAGATCGGAGCGAACCATCGATCGATCAGAATCACCAGCGCGAAATAGCTCGCAGTGATGCCGCCGATTCGCAAACCCTCGCCCCAGTAGATGGGCAGTGCTACAGGCGGATGCAATTCGATGGCTGGATTGTCCACGTCGCCAGCAGGTTCGTTTTTCTCTGTCACCATTTCTGCACCCAGTCGCTGAACCAAGCCCAAATCCATCGGCTGAGTCGCAAGAAAATAAACGGCAACAGCACCGCCATGCCCACCGCAATTGCCACGATGATGCCCAGTTGATCCGCCAGAAGCCAAGGCCCGATGAAGAAGCTCCACGCCGCCACCGGCAGCATGGTGAAGATCATGTTGATGGTGATCGCGCCGGTCATCTCACCGTGGCGATCGATCTGTCCATCTTTGGCCGGATATTCAGCCATGTGCATCGTTCCTCAAAGTTTGCGTCAAAACGGGCACTTGCGTTCAAGCATACGCTGCGGATGAACAATTCTCTCGGCCACGCGTCATAGTGGTATAGAATGATTCACTTCATCCAAGGGGCAAGCCATGAATCTCCGCATTCGCAGATCCATCTCACTGGCGCTGGCAAGCATCGTCAGTTTCTCCGCAATCGCTGAGCTTAGCGCTGACACGCCAGCTCAGGCGAAAGCGAAATTCGATAGCACCTATGGAGCAGCTCTACGCGGCGTCAAAGGAACGCGCTCCACCGCTGATGATGCCAAACTTGCGGAGGCTCTCCTTGAAGCGGCCCAGCACAATGGCAACGGCGAAGCGTACACGATCCTGCTGCTCGATCAGACTTACGAACTAGGCAAGCTGCACACTGATGGCATGAAGGTGGCTGCCGATGCCTTGCAGCGCATCTCGAATATCGTGCCGCGAAGGCAGCTTGAATCGCAGGAAAAACTTCTGGACCTGTATGAAATCGTCTTCCGCAATGCAGCAGGCAAGAGCGACAAGACCGTACACAAAAAAGCAGGCACAGCGACAACCGATCTCATCGTCGAAATTGCCGAGGCCAAGAAAAAGCGAGCTGAGTATGTCGATGCCATCGGGCTTCTCAAAAAGGCGACAGGCATCTCGCGCAGCGTGGCTTACGAGGGCAGAAGCGATGACATCAAATCGCTCATCGAAGAGATGACGCCGCTGGCACCGATCGATATCAAGATCAAATCCGCCAGGCGAGCGCTGACGCGAAATCCAGCAGACAAGGAAGCCGCCAAGACGCTGACCGATCTCTATCTCAAAGATCTGGATCGGCCGGTCAGCGCCAAGACCTATGCGAGCATCGTGGAATCAGCGGAAACAATGGCGCTGATGGAAGTGGCGGGCCAGCCGGTGCAATCGCTGGACGCGGATGAGGCGAAACAACTGGCGGCGTGGTACATCGGATTGGCCGATGAAGGATCGACCCACGCCAAGACCAACATGCTCATCCGCGCCAAGGTCTATTACGCTCATGCCCTAGCGAAATCTCCTGATGATGGCGATGCGAAAAGCGGCGCGACGAAAGTGGCGCTGATGCTCACGACTTTGAAAATCGATCCGACCAAAGCGGATCAGCTTGCCATCAGTCGGCGCGATCGCCTGGGAATTGGCGTGGTCAGCGCGAAGCTTGTGAAGCCCAAGGCTGAGCCCATTGTCAAGCCAAAACCTGATCCAGTCGTAAAGCCCGAGCCAAAGGTGGAACCTGCGCCGGTTGAACCGCCGGTGGAGATTGAGCAGGAGCCAACGGAAGTAGAGCCGGAGTTCCGCGAGGAGATGTTGCCCGATTCTTATTGGAAGAGCCGCAAGAGCATTTTTGATTTTTAAGTCGTCGCGGCGTATTCGCTTCACGCTATGCGAATTGGCCGCAAAAAGTCGCAGAAGGCGCAAAAGAAGGCAGACGGAAGCGACGTGCGTTTTTCATGTCAATTGAACGGCAGGTTGATTTGTGGTGAATCCCCAAGCCCGATGGCGAGGTCTGCCGAGCCATCGGGGTGTGTTCAATCAATGTAGCACGCAGGCAGAAATCAAAGACAGTACCCCGATGTCTCGCCAAGCCTCACCATCGGGCTTGGCAGAAGCCGCGACAAAACGCTGCTCCAATACTCTGTTTTCTTTTTGCGCCCTCTGCGACTTTTCGCGGCCAACCTTGTGCCGCGGTCAGTCGGTGGATTGGCCGAAGAACTTGCCGCCATCTTTCTTCTTGCGCTCCACTTCCTTCATCGAGAAGATGATCGATTTGGTGATGTCTTTGGGGTGGAACTTAGGCGGGTAGTTTTCGTGGACCTGCGTCAGGATGCGAAGGACGGTGGTGTGGTCATTGGCGGTCTGCGCCGCTTTGGCCTCGGCGAGAAGCTTGGTCACTTCATCAGCCATGCGCGTTTCTTCCACGATGACCTTGCGATTGTCGAGCATCGCAGTGAACTGCTCGATGCGCTGCGAAAGGTCTTCTGGTTGCCAAGCCGCAGGATAAGTGTCACGCACGTCGCGCATGACCGTGATCGCACCGGCAATGTCGTCTCCATCCAGTTTCGTCCTTGCCTCGGTCAGTTTGGCATTCATCACATTGCGATCATCGCGAGGTTCGATGCCGGGCTTGACGTTGGTTTTGGGCGGTTTTGGGGCGGAGACGTCAATGGGATTGCCGAAGGGATCGGTCTTCTTGGTTGCGATGGGCACGACAGGAACCGGAGTCGTCGTGTTTGATTCGTTGTCGCTAGCCGCAAGATTCGTCGAAGGCGGCGCTGTCGCTGGCGGATTCTGATTGCCATCATTATTCAGCGCATTGGCCGGCTTACCTTTGTTCATCAGGAAAAGCACGATTACCACGACGACCAGAAGAACATTAAAACCAATCAGCGCCCAGGTCATCGTGCTGGCGGTTTTCTGCTTTCGCTGGACGTCATCGACGCCTGTGTCATCCGCTTCGCCTGATAGAGAAAATGCATCCACCGCGCGCCCGCCAGAAGCAGCGGTGCCGCTGAATCCCGCAGCAAAGTTGAGCGGCGCCCCAGGTGCTGCGCCAGCCGTCGCAGGTTTAGCGGCAGCAGGTTTGGCGGGCATCGGCGGTGGTGATGCTTTCGTCGTCGTCGGTGCGGCAGGAGCAGCCGGTGCACCGGAACCGAAATTCAACAGCGGGGAGCCGCCGAATTTTCCGCCGGCCCCGAGCACCTGATCGAGCAGGTCAGCACCGGGAGCAGCGGATATGGCCGGGGCAATGCCGCTGGCGCTGGAATTCACTGGCGCACCGGTGATGGATGCGATTTCCTTTTCAAGCGCTCGCTGGGCCGCTGCGGCTTCCTGAGTCGTGCGGTAGGCCAAGCCCAGTTCGTTACGCTCCTTGGGTTCTTCAAACTTCGCATTGCAAGCGGTGCAGGATGTGGCGGTCGGCTCCACCTTGGCGCTGCAATGATGGCAATAGCCCAGAAGGTGCGCGATGCCAGGCACATTGCGTGCGACGGACCAGAACTGCTTGGTCGAAGGCCCGCGCATGACCGTCGTGGGACGGATGCGATTGTTCTTGGCCATCTTCGCCAGCACTTCGTAGCTGCATCCCGGGCGGAAGGGATTCTTTTTGTCGCGGATGAACCAAGGCCCCATCGATATCTGCGTCGCCCTGCGAGAGAGCGGCTCGAAGAGGCCCTTGCATTCATCGCATTGA
>Ga0163150_10008249_pt1 | contig 11920 bp, 10 predicted proteins | sample OliLakLV19P2IB_FD_148628 | JGI IMG/M metagenome (GOLD analysis project Ga0163150, IMG submission 148628) | Freshwater microbial mat bacterial communities from Lake Vanda, McMurdo Dry Valleys, Antarctica - Oligotrophic Lake LV.19.P2.IB | ecosystem: Environmental > Aquatic > Freshwater > Lake >...
GCGCGCTGTCGTCGCTGGCCGGCGCCGGCCTGACCGGCGAAAAGGCTGCGGGGTTCCTCAAGCTTTTCGTCGGGTTCCTGAAGGAGAAGCTCCCGGCCGATCTGCTCAAGAGCATTGCCGGCAAGGTGCCGGGCCTGGGCGGACTGTTGGGCTGAGCACGCCCAGCGCAACGCCTCCTCGGGGTATCGTGAGCCGATGGGCGTCCTGAGCCGGTGGTTCTTGAGGCGCGCGGAGGGCAAGCGCCGCTGGCAGTGGTTCTTCGAACGGCTGCACAAGGTGGCGCTGCGCGGCATGAACATGGGCCCTGGCGACGAGCTGGCCCAGAGCGGCGAGAGCCAGCTGGTTGGCCAAGTTCACAAGGCCCTGGCGGGCCGTCAGGGCGCGGTGGTGCTCGACGTGGGCGCGAACCAGGGCGAGTACAGCGCCCTGCTCGCGCACGAGCTGGCCGACCTGGAAGGCCTGCGCATCCTGGCCTTCGAGCCCTCGCCGAGCCTTCTGCCCGGGCTGCGCACGCGCTTCCCCGCCGGCGGGCCTGTGACGGTGATGCCCTTCGGGCTAGGCGAGACCGACGAGCAACGCACGCTGCACCTCGACGCGCCGGGCTCCGGCCTGGGCTCGGTCTACGCACGCAACCTCGAGCACCGGGGCATGTCGCTCGAGCGCCAGGAGGCCATCCGCCTGCGACGCCTCGATGACGTCTGTCGCGAACAGCAGATCGAGCGCATCGACTTCCTCAAGCTCGATGTCGAGGGTCACGAGCTGGCCGTGCTGCGCGGCGCAGGGGTGCTGCTCTCCGCAGGCCGCATCGACCGCATCCAGTTCGAGTTCGGCGGCTGCCACCTCGACGCCCGCGTGTTCCTGCGCGACTTCTGGGAGCTCCTGGCACCGCGCTATGCACTCTACCGCGTGCTCAAGAACGGGCTGAGGCCTGTGACGCGCTACCGCGAGCGGCTCGAGGTCTTCGTGACGACGAACTACTACGCCGAACGCGTGCGCTGAACGCCCGAGCCGGCCAGCTGCGGCTCGATGCGGATGAGGTCGTGCTCGACGCTCCAGGTGAGGTCAGGCCTGAGCGCCGCGACGGAGGCGCGCAGCGCCTCGAGCATGGGATAGCCCTGCGTGCCCACGAAGAGGCGCGCGTCGTCGATCAGGAGCACATGCTCCCGGATCCGGTGGCGCAAGACGGCCTCGATCTCGGCGCTGATGGGCGTATGGTTCAAGGCATCGCCGGAGCCCGGGCCCATGTAGTGGCCGTCGAGCCAGAACAGCGCCCGTTCGGTGAGCCGCGTCACCACGCCAGGCAGCACCTGAGCCGAGTCGCCCTCGAGCACCTCGACGCCGGCGTCGCCGGCGAAGCGCGCGCGGGCCGCGGCCACCTTGGCCGGCTCGAGCTCGATGGTCACGAGGCGTTCGAAGGCTGCGCGCAGCGCCGCGACGGTGTCGCCGCGGTGCGTGCCGGTCTCCACGAAGACCCGCGTGCCGTGGCGCCGGGCCACCTCGGCCAAGATCTCGCGCTTGGCCGCTCCAGGCATGGGCAACGGACAGCCTTCCCGCCGCCAGCGCCCAACACGCCGGACCTGCTTGGCGACGTCGAGACGCTGTCGAAGACGGGTGAAGAGCCGACCGAGCATGGGACTCAAGTCTACGTGCTGGCGGCGCTCACCGGTGGTGGGTCAGTTCGGCCGTAGGCCCTCCTCCGCCGGTAGGCCGATGCTGCGAGCGCAGAGCGATCGGAGGCATACCGGCACGACGGGCGGAGCGCGCCGCAAAGCCGCCGACGACGACGTGGGGTCTGCCCCCATGAGGATGGAGGCGGCGCAGCGCCGCGCCCGCCCCGGCGCGCCGTACGTAGGCAGGCAGGTCAAACTGACCCACAACCCGCTCGCCGCCGATCGTGCGGGGCTAGCGCAGCGCGGCTACCTTGACCCCATGAACCCCTCTCCCAGCGCCGGACTGCCCAGTCACAAGCGGCACATCGCCGCGGAGGAGGTGCGCGCGCTCATCGGGCCTGTGGCGCAGCCGGTCGTGCTGGAGATCGGCTGCAACGACGGCAGCGACAGCCGCGAGCTCGCCGCGGCCCTGCCCACCGCGCGCCTGCACTGCTTCGAGTGCGACGAGCGTGCGCTCGAACGCTTCCGCCGCCTGCCGCTGCCTGCCAACCTCACGCTGCACACCTTCGCCGTGGGCGCCAAGGACGGCCAGGCCACCTTTCACGTCAGCGGCGGCACGAACGAGGCCACGGGGCGGCAGGACTGGGACCTGAGCGGCTCGCTCAAGCGCCCCAGCGGCCACAAGGAGCGCTACGACTGGTGTTCGTTCGACCACACCGCGGTGGTCGAGGTGCGGCGTCTGGACAGCTGGCTCGCCGACCAGCGACTGCCCCTCGTGGACTTCATCTGGCTCGACGTGCAAGGCGGCGAAGGCGACGTCTTCGCCGGGGCGCCCAAGACGCTGCGCCGAACGCGCTTCATCTACACCGAGTTCAACGCCTGGAAGAAGCCGCTCTACGAGGGGGATCTCACCTACGCGGGCACGCTCGCCGCCCTGGGGCCGACCTGGAAGCCGCTTGCGCTCTACGAGGGCTACAACCTGCTGCTCAGGAACGAGGCGCTGGCGGGGGAGCAGGCGTCGCGTGCCTAGGGGCGCGATCACGGTGGTGCCGGGCGGCGGCCTCTGCAACCGCATGGTGACGCTCGACTCGGCCCTGGCGTTGGGGCGCGTGCTCGACCGTCCCGTGCATGTGCTGTGGAAGCTGGGCCGCGCGCTCAACTGCCGCTTCCACCGACTGTTCGAGCCGCTGCCGGGCGTCGCGCGCGTCTCCCACGTGCACAACAACCAGATGCTGGGCATGTTCTCCTTGCGCTTGCGCCAGAAGCTGGCCGACCTGCGCGGCGCCGACACCTGGTGGCGGGACGAGATCTACGGCCTGCGCCAGGATCCCACGGCGCTCTTGGAGCGTGCACGCCGTTCGCGCGAGCTGCGCATCCGCGCCGACACGCGCTTCTTCGCCGACGGACCGCTCTTTGCCGGGTTCCGCCCCGCGCCCGCGCTGGCGGCGCGCATCGCCTCCGCAGCACACGACCTGAGCGACGCCGTGGGCGTGCACGTGCGCCGCACCGACCACGCCGACGCCATCCGCCTCAGCCCGCTCACGGCCTTCGTCGAGGCGCTGCACGACGAGCTGCGCCGTGCACCGGGCACGCGCATCTTCGCCTCCACCGACGACCCCGAAGTTCTACGCGTGCTGCGCGCCGAGTTCGGCGACGCGCTGCGTCACAACCCCCCCACGGCCTTCGACCGTCTCGACCCGCGCGCGATCGAGAATGCCGTCGTGGATCTCTGGTGCCTGGCCTCCTGCCGCCTCCTCTTTGGCAGCCACGGCAGCACCTTCAGCAAGACCGCCTGGCAGCTCAAGGGCATCCCGCACAGGATCGTGGGAGCAGGTCCGGAAGAGGGTCAGTGCGTGGCGAGCTCCCCGTGAGCCTGGGTTGGGATGCCTGGGAACGCCAAGCTCCAGCCTGGCTTCTACGTCGCCTGCCGGGCTGGTGCATGGCGGCCCCTGCAGCGTTCCCCACACACGCACGATCCGCGGCGCACGGCCCGGCGACCCAGAGCCAGGCTGGAGCTTGGCGTTCCCAGGTGTGGTGCCCGAGTAGGCGTGGTCCATGGCGCACGGGCGGGCGACCCGGAGGCCACCGTTCCCCGGGGCCTGAGACGACGGGCTGGCCAGCTCGAACGTGGCGCGAGATCAGGCTCGCCGGACCGGCGATTGACCTCGGTACCAGGCCACGGTGCGCGCTAGGCCGTCTTCGAGCGACGTCGAGGCGCTCCAGCCCAGGCGCGCGCGTGCCTCGGAGGTTTCAAGCGCGCGACGCGGCTGACCGTCGGGGCGGCTGGGATCCCAGGTGAGGGTGCCCGCGAAGCCGGTGGTCTTGGCGATCAGGCGCGCGAGCTCGGCCATCGAGATCTCGCGCCCGGTGCCCAGGTTCATGGGGGCGGGGTCGTCGATCTTCGCCGCAGCGAGCGCCACGGCGCGGGCGCAGTCCTCGACGTAGAGGAACTCGCGCGTGGGCGTGCCCGTACCCCACAGGCGCACCTCGGAGCGCCCGGCCACGCGCGCTTCCTCGCACTTGCGCAGCATGGCGGGGATCACGTGCGAGGTCTCGAGGTCGAAGTCGTCGTGCGGTCCATAGAGGTTCGCCGGGAGCAGGTAGGCGCCGGCCAGCCCGAACTCGTCCTTGTAGGCGTTCAAGCCCGTCCACAGCGCACGCTTGGCCACGCCGTAGGGCGCGTTGGTCTCCTCCGGATAGCCGTCCCACAACGAGCTCTCGCGGAAGGGCACGGGCGTGTGCTTGGGGTAGGCGCAGACCGTGCCCACCACGACCACGCGCGCCACGCCGGCCTGCTGCGCGGCGTCGAGCACGTTCACGCCCATGAGCATGTTCTCGCGCCAGAAGACGGCGGGGTGCTTCTGGTTGGCGCCGATGCCGCCCACGCTTGCCGCCAGGTGCACCAGCACGCTGGGGCGCGCCTCGCGCACGGCAGCACGACACGACGCGGCGTCGAGCATGTCGGCCTCGGCCCGCGTGGGCGCGATCACCTGGGCTTTGACGCCCGTGAGCACCGTGCACACGGCGCGACCCAGGAAGCCGCGCCCGCCGGTCACGAAGACCCGTGTCCCCTCCAGGCCGGCGACGCTCACCGGCCCGACTCCGCCGCGGGCGACTCCGCGTGGCCGGCGTCCTCGAGCAAGCGCTCACGCGCGGCCAGCTTGAGGTCGGAGGCCACCATCATGCGCACGAGCTCGCGAAAGCCCACGCGCGGCACCCAGCCCAGGCGCGTACGCGCTTTGCTCGCGTCGCCGCACAGGCCCTCGACCTCCGTGGGTCGCAGGTAGCGCGCGTCGAAGGCCAGGTGCTCAGCCATGGGCAGATCCGCCTCGGCGAACGCGGTCTCGACCCACTCGCCCACCGTGTGGTCCTCGCCCGTGGCCACGACGTAGTCGTCCGGCTCGGGCTGCTGGAGCATGCGCCACATGGCCTCGACGTAGTCGCCGGCGAAGCCCCAGTCGCGCCGCGGCGCGAGCGTGCCCAGGAACAAGCGCTCCTGGAGGCCCTGCTTGATGCGCGTCACGGCGCGCGTCACCTTGCGCGTCACGAACGTCTCCCCGCGCCGCGGGCTCTCGTGGTTGAAGAGGATGCCGTTGACCGCGAAGATGCCGAAGGCCTCGCGGTAGTTCACGGTCGCGTGGTGCGCGAAGACCTTGCCCACCGCATAGGGGCTGCGCGGGCGGAAGGGCGTGCGCTCATCCTGCGGCGGCGGCGAGGCGCCGAACATCTCGCTGCTGCCCGCCTGGTAGATGCGGATGTGCTTGGGCGCGACCTCGCGCACGGCCTCGAGCAGCTTGAGCGTGCCTAGGGCCACCGTCTCGGCCGTCACCACCGGCAGGTCGAACGACACGCGCACGTGGCTCTGCGCCGCCAGGTTGTAGACCTCGTCAGGCTTCACGCGCTCGAGCAACGCGCGCAGCGAGGCGGCGTCGTTGAGGTCACCGTGGTGCAGCTCGAGCGGCGGACGTTCGTGCGGGTCGCGGTAGAGGTGATCGATGCGCGCGGTGTTGAAGCTGCTCGTGCGCCGCACCAGGCCGTGCACGCGGTAGCCCTTCTGCAGCAGCAGCTCGGCCAGGTAGGAACCGTCTTGGCCGGTGATGCCGGTGATCAAGGCGCTGCGCATGCGTGGAAGGTCCGGGGGGCGCGGGGAGGGTGATGCGCTGGCTTGACGCCCCAGCCATCGGTCGGGGCGCTGGGCTGGGGGCGCTCGGGCCACCGCGTCGTCCTGATGTAGGAAGACTACACGGCGTCCTCCGCGGCGGCCCTCCGCACCCCATCCAGCGCCCCGGCATGCCCGAGCGCGCCGTCCATGTTCGGCAATGGGAGAGCACCCGCGGGGCGCGGCGGGCCATGCTCCGTAGGAGCCGGACTATCCTGGGCCGCTCGTCGCCCAGGGAGCTGAGCCAGGATGGAGCGCCGCAGCGCCGTGATCACGGGGGTGGGGCCGGTGAGCGCGATCGGCTCCGGACGCAACGCCTTCTGGGACGCGCTCACCGCCGGCCGGCACGGCTTCGGGCCGATCACGCTCTGCGACGCCTCACGCTCGCCGAGCCAGGTGGCGGCCGAGGTGAAGGAGTTTCGGCTCGGCACCTACGTGGAGCACGGCGACGTGCTGGCGCGGCGCATGCCGCGGCCCGTGCAGCTGGCGCTCGCGGCGGCCATCCTGGCGCTCCACGATGCCGAGCTCGACCTGGGAGCGGTCGATCCCGATCGGCTCGGCCTGCTGGTGGGGACCTCCGTGGGGAACATGGGGGAGATCTTCGCGGCTCACGAGCGCTGGCAGCTGACCGGTGCGGCGCCGGCCCACACCGCGTTCTACACCTTCAACCACGCGGCGGCCTGCCTGCTCTCCTCCTTCCTGGACGTGCGCGGCCCGATCCACACCCTGACCTCCGGCTGCAATTCGGGCCTGGACGCACTGGGTCAGGCGCTGCGCGACATCGAGGCCGGCGCGCTCGACGCCGCGCTGGTGGTCGGGACCGACTGCGAGGTGGTGGCGCCGGTCCTGGCGACCCTCAACGCCTCCGGCTCGCTCAGCACACGCTGGAATGCGGAGCCGGCGCGGGCCTCGCGCCCCTTCGACGTGCAGCGCGACGGCAACGTGATCGGCGAGGGCGCGGGGGCGCTGCTGCTCGAAAGCGAGGACCATGCCCGGGCGCGCCACGCGCGCATCTACGCGCGCCTGGCGGGGTACCGAATGTGCTCCGCGGGCAGCGGCAGGGAGTACAGCCACGACAAGCCCACCCTCGACCTCGGACCCTGTGTGCGCGCGCTGCGCGGAGCGATCTCGGAGGCGGGCTGGACGCCCGACGCCGTGGACCTCGTGAACGCCAACGGCTCCTCCTCGGTGATCTACGACCGCACCGAAGCCCAGGCGCTGGGCCAGCTCTTCGGGCCACGCCTGCCGGAGGTGCGCATCCACTCGCAGAAGTCGATGCTGGGTCAGCACGGCGCAGGCTCCTCCGCGTTGCAGGCCGTGGGCGCCTGCCTCGCCATCCGGCGTGGCTCCGCACCCCCGACGATCAACCACGAGGAGCTCGACCCGGCCTGCGGCCCCCTGCGCGTGCTCACGGCGCCCGAGACCTTCCACCCCAAGCACGTGCTGGTCCACTCCATCGGGCTGGGCGGCTTCTACTACTCGGTGGGTGCCTTCGAGGCGGTCGCCGACCCCGTCAAGAACATGAGTGGGGCCTTCACGGTGCGCTGGAGCAAGGGCATGAGCGGACGCTTCCTCCCCGTGGAGGAGTTCCAGAAGCCGCTCGCCCCCTGGAACCCGCGCGGGCCCTTCGGCGATCCCGACGCTCGTCGCTGATCGCCCGCCTCGTGGCGCTACCGCCCGCCGGGCGTGCTCGGCGCGCCGGGCGTGGAGCCGCCGCCCGGCGGCGTGGTGGGCGTGTCGGGCTCTTCAGAGGGGGGCGTCGGCCCGACGCCGCCCATCGGCCCGGTGCTGCCGCGGCTCGGCGGGACCGGTTTCCAGACGAAGGTGTAGGCGTCGCTGTAGTAGGTCGTCCAGCCCCAGGGCGTGCGCGCGTAGCGCGCCATCACCGCCCGCGCCGCCTCGATCATGTCGAGCGCATCGGGCCGGAGGCGCTCGTCGAGCAGCTCGAGCACGTGCGCCTGCTCGCGCTTGGCCCGGTAGTCGGGGTTCGAGACGGGGATGTCGAGGATGTTGCCCTGCTGGCACTTGACGCCCGGGATCTTGCGGCCCTGGTACTTCGTCTCACCCTCGGCACCCAGCGTGCGGCCGTCGTAGGCATCGAGCACGTCGCTCATGCGGATCGTGGGCACGTAGGTGACCACGTAGCGGTCCACCGACTCCTTGGGATCGTCGGGCTTGAAGCGCTCGATCTCCTTCATGTAGAGCCCGAGCGCGTGCAGGTGGAAGCGGCTCATGGCGAGCCAGAAGCGGCCCAGCGTGAGGTCGGCCATGGCGCGTATGTGCGCCTTGGGGGCCTGGGGGCCGCGCAGGGTCGCCAGACTCTGGTCCACATCGCGGATGGCCTGGGTGTAGAGCGGTACGACCTGCTCGAGCAGCTTCTCCCCCAGCCTGCGAAGCTCTCCCTCGTGGCCCTGCGCGGTGCCCAGGACGTCGTCGCAGGGCCGACGCCGGGCCTCCCAGCGCTTCTCGAGCTGCACGGGCCGCCGGCCCACGAAGGAGCCCCAACCGCTGGCCCAGCGCTCGCTGAGCATGCCGTCTTCCCAGGGCGTGTCCTCCACCAGCAGGCGCACGGCGCGGTCCAGCGCGTCCCAAGCCGGATCGCCCGCACCCAGGCGCGCGAACTCGGAGCGCTTGATGAGCTCGGGCGCCAGGTCGGCGATCTGCGGCGCGGCCGACGGACAGACGTCGAGCCACTCGCCGGGAGGGAAGGGATAGAAAAGATAGCGACCCCCGGTCAACGCGGCTGCGCGCGCGAAGGGCCAGTGTCCGTAGGCCGAGGGCGCGTGGTTGCACCACGGCGTGCGGTAGCCGACCTGCGGGAACCACGTCGGAGTCGTGGACCGGAAGCGCCCCTTGCCGCCCCAGTTCGGTGCGCTGGGGAACCCCGGCAGCTCGGGGAAGGGCACGTCCTCGGGCAGCGTGAACGGCGGCGGTTCATCCTCGGGCGGCTCGCCCTCCGGTGGCATCGGCGGCAGACGCGGTGTGGGCATGTCGTCAGGGGGCCGCGGGGGCGCGGGAGGCGTGCGTTTGCCCTTCTTCTGCTTGCGCAGCGCTTCGAGCTGGACACGCAGGAGCTGGCGGAGGAACTCCGGCGCCTCCGGGGGGAGATTCTTGATGAACTGCTCGAGCTCCTCCTCCGTCATCTCGGGCTCGGAGGGGCCCGGGGGGCCGGACGGCGGACTGGAGGGCGGCGTGGAGCCGGGCAATTCGGGCGGCAGCCCCGACGGCAGCTTCAGGCTGAAGAAGTCCGGCCACGACAGGATCTCGGGGCGCGCGGCCCAGGGAAAGGAGGGCAGCTCGGCGACGGGGGTGAAGTCCTCGAAGTGCGCCTCGGGCGCGACGACAAAGAACGCCGTGCGCAGCTCGGCCAGCTTGCGGCCCACGACCTCCTCGTCAAAGTACGGGCCCGCCTCCACGAGCCGGCGCCTCCAGACGCGCTCGGTCTCCACGTCCACGGCATGCTCGAAGACGCGTTCGGGCAGCACGCGGTCCGTCACGTAGACGAGCGCGCAGCGCCCCGACTTGCTGAGCTTGCGCGCGTCGCGCACCGCCTCGGCCATCCAGCGCGCCGCAGGAACGAAGGCCGGACCCTTGTCGTCCTTGGCCCAACGGTAGGTCAGCGCCTGGGTCAGCGACCGCTCCGCGGCGGGTCGGCTCAGGTCGATCACGTCGCCCTTGAGCGAGGTCAGCGCGAAGAGGTGCTGGTGCGTGGGACGCGCGGCCCTGGCCACCAGCGCCTTGACCCACGCCGCCACGTCGTTCTGGTAGCCGTAGAAGGCGCTGAACTCCGTGCGCCCCGGCGGCGGCGCGAAGGTGGAGGCCTCGAAGGCGAAGATCACAGTGCCCACCGTCGAGAGCGCCGCGTCGGTCAACACGCGCTCGACGGTCTGCGGGATGTCACGTCCCCCGCGGATCAGAACGTCGCGCGGCGGCTCCGGATCGCCCGCGCGCGCCGCACCGCCAGAGAGCGGCTCGAGCAAGAGCGCCGCACCGAGGAGCGCGGACAGGAGCAGGCGCGTGCGGGGCATCGTCCCTCCGCCGCCGAGTCTACGCCGACCCAGGGTTGGGTGCGTGCGGCCTCAGCCCGCACTCCCCGACCTACCCCCCGCGCCCCCAGACCCTCCAGAACCACCTACGACCGGGCCCTACGCCTTGCGCGCGATCAACCTCAGCGAATCTGCCTCGCCCGCCTGCTCGGAGCGCCGCGCGCAACGCTCTGACGCGCCCCGCATGCCGTAGACCTGCAGCGCGGGAGTGCCCACGCCGAGGTCGCGTGCGCGCTTCACCGAGCGGCGGATCCAGCCCGCACGGCCGACCTGCGTGACCTTGATGTCCCGGAACCCGACGCGACTCGCCAACGCAACGAGCGTGCGCGGGGTGAAATGGGTCAGGTGCCGCGGAAGGTCCAGCCCGTACCAGCCCGCTCCGAAGGTGCGAAAGCTCCACGAGTCGAGGTTGGGCACGCTGAGCGCCAGGAGGCCGCCGGGCTTGAGCAGGCGCAGCACCTCGGACAGCACGGCGCACGGCTGATGCACGTGCTCGAGCGAGGCCCAGAGTGTGAGCGCGTCGACGGAGGCCGGCGCGAGGTCGGGGTGCGGCAGCGTGCCGACGCGCACGTCGATTCCCGTGCGCGCCGTGAGCGCGTGCGCCGTCTCGGCCGAGAGGTCCAGGCCCTGGACGTGCCAGCCCAGCCCGCGCATCTGCACCAGGTAGCGCCCCGCGCCGCAGCCGACGTCGAGCAGCCGCCCGCCCGGGACGAAGGGGATCCAGCGCTGCGTCTGGCGCGCCGAGAGCCGGGGGCGGCCGAGCGCTGCGAGCCAGCGGTCCCAGCGCGAGGGCGGCTGGGGCGGGTAGCCGTGGTCGCAGCGCAGCACCGCCAGGGCCAGCCGCCGGGGAGGCGCGCCCTCGGCTTCGTCTTCCTTGGGCGCGTAGGGCTCGTACGCCTCGGGGTAGAAGCGCGCCATCGCCGCCTCAGTCGGCCGCGTGTGCACGTAGGCGAGGTCACAGGCCGTGCAACGCACGAGCGCGTAGCGCCCGGGCCCGAACCCCAAGGCGTCGGCGGCCTCGATCACGGGCTCGTGCGAGGTTGCCTCGCACCCGGGACAGGGCACGCTCTCGAGCTCAACGGATGCAGGGGTCGCGGTTCCCACGGCGTGACGGTACCCGGCCCGCCTCCCGGGCCGCCCGCGACGGAGCGAGACTTGCGCTGCGGGCGGTCCGTCTGGGATGATCGGCCCTCAAGCCCCCTGGAGATCCTGCGATGCGCACCCGCGTGCTCCTTCCCGCCTGCCTCGTCCTGGCCCTTGGCGGATGCGGAGGGGAAGACAAGCCCTACGGCCGCGACGGCGCTGCCCCCACGCCGACGCCGCCCGCGGGTCCTGCCAGGCCGAAGCTCGACGCCTCCTCGCCCCGGGCGCTGGCGGAGTCGATCTTCGCGATCGCCAAGTCCGGCGAGCTCGCGTTGCTGTCCTCGATCGCGGATCCGAAGGACTCCGACGGCGATTCGAAGCAGGTGGCCAACATCGCCCAGGCGCCCGCAGACAAGCAGGACGACTTCCGCAAGCACTTTGGCCCCGGCAGCATCTCGGGCGAGATCAACGTCGAAGGCGACATGGCCGAGGTCCCGATCCTCTTTGGGCCTGACGGCAAGAGCCCCGAGACGTTCAAGCTGGTGAAGCGCGACGGCAGGTGGTACCTGCACAGCTTCTGACCCCAGGAAGGCCCCGCGACCTGCGCACAACGCTCGCCCCCTGGCTGCTCGGCCTGCTCCTGGTCCTGCCCTTGGCAGGGCTGGCGCGCGCCGGCGACGACCCGCGCGAGATCGGCCTCAGCGGCGACCTCTTCGCTCTCGAGCGGCTGCTGCGCGACGTTGACGGCGGTAGCGCCACCGTGGGCACGCTTACGGGCCGCCTCTGGCAGCTGCACCAGCGGCTGTCCGCGCTGGAGGCCGCTCTCGGACTGCACGGCCGCGTGATCTCGCGCCGTTCGGACTGGAACGCTCTGGCTCTCGACGTCACCTTGCTCAGCCACCGCGTGCGGGCAGTGTTGGTGGCGCGGGCTGAACGCGCCCATCCCGCCACCGACGGGCCCGTGGGCGGCGTGTTCGCGCCCAAGCCCTTCGACCCCGCAGCCCCCGTGCCCTCCCCTATCC
>Ga0163150_10008252_pt1 | contig 11915 bp, 9 predicted proteins | sample OliLakLV19P2IB_FD_148628 | JGI IMG/M metagenome (GOLD analysis project Ga0163150, IMG submission 148628) | Freshwater microbial mat bacterial communities from Lake Vanda, McMurdo Dry Valleys, Antarctica - Oligotrophic Lake LV.19.P2.IB | ecosystem: Environmental > Aquatic > Freshwater > Lake >...
GCAGGAAGCAAAAACAGAACTATTTAAGAACATTAAACTCAAGGAACAATCAAAAGTCAAAACCGGCGGATAGGGGCCATGTCTTGATTAGAAAATACTCAGAAAGACGTAACTATTCACAAGACCCAAGTGTAGTTAGCCAGATTTCCTGGGCTGTTTATAACCTGGGCAGCCGATGAATCACGTCGTTCGCCAAACGACAGTGATGAATAGGCTAACTACAGAACAAAATTAAGATTTCACTTAGAGTTGTGAGTAGCTACTCAGAAATGGGTAAAGGTTAAAAAAATAGCACTGCTGGTTAATATCCGAAGGATTATAAATAGTCACAAGCCTGCCTGCTAGTACCCTAGTACTTGGGGAAAATAGCAGTCCAAATTACGCCCTATTTCTTACTTTTAAAGAACTTTGTCTTAATTTTTTCCCAAAGAGCAAAACGAATACCAAAAAACTCCAAACCGACAAATACCAGCCACGAACCTGGGGTAAAGGGAGTCATTAAGGCAACAAGGCCAAGGATAATCAAAACTGCTCCAATAATATTACGCAAAGGATAATTTTTGTCTGTTATTTTTTTTAGCCACATTTTCAATTTTTCCATAGTACGTGGTTATTATATCACTAAAAGAAAACCAGAACTTATGAAGTCTTGGCGCAAAACCGAAACAAAAAATTACAGACATTTTTATTTAATCTCTTTTAGGCCTTTCCGCTGCAGCCAAAAGAAAAACGAAGTTGCCGCTATGGCGCCCAGGGTGTCGGCAAGCATGTCTTTTTGCGCGTCCCATATATCACCCTGACTGCCCAGAAATGCCGCGCCAGCGCTACCGCCATTGGTGGCCGCGAATATCCATTCTATAAGCTCATAACTCATGGCTACGAAGGCAATGGAAAAAATAGGAAATAAAAACAATACCATTTTACTTTTTACCAGTTGTCGTACATACAACAACTCCGCAATAGGGTAAGCGTAAAACCCCACCGTAAAATGTGCCAAACGATCATAATGGTTGCGCTCAAACCCAAAAATTTCGGTAATAAAACCAAAAGGAACCCGCTCAAAAGTATAATGTCCGCCTATGGTATGTAAAAAAAGCAGCACGCTCATACTTACATACGACAATGCCGAAAACCTGATACCCCTGGCATACATAATTACCAAAGCTGCCACTATTATTATTAGGGGGATATTCTCCGCCCACCACGTTGCCCGGTCATAGGGATCGGCTCCGCAAATAACAAAAAGGACAATGTAAACAATAAATAATACTTTAGCTGTAGTGTGGATTTTAAAAAAATTCATATATATTTTATTTTACAACTTTTTTACCAACTTAGCCAGTCAAACGTAACAAGATCTTTATATAATTTCTCATTTATATCTGCCCACATCCTTCCTCCCTACCGCTATCAAATATCCCTTCGAAGTTGAGCTCTTATTGAACGAAAGTGGACTAATTGCTTGCTGTATTTAGTTTATTTAGGTCAAAATACAAAATTTGACAAAATTGTCATCCTATGATATAATTATGGAAATTAATAATTTAAATCAAATAAACTCGTAACTCTTTTAATCTGAAATTTTATTTCCGACCTCTGAGATATGGGTTTCATTGCCTCGCCTTTATTCCCATAAATATGGAGAACCGGCGTGGTAAACCCGCCTTCATTTTATTTCGGCGTGGTAAACCCGCCTTCATTTTATTTCGGCGTGGTAAAAACGGATTCCGCCTTCCGGCATTTATTTTTAAACTCTATATCTTTCCCCAAAGAAATGTATATTGCAGGCGGGGAATTTTTTATTCTCATATTATGAGAATAACCGGAAAGTCTTAACTGACAACCGGATATAACCACTATGACACCACAAACACCTAATCGTCCGGCAACGCCGGACCAACCAGTTGTTCCCGCAATGCCAGTAACAATGCCACTTGCCACGCAAACGTTTAATGGCTTAGGAATTGCTCCTAAAATCCTTCAGATTTTAGACAGTTTGAAATTTATTACTCCTACCCCTATCCAATTCCTGTCCATTCCGACTGCCTTGGAAGGAAAAGACATAATGGGTATTGCCCAAACAGGAACCGGCAAAACCCTGGCTTTTGGTATTCCCATGATCCAGCGCCTAGCTACCCAAAAGGGACGGGGCTTAGTTGTCTTGCCAACCCGCGAACTGGCTATCCAGGTAGATGAATCGTTAAACAAAATAGGTCGTCCGTTGGGACTTAAAACTGCGGTGCTTATTGGCGGTGAAAACATGGGCAAACAAATTCGGCAACTACGCAACAACCCCCATATTATTATTGTTACCCCTGGAAGGTTAATTGACCACTTAGAACAGCGCACCGTTTCTTTAAACACGGTAAATATTTTAATTTTAGACGAAGCCGACCACATGTTGGACATGGGCTTTGCTCCACAAATTAAAAAGATTCTCCAAAGCGTACCAACCCAGCGCCAAACTATGTTGTTTAGCGCAACTATGCCTCCGGAAATTATTTCCATTGCCAACTCCTACATGAAGCTTCCCATACGTGTGGAAGTAGCACCGGCCGGTACTGCCACCTCCAGCGTAACCCACGAACTGTTTTTTGTAGGCAAAGACTCCAAACTGTCCCTTCTGGAAAACATACTTCAGGAGTACAAAGGCAGTGTTCTGGTTTTTTCCCGTACTAAATTTGGGGCTAAAAAAATTGCCGCTAACTTGCGCCGCGCCGGACACCCTTCTGCGGAAATTCATTCCAACCGTTCCTTAAACCAACGCTTAGAAGCTCTGCAAGGTTTTAAAATAGGTAAATACAGGGTTTTAGTTGCCACCGACATTGCCGCCAGAGGAATAGACGTTACCGGCATTGAACTGGTAATTAACTACGACTTGCCGGAACAAGCTTCCGACTATGTCCATAGAATTGGCAGAACAGGCCGGGCTTCCCACTTGGGACATGCAATTTCCTTTGCCACCCTAGACCAAAAATTCGACGTACGAGCCATTGAAAGACTAATTAAAAAACAATTGCCTATTTCCCCTCTCCCCAATTTACCCAAACGTGAAGCCCTGCCCTACCAGGAACCCACCGAACGCCCGGACAGAAACGAACGACCGGCGCGAGGATACGGACACGGATTTGGACGTACTGCCAACACCGGCAGAAATGAATCCGGACGATCTAGCTTTTCCGGTTTTAAAACCCCCAACAGACAATCGCAAGACGCCTTCGGCACGGCAGGCCGCTCCCGTAACTCAGAAGCCCCCCAGCCCCTACGCAGTCCCTTTGCCCGCCGCACCGGCCCGGGAACTCCTGCTAAACCATTTAGCCACGACAGCAGACCATCCGGCGCTTCCAAGTTCGGTAGAAATAAAAAATCCCGCAGCCCATTTGGCGGTAGTCGCAATAGCCGCTTTTCCCGCCCTTCCCGCGGCAACAGTAGTTACTAAATAATAATTTAAACAGCCCCACATACTGTGGGGCTGTTTTTTAAAAAAACTTTGTTGACTTTTAGGACGGCCGCTCTAAAAGTCAACAACCACTTACCGAGAGTACCATTTCTTAAGTTGCGGTAAAGAAAGTGTTGAAAGAAGATATCCGACAACCGGAACTACTGCTTTCCACCACATATTTGATTCATGGATAGCCAAAAGCCATAACACGGCAAAAATATAAGTTACGAGCATTATAAATCCCCGCCTCACCCAATTTGTTTCCCAGCGCTTGTCGAGGTCTACTTTTTTATTACGCTCTTTTATTGCAAACAATTCTTGTTCGATATCCATAGTAATCTAAATCTGGCCACTAGCTTAATTTACATCTTTTAAAACGTAAACTCCTTTTACTTTCCCAGAAACTTTTACTTAAGTTCGGACTCGCTACTAACGCGTCCACCATTCCTTTATGTCTTTTTCCTTAAATGCATCGGCTTCTATTGGCCCATTGCTCCCAGCTTTATATTTGTAGACAGGAGTTTTTTTCCAGCTATCTGTTACGGAATCTATAAATTTCCAGGCTGCTTCAATTTCGTCACTGCGAATAAACAGACGCTGATCACCTTCCATAAAGTCGAGCAGCAGACGCTCATACGCAGAAGGGATTTCCGACATAAACTCTTTTTTATAGCCGAACTGGTAATCACCCTGGTGCAACTGAATGCCAAACCCGGGGATTTTATTGTTCAAGCGCAAGTGGACCGATTCATCCGGCTGAATTCTGAAAGTTAAAATATTGGACGCACAGCCCTTAAAAATGCATTTGTCAGGCTCTTTGAAATGTACTGAAACTTCTGCTACTTTTTTTGAAAGTGCTTTGCCGGTGCGCAAATAAATAGGAACACCTTTCCAACGGGGCGTGTTTATAAAGACTTTAAGCGCGACAAATGTTTCGGTGTCCGTTTCCCGCCCAATATCTTTTTTGTATCCCACATACTGCGCGCGAACCAAGTCCCTAATAGCAGTTTGGGAGTTAAAAGGAACCAGGGCATTTAGTATTTTTATTTTTTGGTCGCGAATTAAGTCTGCAGTTAAGTTCTGCGGCTCGTCCATAGTCAAAAGGGCTAACATTTGTAAAATATGGTTTTGGACAAAATCTTTAAACGCCCCCGTCTGATCATAAAACTCCGCGCGTAAATGAGCGGTATCTTTTTCGAAAACACTAATTTCAATATGGTCTATATGCCTGTTGTTCCACAGAGGTTCAAAAATTGAATTGGCAAACCGAACCACCATTAAATTTTGTACTGTTTCTTTACCCTGGTAATGGTCTATGCGGTATATCTGCTGTTCAGTAAAATACTTTAGCAATAACTTATTAAGCGCCCTCGAGGACGGCAGGTTAAAACCAAATGGTTTTTCTACCAATATTCGCAACTTACGGTCGTGAGCGCCGCAACTGGTAAGCAATCCCGAATTTTTAAGCACATGGGCAATAGAAGCAAACAATTGCGGACTGGTGGCAAAATAATATAAACGGTTATAGCAAAGGTGTTTGGGCTTATCTCGGTCAGACAAAATGTTTGCTAACGGCTTAAAGCTTTCCGGGTTTTCTAAATCCCCTTTATAGTAAAGCAAGTGTTTTAAAAAATGAGTTTTTTGGGCAAGGGTTATCTTTTTTAAGTTACCGGATTTTTGTATTATGAAATCTAGGTATGTTTTTGTAGTTAGCTCACGTCTGCCCACAGCAACCAGGCGGAAATTTTTCGGCAATAAGCCTTCTGTATCCATATGTAAAAGCGCCGGCATTAAATAGTCGGCGGTTAAATCCCCTGTCGCGCCAAAAATAGTTAGTATGGTAGGAGGAATATCCTGATCTAAATGATGAGTGTTAATAATAGGTTTTATCATATATAAGTCCTAATCTGCAATACATCGAATTTACGAATGGAACGAATCTGCAAATGATCACGAATTAGGAACAGCAATCAATTCGTAGATTCGTCTTTATTCGTAAATTCGATGCGTTATTTAAGATTTGGAATCTGTCTGATACATTTCTAACAGCACCATAAGTACGGCCATAAGCAAGGGGCCGAGCAGAAAGCCAAGTAATCCGAAAAGTCTCAAACCTCCTAAGACAGAAAACAATACCAACAGTGGGTGTAAATTAGTTCGTGAACCAACCAACCGAGGGCTAATAATATTGTCTACCGTACCCACGGCTACTGCCCCCCAAATGGTCATGCCAATCCCGGCGCCAGTGTGGCCGGTTAAAAACAAATAGAGAATTGCCGGAATAAGAGCAAGAGAAGTACCAAATGTCGGAACTAAGGCGGCCAGTACGGTAAGCGCTCCCCATAACAGTGGCTGAGGTACTCCAAAAATAAGGAAACCTACAAACGCAATACATCCTTGAGTCAATGCAACTAAAAATGAACCTTTAACTACTCCGTTAATTGCCATCTCCAGGCGCTCCATAAGTTTACTTTCATGGACCTGGGAAAGTGGAAAAATATTACTAATAAATTCTTTTAAGCGGGAACCGTCACGTAAGAAATAGTAAAGGGTAAAAAATACAACAAAGAGGGCAAAGAAAAAATTAAATACGTTGGACACTAATCCTGTTACGCTTTGCAGGGTGGTGCCGGTTAAGCTGGAAATACTATCACTCAAATTGTTTAAAAAGTTATTCCCAATTTCCTGGACGTTAGTTGGAAGACGGCTAACAATAAGTGCCTGGTCCAAATGAAAACCCCCGGTTACAATACTTCTATAAAGACTGCCAACCTCCCCATAGAGTAAATAACCGAGTAAACCTAGGGGCACAAGAACAATAACCAAAACAAACAAGACTGTCAGTAACGCGGACCAGGTTTGGGACTTAAATTTGGCAGTAATCCGTTTATGCCAGGGGGAAAACAATACGGCAAGTATGGCCGCCAAAGCAATAAGTTGTAAAAACGGCCACAGCATAAGCAAAGCTAAAATAGCCGCAACTCCGAGGAGAACAAAAAAACCTATGGTTTGTAATTTGGGGTTATTCATTGTTATTGAAATTTTACTTATACAAATAGAACATTGGCAAACATTAGCAAATAATGAAGCAAAAAAACCTTACATGCTACATATTTATGCAAATTGATTCTGCAGGTATTATACCAAATATAGAGCAAAAAAGCATCCATAATAAAAAGGGGGTGAGCAGAGACAATGTTCCCCAAAATATTAAAAACTTACCTCACACATACTTATCTAATTTTAAAATATGCCTTTACTAATTATTTAGCTTTTTGTTTATTTTCATACTATCAAACAATTCGTGCGCCCGTTCACCAAGCAAGGCAAAAGCAATTTCTTGTATTTTCGGGTGGCGGTTGTGGGCAATTATTTTTTTTACTTTTCCCCCGTGAAAGAAAGTTTCAATCCCTAAATCTACGGTTTTCCATTCCGGCATTTTTTCCAAGGTTCGTGCAAGATCCGGGGTAATTGATAAAACCGCAGGAATGTCACTTCTGCCCAATTTTTGCATAAGTTCATAGCCGCCACGAAGGGTACGAGGCGCAAAATGGCTGGGGAAAAATCTGCCGTGGTTTTCATCGCCAAGCAAAAAGCCGAGGTGTTCGTCACCAAACGCTTTAGTGCTTTCTCTGGCCCCACCTTTAAAAAAAGTATACCTAAAACTTTCCTCGCCCAGTGGCTCCCTATCTCTCCGCTCTATAGCATTACGGTACCATTCATATATTTGGTTATGGAGCTCTGGTGGAAGACTGTCAGAATGTACCAATGTGCCTTTAGTACGATTTTCAGGGTTTTCTAGACTTTCTTCACTACCCTCCAGCGCGTGCTCATGGAGTTGATAATTGGTATCCTCAGCCACATGTTTTCTTGAATGCCATCGTCTGTCCATAATTCTACAAGTTACTAATACTAGTTTAGTGTAGCATTTTTTATACAAAATGAAAGAGCGCGGAAGTTTTTAGACAACCGCGCTCAAATATACTGCTACCCTGTACCGTCCGAAGGACAGCACCTATGTACCCCGAAAGGGATGCATGGCCGGAAGGATTTTCCGGATTGCCGCAGCTGACGCATGCGGATGACGGGTAAGTATTTGTCCTATTGCTGGACTAAAGAGGAATACTTGCCATCCCCTGGATAGTTTTGGTTTGAAGGACTATCTAATCTCCGAGGTCATCTAATGCTTTCAGAAGAAGCATTACAGCTTCTTTCCCGCGTCGCCTGGTGTCAGCCAGTTGACCTTTGTTAACCCACCTCCTGGGCTCTTTTTTTGACAAACCCCTATTGAGACTTACAATAAGGGAGATTTTTTCTTCCCCTTCAATGCTGATTCTGATTCTCTTGCCACATTCTTTGTCAAAGAACCGGAAACTCAATGACAAAGTCTCGTGCCTCCAAAAATCGCCGCATTCTACCGACTTAATTATTACAGTCGAGTAGAACAGTCCGGTATAATACCGAACCTCTGTTCTTTGGTCTCCACCTTCGGTGGAGACCTCTCTGGTTTTCATCCATATGTATGGACGATTACCCAAAGAAGAAAACCTGTGATCTTGCATACGCAAGATCTCGGCGATTTCTCCAGAAACCGCGAGTGCGGTCCATTGGGCCATCGAATGGCCTTTTTTATACCATGGGGACATGTTAATCCCCTCCTTTCCAAACGCTTACTATGAATGTAAGCGGAGTCAAATTAACTGACTCTAAAATTACCACAAAAATGTTTATAGTATTTTTAGAATTAGCTATAAAACATTATAGACAGGCAGTTTCTTACAAAGCACTTTTTATAGCGACATAACATTATAGCACTTTTTTTACATAAAGTCAATGTAGGGATGTGTTTTAAACTTACAAAGTGGCCTATTTATTGGGTTTTTTAGTGTTAAAAAATATTTTTTGGCTTATTTATAATACTTTTTTTATGAGTCCTCAAGCTTGACTAAAAGCCAATGTTTATGCTATATTTAGTTCACTGCCCGAAAGGTTCGTGGGCATTTTTATTTGAATAAAACGATCCGGATATAAGCCAGCAACCGGGTTTACAGATAACCGCGGATACTTAAATATCCGTAATCATGAGCAGATCTGGATATCCAATCGGCAAATCCGGATCGGAAAAATTACTATGAAAAGAGAAAACATTCGCAACATTGCCATTATTGCCCACGTTGACCACGGCAAGACCACCTTGGTGGACGCCATGCTCAAACAGACGCAAACAGTTAAAGACAATGCTGACACCAAAGATTTGATTATGGACAGCATGGATTTGGAACGCGAACGCGGCATTACCATTCGCGCCAAAAACGCTTCTTTAATGTATAATGGCAACAAAATTAACATTGTAGATACTCCTGGCCACGCCGACTTTGGCGGAGAAGTAGAGCGCACGTTACGCATGGCAGACGGCGTACTGCTTTTGGTAGACGCCAAAGAAGGTCCTATGCCTCAAACCAAGTTCGTGCTTAAAAAAGCTTTGGAACTCGGGCTTAAGGCAATTGTAGTCATAAATAAAGTAGACAAGGACGGCTCCGACCCGGAACACACTGTTAACAAAACCTTTGATTTGTTTGTAAAACTCAACGCCAACGACAGTCAGTTGGATTTCCCCATTATCTATGCCAGTGGCGTAAAAGGCCTGGCCGATTTAGATTTAGAAAAATTGAAAAAAAATATCGCCCAAGAAGCCGCCCCGGACGTCTCTCCCCTGTTTGAAACTATCCTCAAACACATACCCGCTCCAGACGTAAAACCAGAAGACCCCTTTGCCATGCTGGTCTTGGCTTTAGTGTACGACAACTACAAAGGCAAAATGGGGATTGGTAAAATTATTGCCGGAAACGTAAAAAAAGCTCAGAATATTTTACGCGTAAAAACAGACGGCGCCAAAACAGCCGGAAAAATTTCTTCCTTGCAAATGTACAGCGGCCTTAAACCCGCGGACGTGGAAGAAGCCTCAGCCGGTGACATTGTTGCCATTGGCGGCTTTGACGACATTCAAATTGGCGAAACCTTAACCGATCCCGTAAACCCAACCCACTTAGAACCAGTGGAAATAGAGCCGCCAACCATTAAAATGACTTTCGGCGTAAACACTTCTCCCTTTGCCGGACGAGAAGGAAAATTCGTCACTTCCAGAAACCTGCGCGACCGCTTATATAAGGAACTTGAAATTAACGTGGCTCTTAAAGTTGAACCCTCCGAAGAAGGGTCCGAAAGCTTTTTAGTTTCCGGACGGGGAGAACTGCACTTGGGCGTACTTATAGAAACCATGCGCCGCGAAGGTTTTGAACTCCAAGTCTCCCAGCCCCAGGTTATATACCATTTTGCGCCTCCCTCATCTCCCCAAGGGACAGGACAAGATGAAAAAAAAGAAACTAATCCGCCTTCGCATAAAGCTTCGGCGGATGACCCTCTAAAAGAAAAAGAGGGGTGGGTCAAAATGGAACCCTATGAGATTGTTACCATAGACGTGCCAAGCGATTACCAGGGAACCATGATTGAAGAACTCGGACGCAGAGGCGCCGAAATGCTGCATATGGATTCTTCTAACAACACTGAACTTCACGCGGAATATTTAATTCCTACGCGCGGCTTAATAGGCCTCAAAAGCCTCCTGCTTACCCGCACCCGCGGTACGGTAATAATAAATAACTTATTTGATTCCTATAAACCGGTGCACGAAATAGACGCTCATGCCAATGACCATGGCAGTTTGATTTCTTCCGAAACCGGCGTGTCCAACGCCTATGGTTTAAACAACGCCCAAGAGCGTGGTATTATGTTTATTGGCCCTGCAGTAGAAGTATACGAAGGCATGGTTGTCGGTAAAAATGCTCTGGACAGCGACATTGAATTAAACGTCTGTAAAACTAAGAAACTGACCAACATTAGGTCTAGCGGAACTGACGAAGCTATTATTTTAACTCCACCCCGCCCAGTTGAATTGGACTTTGCCCTTGAGTACATTGGCGCCGACGAGCTGGTAGAAGTTACCCCAAAGAGCCTCCGCATACGCAAAAAAATTCTGGACGCAACAGCCCGCAAACGTGCGGCAAGATAATGCTGCCAAAAGGAATCTTCGACATTGTAATAGAACCTAAAAAATCCTGCCCTTAAAAGGGCAGGATTTTTTCTGGACATATTTTAATTTGCTGTTGTCGGCGTGGTTGTTGCAGTGCTTGTTACGCTACAAGTCTTAATTGCCGTAGTACGAACTTCTAAGGCAGTTTTGTTAGACGCCTTACGACCCTCTCTCGCTGTTTTCTGTGCTGCCCTAAAGGCTTCATTAGCCGCTTTAACGGCAGCAGCTCTAGCCTCACGAGCTGTTTTTAAGGAAGTCTCAGCGGCGGCTCTAAGAGCCTTCTTTGCGGCATCGTCGGCCGCAGAAGCCATGTCCGCAGTAAGCTTATCCCGTATGGCCTTAACTGAAGCCTTATAGACTTCTTGAGCTTTTTTAATAGCATCGGACTGGGTCTGGCGAACGGTTCTAATGGCAGAAGTATAAGTTGTGTCATTGGCATTTACCCCGTCACGATAGGTTTGCCTTAAAGACTGATTGCCTTCTACACAAAGCTTATAGGCTTCCTGTTTTACTTTACGCTCGGCAGTTGCTGCTTCGGTCTTCTTTTTAGCTTCTTCTTTCTTCTCTTCCCTTAAAGCTTTTATTTCGACTTGCTTTGCTTCTATAGTTGCTTTAAGTTGTTCTTGTTGGAGCTTGATCTTTTCCTGGCTTTCCTTGCGGGCCTGGCTTATTTCGGTCATAACTCCCAAAATTTTGCCGTCTATATCGGTTGCGGCTAATGCCGAAAAAGAAGGCATCAGCAACGCCGCAGACACAGCCACAGCAGTAGCTATTTTTGTATACTTGTTTTGCATTTGTTTTTTCACTCCGTCCCCGTTTGGGGAGATTAATTACTTAAAGTATAGCATATTTTGAAACAATTGATTTGCCGGCGTCTGTAACTATTCACAAGACCGATTGTAGTTAGCCCGATTTTATGGGCTGTTTATAATCTGGGTAGCCGATGAATCACGTCGTTCGCCAAACGACAGTGATGAATCGGCTAACTACATAGCAAAATCAAAATTTCACTCAGAGTTGTCAGTAGTTTCAGGCTCCTAACCAGAGCTTCCCATGCCCTAAAAACATGTGATTAGGTCTAAGTCAACCGCCTATATCCGCCTTAAATAAGGAGTTGGGCTATAATTAAGTCTAACAGCACCTTTGGCGGGGTTTGAGTGGTCTTTAACTCTTCGTCCAAGGCTGAAAGCTTATTGAGCAGTTGTAATATTTTTTTTGGAGGAAAGCCAGAAGCTATTTTTTTTATCACAAAAAGTCGGCCGCTTTTCCAACCAGTTTTGTCCAATATTGTTTGTTCTGTAACGTTATGGGAAGCAAAGTCCTGCACCATAGCTACACTGCGAAACTGCTCAGACAACAAGGCACTTAATTGGATAACCGCCC
>Ga0163150_10008253_pt1 | contig 11913 bp, 7 predicted proteins | sample OliLakLV19P2IB_FD_148628 | JGI IMG/M metagenome (GOLD analysis project Ga0163150, IMG submission 148628) | Freshwater microbial mat bacterial communities from Lake Vanda, McMurdo Dry Valleys, Antarctica - Oligotrophic Lake LV.19.P2.IB | ecosystem: Environmental > Aquatic > Freshwater > Lake >...
AAACTGGACCTACCTGAGTACTACGGCTGGCTGATGTCGTCGGATCCTGCTAGCAAATAATGGGAGCATTCTACGCGTGAGAGGGATCTGCCTGCTAGCTTGCTTTTTGATGACCACGGCGCTGGTGCAGGGAGCAGAGCCTGCGCCGACTGCTGCGGCAACGCCGCTCGACGCCGTTGTTACCTTGATCGAACAATTGCGGTACGATGACGCTCTACAAGCTTTGCAGGTTGTAGCGGAGACAAACGGATCATTAAACGACAAACTCCGCCAGCAGGATCTGAGAGCGGATATCTACCGTCAGCAGGGAAAGTGGGCCGCAGCAGAAGAGGCACAAGCGTCGCTCAATAAGTTGCTGCAGAGCTACACCGAGAGCAAGCCACACGATCTCAATTTTGCCAATGCATTGCGGCAGAGGATACTGATACGCCAGGCTTTGATCCTGTTGCAAGGCCGCAACGCCAGTTATTTCTTGCTGCCGGGCCACCTGCTGGCGGAGGACGAAATCGCTGTCAATCGCGATCTGGTCACTCGTGCGGCGAGTTCCATTCGCGGCGCGCTGGACATTCCATTAGGAATGCGCACAACCGACCAGTTATGGGAGCTGCAACAACGCCTCTGGTTGGCGGCGCTGCGGCGTCATCTTGACCCCAAGGCAACTGAGACAGCAGAATTTCAGACGATCCTAACCGCTGGCCTGCGGTTGCTTTCCGCCGATGTGGAGAAGCTCCCGATCGCCGAGCTGTGCTATGCGGCCGCACGAACACTGGAGCCAGCGCAATCCGCACCGTTGGCAGACCGGCTGAAGGCGCTTCAAGCAACTGCCAGCGCTGTGGAAAAACTGCCGCTGCTCTTAGTACTAGTCGATACGCTCTTCTGGCAAAAGGATCTGGACACGGCAGGCGAATTGCTAATTGCGGAATGGAACGCCGGTCACGAGGCAAGTCGCTTGTCGCCAGCCGAGATACTAGAACTCGGGCTGCGATTGGTCCAAACCCATGCCCGTGAACTGCCAAAAGTACAACCTGCCTGGCGACCGACGATGGTTCAGGCTCTCTCGGCGACATTGCAGGATCAGGCACCAGATTGGTTGGTGCGAAATGCGAGGCTTATTCCGGTGCTGGAAAGCCTGGTGCTGGAGTGCGAAGACTCACCCGAGGTGACAACGCTCTGTGCTGCGAACTTGCTGCGGCTGAAAAAACTATTGTGGAGTGAAGGCTCGTTACCAGTGGCCGATGCGTATGCCCTCCACGCCGGGCTGCTAGCTCAGCAGTCCAAATACCGTGACAAACGATCTCAGGCCATTCGCGACTACAACGCCGCACTATCCGTTTGGCAGGCATTGCCGCAGACGGAGCGGCGGCAACTGCACATCGCCGAAGCGCAAAACACTTTGGCGGGACTCTATCTGGAGAACCGTGAGAGCGGTCAGGTGGCCAGCCTGCTGGACGCCGCTGAGAAAGTGTTTCTTGCACAAACAATTCGCGACCTGCGGCTGGCACAACTGGAGAACAATCGCGGATATCTGCTCAATTTGCAGGGAAACACTCAAAGCGCTATTGAGCATTATCAGTCCGCAGAAAAACTCTGCCGGCAGAGTCTTGCTGACGACCCGCAGAATTCGGCCACCGTGCGACTGCTGGGGGCAATTCTGCTGAATCAGATTCAAGGTCTGAAATCGAGTAACCATCTCGCACAAGCAGCCAAACGTTGTGAAGAGTGTGCTCAGAACAGCTTGCTGCAAAAAGAGACGCAGGACGTGTGTCGCGTCTGGAGTGCGATGTTTAACTTGGAACTGATGAACTCAGGGCCAAAACAAAACGACTCCCTCGCGCAGCGTGCCGAGCAGTATCGCAATCTAATTAAGAGCCTGGCACCGCTAGCGACGCAGGATCAAACCAGGCAGGCCGCGGAAGCGAACTATACCGCCGCTCTATGCCACTACCATTTGTTTGTTGAAAACAACAAAGACGACGCGGCGATTGACCAATTGCAACACGCTCTCGAAAAATGCCAAACGACCCATAAGCTGGCTCAACAGCAGCAGATTGAGTTACTGGAGCTGCGATCACTCCAATTGCTTGGGAAGATATACCTGCAACTGTCGGTACGCAAGAATGTCGATCCTCGACTGCTTTCCGCCGCCAGCATGAGCGACGCGCAGCTAGCCCGGATCGAAGAGCTGTCTGGTTTTCTGCAGGCCACTCCGATTGTGCATTACCAGGCACTCGACACCGCGGCGCGTATTCTGCGAAATAATCGGTCTGACCGCGCGGTGCAGGTCCTAGAGCAGGCGCTAGCCGCCATCGAAAGTCGTCGGAGCTTTGGGATGCTGTCCGCGAAGGAGCGTGCCGAGAATTTCGCTCGCTTTGCGGGCGGGTTCGATCAACTGGTCGATTGGTACTGCGAAGATGCCGCCACGCACGGCGCGACTGCACTCGAACAGGCAATTTTCTGCTCCGACCGGAAACGGAGTCGCACCTTTTTGGATCAGCTCTGTCCGCTCCGTAGTCCGAAAGACGCGCGCATGGCAGGGGAGCACGCCAACCTGCAGCAGACTAGTGAGCGGCTGCTTGCCGACGACAGCTTGAACCACACTGAATATTCCGCGCAACTCCAGTCCGAATTTCAAGATCTGGAACGGGTTGTGTCGGACATGTTGCACGAGACGGATAACGTGTCACTACCGGGCAGCATGACCAAATTGACAAAGACGACCCGTCCGACGCAGATCTGCTATTACCACCTTGGCCGGAAGCATTCCTACCTGTTTCATATTGTCGCCGTTCCGAATAAGCCGCTGGCGATCACTGTCACGCCACTGCAAATTACCGCAGAACAGGCTGCGCGAATCCGCCTGAATCTGTTAGGCCAAACAACAACCAACAAAGAAGAGCGCGCTGTTTCTGGGGCACCTAAACGGTCGAAGTTCCCGTTGGACTTAACCGAAACCGTCGCCTGCGGGCTGTCCAACGCTCTGCTTGAACAGATGCAGCATCCTGCGTCGAATTCTCCTCGTTTGGATTATGAGCAACGGCTAGCGATTGCCGAGGTACTTTTGCCCCCTGCGGTGCGAGACGCCATTCGCCAGCAGCCAGCATCCTTACTGCTCTGGGTTCCGGATGGACCGTTGCATCGCGTACCTCTTGATGCACTGACCTTTGGTCGGAATAAAAAGGGGGAAGAGCAGTATCTGTTGGACGACTTGAAATTTCCGCCCTCTCAGTACACGCCCTCCCTGGCAATTTTTCAGCAATTAGCCAGTGCCCCTCGAACGGCGTTTCCCGATACGGTATTGTCGCTGAGCAACCCAGACTACAAACGCGGTAAGATGCTCGACGGGGCCAATAAGCCGCTCACCGAGTTGCCGCAAACCGCACGCGAGCAGCAGTCGCTTCAGGCCCTCTTCGCTCAACATCCCGACAAGGCCAAGAATTTCTTCTCCCGCGGTACCGCTTCAGAAGAGAATTTCCGCACCTATGCACCAAATGCAAAACTGATTCATCTGGCCGCGCATGCCTTTGCCAGCGAACGGTACGATCAACTCGCAGGCTGCGTCTATCTAGCCCCACCGCTGGCAGGTTCCACCAGTCCCAACCAAGATGGCCAGTTGACACTGAATGAGCTTCGCGAAATATCATTCGCCGAATGCGAACTGGCAATCCTCGCCGCTTGTCAAACCAATGTGGGACTGCAATTGCCGCTCGAGGCCGGATCGACCATTGCACGCACCTTTTTGGAAAAAGGGGCCAGACGGGTGCTGTGCAGCCAGTGGGAGTTGCCCGACCTGGCCACCGCCGATCTACTCTGCGAGTTCATACCTCGGCTGGCAGGGCCGGTCGATGACAGCAAAGATCCCGCCCAACGCGACTCTCCACCGTTCTATGCCGCGGAACTCTTACGGGCCAAGCGAGCAATTCGGGCGAAGTTTCCCGACCCGCACCAATGGGCTCCGCTGGTCTTGATTGGTTGCGACTAACTGGCTAATTGCCGTATCAACAAGCGATGCGTCACTGCACCGTTAACTCAATCGTTCATTCAGATCCGCAATTTCTCGATGGGTGCATAGCTCGGAGTGCGCGCGATCCAGCAGAACTTGTTGGTTGATTCGACCGACTTTGGCGCCAACTGGATCGCGATCTATCACGATATCATCAATCGGTTTTGTAGTCGTTAGCAAAGAGACCAATTCGCATCGCTCCACCACATCAAATAATCGCTGATTTTGCGCATTCAGCATAGCTTTTGAGAAAACTTGTCATTTACCACAGCTTTTAAATTGCATTCGTGTGTATAACCAGTATATTGATGCCGGCACCTGAACCGCGGGCATTCAGGAATTGCCTCTTTCATCTGTTCGCTGCATTGAAATCGTTGCCTGACTAGATAGTCAAGAGCGGCAATTTGTGACGCGGCTGAACAGACATTTCTTTGTATTTACTTACTGGAGACCTCGGTCATGAGTTCGATTTTTGGCGTGTCAAGAAGACTTTGTTGCGTGGCGTTGTTAGCATGCTTCGTGTCGGCAACTCCGGCGTTTGGTGACTTGATCAACGGTTCTGTCGATGTGACAGGTTCGCGAGCCACTCCCCAGTACACTGTTGGCGACGATACCTACGGTGCCTTTGGTTGGAATTTTAGTTATACCCGGAGCTTTGACGGCACCAAGTTGACCAAGCACCTTGAAATTGATTTTCAGTTCGATGCCGCTCTGAATTACGATGCCGCACAAAAGGCCGCGTTTAAAGCCGCTGCTGAGGCCAATATTGAGAACCAATGGAACAACAAGGCCAGCATCAAGGATGAAACGACTGGTATTTCTTATCCAATCACCGTCGACGTAACCACAGCAGGGCCATTCAATCAGACCGTCCAGGTCCATTTGTCGACAGGGAATGATCCAACAGATATGACGAACTGGTATAGTGCGGATACGCCGGCCGTCCAGGCGCATGAATTCGGCCATATGCTTGGCTTGTTCGATGAATACTTGGGCGGCGCTGTGAACCAGTATCCCGACCCGTTGCTCAGCAACGACGGGCTAATGGGACTGGGTGCTCTGAATGCTAACCCCGTCATGTACCCACGCTACTATCAGCAGTATCTCGATTACATGTACGAACTGAATCCAACCGAAGACTTTACCATGACCATCGTGCCAGAACCTGCGACTTGGCTGCTGGTTGTCGTGGGCTTGCTTGGCATGGTGGCTGTGACGTACCGTAGGCGTGTTGCGGCGTAGTTTGTTGTGCATGTGATTGCAATCTTCTTCATGTGGGGGACGGCTGCTTTAGGCACCGCCCCCTTTTTCTGTCTATCGTTGCGAACGCGCCCGATGAACTCGATACTTGTATTCTGCGCGGTCGCGGTGTTCGCCTTGGCGGTCAATGCCGCTGAGAAGGGCGACGCAACTGCCGGTGCCAACAAGATGCCCGAACAACTGCAAGCGTTTCTCGACGGAAAGCTGCCACCGGAGAAACTCACCATTACGTATCGCGAGGTGCGTGGGTTGCGAGGCGAGTTGAAAATAATTGTGCATGGCAATGGAAAGGTTGAGCAACAACTCGTCCGGCGGAAAGCTCCCGAACCTCAAAACCTAAACGCAGACGCGGTTCGGGAACTGGTGAAGTTGATCGTCGAACAAGAAGCGTGGAAGCAAAAGACTCCCCCAGCCCCCTCAATACCCGATGAAGGACGTGTCTCCTTGCAGATTGTCGCTGGTAAAACGGAAAGCACCATCTGGGAGCGGGTGAGAGAAATGGGGGCCAATGATCGGCTACAACGAATCAGCACTCTTATTGAAAAACATGTCTGGCGACCGAAAGCCGCAAAATGACTTACACGAACAACAATGACCGTGGGTCCACACTTTACTAATCCCATCCAGCATGCTCGCAGCACTATCGCAGCGTGACATTATCGCAGCGAAACGCGAACGCGTAGTCCGTGCTTCGGCCGCATCGTCAACAATGCCGATACCTGATGGCGATGGCTGCCGTCCACTTGCACGCGAAAACGCCTGGCCAGTGTAGCCAGCAGAACGATCAGTTCCAGCATTGCAAAGTGGATCCCCACGCACACACGCGGGCCACCACCAAACGGGATGTAGGCATGCGTCGACCGTAGGTTTTCTTCCCTGCCGGGCTCAAACCGCTGTGGGTCAAACATGTCCGGATTCTTCCAAAAACCAGGGTGTCGATGCAATGCATAACGGCTGAATGCCACCATGGTTCCCGGAGACAGCATCACACCACCCAGTTCGACTTCACGTGTAACGTTGCGATTCTCAAACCAGATAGGTGGGTGCAGGCGCAGCGTTTCTTCAATCACCATCCGCGTGTAAACAAGCTTTGGAATGTCGTCGAGACTGATCGCTCGATCTCCCAGGACCGAATCGAGTTCCGCATGCAGTCGCGATTCGACGGCCGGGTTCCGATCTAGCTCAGACCAGATCCAGGTTAAAGCGACGGAGGTTGACTCATGTCCCCCGATTATCATCCCCAGCACTTCGTCGCGAATCTCTTCATCCGTCAGACGCGGCAGGCCATCCTTTTCGCCTGAGTGACAGAGCAATGATAGCAAGCCCGTGTTTGAAGAGCTGCGTTGCTCGTCGATCATTTGTTGAATGAAGCGATGAAAATCTCGTAGCGTCGACCACAGTCTATAATTGACCCGCGACGGAAACCATTTGCCACGAATGATCGGCAGCGGTGGTTTGGAGCTGAAATGATCTATTGCCAGTGTCCAATCGCGAATTGCGTCGCGCGATTGGTCAAAACTGTCTTGGAATAGCGCACGTCCAATAATTTCCAGCGTGAGCCGATCCATATCCGGTGCAAGATCAAATACCGCTGATTCACGAGCTGCATTCTCCCACTGCTGGATCACCTTGTTCGCAGAATCGACCATGAGATCGAAGTAAGTCCGAATCTGCGTGGGGCCCATGAGTTGTTGCACTACCGTACGACGTCGCTTCCATTGGCTCCCTTCGGCAACGACCAGGCTCTGGCCAAACGCGCGGCGAAATCGATCGTACAGAGGGCTGTTCTTATCAAAAGTGTCGTTGGTCGATTGGACGACCTGCTTGATTAACGCCGGGTGGTTGATGAAGTAAAAGTTCACCGGGCCACGGTATTGAACAAAATCGCCATACTGCTGAATCAGCGTCTCAAAAAACCGCTCCCGACTTCCGGCCAGCATCCACATTCGATAAGCCCACGGGGGCCTGCCAAGGTTGCCAGAAAAAGTTTGCGAGGCGATAAGGTCAGGTGCTGGCATTCTTGGTATCTAGCTGCTGGAGGCTATCTGGTCCAAACGTGGCCTGGCGAAGCTCTCACTTCTTCGATCCAGTAACGGAAATGTTTGGCTTTTGGGCTCGCGCAAATACGTCACTCATTGTCACCGCTCTGCCAGTCTTCTTACTCTCGTCTGCTCCTTCCATAAATGCCATTATCTCCAGCGTCTCTTCGGGATTGACCGGAGGCTCGCCTGTGCGGAAGAATTTGGCGATTTGAGTGACCAGCGGTTTGTAGCCCGGGTACTTGCCAGACCGGGCCACGGACTTCGATCCAAAAACGGTCGCTCCATAGTCGGCCGCACCTTCTCGAATACCGCGGAACGTGCCAATGCGACCGTCTTTCCACTTGCCCACAACGACATCCGTGGAATCTGTACCGGTTCGCGTGACTGACTCGCAGCCCGGTCCCATCACGGTGAATAGCATTTCGACACCGTGAACTCCATACCAGAACAAATCCGGGTGGTGCGGCTCCAGCGTACAGGGGCCGAACGTGTCACACCCAGTGATCTTGCCGACGGCCGCGTTGTCGCGTGCGTCGATCACTCCCGGTGTGAACCGGAGCGACGAACTGGAAAAGCAGGGGACTTTCTTTTCGCGCGCTAGTTCCAGAATCGCGACCGCATCCTTCAGTGAATGTGCCAGCGGTTTGTCGATGAACAGTGGCTTGTTGGCATTGATGACTGCGGTGGCCAGTTCCAAGTGATTGCGACCGTCAACCGATTCAAGGAGTACCGCATCGACCTGACGCAGCAATTCATCCATCGATGAAACGATCTTCACCCCTTTCTGCTCCAGCTCCTTGGTGAACTTGACGACTCGATCTTTACTCGCGGGAATGTCGTCACTCGATGTGGGAAAAGCGGCCACGACACGAATCCCAGCCAGCTCCTCTGCCGGATTAGCTTGGTTGAACACGTTTGTAAATGCCCCCGCATGCGAAGTATCGCACCCGATGATGCCGACGCGAATGTCCGCGCCAAAAGCACATTGAGTGACAAGCAACACCAGAGACAATACGCACGAGGTTCTGAACATCGTAGGTTCCTAAATGACGCAGATGGTTTTACACAACATACCGCCAAGCAACGTCAAACAATCTTTTCAGTTTGATATTCCGTCAAACTGTCGCGCTGCGGCAATTCTCGTTCAATCTTGTCCAACTGATAACCAAATCCGGCTCCCTCAAGTGTCGAAAGATCCAGCACCCCATTCCGCCGTTGATACAACCCTGGATGCACTTTCGCTTCACAATCCGACGCGGCAGGACAGAATTGCATCCCGTTGGACTCCACGCCGCAAATCGTTTCCGCGTGTGCGGCCAAACGAACATGCGGAATCTGCGCCAACATCGGGTTCGTCAGATCCTGCACCATGAGTGGCATGCCGTGCGATTTGGCCCAGCAGAGACTCAACAGCGCACCTGACTGTGTCTTGCAGGTTTTTAGTGCGACACCGCTCCAGCCAAGCTTGCGTCCCTTGCGGACATATCGCCAGTCATGGGCACTTTCGTCCAAGTACAACGGCTTGCGACTTGATACCGAATGAACATCGATCGGAAAAGCATCCAGATCATACGGAAACGGCTGCTCGACATAGGCAATTCGCGCAAAGATCTGCGGGTGCTCCACCGACAACTGATCGAGAATTTCGTTCACGTAACTCGGTTCGGTGACCGTGCAATTGAAATCGGCACTCAGCCAGTGTACATCGTGGTCTATCGCAATCTGTCCGACCTTCAACAGCCGCTGATAATCCCAGTCGGCATCATTTCCGCGGAGCTTGACCTTCAGGCAATCCAATTGATCTTGTTCAATCCATTCCAGCAGCGTGACCGGCAATCTATCGTTAGGAGTTGGACCGGATACTTCGGACTCATCTAGTGGATCAAGCCCCCCTACCAAATGCCACACCGGCAACTTCTTGAGTGGCGATGACGCCAGAAAATCGACCGGATACTTGTTTTGAAAGTCGACCCCTGGCTCGTGTAAGTCCTTGAAGTAGGACGCCAGGTCGCGATTCATCCACTCGGCATCATAGCAACGATAGATATCGCGCTGATGCAGTTGACCATAAGCGTCGTGCAGCGCCAGATCGAACGGTGCCAGGCAGAGCAGGGCGGCCAGATGCGAAATTGGTTCGGCCTCATTCTCTGAAATGTCCTTGATAAGGCCGACGAATTCTAATTGCTGAAAGTCATAACTCAATTCGATCGGATGTCCGAATCGCAGCACGCGCGGCCAGCTTTGCACCAAATCGCGACACAACTGCTTCATCCGCTCGTGGCGCTCGTTATATGTTAACAGACTTGGCCAACCCCAAACTACTGCCAGCGGTGACTCTCCCCAGCCAATGCAGCGACGGCCTAAGCGATCTTCGATCGTCAGATGCACCCGCGCGCACGTTCCTTCGGTTGTCACTTCACGACCAAATTTAAGCGGTATCCGAAATGGAATCGGCAGAAAGTACAGCTCGGCGGCGACAATACGGACATCGGTCGATTTGCTCACGGCGCATCACCCTTCGTGACTGGCCGCAGTTGCTCAAACAAGTGCTTTTGCAAAAATGCGAAAGTCCCCTGGCCATTGATTTTATGCCCTCCGACGAACCATTCGATCTCAGTCCGCTCGGGCATTTTCAAGCCGACCGCATATACCCGACGTGCACGGGCATACTCACCGGCCACCGCTTCATCGGTTCCAACGCCATCAAAATGTCCTCGTTCCACCATGAACGGCCGCGGTGCAATCAAGCCCACCATCTCGGCATAATTAAACGTGTTGGCCAGATCGAACTCAAACATTTCATACTCCGGGGTGAACAAATAATTGTTCGGGTAGCGAGCCGAGATGTTTTTCGCAATCCATTCGTTGAAATCGCCCGAACAGATCGAAAGAGCATAGTCAGTCACCAGCGACGGAATTCGCATTGCTGATTTTCCGCCATAACTCAATCCATAAAAACCAATCTTATCCGCATCAACTTCCGGCAGCGTTTGCAACCAATCAACAATCTGCTGATGCTGCGGCACGATGATCGAAAACAAAGTCTTACCCAACGGGTTCGCCTTGCGTTGTAACGAACGAAACCGATGTCGAAAGATATAGGGGTTCTGGGGCGCAAAGGTAATAAACCCACGCTCGGCCAGTTCTGTCGAGAAAGCACTGTAATAGGCACGCTCCTTCTCACCTATCGTATCCGTCGGGCGGCCCTCCAATCCATGTTGACACACCACGACCGGTCGCTTCTCTCCTGGCTTTATACTCTTGGGAATCGTCAACAATCCATACGCGAACACATCTGGAAAAACGTCAAGCATCACTTCGTATCGTTTCCAACGGTCGTTCTCTTCGACCAGCCGAGTGCGTGGGTTCGCCGGCTGCACCGGCAATTCAATCCGGCCAATCACGTCATTCGCAAAATAGGTGCGCAACGGTTCGGCGGAAGCTTTGAACTTTTCAACAGAATCATAATTCAGCTTCTCCCAAAAGAACTTCTCGCGCACTTTCTGGCAACCGAGGAAGAGACGCTCGTTGTATTGTTCCAGCTCCTGAACTTGCCGCGCTTCGCGAGCGGCGGCATCCGCCAAAGGTGCCGCGGCGGTCAGTTGTCCTAACGGGCGCTGCAATTTTCCTTCTGCGCTAACAACGGCCAGCAGACTCTCCAGTGCAAACCCAGAGCCGGGCGGCCCTTTGCCATCTGTACCACTGGTAACCAACTGATACCGCTCTGCAGAGAATTTGGGCGTCAGCTTTCGTGCTCGTTCAACTTCTGCTTGCACCTTGGCCAATGTCGGTGTGACGATCCGCCCCGGTGCTCCGCTCCCTACCGGCTGCATAACAACTTCCGCAGCACGAGCCGCCTCAACAATCAGCTTGCGCGGTGCCACCAATGTCGCCAGTTCGGCATCGCCAAACTGTGAGAGCAACGAAAACTGATTGCGATCGATCGGTTCCTGCCACAGATCGCTCCGGTCGTCGAAGTATCCACTCACGCAAGCTGCGTCAATGCGCGTGTCCAGCGCGGCGGCATACAACGCCAACAGTCCCCCTTCGCCCCAGCCAACTACTGCCGTTTTGAGGCGAGGCTCAGTCTGCGTTGAAAACCAATCCACCGCGGCCAGAATCTTTTGTACTTCATAACCGATTACGTGATGCCCCAGCTCATACGAACAACGGTAGACCCATTCACGGTTGGAAATATTTCGGACCTTCTCCTTGCGACTAATTAGCGTCGGCACGATCACACGGCAACCGCTCTCGGCCAATCGCCGCGCGAACTGCGATTCCTCGGGCGTACCTGGAGCAAGACCACAGAGCTGTTCCGGCGTCTGATTGCAATCCGGAATCGCCACGACATTGGCAATCGGCGCTCCTGTCGTCGGCGTCAGCAGCAGTCCCTCTCCATGCACGCCATCCAGCACCGGCCAGCGAACATTGTACACTTCATAATTCGGCCCCTTCGCTACCAAAGCAGGGCGACTGGTCGTAGCGACATACTCCAAGCCATCGAACGCAACTCGCTTGTCACTCGCGCCAATCAAATACGCTAGCCGCTTGCGGTTCGGTTCGACGGAGCGGTTATACGCCTCGGGCGAGCTAAAATCGCGCTTCCAA
>Ga0163150_10008255_pt1 | contig 11911 bp, 16 predicted proteins | sample OliLakLV19P2IB_FD_148628 | JGI IMG/M metagenome (GOLD analysis project Ga0163150, IMG submission 148628) | Freshwater microbial mat bacterial communities from Lake Vanda, McMurdo Dry Valleys, Antarctica - Oligotrophic Lake LV.19.P2.IB | ecosystem: Environmental > Aquatic > Freshwater > Lake >...
GTATTATTCTATATATTATTGTATAATATAATTATATGGACTCTCCTTTTGCCGAACGTAAGCCCTGTGCAGGCCCCTCTGAGTTTGCACATATGAGCGGCGAACAGGTATCTGCGAGTGTCATAGATATAACAGTTCCGTCTAAACACTGATATGACCAACCTCATTAGAGGTTCCGACGGCTTGCCCCGCACTGATATCGTTCAGCCAGTGCCAGAAATTAAAGGGACAACAAACGAAAATAATCCGTTCGCTACGCAAGCCGCAAAAGAAGAAGCTCTGCGTAAGCTTAATGAAATACTACAGAAGAGAAAATTCGATGCAGCGCAGCGTGGAGGCGTTGATGAGACGGCCTGAGCAGACTTCCGTCTGCCCGCTCTTTTAGCGAATCTTTTTAATCCCCGTATCGCTCTTCCCCTTTCGTAGTTGTGCACGGGCCTGTGTGGCAAGTGCTTCATATTTTTTACGCAATGATTCCAACTCTTTTTCGGTTAATTCTTCTAGGTCCAGCAGCGCGTCATGCGCGTCTTTGTTCACACGGATCAGTTCATCAAGCTTAATTTGCATGGCCATGGAATCGCGGTTCTGCGTGTTTTGAATGAGAAAGACCATAAGAAAGGTGACAATGGTCGTGCCGGTGTTTACGACCAACTGCCATGTATTGCTATATGCAAACAAATGACCCGTAGCCGCCCATGTCCCAATGAGAAGAAGTGCAGCCATGAATCCTGTCGGGTGACCTGCGGCTGTCGCCACATGTTTGGCGAGCGTCGCAAAAAGCTTTTTCGGGGATGGATCCAGCAATTCTTCGGGGAAATTTTTGAGCATGCGCACATGGTACATCTAACATTTATTTTTCCAATGCATTGATGGTAAGGGTGCCATGCATGACACTCTTACATCGCATATTTTTTTTCGATCGCTTCCACAATCTCCGCTCGTACTTTCTCATCCGGAATTTTCTCCGTCACATCCCCCAAAAAACCCAGCACAAACATCCGTCGCGCTTTATGCGGGTCTATGCCGCGTGCGCCGAAATAGAACAGATCTTCCTCTGTTACACGTGCCACAGTGGCCGAATGAGATGCTTTTACGTCATTTGTTTTGATTTCCAGCGCGGGGATAGCATCCACTTTGGATGTGCTGTCGAGCATCAATACTTCCTGTGTCAGATACGTGTTTGTTCCGCCTCCCGTTAAACCAATTTCAATCATGCCCTTACACGTCGTATGCGCATGGTCTTCGGCAATACCACGCATGAGAATCTCTCCTTGCCCTTCACGACCATCGAAAATATTGCGGACAGTGAGCATCTGCTTCTCACTCCCCTTCGCGTAAAACATCCAGTCGATGCTGCTCTCGCCATCATTACCTGTCACATGCGATAGGACATCGTGTTCGATATTCGCATGCAGCGTGATGATGTGCACATTCAAACGTGCGCCAGTTCCGAGTGTGTGATGCTGTGCGATAGTGAGCGGTTCCGATCCGTCCGTAGTAATGATGGTCACATCCCACAACGCTTCGTCTTCGACCACGATCCCGATGTCACAATCACGAACAGTCTCTCCGATATGAACAACGCTATGGCCACGGGAGCGGGCAGCGCCGCGCAGTGTTGCCTGAGCCGATGTATCGGAAAGAAACAGGGATTCCATGGGCTCCAAGTATAGCTGTTTGGATGGATAGGCAAAAAAAATAGTGCACGCGGAGAATGTATGGTTTAGGATACATTCTATGGCGCATCCCCCCATTCACACGGACCCCGGCGAAGGCCAAAAGGAATTTATCTTCCCACCGGATGAGCAGCCGCCACTCAGCGAACGTTTTGCGCACCTTCCTATGCCTGCAGGTGCACTGGAACGTAGTGTTGCACGAGAAGTGGCGGGAGGATATGTCCATCGTTTGCTTGCAGCGTTGATGTCGGGGAAAGATGCTACATCCCCTGAGCAAATGGAAAAAGCCTGGCAAATACGCGCCGAACTTCCCACAATGTCGGCGACAGAGCTGGCACAGGCACTGCGGCAGCTGAATCTGACGCATAACCCTCATATCACATCTGCCAGAGACATCACCATCGTCAAGACACGTACTGCACTGGAACGAACCGAGCGAGATGCCCCTCAAATAGTCGTTCAAAAATTACAAGGTCCGTTTATGTATGAAGATATGAAAGACGTGATGAACTATGCAATCGCACAAGGACTAACGACGAAAAGAAGCATCAATGCCGACTGGAGATCGTTTAGACCAACCTCCCCCATTGACGAGCAAGGCAGACATGAATCGATGCCGGAACGCATTTTCGCAAGCTTCCTCTATGACGCGCACTTGCCGGACTGGCGCAGAAAGGCGCAAAAACGACTGGATCGACCCAATGCTTAAATTTGCTACTCACGCCGAGATCCTCCTACTCCTCAAGCACCGGCGCTACGCCGACATCTCGTCACTGCCATCATCTTCGCGTGCTTCGCCCGGCCCTTCTTCAGAGGGATTCGTACTGCTACCCGCAGGTTTCACCGCGTCGCGTAGCACCGTAACAGATCTCGATCCATGATCATTCCTATCGTTTATATGCCAAAGTGGAACTCCCGCGGCATAACGCGCCGCAAGCATCCGCACTTTTCCTTCGGTTCCGGGTTTTTCCACTATCGGCTTTGAAGAATCAATACCGAGTGCGTCAAAGTCAATTTCTTCGTATGTTTCAGAGCGTGCATCATCTGCAAACCGCCCTTCTTCCTCTCCTTCTTCTGTGGAAGAAAAATCCCTATTCAAGGGTTTCACAGCTTCCCTATTTTTTGGTTTTTTTGCAGAAGTCGGGGGCTTCAAACCCAAAGCACGGAGAATTATAAGATGAAGATCCATACTCCTCTCAGCATTTTCCGCTATGGCAGGTTGAGGATTACGTTGCAGTAATTTTGCAATGATGGCCCTTAAGGTATCCCCATTCGGCTCCTTTCCTAGCAGGGTACGAACAGCATTCGTTGCACGCTTAAGAAATGCGGCGACTTGTTGTATGCCTACCACCATTTCCTCCACGATATGCGGTCTCTTAAGAAGTTCATCTATTTCTTCATCTGTTGGCGCCAGAACACCCGTGAGTGGTGTTGTTTTTGAAGTCAATCTAAACGGTATTAGAACGAGAGGGGTGACACCCAGACCATCCGATGGCACAGCAAGAAGGCCAGCAATACTTTTTTGCACACCGTTTACATCGACAGTCACCTCACCCAAAAAAGATGCCGATCCATTGTCGACCAGACCGTCGTCTGTGGGTAAATCACCGTTGAGTGAAGGTAGAGAATCCAAAGGAGAGAGATGACAGAAGCATTTCCAGCCTCTGCAAGAGCATCTTATGCAGCGTAATTATCCGACGCTGCCCTCCATTTCAAGCTCTATAAGCCTATTCATCTCCACCGCATATTCCAGCGGCAACTCCCGCACAATCGGTTCAATAAATCCGTTCACAATCATCGCCCGCGCTTCATCTTCACCGATGCCGCGGGACATCAGATAGAAGATGTCTTCCTCGGACAATTTCCCCACCGTCGCCTCATGCGCGATGGTCACGTCGTTGTTGCGAATCTGGATGTCGGGGATGGTGTCCGTACGAGAAATATCATCGAGCAACAGTGCATCGCACTCCACGTTTGCCGTGCAGTCATGGGCGCGCGGATGAATTTTTAACTGACCACGGTACACCGCCACTCCCCCGTCTTTGCTGATGGATTTGGATGTTACTTTGGAGGATGTGTGCGGAGCCATGTGAAACACTTTCGCACCGGTATCTTGCCACTGTCCTTTGTTCGCAAACGCAATCGCGAGGTGGTCGCAGCGTGCACCTTCGCCCACAAGAACCGAGCACGGGTAGAGCATCGTGACACCACTCCCCATGTTCCCGCCAATCCATTCCATTGTCGCATCTTTCTGCACAATCGCGCGCTTGGTATTCAAGTTATACGTATCGCGGCTCCAGTTCTCGACAGACGAATATCTGCACGTCGCACCGTCTTGGACAAAGATTTCGACAAGCCCCGCGTGTAGTGCCTGTGAGCCATACTTGGGAGCGGAACATCCCTCGATGTAATGCACCTTCGCCCCTTCTTCGACGATAATCAGCGTGTGCTCGAACTGCCCCATGTTCTTCGCATTCATGCGGAAGTAGGCCTGAAGCGGCTCCTTCACTTGCACGCCCCTAGGAACATATAAGAACGTGCCTCCGCTCCACACCGCTCCGTGGAGGGCGGCGAATTTGTGATCGGTCGCGGGGACACACTGCATGAAATGCTTTTTCACCAACTCTGGATGCTGCCGCACCGCATCATCCATATCCAAGAAGATGACACCCGCCGCTTCCCACTCCGCTTTTAATTTGTGATACACAACTTCCGATTCATATTGTGCGCCGACACCCGCAAGCATCGCGCGCTCCGCTTGGGGAATGCCCAGACGGTCGTAGACCTTGCGAATGTCTTCGGGGACTTCACTCCACTCGCTGGAATTTCCGGCTCCTGCTGATGCGTAGTAAATGATGTCATCGAGATCCAACTTCGAGAGATCGGCTCCCCATGTCGGCATCAACTTCTCACGGAAAATCTGGAGACTCTTCAAACGATGCTCCAGCATCCACTCCGGCTCTTTCTTATCGGACGAAATACGACGCACTAACTCTTCATCGACTCCCCGCTTGGCCCCGTCTGCGTACGGCGACGGGTTCGCAGTATCAAAGATATCGCGTGATAAATGCCCGAAGATCGATTCATCTTTTTGTGCTTGCTTAGCCTTCTGTTCGTGGAGCGGAGTGACGCGGGTCATAAGACGGAGAGTGTAAGCTATAAAAGGATACCACGGGAGAAATTATGGCAGTATTTCCTTGTATTCACACTTTTCAGTGATAGGGTGACTCCGTACTTCTTACCCCCACATAGTATGGATAACCCTGAATTTCCAGAAGGTGTAGAAATGGCCGACGGAATGCCTTCTTCCATAGAAATGACTAATGCAGATGTTCAGACTGCAGTGGCAGAACTGACCGCAAAATTACAGGCAGCGATACAAAACATCTAATTGCTACGACCAATGAAAAACCGCTTCGGTTCGCTGGGGCGGTTTTTTAATTTCTCTCCACCAATTCCCTCAGCCACTGCGCCATTCCCTCGCGGATCATTCGTGCCATGAATTCTCGAGCTGCATCCTTCGTGAATTCATAAGGATTTTCCCTACGTTTCTTAGGTATCTTGCTCTTCTCCAGTACAGCAATATCATCCAGCGGCGCACCATCGTATTGGGGTTTTGGTGAAATAAGAGAATAAGAACCATCAGCCCTTTGCTGATCAGCAATCATGTGGCCTTCCCACAGAAGAGTTGCGACGGCATGACGAAAAACTTGTGGAGAAAGAACGAGAGTGTCCGTAGCCCATGCATCTACGCTGCTGAATAAATGGGCTGCATTGGATGAAATAGGCGCTAAATGACGCGTTGTACCCGGACAATTTGCAACGATACCGCTTAGTATATCGGCCGAAAGGGCAACCGGAAGCACCCCTTCAGATTCAGCGAATTCAACATAATAGATACTCATTGGCGCGGCATGCTAGCACTGCCCAGCAAGGATTCAAGCAAAGTTTTGTCCTCCCCGTACAATGGCTCAGGAAAAGCGGAAAAGGGAATTCTGCCGCGAGAGGTCCAATGACGGACAAATTCGGCATATTTTCTTGGCGATGCTATCATTTTATGGCTCTGCCAAGCCTTAATATTGGGTTAAACCCTTGATGGAAACCTGTGGATGTGGTAAACGGGACGCCCGCATTTTGTTTCTTTCATCCTTATTCATGCTTTCTCCCAAGCAGGATACCGACCTTGATCTACCCCCAGCACTGCCCATTGTTAATACTGCAGCAATCGAGGCCTGGCATGAATGGCGTACAAGTGGCGTAACTCCGTCTGCCAAAGATACACGCTCCATTATCAAGGCACTGTTCAATCCAACCATAATGGGTAGCGACGGAACAGGGATGGAAGATATAATGACCAACGACGCCGCGTAAAACAGAGTTCACTCTTAGACCCTTGAAATGCGGCAAGAGACCTGCTAAGACATCGCTTGCCGAAGCCCCAAAGAGGGAACGGCCCGCTCCGGACTTCTGGGGCTTTTTTTATTTCTTTTTTATATCTATGGTTGCACTTACTAATGAACCGATTGATACAGAAGTGTCGGACCTTACCGTCGATACGCCAGATACAGACCGGGAATTTTCTCCCCTTGCCGTTGTTCTGGCACAAATGAGCAGGTCGGCCCGTGAACACATGGAGCAGGTACTTACTGAGCAAGAATTACGTAGGGAACGCGGAATCAAGATGCGCTAAACAAACATACACAGCGCCCCGAACCATCCGGTTCAGGGCGCAGCGTAAGACACGGGCCTCTTGTTAATTTTCCAACTCGTACGTAATCGACACTGTCACATTTATTTCCTGCTCACCGGCTGGGAGTTGCACCGCCTGATTCTCGGCACCTCCGCCAACACCCATCGCTTTGTCGTACATCATCATGGGGACGGGGTAGCCGCCACCGAACCCTTCGGTGAAGTTAATGATGTCCCCCAACTCCACGCCCAACTGTCGTGCTAGAACTTTTGCCTTCGCCTGTGCCTCCTCAATGGCTTCCTGGCGGGCTTCTGCCTGCTTGGCATCGGGGTCATCCACCGTGAACTGCACGCCGCCTACCTGATTTGCTCCGGCATTCGTAGCTGCACCCAGCACGTCTGACGTCTTGTCGAGATCGCGCACTTTAACGCTCAAGCTCTGCCCAGCTTCAAAGCCGCGTGCAACCTGCGTGCCGTTCGAGTAATCGAACACGGGGTTCAGCCAGAAGCTCTGCGTGGTGATGTCTTTGTCATCGATCCCCTGTGCCTTTACTGCAGCGATCACGGCATCCATGGATGTCTTAAGCTTCGTCATCGCGGCTTTCGCCGTTGCCTGACGTCCGGTCTGCACGCCAAGGCTCAATTGAGCGATGTCAGGGCTTGCAAACGCGCGGCCGTCAGCCGTGACGGTAATGCTCGAGAGCTGTTCCGGTTCAGGATTTGCCTCGATATTCTTGCCGGCGATGTAAAATGCACCGCCGATAACGACGGCAGCGATAAGCGCCCAAACGGGCGGGCGGACATTAATAGTTTGATCGACCATAAACAAATGTGGGAAGGATACACAATAGTATACGCGGGACATGGGGAAAGGTAACGGCGAACGGGCAAATTCTGTTGATTCGTTTATTAGTTGATTCGAATAAACGAGTAAACAACAAACGAACCAACGTTGCGATCAGTTGAGCTACAGTTGCTCTGTCGTTTCCGTTACCCCAAACCGTGTATACCCATCGTTCTCCAGCTCCTTCGCAAACTCCGGTCCGCCGCTCTTCACGATTTGGCCATTTACCATCACATGCACACGGTCTGGTGTGATGTAATCGAGAATGCGCGCGTAGTGGGTGACGATAAGAGCGGAGAATGACATATTGGGTATGGGGTATGGGGTATGGGGTATTCCTTGTGTCTTGTCCCGCAACCGATTGACTCCTTGCGAGACAATTTTCAACGCATCAACATCCAGCCCGCTATCCGTTTCGTCCATTAAAGCCAATGCGGGACGAAGTACTGTCATCTGCAAAATCTCCGCTTTCTTCTTCTCCCCTCCCGAGAACCCTTTGTTAATGAAGCGCTCCGCAAACGCAGCATCCATTTGTAACGCTTTCATAAGTCCGGTCAGGTAATCCTGAAACTGCAGAGGCGACATGCGGGTGATCGACAGATCGACTGTTGCATGCGCGCGATGAGCAGCGAGCAGAAAACTGCGCAGTGTCACACCGGCGATTTCTTTGGGATACTGGAACGCCAGAAACAATCCGGCCTGTGACCGTTCATGCACTTCCATTTTTAATAAATCCTCTCCGCGGAATTCTACTGATCCGGATGTGATCTGATATTTCGGATGTCCCATCAGCGCGTTCACCAGTGTCGATTTCCCCGAACCATTGGGGCCCATGATCGCATGAACCTCGCCGTCGTTCATGGTGAGACTCAACCCCTTCACAATAGGTTTATTTTCCACACTGACGTGGAGATCGGTGATGGAAAGAAGTTGAGCCATACAAGAACGGCAGTATAGCGAAATGACGTCGCAACCCAACCGATATCTATTCTGTTATAACAAAGAAAACGTCGATCCGGCAAAGGCACAGATCGACGTTCATCGTGTGGAATCCGAAGATTCCTTCAACGGTTTTCACCACCAACCACCTGCCTTGGTTAAAATCCCAATAATAAATGCTGCACCAAGGCAGCGCAAAATAATCAGGATGAGGTCTGGTGGTCCGGGTTTAGGCAACTCTTTACCAGGACAACTCACAAGATGCATGAGACTTCTCCAATACGAGTAACCGAACGGGGGAAAGACCGATGAAAGAAGTATATGCCCGCCAAAAAGAGTATCAAGGGAATAGAGAGTAGGTATAAGCAAAATGCCTATTTTCCCTCTCTTTACTGCGATATCCTGCCGTCTCTCGTCCCGTTACTCTGTTATTCTGATCCCTGTTATTCTCTCTCCATGCCAACCGTCACCTTCATCCAGCAAAACGGCCAGATTACCAAAGTCGAAGCCCCCGAAGGGGAGGTAATTTTGCATATCGCGCTGGATAACGGGATTCCCATGGAACATGCCTGCGGCGGCAACGGCTTTTGCACCACCTGCATGTGCAAAGTAAAAGAGGGAATGGAAAACTTGAGCCCGCGCAATGACAGAGAAGAGAATATGGGGATTGTGAATGACCCGGACAGGCTTAGTTGTCAGAGTCAGGTGACGGGTGATGTTACTATTGAGGTGCAGGAATACTGAGAAAATATTGAGTATTGAGTATTACGTATTGGGTATAACGGAAATGACATACTTCATACGTAATACTCAATACGCATCACGCTGCTTGTCCCCCATTTACCGCAACCACTTCCTTCATCGCTGCAATTTTCGCCTTCACATCTTCATTGTACGGCTCCAGCTTGTGAATACGCCGGTACGCATCTTCCGCTTTCTCGCGATCTCCTAACTGCAGGTAACACTCAGCAAGCAAGTGCAGCAGCTCTGTGTCGCGCGACAGGAACTGACATGCTTTTTCAAGCAGGGAGGCAGCCTCTTCGAAGCGACGAGCAGCGATGCACGCGCGACCGAGTGCGGAGCAACGCTCGGGGCTTTTGGGGTCGCGGTTCAGCGCTTCCTGATATGCCTGGCAGGCCTCCAAGAATTTCCCCTGTCGGTAATAGGCAAGTCCGAGGTTCGCATGAAAGGTCACGTCGTCGCGCAGTTGCAGCAATTCGCGGTACATTGCCTCAGCTTTGTTCTCGCGATCGGTGGTGAGATACAGTTTGCCCAGCTGCGCGCGGACGTCGATGTCGTTAGGGTGAATCGTCAGTGCTTGAATGAGTAGCCGCTCGACCTCTTCATATTTCTGTTGCTTCCATGCTTTATCGGCACTGCTGACGAGTGTGCGAACCTGCTGCATTTCGATGGCGGATGTACGGGGGTTTTTGTGAGGCTTTTCGATTGGCACTTCATCAACCAGCACCGCACCGCGCGCCTCAGCGGAATCAAAACGCTGGCGAACAGAACGCACAAAACGCCGAATAGTCCGCTGGCGGAGCATAACGCGTGCGCCGGACAGTGCCAGAATGCAGAGAAGGGAGCCGACGAAGACGTAGACGTAGATCAAGGCAGAAGACAAAGAAGCCGACCCCTGCGGGAGCGGACAAGAAATCTTAACAAGTTTTCAGCCTCCTGCAAGGGGCTTACCGCTTGAGATGGTTAATTCGAACGGAAAGGATGGATTGTGCAAGCAACAGGGCCACGCCGACGGTAATACAGCTGTCAGCCACATTAAAGATAGGAAAGGTACTTACTTGGAAAAAATCGGTGACAAAGCCATCATTCAGACGGTCTACAATATTCCCCAGTGCACCACCGACAATGAGCCCATACCCCCAATCTCCCGTCACAGAACGGTCTGATCGAATGGCAGAAACGACCACAAGCACCAACGCGCAGACAATCAGCAATTCTTGATACCCGCCGGGTAGTTGCATACCAAACGCAATACCGGGGTTACGTATGGGAAGCAGACCGGCAAATGACCCGACAAGTGCGATGCGTTCGTGCAGAAATGCATCGGCGATCAGTTTTGCACTAAAGCTGAGCAGGAATGCCGCAAGAGAGACGATACCAAAAAGAAGCATGTGGAAGACCAGAATAACAGAATAACAGGACGAAAATAATGGTCTCCTGTTATTCTGATCCTTATTACTCTGTTATTCTTGCCGCATGTTTCGAAAAATGGACCTCCTCCTCCTCGGCATCGCGGTTCTGTTGACCATTTTCGGATTGGCGATGATTGCTTCCGTGAGCGTGTTTGAAAGTTATCAGCTCACAGCACGTCTGACGGAAAAAGGGCTGATGTCGAGCCCTAGCAACTCGTACTTTCTATGGCGCAGTTCCATTCACGTCTTCTTCGGCATCATAGCGATGTTTTTCATGGCGATAACCCCGTATCGCGTGTGGGAAAAACTCGCACCGATTCTGTTTCTTGGAACCATCTTTCTTCTGCTGCTCCTCTTTATCCCCGGTCTCGGCAACAATTACGGCTCGGCGCACAGCTGGTTGCAGGTCTTCGGCTTCTCGCTGCAACCGTCGGAATTTCTAAAATTGACGCTAATCTTCTACCTCGCCCTGTGGCTACAAAAAAGAGAGCAGCTGATTGGAACGCTTAAAGAAGGATTTGTGCCGTTCTGTACACTACTGATTCTCTCCACCTTCCTCGTCGCCATTCAGCCGGACTTGGGGTCGTTCCTTGTGCTCTCGGGCATCGCGGTCACCATGTTCTTCATTGCCGGAGGGAATATCTTTCACCTGATGCTTGGAGGAACACTTGCAGGTGTATTGGGGATGCCGGTGATTCTCAGTAAAGAATATGTACGTAACCGCTTCGACGCGTTCTTCACCCTACTCATGAACCCCGATGATCCGGGCATCCGCGAAGGTACGGGCTACCAGATTATTCAAGCAATCATCGCGATTGGTAGCGGCGGCCCCTTCGGCGTCGGGTACGGTCGGTCCATTCAGAAGTTCGGTTACCTTCCCGAAGTGCAGGCCGACATGATTTTCTCCGCGATGGCCGAAGAGCTCGGTTTCTTCCGCATTCTCATTATCCTTGTGATGTACGGCATTCTCATTGCGCGCGGCTACAAAATCGCGCGTGAAGCGCCCGACCGCTTCGGCTTCCTCGTCGCCACCGGCATCACGACGTGGCTGGCCCTGCAAAGCATCCTCAATATTTTTGTAAACCTCAGTTTATTCCCATTAACCGGCCTCACATTACCGTTCATTAGCGCAGGAGGATCGTCGTTGATGACCACGTTGATCGGCATCGGTATTCTGCTGAATATTTCCTCGTACTCCACAGAAAGCGCAATTTCAGAACGACGACCAAAGAGAAAGATGCCGTCAATGAGGCTAAGGAGGGCGTAACGGGAATAACAGAGTATCAGAGATCAGAATAACGGGACGGCGAGTGTTGTTTCCTGTTATTCTGTTATTCTGATCTCTGATATGCGCATCCTCTACATCGGCGGCGGCTCCGGCGGACACCTTGCCCCTCTTGTGGCGGTTGAACGCGCGGTGAAAACTATTGATCCAACCAACGAGAGTCTATTTGTGTGCACGCAAATAGAAGATGATATTACATTTCTCAAACGCGAGCAGGCAGTGTGGCAAACACTGCCTCTTCCGCGGCACCCGCTGCGGCACCCGCTACAACTGCTACGAAGTGTGCGTACAAGCAGACATATCCTCGATGCGTTCAGGCCCGATG
>Ga0163150_10008257_pt1 | contig 11909 bp, 7 predicted proteins | sample OliLakLV19P2IB_FD_148628 | JGI IMG/M metagenome (GOLD analysis project Ga0163150, IMG submission 148628) | Freshwater microbial mat bacterial communities from Lake Vanda, McMurdo Dry Valleys, Antarctica - Oligotrophic Lake LV.19.P2.IB | ecosystem: Environmental > Aquatic > Freshwater > Lake >...
GTTATGCCTTGACCAACTTTCACGTGGTGCAGCCTTGCGGTGACCACATGCAATGCGGCATGGCGGATGGCAAACTATACGATGCCGTGGTCGTCGGTATCGATCCGGTAGGGGATGTCGCGTTGATTAAGCTTTTTGGACGCGATGATTTTCCAACTGCGGAGATTGCCAACAGCGATGACGTGCGTGTCGGCGAATGGTGCTTTGCAATGGGAAATCCATTCTTGCTGGCAACCGATTTCACTCCGACGGTAACTTTTGGCGTGGTGTCCGGTGTAAATCGATATCAGTATCCTGCCGGTACGCTGCTGGAATACCCTGACTGCATTCAAACCGATGCGGCGATCAATCCTGGCAATTCCGGTGGACCGCTGTTTGATGGTCAAGGTCGTCTTATCGGCATCAACGGTCGCGGCTCGTTTGAGAAGCGTGGCCGCGTCAATGTCGGTGTCGGTTACGCCATTTCGATCAATCAGGTGAAGAATTTTCTCGGCTACTTGAAGAGTGGCCGGATCATCGATCACGCCACGCTGGGTGCTGTTGTCAGCAGTTGGGACGATGGCAAAGTTGTCGTCAGCAATATCTTAGAGGACTCAGACGCCTATCGTCGCGGGCTACGCATGGACGACGAGATTGTCCGTTTTGCCGGACGTCCGATTCGCACCGTCAACGCCTTCAAAAACGCTCTTGGCGTGCTACCGCGCGATTGGCGTGTGCCGCTGAGCTATCGGCGCGACGGCAAGACTTATGACATTCTTGTGCGTCTGACGGGTGTCCATCGCAAAGACGAGCTAATAGCCAAGACCAAGAAAGCGGCGGAAGATGAAGGTCCGCCAATGCCCGGCGACCCTGATGACACGCCGGATGAGGATGGCAAAGAGGAGAAGGAAAAGGAATCGAAGGATCGCAAGAAGTCTGGTCCGCCTGACAAAGAAGCCAAAAAGCCGGCGGCCAAGAAAATGCCGGACATTGTGAAGCAGCACTTTGAAAAAGGTGCTGCCGAGTACGTTAACTATTTCTTCAACCGACGGAATCAGGACCGACTTTGGAAGGGACTGCTCGCGAAGGGGGATTTTGCCCCGCTGCAAGGCACCTGGACCTTTAGTGGCACGAACGCGAACGGCAATTTCAAACTGGAATTGGACAACAAGGGGGGCAGCATTGAGTTGCCAACTGGCGATAGCCATTTTAATGCGGAAACGGATGGCCTGGACGAGAAGCTGAATCCACCAGACAGCGGTGGAATGATGTTTACGCTCTGGCTGTGGAGAAAGTACCTGGTGAACGGGCAGGCCAAGTTCGGTCGGATGCAGTACATTGGCACCGCGCCGCTCACCGGCCAAACCGAGTTGGTCGATGTCATGGACGGAATTAGTCAGGGAGTCACTTCACGTTTCTACTTTGATCCGCGCGAAGGAACGTTGCTTTGCATTGAAATGTTTCCGGCGGATAACATGGACCCCTGCGAGATCTATTTTAGCGACTACCAGCCTTTGGACGGTCGCTTGCTCCCACGGACCATCGAAGTCCGCCACGGCGATAGCACGTTCGGCCGATTCTCGATCAGTGATTTGAAGTTACAGGCAGCCGGGTCAGGTGAAGGAGCAAAGAAGTGATGATCCGAATTCCCTTCATGGCTGGTTCATTGCCGGTACGCCTGACTTGGCTTTGTACACTGTTGACATGTGTCTGCGTAGCGGCCCCCGCGATGGCTGAATCCAAACTCACCAAAACCATCGGTGAAGTCCAACCAAAAATCGTAAAAATTTATGGTGCCGGGGGTTTTCGCGGGCTGGAGTCGTATCAAAGCGGATTTCTGATTTCGCCGGATGGCCACATTCTCACTTCCTATAGTTACGTGTTGGACGCAGATCAAGTGACCTGCACATTAAACGATGGACGACGATTTCAGGCCAAGGTCCTTGGCGCGGATCCTCGGACGGAGATTGCCGTGCTAAAAATCGAGGCAAAAGAACTTCCCTACTTTGATCTGAAGCAAGCCGCACAAGGGGTCGAGGGAACGCGGACGCTGGCGTTCAGTAATTTGTACGGCGTGGCCTTTGGCGATGAAGCCGCCAGCGTTCTGCATGGTGTTATTTCCGCACGGAGCAAGCTCGATGCCCGCCTTGGTGCCTACAAGTCGACTTACTCCGGCCCGGTTTATGTTGTCGACGCCATGACAAATAACCCTGGCGCGGCCGGCGGTGCCTTGACCAATATGCGAGGGCAAATCCTCGGCATCCTTGGTAAGGAACTGCGAAACGCACGCAACAACACCTGGTTGAACTACGCGGTACCGATTTCCGAGTTGACCGATATTATTGAAAAGATCAAATCGGGAAAAGCAGTGCCGGTCTCGGCCAGTGACTTGGTTGGTCGGCTGGACCGACCGCTGACACTTCAGTCCCTGGGAATTGTGTTGGTACCCAACACGCTGGAACGGACACCCCCATTTGTCGATGCCGTCCGCGCTGGTTCTCCCGCCGCAGCAGCCGGCCTGAAGCCGGATGACTTGATTGTCTTTGTGGATGATCGACTGATCCATTCCGTTAATGCTCTGAAGGAATTACTGGAGCGAACCGAGAGTGACGCGCAGATTCGTGTTACGGTGATGCGCGGCAACGAACTGATAGAGATTCCGCTCGAAGCGGCGGCACCTGCTACGAACTAGCGAAATTGGAATAGTATTGAGATGGGTATGAGTTTCATTAAATCACGATTACGAATGGCAATTCTTCAGAGTCCGATCGGATTGCTGGCCGGGCTGCTTGCCATATGCATGCTGTTTCAATCTGCCGCTGCGATCCACGCTCAGCCGGCAGAGGCAACAGACGACTTGTCGGATCGTGAAGAGCGCGCCATGCAGGTGGCCGTGAGTGCAGTGGCACCTTCTGTTGTACGGATCGAAACCGTTGGTGGCTTGGAAACCGTGGAAGGTATGCTGGTTGGAACCGGCCCGACGACCGGACTGGTTGTTTCTGCAGACGGGTACATCGTCTCCAGTGCGTTTAACTTCGCACAAAAGCCTTCGCAGATTCTGATCTTCTTGCCTGATGGCACACGTCTACCGGCTAAGCAAATTTCGATCGACAACAGTCGCAAACTCGTATTACTAAAGGTAGATCCCCCGTCGCCGCTAACACCTCCTCAAGTTGCACCGCAATCTGAGATGGCCATCGGGCAATGGGCAATCGCTGTGGGAAGAACATTTGATAATGGGACTACTCCAAACGTCTCGGTCGGAATTCTGAGCGCCGTCAATCGCATTTGGGGAAAGGCATTACAGACCGATGCCAAGATTTCTCCCAGCAACTACGGCGGACCCCTGGTCGATATTCGCGGGCGTGTGATGGGAGTGCTAGTCCCGCTCTCGAATATGGGTGGACCCAAAGCCAGTGCGCTGGCCGGTGCCGATTGGTACGATTCGGGAATCGGCTTTGCCATTCCAATAGAACACATCATGAAGATGCTTCCAAAGATGCAAAAAACTGAGGAACTGCATTCCGGACTGATGGGCATCAGTCTGAAAGGCGATCTGTACGCTGGCGAAGCGATTATCAAAGCAGTTCTAGGTGGTTCGCCAGCCAATCGTGCGGGCCTCAAGGCAGAAGATAAGATCGTCGAGGTGGACGATGTGCCAGTGCGGCGCGAAGCCGAGCTGAAGCATCAACTGGAACCGCATTATGCCGGAGACACCATCAAGATCGTCGCTCTGCGCGGTAAGGTGCGAATTGAAACAAATTTGGAACTGATCGATAAGCTGGTCCCTTATCAGCATCCGTTTCTAGGGTTGCTGCCACTGCGCAATGAACCAGAGTCGGCGGAGGGAGTTGGAATTCGCTACGTGTTTCCCGACAGTCCGGCGCAGGCGCAGCAGTTTCGGGCTGGTGATCGCATCACCTCGTTCCAAGGCAAACCGGTGAAGCAGCTTCAAGGGTTGCTGGAGCAGCTTGCCAATGTCGCCGTTGACGAAGAAGTTCAGCTTGAACTCAAGCGCGGCACCGATGACCTGAAAATCAAATTGAAGACCACGGCACTACCGGAAGCTTTTCCGGCAGCGCTAACAGCGCTAGCTGCGCCGGCCGCAACCGAAGAGAAAACAAAACTTCCAACCGGCAAAGTGACCATCCGCATACCGGAGGCACCGAACAATTGTGTGGCCTATGTGCCCGCAGATTACAATCCTGCAGTCTCGTACGGGCTGGTCGTTTGGTTGCATCCGCCTGGGGGAGTTAAAGAGGACGAGTTGATCGATTTGTGGAAGGACATCTGTTCCGAGCGAAAGCTAATTCTACTAATCCCCAAAAGCACCGATGCCGCAAAATGGCAACGAACGGAGATGGAGGTCATTCGTAAGGCGGCGGACGATGTGATTGGACAGTACAACATCGATCGGACGCGCGTCGTCCTGGCCGGTCAGGAAGGGGGAGGCAGTCTGGCCTTTTTGGTCGCGTTTGCCAACCCAGAACTGGTGCGGGCTGTGATCGCAGTCGATGCGGCACTTCCGGCCAGAACATCCGTTCCTTTCAATGAGCCGCTGCAGCGGATGGCGTTCGTCTTGACCGAGCCTGCGGTCTCCAAGCAGTCCAAGGCAATCGAAGAAACCGCAACTCAGCTACGCGCAAACAAACATCCAGTCATCCGGCAGAAACTGGGCCTGACTGCGAAAGCACTCACCAAGGATGAGATCCAGGATCTTGGCCGCTGGATTGATTCGCTGGATCGACTTTAATACGTTCCATAGTTTCCGGTTGACCAGCGAGCTATAGTGGCGGACGCAACAAATATTCACTCAGTGCGCCGGGCCATCATTGGAATTCTGGCGCTAATGTTTCTGACGGCTAGTGTCGTGCTGTACATCGGTGATGACTCTTTCTCAATATCGGAGCAGTTGCGTGGGTCACTGGTCCGTATCGGGGCCATCCTGGCAGTGTTGTGGATTGCTTATCCAGATTTGAGTCGGCTGCGACCCGCCTCGATGGTCGCGGTCGTGATTGCAATCGTGCTCGTGTTGCGTTGGCCAAGGTTGCTGCCAGTTGTGCTCATCGGTCTGGCGTTGTTTGCAATTCTCAAGCCGCGCGAGAAAAAGCCTCAGCGCCCCGTGACTCGCGCATAGATCGACACAGACTGAACTAACTCAGGCCGGAGCGCCAAGCTGGTACAAATGGTCCCAGGTATATAGCCCGGTGTTATGATCGTCCGACCAGTGGATTCGGACGGCGTAGTTGCCGACCAGTTGCATATTCTTAACGGTTATATCCAGCGGAATCGCATTGCGATCGAGTATCCGCACTCCGGTGTTCTCATCGACGCAGGCCGCGCAGTTGCATTCACCACGCAGCGTGCGAAATGCGTACTGACTTGTCCGGTCCGCGCTCCAAATGATGGTCAGCGTGCCAGCGGAACGGTCGGCTTTGATATCTTGTGGAGTGATTGACATGGGCAGTGCGATATAGACGAAACAATCGGGCTTAAACAGTGATCAATGGGAACGCGTTAGGATCGTACTTCCAACTCTTCCCACCGCACGTAGGCGGCGGCCAGTTCTTGATCGATTTTCTCCAGGGCCAATTTTCCGCGGCTCAGTTGCTCGCCACTCTGTTGATAGTACCCCGGCTCGGCCATTGCGGCGTGCATCTCTTGCTGGCTCTGCTCGAGCGATGCAATGCGCTGCGGCAGCGCGGCCAGCTCCTGTTGCTCCTTGTAGCTCAGTTTGCGCGGTTTGTCTGCGGTGCGGGTGCCAGCAGTCGTAGAAACAGTGGTACCCGATGAAGTTTCCTGTTTGCTTGAAGAGGCGTCGCCGGCGCGCTCACTGGAGGATAAAGTCGGCTTTCTCTGACGTTGCCAATCGTCATACCCGCCGACGTATTCCTTGATGACGCCGTCTCCCTCAAACGCCAGCGTGCTGGTGACCACATTGTTCACAAACTCTCGGTCGTGACTCACCAGCAGCACTGTGCCGGTATACTCCACCAATAGCGACTCCAATAGATCCAGCGTTTCAATATCCAAGTCGTTCGTCGGTTCATCCAGCACCAGCACGTTGGACGGTTTAGTAAACAGCCGAGCCAACAGCAACCGATTCCGCTCTCCGCCAGAAAGAAACTTAACTAGACTGCGTGATTGCTCTGGCGGAAACAGAAAATCTTCCAGATAGCCGATGATGTGGCGGGATTTTCCCCCCACGGTTACTCGGTCGCTCCCGTCAGTGACATTCTCTAGCACGCTTTTGTTCTCATCCAACTGGGCGTGTAACTGGTCAAAGTACGCAATTTCCAGACGTGTGCCATGTTGAATCTCGCCGGCTTGCGGTTGCAACTCACCCAGCAATGTTCGCAGTAGCGTCGATTTGCCGGCACCATTGGGACCGAGAATGCCGAACTTGTCCCCGCGCGCAATACTGACGAAAAAATCGCGGATGACCGTGTGATCGCCAAACTGCACCGTGATATTCTTGGCGTCAATGACCCTGCGGCCAGATCGCTCGGCATCCTGCGAGGCAATGCGTACATCCCCGGAGACTTCCCGCCTGGCTTGGCGTTGGCGGCGCAGTTCTTCTAGTGCCCGCACTCGCCCTTCGTTGCGCGTGCGACGTGCTTTGATACCGGTCCGAATCCACGTCTCTTCTAACGCCAATTTCTTATCAAACAGCGCATTCTGCTGGGCTTCGGCGTCCAAAGCGGCCTGCTTGCGAACCAGGTACGTCTCATGATCGCACGACCAACTGGTCAGCCGACCCCGATCGATTTCCAAAATACGGGTTGCCAATCGCCGCAAGAACATCCGATCGTGTGTGACAAATAGCACCGTTCCGTCGTAGCGCGCCAGAAACGATTCCAGCCATTCGATCGAATCGATATCCAGATGATTCGTCGGTTCGTCTAGCAGCAGCAGATCAGGTTGCAGCACCAGTGCCTTGGCCAATAGCACGCGGCGTTTCATCCCTGCCGAGAGCGAGGCGACTTCCGCGTCACCGCTCAGGCCCATCTGTTCGATCACGCGGTCAACACGATCCGACAGGTGCCAGCCCCCCTCACGCTCAAGAGTATGCTGCAAACGATCAAGCTCTTTTTGCCAGCGAGTGTTCGGATCTGCGGAATATGCCTGCACCACGTGATGATACTCAGTGACCAACAGCGACAGTTCTCCCAGCCCACGCGAGACCTCATCAAACACCGTGCCGGGCAGATCGCGCGGGACTTCTTGTACCAGCCGCGCTACGGTGGAACCTTGCTCGCGCGCGATCTCTCCACGGTCAGGTACGATCTCCCCCAGCAGCAGCTTCATTAGCGTCGTCTTGCCAGCACCGTTGCGCCCCAAGAGACCAACGCGCTCACCGCGCTCGATCTGCAAGTTCGCATTTTCCAAAATGGGTGGCCCGCCGAAACTGACGGTCACGTCGTGTAGACTCAGTAAACCCATGATCGCCTGCAACACTTGGAACAAACTAAAAAACCAATGTCCTTTATAGGTTGCACACCCCTGCTGAACAACGCCTGATGCATGCACGGTCGATCGTAAAGGGCGTGGTCCCTGACAGATCGCAGCATAGGTCGTTACAATACAGACACGATTACGGGTAGGCTGGTAAAGGATTCTCGCTCAATCAGGGAGGACTGTATGATTCGATTGTCGGTGTTGCTGGGCATTGTTTTCTGCCTGGGAGTTCTCGGCTGCCGGCCGCCACAGCAGCCTTCTCAGGCCGCCTCCTCTTCCGCTGCTTCTTCATCCACTGGCACAATCGTATCTCCGAGCATGAATCAAGCATTGAATTACCCTCCCACAGAGCGTGGCACGCAGGTCGACAACTATCACGGGCAGCAGGTGGCCGATCCCTGGCGTTGGCTGGAGGAACCAGACAGCCCTGCAACACGCGCCTGGATCGAGGCACAAAATGCGTTGACGCAGGCGTTTCTGGCAAAAATTCCCGAGCGGGAGAAACTGCGAACTCGCCTCACAGAATTGTGGAATCACGAACGTTTCGGACTGCCTCGCAAGGTGCAGTCGCAGTACTTCTACTCGCGCAACGACGGCCTGCAGAATCAAAGTGTATTGCTCGTCGCCGATTCGCTCGATGGCACACCACGTGTGCTGCTCGATCCCAACACCATGTCTGAAGATGGCACGGTATCTCTAGTTGGCACAGCGATTAGTGATAACGCCAAATACATCGCGTACGGCCTGGCCAAGGGTGGTTCGGACTGGAACGAATGGTACGTCCGCGATGTTGAAACCGGCAAAGATACCGAGGACCATTTGAAATGGATCAAATTCTCTGGGGCCAGTTGGACCAACGACAACGCTGGCTTTTACTACAGCCGTTTCAATGAGCCGGCCCCCGGAGCTGCGCTGACCGAGGCTAACTACTACAAGAAGCTCTATTATCACAAACTGGGTGAAGATCAGTCGCAGGATCGACTCGTCTATGATCGCAAGGACGAAAAAGAGTGGTCCTTTTCGCCAGTGGTGACGGAAGATGGCTGCTACCTGGTCATTTACGTCAGTAAGGGAACCAAACGCGAGAACCAGATTTTCTTGCAGGATTTGCAAACTCCCGATGCGCCGGTAACAGAATTGATCAGTGGCTTTGACGCCAGCTACGGCTTCTTGGGAAACGACGGGACGAAGTTCTATTTTCAGACCGACAACAGAGCACCGCTCGGGCGTGTGATCGCCCTGGATATTACCAAGCCAGAGCAAGCGAACTGGACAGAGCTGGTTCCCGAGTCCAAAATGCCGCTCGAGAGTGTTTCTCTGGTAGGAGACCAGTTCTTCGCGGTGTACCTGAAGGATGCTGCTTCGCAGGTCCGTACTTTTGCGCTGGATGGTACGCCGACCGGCGAGATCGCGCTGCCCGGCATCGGCAGTGCCGGTGGTTTTGGCGGTCGCCGCGATCAGACAGAAACCTTTTACGCCTTCAGCAGCTACACCAGTCCGACGACGCTTTATCGTTACGACATTCCTACAAAAGAGAGCACTGTCTTTCGCAAGCCCAAAGTTCCGTTTGAGTCGGATCAGTACGAAACAAAGCAACTGTTCGCCACCAGTAAGGATGGCACCCGCGTCCCGATCTTTGTCAGTCATAAAAAGGGCCTGAAGCTGGACGGCAACAATCCAACGCTGCTCTATGCCTACGGCGGTTTTGGTATTTCGCTCACCCCTGGTTTTGACACGCGCAGTGCCGTTTGGATGGAGCAGGGGGGTGTTTATGCCGTGGCCAATTTGCGTGGCGGTGCGGAATATGGTGTTCCCTGGCACGAAGCTGGTCAGAAGCTGAGCAAGCAAAATGTCTTTGATGATTTCATCGCCGCGGCCGAGCATCTCATCGCAGAAAAATACACCAGTTCCAATCGTCTCGGCATCGCCGGGCGGAGTAACGGCGGGCTATTGGTCGGTGCAGTCATGACACAGAGGCCAGAACTATTTGGTGCCGCCCTCCCCGGCGTCGGCGTGATGGATATGCTCCGCTTCCACAAGTTCACCATCGGCTGGGCCTGGGTCTCCGAATACGGTATCGCCGATAACCCAGAAGAGTTCGCGGCATTGTTGAAATACTCGCCACTGCACAATATCAGGCCGGGGACAGCCTACCCGGCAACGTTCATTGTCACCGCCGATCACGACGACCGAGTGGTTCCTGCGCACAGTTTCAAATTCGCCGCCGAGCTACAGGCCGCTCAAGGAGGCCCAGCGCCCATCCTGATCCGTATCGAGACCAAAGCCGGCCACGGCATGGGCATGGCGCTGTCGAAGAAGATCGATGAAACGACCGATGAGTTGAGCTTCCTTTGGAATGCGATCGGTTTGTAGGGTTTGTGCAACGCACCAAGCACTTCATTTGAGCTTGTACATCGCTTCGCATCAGTTCCAGAAAAATGGTTGCAGTATAATAATCCGGTGCGTGGAACGAACCAAGAACTACGCAAGACTCTGTGAGATGTTAACCACGACGCGCCAGCGGAGCGCGTGAATTCCAATGTGACTCGAATTCATCACCTCCCGCTTGCGGGAGAGGTCGTCGCCCCAGCGACGGGTGAGGATACCTTCAACTACTCACCCGTTTTACTCTCACAATGCGAGTCGATGTTCGCTGCTACTTATCCGGCTCCACGGCGTCCCTACTCGGCGCGTTATTATCCGCTGCATCGTCATCCGACCGAACGCGATCGGCCAAAAACCAGGCAATCAAGATAGGTACGCTAATGACCGCCAGTACCGGTGGTCCCCAAAACAACAGGAGTGGGAATGAGCCAAAGAGCTCCTTACCCTGTATGACCGTTTGATAGATGACCCATTGTATTGCAAAAACGGCTGAACCGACTAAATATCCATTCAGGCAATCGAGTCGAAAATGGTAAGTGGCCAGAAACGTCATGGCGCATGGAGCCGCGACGAGCTTCACTGCATCACTGACGTTAGGCGAGGTCAGTAATCCCACCGGTATCGCAATCAACGCGATTGTTAAGAACAAATCGGAAAGCGAGTATCCCATTTAATTCACTGCTTAGCTTAGGAGGAGGCCAGGCAATGCCGTCCGCAGGATTCACTACGGATTGTTCGACTCTGCTGGCGATGGATCCTTAACCGCAGCCGGCACCAACGGTTTAACAGTCACCTCGCGAATCCTCCCCCCTGACTCCACCACCATTTCTAGCGGCGCATCGGATTGCAGCAGCTTTCCAAAGCTATGTGCTCCCGTGACCTTCTCGCCATTGACCTCGTACACACGGTCGAGAACGCGCAAACCCCCCGTGGCCGCGGGTGAACCGGGAAATACGCGAGTGACCATGACGGCATCCGGCTCGGCTGCGTCGCCTCGCCAGCTTAGCCCCACGTGCACCGGCTGCCCGTTCAATGTTACCGTCGCTGTGCGCGGTTCCTTTTCCTCCCCTCGCAGATATTGGATTTGCGCCGGGTTCTTCGTCGCCAGAATCAGCGACACCAGGTCCATATCAGGATTGACTTCGTTCCCGTTGAAGTCCACGATGCGGTCCCCTTGACGCAATCCGGCCTTCCAAGCCGGAGAGTTGTATGTCACAGAACTTAAACGCAAGCCTGCTTGGTCACTTTTTTCGATTGACCATTTTACTCCCAGCCGCGACGGTGCCGCCGCAAGGGGCACTTCGATTTGATGTCGCGTATAGTTACTTTCCTGACGCGACGCGGCCCGCAGCTTGCGCGGCATTTCTCGCTCATCTTCAGCCAGCAACACGTTGAAATAGAGCCTGGCTACCCGCTGGATCCCCTCCAGATTCAGCAAGGGAAGATCGTCGCTCGGCCGGTGGTAGTCCGCGTGCTTGCCCGTGAATAGCATCAGCGTGGGTATGCCTGCTTTGTGCAACGTGTAATCATCGCTGTCGGGATCCATGTCCCAGTCGAAGTCCATTTTCAGATCCGCCGCGCGGTTCTGCATGGTCAGCAGCCGCCGTAAGCCAGTCGAAGTCCGGATGCCAAACACCTCGATACGATTGCCGCGCAAGCGACCAATCATGTCTATGTTAAACGCCAGATCAATTTGACTGAGTGGTACTGTCGGTTGGCGAACCCAGTGCTTTGAACCGTACAAACCGTTTTCTTCATTGTCCCACAGCACGAACAGAATCGAATGTCGCAGCGGTTGCGGCAGCTTGGTAACCGCTTTGGCAATCTCCAGCACGCCTGCCACGCCGCTGGCGTTATCGTCGGCCCCGTTGTGAATGTACCCGATCGGGCCGTTGCTATTTTCGCGCGTTCCGTAGCCAACATGATCGTAATGGGCACCGACCAATATATATCGCTGCGCCGCGCCGGTCTCGCTGCCACGATACAGGCCCAGAATATTTCGACAGTTGCCGTTGAACGGCTGGAAGTAAGTCCCCCTCGTACCGGCGGGTTGCAGTTTTAACTTTTGAAACTGATCGGCCAGATAG
>Ga0163150_10008259_pt1 | contig 11908 bp, 8 predicted proteins | sample OliLakLV19P2IB_FD_148628 | JGI IMG/M metagenome (GOLD analysis project Ga0163150, IMG submission 148628) | Freshwater microbial mat bacterial communities from Lake Vanda, McMurdo Dry Valleys, Antarctica - Oligotrophic Lake LV.19.P2.IB | ecosystem: Environmental > Aquatic > Freshwater > Lake >...
GGAGCGCTGCCAAGCCTGGTTCAGTGGGCCAATGTCGGACCGGCAGCGTCGGCCACCTTGTTCTGGTCACTACTCGGCGTTGCCGGGCTGGGTGTTGCCGCCTGGCAACTTTGGCCCGCGTATTTGCGGCACATCGGCGGGGGCAAGGTGGCGGCGAGAAAGGAAAGATACCGCAAAGTGCCGCCGTTGACCACGCGGCCAGTCCTGTGGAAGGAACTGCACATCGAACGGAGCGCCGCGTTCGGTTGGGTGGGGAGATGGCTCGGGCGGCTGATCTTTGGATTATTGGCGGGCTCGGGGGCCGTGGTTCTGATCGCGATGTGCATTTGCCAACTGTACTTTCCCACGGCTTCGAGCGCAACGCAGAACCCTGTACACGACATCGAAGAGTTCGCCGCTGAAATGAGCTCGATCACTGCGACCTTTGTGGTGTGGCTGTTGCAATGGGCTGTCGCGCTGCGTGCCAGTGCGTCAGTGGCGTCCGAGCGGCAACACGCTACGTGGGACGCACTGCTGGCGAGCCCCTTGGAGGGACAAGAGATCCTGTGGGGCAAAACGTGGGGCAGCTTGTACGCGCTGCGATGGCTGGCCGCGGCCGCCGTTTTCTCATGGGCAGCCGCCGCCCTCAACGGAACCATGCGTCCGGCGGAGTTTTGCCTGCATACGGGAATGCTCGTTGCCGGCGGAGCGTTCATGGCCGCCGCCGGAACCGCCGTGTCGATCGGCACGGTCAACGTCACCCGGGGTATGGCGACTACGTTGGGCATCTGGATGGCTGCCGCGGTCGCCACATCGATCGTGTCGAACCTCGTGAGCCTGGTGTTGCTATTGCTTGCGGAACTGGCGCGAGTTTCCATCACCCTGTTTTCGAGCGGTCCCTACAGCGACCAATTCGGGGGCCAGGGTGGCGGTGCATTCTCCATGTTCGTATTTTTCGCCGCAATTTCCGGCACGATTCGTTTTGCTCTGTACGTACTGGCGACCGCGGGCATCGGCCTGTACTTGCGAACGAGGTTCGATCGCCTGGCCGGAAGGATGCCCGACACGGGCCACTTTTTTGCGGCCGAGAATGCTCAAGATGAGCCAACCGCGATCGCCGACGGCTCATCATCGAATGAGCCCTCGATTAGTCTTTGAAATCGCGCGTGAATCGATCCAATTCGGCGATCAATTCCTGCCGGCGCTGGGGCGAGATAAAGGCGGCCTCGAAGGCGTTCCGCTCCAGTTGGTACACGTCCTGCCGAGAAAGCGACAACGCTTGCGCCGTGGCCAGCAGATTCTCGGTCACGTATCCGCCGAAGTAGGCCGGATCGTCGGAGTTGACCGTCACGCACAGGCCGCGGTCGAGAAGCTTCTTGAGGTTGTGCTGGGCGAGCGAAGGAAAGACGCACAGCCGCACGTTCGATAACGGGCACACCGTCAGTGGGATTCTACCCTTTGCCAACCGCTCGACGAGCGACGGATCTTCCGCGCACCGCACGCCGTGATCGATGCGCAGCACGTGCAATAAGTCGAGCGCCTGGCGTATGTAGTCGGGCGGTCCCTCTTCGCCGGCATGCGCGACCGCCAAAAAGCCCTCGCTGTGTGCGCGATCAAAAACTTTGACGAAGTCCGACGGCGGGTGATTGCGTTCCGACGAATCGAGGCCCACGGCGACAATCCAATCTCGGTACGGCAGCGCGGCCTCGAGCGTCTCCATCGCCGACTCGGCGCTGAGGTGTCTCAAAAAGCACATGATTAGCCGGGTGGACATGCCCCATTCCGACTCCGCTCGCACGAGGGCCGTGTGAATTCCCTCGACGACCGCTTGGAACGGAACGCCCCGTTCTAGATGGCTCTGCGGATCGAAGAACACCTCGGCGTGGCGTACGTTGTCGGCGGCCACGCGCTGGAGATACGCCCAGGTGAGATCGTGAAAATCGCGCTCGGTCCGCAGGACCTGGCTGGCCTGGTAGTACAGGTCCAAAAAGGACTGCAGGTCGGTGAATGCTTGCGCCTTACGCACCTCTTCGACTGAAGCGTATTTCACCGACACGTTGTTTCGCTGAGCGAATTGAAACATCTGCTCCGGTTCGAGCGTCCCTTCGATATGCAAGTGCAGCTCGGCCTTGGGAATCTCGCGGACATAGCGCAGCAACGCGAAATTGGGCGGCATGGCGATTCTCCCACGGGGATTTGATTTCATTCGTAACGATACGGGCCGCCTAGGATGGCATGGTCCCTATTTCAATGCCAAACTCTACGGCATAGACGGAGGTCTGAATTCGATATCCCTTACGGCCAAAATATGCAGCGGAACGCGGGACGATACACATTTGTCGCCGGCGCGGGACCATAACGCCTCGGGAGGATTGCACGGCACATCCCCCTAATTGGCTGGGGAGTCACGCCGGTCTTGTTGACAATAGCACTTGGCGTGTCTACTCTTTTATTGAGTTACACGGGCGGGAAGAATCGCATTGCCCCGGCCAATGAAAACCGAGTTGGAGTTGCTAAAACTCTTTTTTTCGCAAGGTTTTCGTTTTCTAAAGGTGGACTTCGTGAGATCGTTGACTCTGGGCGGTACTACGATCGAACGTAGCGTGTCAGTACGGCTCTTCGACATTTTAGTCCACTCGGCTGTGTCAGTCGTCAATGCCGGCGCAACGCTCCTTGGCCATCTGGGCTTTAGCGACGTTGGGCCATTTGCCATCGCCATTCGCCCGTCGATCACTGTCGCCCCGGTTACCGCCCCAGTCCCTTCAGCGCTCGATTTGCGCCCGCCTGGAAGCGAACTGCCCGGCGTGCCGTCGAGCCAATCGGACGCGTGACACAAGACCGACATCAACTTCAACTTCCGCTTCCCTCAAACGCGCCATTGCCTGACAATGGGCAGTGGCACATTGGGCAGTGGCACATTCTGTTCAGCCTCGCAAGCCGTTCGAGAATACACGCCTTCCGGAATGCGGGCCCGACTCCATGAAGGTGCTTCTCAACACGACCACGCTCTTCGAGGGCGGAGCGCTGCAGCTTGGGACCTCAATGACCCGCGAGGCGTTGCAGGATTCTAGCGGCATCCAATGGCAATTTGCCACGTCGCGCGGGGTTGTCAACGAATTGAGCCGCTTCCATCCCGAGGCGATTGGGCAGTTGGAAGTGTTCGACGACTCGCCAGCCGTGAATCGCAATGCGCGGCGGCGATTGATCGAACTCGAAGCCCGCTTGCGACCCGACTGCGTGTTTACCGCCTATGGCCCCGCGTACGTGAAGTTCGCGGCGCCGCACGTTTGTGGCGCGGCCAGCCCCTGGGTCGCGCACGCTGATTTTTCGGCCTATCGTGTGATGAAATTTCCGGTCGAATGGCTGCAAGTCTTCTTCCTCAGCATCTATCGCGGTTATTGGTTTCGCCAGGCTGACGTTCTGGCGGCCGAGACCGAGTACACCCGGCAGGGCTTCCATAAGCGTCTGGGCTTTCCGTTGGATCGCATCGCGGTGGTCTCGAACACCTGCGGACAGCACTATCTCGACAGTCAAGGTCGCCGACCGTTCCCCACGCGCGACGAGCGACTGCGCATCCTCTGTTTTGCCGCGCCGCATAAGCACAAGCGACTCGACAGCATTCCCGATGTGGCCAAGCAGCTTGCCACACGACAACCCAAGCTCGATTTCGAGTTCGTCACGACGCTCAGTCCCGACGAGCCCTTGTGGCGAGATATCGCCGCGCGGGCCGCGGCGCTGGGCGTGACTGATCATGTACGAAACCTCGGCCGGATTCCCGTGGCCGATGGGCCCAAGCTCTACCAGGGCTCGCACATTTGCTTCATGCCGACCGTGCTCGAGTGCTTCAGCGCCACGTACCCTGAGGCGATGGCGATGGGATTGCCAATCGTCACGACCGACCTGGGTTTTGTGCGCGACATTTGCCGCGACGCCGCTTTGTACTACCGGCCGTTCGACCCCGGAGCTGGCGCCGATCGAATCGTTCAACTACTCGGCGACGAGCCGTTGTGGAACGAACTGATCGATCGCGGCAAGCGCGTCCTCGAAGTGCTTCCCACGTCGCACGAGAAATATCTACAGTATGTCGATCTGGTCCGATTGTTGGTCGATCCGAAGAAGCCAGGTGCGAAGCGCCGAGTGGAAGCTCAGCGAATGTAAAGATCCTCGCAGAAATAAATTGGTCAATTTGCCACGGCTTGAACACGGAGCGAGCACAACCCGGACTACGCCCGAGCAACTCAAGGCGACGGTGAATCGTGAATAATCGATCGATTGACTCGCGAGACTTTTACTTAGCCCAGGCATGGGCCTCGCTGTACCACACATCTTTTGGACAGAATCATGAACCACAGAGACGCGGAGGCACGGAGATGGAAAGAATAAGGAAACCAGGAAAGCAGGAGAACTCGATTTCCGTCGGACCGGTCCCCACGAGAAGCAACCGAGCCTTCAACCCTGCGCATCGAACTCGATTGGTTCGGTCGTTCCTGGCCTCCTGGCTTCCTTATTTCACGCATCTCGCCTTCTCTGCGTCTCCGCGTCTCCGCGGTTCCAGTCTGGTCGCGCGACTTGTGTGGTACAGCGAGGCATGAATGCCTGGGCTAGTGAAAATTCGGGTGTCAAATTCCACGCAAGCCACGAGTAAAATCGACGTTTGTAGTACGGATGAAGTGAACCACAAAGAACACGAAGGACACAAAGACGACGGACACGAACGCTTGACCTTTGTGGTCTTTGTGCCCTTTGTGGTTCTCTTCATCCGTGTTTCGTCCGTACTACAAACGTTGAATTTGCACGCGTCTTGCGCGGATTCTTGTCGCCCTGTGCAGTCGGAGGACGGGATTGGGTTGGTAGGCAACTCACGCAAGAATCGCGAAAACCCGAAAGAGCGAAAATGCGAAAATATTTCTGGTTTTCGCTCTTTCGGGCTTTCGCGATTCTCGTGGTTTATAAGGCAACATCGAGCAGACGATGTGGCGCTTGGCGGTAATAACGCTCAATACCCCTCGATTCCCTTTCGTATTTGGTTCCGGCTATGCCGGGCTGGGTTTGATCCGTGGCTAACAAATTGCACAAGTTATTTCTGCGCGACTCCTAAGTTCTCTCCGGACAATCGCATGAATAGGGCCGTCTCGCAAGCGAGGCGATTTGCCGACGCGGAACATGGTGCGTTCATTCAGGTGTTATGGGCAATGATGCGTCTTTCCAAGCTGCTTGCGCTTGCAACAATCTGCTACACCGCGCACCAGGCAAACGCCTCTTCTCCTTCGGCGTCGTCGCCGAGGACCAATTCTGCCGCGCCCGCACATGAACCCGAGGACCGCGCCATCGCCTTTCTGTCGCGTGAAGTGCCTCGCTGGTCGGCCGAGAACAAGTGCTATTCGTGCCACAACAACGGCGACGCGGCCCGAGCGCTCTACCGCGCCGCGAGATTTGGATACGTGGTGCCCAAGCAGTCGCTCGCCGACACCACCGCCTGGCTCGCTCGACCCGACACTTGGGACGCCGCGCCGGGCGACCCAGGCTTCAGCGACAAGCGGCTGGCCCGCATCCAATTTGCGGCCGCGCTAGCCGACGGCGTAAGTTCCGCCGAAGCGATCGACCGCCGCGCGCTGGCACAGGCGGCCGAAATGGTCGCCCGCGACCAGCAGAGCGATGGGTCGTGGCCCGTCGATGCCGCCGGATCGATCGGTTCGCCGGCCACCTACGGCACCGTGCTGGCCACACACCTGGCAAGTCGCATGTTGCGGCAAGCCGATGAGCTCCGCCATCGAGCGGCCATCGCCAAGGCCGACCATTGGCTTCTCGAAGTGACTCCACGCAGCGTATTGGACGCGTCGAGTTTGTTGCATGTCCGGCGTGAGCTCGACACCAGTCCCAAATCGAACGAACAATTGGCTCAGGCCTGGGAGCTGCTGTGCCGCGGTCAATCGCGCGACGGCGGGTGGGGGCCGTATGTTACCGCGCCTCCCGAAGCGTTCGACACGGCGTTGGCGCTCTTGGCGCTTTGCGAACGGATGTCTCGGCCCGATGCGAAGAAAATGGTCGAGCGCGGGCGGGAGTATCTCCTCGGCACGCAGTCGTCCGACGGCGGCTGGCCCGCGACGACACGCCCCAGCGGCGGCGAGAGCTACGCTCAACGAATCTCGACGACCGCTTGGGCCACGATGGCGCTGATCGCCACGCGGCGTTATCTCGACATCGATAAGCAACATGGCTGCCAGAACCGCAGTGTGCCAATGGCGCCGCCAGTGCGCATTCGTCGGAAATCATGAACGCCGGCAAGATCAGCGGCCCACGGCACAAGGGTGCAGATCGTACTTTGTGCAGCCGTTTGTGTACTCACGGCAGCGCACACTTTTCCCCAGCCCAGGCATTCATGCCTGGGAAAGCGGGACCAATAGAATTCGTCGTAAACGCCCTTTTAGGGCGGAACGATCTCGCGACGGCACGGCCCGCTGAAGCGGGCCGACAACGACGTGATTGGGGCATCGAAAACCCAGGCATGAATGCCTGGGCTGAGGAAAAGGACCGAGATGCACGTTCGCCTCAATAGACGTCCCGAGTGTTTGCGCGCAAAGTGCGATCTGCACCCACGGCACAATCTCCTCGTCCGCGCAACTACTCTTCCGAACCGGTCGAATGCACTTCAAACGGTACCGCAACGCGTTTGGGTTCAACGCGCCTCTCAACCGAATTGAACACATCGACCTCGAAGGGCCGGCCAATGCTGTTGCCGGCGAGGTCCTCCAGCGTCGTGTCCACTTGGATGCGGTACTTGCCGGCCTGCCACTCTGTTTCTGGAGTGAACTGCCAACGCGTTTCGGCTTCGACGGTCTTGTTGGAGCCGGCCACGACTTCGCCACGCTCGTTCTCGACCCAAAGTTGCCGCATTAAGAGCGCGTGATCGAGCGCCTCGGGAAACACCACCTCCAGCGGTGTGCTCGTACGGGCCGCCGGCGGAGTGATCTTCCACGTGTCCGGCGTGGGCGGCTTATCGTCGGGCGCGACGACGTGAAATTCTTTCCGGTACGGCTCGCGCAGTTGGTTGCCAGCGGCGTCGAGCCAGTCTTTGTCGATCACCAGCGTGTAGGTTTTGCCCTCGACGAGCGCTGGACCCATCTCCAAGCGAGGCACGAGCTCGCGTTTCACACGGCCTGGATCGAAGAACAGCGTGAACCGCTTTCCTGCGGGGTCCCACAGCTCTTCGTCGAGTTCCAAAAACGGCCACTGCACCTCGCGACCCGCCGAATCCAACAAATGCACTCGGCGATAGGCTTCGCCACGGCTCATGAGCGCGGAGAAGTGCAAATAGAACTTCAACAGGTTCTCGGGCAGCTCGTTGGCGCTGGGGTACACATGCTCGACGATTGTCGTAGCGACCGTAGGCGGCTTGGGGACTTGCAGCCGCTGCGTGAGGGGCGCAATTGGCGATAAGGTTTCGTGGGCATTCGCTTCCCTCGACGCCGAACTGGCAGCGTTCGCTTGCGGCAGCCTCGACAGATCCAGCACGACATCGTACGCCAGGCCGGGCTGCAAGGGATATTGCGGCTCGAAGCGCAGCACGCCGCCCGCAACGCGATGAGTTCCCAAAACCGCCGGGCGATCTGTCACCAAGTGGTCCTTCGGCGATTTGCCATCCTTCAAATCGGAGGGCTTTTCGTTTTGGCCTGCTGGCGCGCCGTCAGGGGCGACACCGTCAGGAGCTACATAGATGGCCAATAGCGCGTTCCACTGCGATTCATCCCAGCCGACACGCGCCAGCCGGTCCGTTTCGTTCGCGGAAAGTCCGACAACTTCGACGGCAGCGGCTTTGGGATTCTTGTAGTCGAACGCCAGGCGAATCGTCGTCGGTTCGGACCTCGTGCGCGATGGTGCGGACGCGGTTGATCTTGACGTTGTTGACGTCGCCGCACCGCAGCCAATCAATGTACCCGTCAGCAACAGGCCGAAAATCGCCAAGACGCGTTGCCACGGCGCGGCGAACGGCATCGGGCTGGTTGCAGTCGCTGCTCGCGGACTCGTTCGACGTGTCGAAGTGTTAAGCCTGTTGCATCGCACGGCGGCTCTCACGGCAACGGCACCGTGTCGAGGTTCATCGCACCGGCGTCGGTACGCACGAGCACTAGCGCGTTGTCCTTATCGAACTTGTCGAGCTGCATCACGCCTTTCATGGCGCCGATCGTGTCGTACTTCTGGCCCTTCGTGCCGTCGATTACCTTGTCTGTGATGCCCTCGGCCTTGTCGATCCCCTCGGTCGTGATCTTCATCATGCCGCGGCTGCTGTTGGCCAGCAGTAGATAATCGGTGCCGTCTTTCTGGTACACGATCATGTCGAGCGGGTTGTTGCGGTTGCCCAATTCCGCGACCGTCGTGCCCTTCAAGTGCTGGCCGGGGGACAACATTTTGACAGGGAACTTTACGAGCGGCGTGCAGGTGTAGGCTGCCAGCAATTGGTCCTCGCCGCCGACTTTGTAGGCGACGAACGTTCGCACGGGCGAGCGCGTCTCGAACTTGCCGTGAGCGCCGTGGAATATCTCGACACTCGTGCCGGCGTCAACCGCGGTGAATGGGAAGGGAATCGCTCTCAGCTTCGAGGCGAATTCTTCGTTCGACAAGCCGGCGACGAACACGCGGCCGTCGACGTAAGCCATGTCGGTGATCGCCTGTGCTCGTAAACTTTGCCCGCGCTGCTGAGCCGCCGGATCGGGAGCGTCGGGCAGCGACGCCTTGGCGAACTTCACGTCCTTCATCGGCAACTGGCTGAGCTTGCCGGCGCGATCCACGCGTAGCACGACCGGTGCGGCGGTTGGGCCGCGTCCGCGCGACACCGACAAGTAGGCCTTGCCCGACGCGGGGTTGACCGCCAGGTCGTTGATCATGATCTCCTGCGGTGTCGTGCCCAGCAGGGCCGCCACCTTCTCGTCGATCTTTTCCACATTCAAGGGGCCAGCCGAGTCACTGGGGCCACGATCCTGCGTGTCGATGGCAAAAATGCACGCGCCCTGCGGATCGGCGACGAAGAGCACGCCATCGGGCCCAAAGGCCAACGAACCGGCGCTCTTCAGTTCGGGAGTTCCGTTTTGCAGACTGGCGGTCAGATCGGCCGCCCCCGCTGTGCTAGCAACGAGCGCAAGCGCCACGAGAACCGACAGCGCGACGCGAATTCTCGATACCATGTTCGTTCCTCCTTCGTGATCGAGGTTTAATGAATTGGCCTAGGCACTCGATACGTGTGATTCGCGCTAGCTGCGATGGTCGCCTTGCTGGCACAATTGAATCCAAATGCCCGACCGGAGCGCCCTTCATCATGGCGACCGCAACCAGCAAGTCAAGCAACTCGTTCTGGCATGTAGCAATCGCCTGCGATCGCAAAGTTACTAGAACCCCGTTGGCGGGGTTTGGTTCCGCGATTGGCCGGCGATTCATGAAGTTTGCTCTGATTCAGGACGATGGCATCTCACTTCGGCGATTCAGCGTTGCCCTTTTCCTCTTTGCTTGCAGCTATGCAATACAAAAAATGCTCTGTCCGCACAAAGATCGCTCCTTGCGAAATCGCCGGCGACGCCAGGCAATACTCGCCCAGTGCGTTGAGGCTGATCAGCTCGAACCGTGGAGCGGCTCGGACTACTTGCGTTTCGCCCTCTTCGTTGGTGAAGTACAGCTTGCCATCCGCCGCCACGGCCGAGGCCGTATATCGGCCTGCAAGACGCTGCCGATAAACCGACTTTCCCGTTGCCGTCTCATAACAGTTTAAAATCCCCTGCTCATTGTGCAGGTAGAGATAGTTGCCAACTACGATCGGCGAACAGACATACGGCCCGCCGTGTTCATGCTTCCATGCCACGGACTTCTCCGTAACGTCCCCCTTACCGCCGGGCCGAACGGCCAACAGCGGTCCATCTTTTCCGCTGGTAGCAAAGATCAGCCCGTCGGCAAACACGGGCGAGGGCGTCACCCACCCCGTCATGCCCGTCACGTGCCATAGCGGCTTGCCCGTGTGCGGATCGTACGAGCGCAGCGCATCCTGGCCATTGACGATCAGCTCCGCGGTGCGCGGAATGCCCGGTCGCTCCGGCGACTCGACGATCAGCGGTGTGCTCCACGAGCGATACAAATTGGGCCGCTCGGTCTTCCAACGGACCGCGCCGGTTCGCTTGTCGAGCGCGATCAAATACGAATCGAAGCTCGTGAAGCGGTCGCCATCATGGTCGCAAAGCAGGATGACGAGCTCGCCATGCATGACGGGCGAACTAGCCAAACCCAACTCGGAATTGAACTGCCCGAGGTCGTACCGCCAAAGCTGCCGCCCCTGCATGTCATAGCAAACCGCGCCGGCATTGCCGAACACGGCCACGACAAGTTCGCCGTCGGTTACCGGGGTCGCGGCGGCATGGCCTGTCATGGCCGAAGTGATCTCCGGCGAGTCATGCTGGATCGATTGCATCCACAGCGTTTCGCCAGTCGTGCGATTCAGGCAATAAACCGCCCGCCTTGAACCGCGCTCGAAGGCCGTCGTCAAGAAGACGCGGTCGCGCCACACGATCGGCGAAGAAAAACCCTCGCCTGGTACGCGGACACGCCAGCGAATGCCGGAAGTCGCGCTCCAGCGCTCGGGCAGCTTTGTTTCGCGACTGACGCTGTTTCCCGCGCGACCACGCCAACCGGGCCAGTCTTCGGCCGAGACCGCAGGCGCGCAAACGAATGCCGCGGTCAGGCCTGCCGCCAGCATGGCGCCCGATACTAAATTGCCGGCCATGACATTCCTTTTACTCTGGCCGTCGTGTGTTGAATAGCCATCCGCCACGAGTCGATGGTGTCCGGAAAGGTCAGCCGAGCGAGTTCCTACGATTTCTCAGTTTTGCCCATCCCAAAGGCTTGCCAGCCGCCGCAGCCCTGCAAAGATAAGGGGCAGGAAGTGGTTCTTGGGGCATGGATTCTAATCAGTGAGGAAGGAAGAACGATGAAACGACTCCAATGGTTCGGGGCAACGGTGCTAGTTATGGCCGCGGTGGGCGCGATCGCGCACGCACAACAGAAGACGGCAGCGAAGGCGGTGCCATCAGCCGGGGTGACGCGAGCGGTCTGCGCGTTGCATGCCTTAGGCGATAGCAAGGTGACCGGCACCGTCACGTTTGCGCAGGGCGACGGATACGTCGACATTGTTGCCAACGTGGCCGGTCTCACGCCGGGCAAGCACGGCTTTCACATTCACGAGTTCGGCGATTGCACATCGGCTGACGGCATGAGCACCGGCGGCCATTTCAATCCCGGCGAAATGCCGCACGGAGCGCACGACAACGAGAAGCGACATGCGGGCGATATGGGCAACCTCGATGCGGATGCCAGTGGCAAGGCAACCCTTAAGTTTCGCGACAAGCACATGAAGCTCAACGGTCCCCAGTCGATCGTCGGTCGCGCGGTCATCGTCCACGCCAAGCCAGACGATTTCAGCCAACCCACGGGCAATGCCGGTGGACGGATTGCGTGCGGCGTGATTGGCGTTGGCAAGGCGACGTAAGAAATGCCTGAGCGAGAAAATGATGAAGCGACGGTAGAGTTACTCGGCGGTAGCGTCAAAAAGTGCGGCGGTCTTCTGACCGCCGCACTTTTTTGTTGAATGCATGTGAGCCAGGCTCATCGCTTGGTCGTGTCGGGAGACCATACCCCAACTGCCCCAACGGGTTGGTGCAGACGAACCGCGTCGTGGGCAACGTCCTGCTCCGGCGTCCATTCCATGGCGGGTTTGAAGGAGCTCTCGAAGCTGTCGTTCTGGGCCGTTGGGTTGACTTTTTCCGACCGCGGCTTGTCCGCTTGCGGCTTGGCAGCTTGCGGAGTTGGGGGCAGCGGCAGGCCGAGGAACACGACGCCCAATCCGGTCAGCAATCCGCCGGCCAATCCGGCCAGCACGATCATCGCGCGGCTGGGG
>Ga0163150_10008260_pt1 | contig 11908 bp, 10 predicted proteins | sample OliLakLV19P2IB_FD_148628 | JGI IMG/M metagenome (GOLD analysis project Ga0163150, IMG submission 148628) | Freshwater microbial mat bacterial communities from Lake Vanda, McMurdo Dry Valleys, Antarctica - Oligotrophic Lake LV.19.P2.IB | ecosystem: Environmental > Aquatic > Freshwater > Lake >...
TCCGCCGACCATCGAGTATCAAAGACCTCTGGAAACTGCGCGAACAGGCCCTCGTCTCCGCCGACCGCCTGGCACATTTCTTGGAGGGGATGATTAAGCAGTTGCCGAAGTAAGATGCGGCCACAGTCGCCTTTCGCTCCGTCGAAAGAGCGCATTCGATTCGCGTTATATACCAACAGTCTTGCTGCACCGTCACGCTCTTCGGCCTGAAGGGTCGTCTCTGTCAGCCCGTGGGTGGAGCAGCGCAGCGGTGGAACCCCGGGTTATTTGGCACAAAGGCACCTCGGCCCTGAAAGGGACGTTCAACGTCGTCTGCACTTTCGCCACGCGGCTAACGAATCCGAACTCACCAAATCAGCGCCAAGCTTAATTCACATTGGCAGAGCCAATGGCACACGATTGCTCCCCTCACCGCACCCCCAACAACCACCTCGCCAACCGTGCCACGGGCAAATCGTCGGCCAGAATTCGCGTGCCCACGGATTTGCTGGATCCAAACTGCGCTAGCAGCGCCTCCGCCGCTAGGTACCCACTCCGCACGGCTCCTTCCATCGTCGCGGGCCAGCCAGTCGCCGTCCAATCACCGGCCAGGAATAATCCGGGTACTGGCGTCTCCTGTGCCGGGCGCAGCTCCTCCATCCCCGGCAGCGGCGCAAAGACGGCCGCTCGTTCTGTAACAATGCGCCAACGCAATAACTGTGCATCCGTTGCGGCAGGAAAGGCCTCTCTCAATTCCGCGAATACCTGGGCAACAACATCCTCTTTCGCTCGGCCTGCCAACTCATGCGACGCACTGATCACCACCTGATAGTAATACGTATTGCCGCTGCTGCGATTGAAGACCCATTGGCTGAGCCTTCCTGGCAAGACGGCATGCGGCAGATCCGTTAGCGCTCGATCCAACCAGAGATGCACTCCACTGATCGGGGCACTTTTGAATCGTTCCAGATTCCCATGAAACGGCAATCGCGCCGCCAAATCGGGCGAGAAAATCGATCCAATCTCCCGCCACGGCAATGCACAAATCACTGCGTCGTACGACTCGCGCTGCGGCGCATCATCGTTTGCACCTGGCACACTTCCGGCCAGTTCCAACTCCAATCCCCCCTGCTCTGCCGCACGGATCGTTCGCACGGCGCTGCCGGCTTGCACCTGCACGCCATGCGCTTGCAACCAACCAGTCAGTCGCTCGCCATACAACTCACTTAGCGGCACCCGCGGTACCAGCATCTCATAGGCACTTCGCGCCCGCATCAGGCCATCGACAAACACTTTTCGTGCCACGGGCACACTGACCCGATCCGGCACTTCGCTCAGCGCGCTGACAATAATGGGTAGCCAGAACAGCTCAATGCACCGCGACGTTTGACCATGCGTGGTTAACCACTGCTGCATGTTCTGGCCGTTTGCGCTATCGACCTTCGTCGCACGCACCAGACGGTGCAGTCCCCAGACAATCCGCAATCGCTCAGAGAATGTCAGATGTTTCAAACACAACAGCGACGGCAAGAGATGTAACGGTGCCGGCAACCAGCGACTACCGGTCAGTTGGGAAATTCTCCCATCGGAGCCGACAAAGTGCATTGTCCGGTCGCGGCGAAAGAGATCGGCAAGACCCGTCCGCTGGCAAAAGTCCGCCAGATTCGTGCAGCAGCCCAGACTGACATGCTGGCAATGATCGATCGCCTCGCCACTCTCTTTGTCTAGAAAACTGGTCGCACGACCCCCTATCTGCCTGCGGCTCTCGAACAGCAGGATCTCCAGCCGACGACCAAGGACACCGGCAGCCCCCTCCCCTGCCAATGCGACCGCCGCCGCTAAACCCGCCAAGCCTCCACCAACAATCGCCACCCGTAGCGGATCCGCACTCATGCCGAGGGAGCCTTCACATCCACCGGGGTGTAACTCATCCCCGACCGAGGCCAGATCGAACCGAGCGCGATCGTCGCCTTTTGCCACAGACTGAGCGAGACGCGCCGCGAAAACACATCTCCCTGTGCCAGGCAGATCTCCTCCAGCAGTCGGTGGTACGTGCGGAACATCGCCAAAAATACCCGCCGACCATCGGCATGCAGCATCTGGCCAAGATGTTGCGAAGCACCATACAACTGCTCGGCCCGTGCAATCTGAAACTGCATCAACCGACGGAAACGTGCGTCGCGCACTCCGGCCCGCAGTTCGTCTGCTGTGTACTCAAACCGCCGCAGATCTTCCGCCGGTAGATAAACCCTCCCTTGCAGTGCGTCATCCTTTAGGTCGCGCAAGATATTCGTGAGTTGAAACGCCAGCCCGCACGGCACGGCCAGTTCCAGCGCCCGTGGGTCATTGAATCCCCAGATGTGAATGCAGGCCTGCCCGACCACGCCGGCCACGCGCTGACAATAGATCGATAGCTCATCAAAGGTTTCGTATCGTTCTCCATGCAGGTCCATGCTCACGCCATCAATCGCCGCATCGAGATACGTGGTCGGAATTCCATAGCGCCGAACCGTATCGGCCAGCGCCGGCAAGATCGGGTCATGCACTTCGCTGGTCAGCGAGCGATGCAAGTTCTCGCGCAGTGTGGCTAGCTCAACCAATCTTCGCTGGCAATCTGCGTCCGAATGAACCGGCCCGTCGCTTGTCTCGGCAGCAGGGCCATCGGCGATATCATCCACCTGCCGCAGAAATGCATACAGCGCGTACATCGCTTGTCGCTTCTCAACCGGCAGCAAGAACAGGCAGTAGTAGAAGTTCGACGACGCCAGCCGCGCGACCCGCCCACAATGTGCATAGCTCCGTTCTAGCGCGCCCATCAGTACCCTCCTGGCAGATGGACCGCTAAAGCTGGCGGTGTTTTTTGAAACTCTGTCATTATTTCTCGGACAGTTTCTGATACCCCATCAACGGCGACTCTGCCACCAGGCGCTCAGCAGCAGCTTAAATTTCTGCCAGCGTCCAACCGTCGGCCGCTGCTGCCAGACGTTATAGTCGATCTGGCGAATCGAATCGAGGATGGCCAGTCCACCACGAATAAACAGGGCGATGTCGATTCGCAACTCGCGCGGCACCAGCCCGACCAGCGGTTCACCGGCCCGCAGCATCGCCTCGGCACGATCGACCTGCTCGCCCAGCAATTCGCGAAAGGCCGCGTTGTACTCCTGCCGGGCAAACATTTCTTCAGTATACCCTTTGGCACGGCACTCTGCCTGCGGCAGATAGACCCTGCCAATGGCGTAGTCGCGCGCCACATCCTGCCAAAAATTGGCCAGTTGCAGACCGGTGCAGATGGAGTCAGAAAGCGCGACCGTTTCTGGCGTATGACAGCGGCCGAGATACAGCACCAACCGCCCCACCGGGTTGGCCGAATTCTCGCAATACCCCAATAGCTCGTTAAACGTCTCGTACCGCTTGCGGTTCTGATCCTGACGAAAGGCCGTCAGTAAATTAGCGAATGGCTCGATGGGGATGCTGTACTGCGCGATTGTATCGCGCAGTGCCACAAACACCGGGTGCGTCGCGCTGCCCGTATAGCACGCTTGCAGCTCCGACTCCCACCAGTCGAGCAGTGCCAGACTTTCCGCGTCGGAACGTACTTCGTCCGCCAGATCGTCCGACCAGCGGCAGTAGGCATAGATTGCATGAAAATGAGGCCGCAACACGGATGGCAATAACCAACTGGCTACGGCGAAGTTCTCATAGTGACTGGACGCCAACTGCTGGCAATAATGCCGGGCCTGTGCCAGCGTCGGCGTTGCCGTAACCCCAGCCGCCGGGCCATATAACCTCAGATCATGTTCGACAAATGTGCTGGTCACAGTAATTTCTGAAAAAACTCATTTGAACCATACAGAATCGACAAGCCAATTTCGCTTTGTCAATTCACCGCGGAGACGCCAAGAAACGCAGAGTGACGCGCAGAGATTGTGAAACACCATCCTGTGCATCCTGTTCATCCTTGTTAAACAATACAAGAAAAAGAATAAACAAGGATGAACGGGATGAACGGGATAGGGGCAAGCTTCATCTCTGCGTTCCGCTCTGCGTCCCCTGCGGTAAAAGCTTTTAAACCCTGATATTACGGCAAACTCGCTTGCCTACCCAACCGAATTCACAACTTGTATGATAAAACGTACCGTTTGCACGGCACCGCTGATTCTAAACCCGTTCATTCAACGCTGATAGCTCATGCATATCCTACTGGCTAGCCCACGCGGTTTTTGTGCGGGCGTGAACATGGCGATCGAAACGCTCGATCTGGCGATCAAGCTATTCGGCACGCCGATCTATGTCTACCACGAAATCGTCCACAATCGCTACGTGGTCGAGCGTTTCCGCAAGGAAGGGGCCGTTTTTGTCGATCATCTGGAGGATGTCCCCCCTGGCTCACATTTGCTCTTTTCGGCGCATGGGGTCTCGCCCGAGATTCGCAACATATCCGCCGCGCGGAATCTGAAAACGATCGACGCCACCTGCCCACTGGTGACCAAAGTCCACCTGGAGGCGATCAAGTTTGCCAGGCTCGGCTACACAATTGTCTTGATTGGCCACGAAGGACACGACGAAGTGATTGGCACGATGGGTGAAGCACCCGGCTCATTCGTGCTGGTCGAATCGACCGAAGATGTGGACAAGCTGGAATTTGGCAGCGACCATCGCTTGGCCTATCTCACGCAAACGACGCTCTCGGTCGACGATGCCACGCGAATCATCAATCGCTTGAAGGAGCGCTTTCCGCAGATCATCGGCCCGCCCAAGGAAGATATCTGCTACGCCACTCAAAACCGGCAAGAGGCAGTCCGCATGCTGGCCAGTGAGGCCTCGGTTGTTCTCGTACTCGGCAGTCAGAACAGCAGCAACAGCCAGCGGCTGGCAGAGCTAGCCCGCGAGACCAATGTAAAGGCCTACCTGATCGACGGCGCGGCGGATATTCACACCGACTGGTTCACTGGGGATGAAACGGTCCTGGTCACGGCTGGTGCCAGCGCCCCGGAGTCTGTCGTCGAAGAGTGCGTGAACTTTCTAAAGGATCGCTTCGCCGCCACCGTCGAATCCCGCAGCATCCGCGAGGAAGAGGTGTATTTCCCGCTGCCGAAGGAGTTGCGGGTGTTGGTAAAGTAAGGCAAGTGCATTAACGGTTTATGTTCAAGTATCCGGCCGCCTCTGAAGAAGTGATTTACAACATTCGACCTGGGGAGCTATTTGAAGGCTCTAACCTGGAATCGCTTCCGTATGTATTTGACACTGAGAAGATGGAGCCGCTTGATGAATATGAACCAGAATACGCGCACGAGTTGGTTCTGCGACGCGTGGCTCTGTATGTCAATGACCGCAGACTTCCAAAACCCACTCCACTCCGTTGGCCAACTTGGAGTTCTGATTGCATCGGGGATCCAACCGGGGATCGTACGGTACCTGTAATTTCCCCCCTACCGCTACTCACTGCCGACTTTATCGAGTTTGTTCAGCAGAGAATTCTTCAACAGATACCAAACTGGCGCCTACGGTATTGCGAAGCATCCGATCAGCCAGACCTGACGTTGGCAATATATCCCAACGCGATCAGCGTCGGAAATTCTCCGCCGGTAAAGGATGGCACAAAGCAAATACAGGAGTTGCGCCAGCGTCTTGAGGTCCGAGAAGAAACCGTACACGGTGAATTGATTCGTCAACTGCGAGAAGTGCAGCCATTGATTCGGCGGAAATCCCCTCGGCATTGGCGTACCGCAGGAGTTGCAGCACTCGCAAAGTTTGAAAAAGCAGACACCGCAGAGCCACTGCAAACAATTTGGCTGGTTCAGGCAGGCCGCTCGTCGGCAGAGGTCGCAGTCGCTCCAGAATATGAGGTTTATTTGTCTGGCAATGTCTATCCGATCACTCGATCTGGCAAGATCGGGCAAATCTATGGCCAAATGTGGCGCAGTCCCACGCATCTCTGGGTTCGGCAATTAGAGTGCCGCAAAGCGGACTTACCGCACCTGTACGTTACATATGGAAAGCGAAGAACGAAAATCACTATTCAGGAGTTGGTAGACCAGTTGAATCATTGATGGCAAAAACACCACAACGCACAGCGAAGCATTGGGCATGCTCCGCTGTGCGTTGTCGATGCGAATGCAAATTAGCAAACACGGCTGGGCAAGCCAGCCGTGGCACCTGCGTATTTTTTTAGACGCCGTTGCCTACCCGTGAAGGTACGACTTCAGGTAATGATTCTCGAGCGACAAAAAGTCGTAGTGCGCCTTGACCAGGTCACCGATGGAGATCATTCCAACCAGTTGTTCGTCCTCGAGGACTGGCAAATGGCGAATGCGGTTTTCGGTCATCAGACCCATCGTCTCTTCCAGTGAATCGTTCGGTGTTCCGGTAATCACCTCTATCGTCATCACGTCGGCTACTTCAACCGTATTGAGGGGACCGCGGTGCTCCGCGCAAGCGCGCAAAACGTCGCGCTCAGTCAGAATACCTACCATCCGCCGGCAATCGGCCTCGTCGCAAACAAGCAACGATCCGCAGTTGTTGCGGACCAGTGTCTGAATGGCTTCCTCAAGCGAAGCCGACGGACGAATCGAATGGATTGTGTGCCCCTTGTTGGCCAAAATGTCACGAAGCTGCATGGCATTACCTCCGCAGAAAAGACGAGCGGGTAAGACGAGAGCCTCGGTCACTGTTCCGGCAGTAACTTCTTCAGCATACCGCTACTCTGGTCACCGTCAAAACAAATTTACCTTGCAGATAGCCGAATATTGAAAAAAGTAAGGCGTGAAATTTTTCACAGATGTCGACGCTGCCGATTGCAACAGCAGGGAAGCTATTTTGCACTCTTTCCGCCATTCAATGTAGGAAACTCCACAATCCGCAGCTTCCGAAACGACAGATCGGTCGTCGGGTCGTGTCCCTGTATCGACAGCGTGCCCGCCTCGGTACGCAGCCCCTTTCGAGGATTCGAGTCCGGTTTGCGGGTATCTGTCCAATCACTGACCTGCACGCCATTGACCCAGGCCGCCATGTGGTTGCCGGTGACGTTGAGCGTGATTGGCACCCACTTGAAATCGTCGCTATTGACCAGCCGCGCCGGCTGCCGGCGATAGAACCCGCCGGTGCCGTAGTCGAGCGGTTTGGTCCGGTCGCCGTCCTTATAGCCATTATGGATCTGGCATTCGTAGCCGTTGGTAAATTCGCCGGGAATACTGCGAAAAAAGACCCCAGAGTTGAGGTGCTTGCCATTGGAAAAGACCTCGAACTGGAGCAGAAAGTCCGCGTATTTTCCCTCGCTTTCTAAAGAGCCGGGGCCATTCTTGACGTTCAGCTCGCCATTGTCGGTGACCGAGTAGACGCTCTTTTTCTTCTCAGCTTCCGGGTAGACCTTCCAGCCGGCCAGATCGCGGCCATTAAAGATCGACTTTGTCCCAAGCGGACGGAGTTTGATACTTCGAAACTGGATCGGGCCTTCGTTGAACTGCAGGGCGATCCGGCCAGCGGGTGCCGGGATAGGATCGAAGTAGCTCAGAACCTGCTTACCATCGAGCTTGACGATAACGTGCCCTCCGTCGGCAGTCACATCGAATGTATGCCAGGCATCGTCGGGCAGAACTTCAGCCGCACGTTTGCGGCGGACCAAGCTTCCGGTCGGGTACGGGTTATCCGCCGGTGCGATGTTGAGTTCATACATGTTCTTTTCGATATCGCCGCCAGTTTGCGGCACGCGCAAGAAAACGCCGCTGTTGGTCTTGGGGGAGGCCTTGAAATCGACCTTCAGTTCGTAGTTGGCGTACTCGCTGGTGGAGGTTAACAGCGTTGGCTTTCCTTTGCTCGCGCGGATCGTTCCGTCCACAACCTCCCAGTCCGCCTCTTTGTTCGGTTTCCAGCCGTACAGCGTCTCGCCATCGAATAGCAAAATCCAACCGTCGGCCAGTTCCTTATCGGTGAGCGTGTTGTGCTTTGGCTCGGCGGCATGAACTGCGCCTAATGGCATTAGCAGGGCAAGACACATTGAAGCAAAACAACGCGTCAGAACGGTAGAGAACCGGTATGGCATAAGGCACTTTCTGATGAGGCAGGAATCAAAATCAAGGTGGGCACAAACGCTGGCCTGCTAGCCGCGAATCTCTAATCGTACTTCGCCAACAAGTCCACCGGGCAGGCTATCGGTGGGAATTGGCAACTCAGCCGGGTCCGCAGGGGCACTGACTTCAACTTCCAGCATATTGCGCTCGTTGAGCAGGCCGGTCACATCGACCTCCAGCGGCTGCGTGCTTTCGATTATGTCCCCTAGCGGCTGGCCGTTCAAGCAGACACTGGCCCGGTCCCTCACGCCATCCAGGATCAGCCAGACGCGCTGGTGTGTCTCCACGCCCGTTGGACAGCCAAACCGCCGCGTATAGCACACGGTTCCACGAAAATCGGCCCCGAGGGATTCTCCCCAGTCGCACGGCATGTGGACCTTGCCTGCAGGCAACTCGCCGCTGGGTAGCACGGCGTCAAAGCTGCCGACCTCATCGTCCGTCGACCGGGCCAGAACCTGATACTCCCACGGGCCGCGCAGTCGAATCGAATGGACTTCCATGCGGCAAATTGGGAGCGGGCCGGTAGTGAAAAATTAGCAGCGGACGGTGGTTTGCTTACTCTGGCACAAAACTCTCAACCACGGTCTGCTCGCGGACCTGCTTGGAGCTTGGCTCATAGATACGAATCGTCACCTTGATTCCACGCAACGGAAACGGGAACGGCGGTGAGGTTTCACGTTCAATGGCGTCGTTAGTCACCGGATCCATAGTCCCGGTTCCCTGCTGGATACCGTCATGCTCGTAATGAAACGACCAGGTATCGTAGGTGAATGGTTGACCGGTCAGGCCAGACTTGGCTTGCATCGAGCTAAAGCGAGGCGACGCCGGATCACCCATGTCGACGTATTCACCGGTAATACCCGATGCCGCAGTGGCGCTTGCGTATCCTGGATCGGACGGAGTCAGGCCAATGGTGGTTGCACCGTTCGACGCCGTCTTCATCGGAGCCATTGGATCAAACACTTTTACATCGAACGACAGCACATTGGTCAGAATGACTTCTTCTCCAATACGCTGATTTGAACTTCCTGTCAGCGGCGCGCGAATTCCCGTGGCACTGGTCACTGGAACAAACGCCACCGGGAACGGAAAGGTACCAGGTTGGTGCATATACCGATTCTCGCGCATCGTCAGATCGCCCAGCGAGTTGGCTTTACCTGATGCTGGAGAACGCGAAATATCATCATCCTGCTGATTCCCGGTTCCTGTGAATGTCGGATCGACAAGAAGCTGTCTGCGACAAAGCGTGAAAGTCGGAGGATTCGTCGTCATCTCCGATGGCCGAGCATACCAGATCACCTCGGCTACACTCGATTCACGTCCGGTCCGACTCACAAAAGGTCGCCCACGACTGCGAATCGTGAACATCAAAATATCGTCGCAGTCGCCGGTGATGGTATCTGTACCAGAATTGAGAATCGCTCGCTCTGTCACAGGCCCTTCAATTATCTCGATAAACCCGTTGGCCATCTCCGGGCGTTGCCACGGGGTTGCATCACAGGTCAATGTGGCCAGGTCTTCGCGCAGTCGGTTAGTGGAACTGCGGAGTCGATCGTTAGTTTCGATCATCGCGCGACTACCGGAAATTCGATCGCCGATGAAACCAAAGACGGTGATGACGGCACCCATCATGATCATGGTGACGGTCAGCGCCACCAGCATCTCAACGAGGCTCAGTCCACGACGACTTACCGACCGTTCAAAACGAACTGACCGAGAGCAAGACAGAATGCAGCGCATGGCCAAACTCCTGTTCCAAAGGATGAGACACGATTCCCGGCTCGGTTGGCCCGACGAGCAGGACGGTACCCCGACGATTGTCGTGGCAAGATTATTATAGCAGGGAACGCCAGGAACAGCAAAAAAAGGCAAATGACACCGCCTAATCGAGACATTGTCCATGTAGTAATCGGGCACGGTGGACGTGTTTGGGTTCGCTAGGACGAGCCAGAAAAGCGATTGTAATCAGCGTGAGTGCCAACCCAGTACCATACGTTGACGTCCTCGACTACCACGTAGACTGCGCGGTATTGTCGAGTTATTGAAACGGACCAGCTTCCCGGGAGATGACTGCCTCGCTTGTTGTCACCTAATTGGTGATGCCTTAGAGATGGGTGGCCAGGATTGGCGCAGAACATCTTGAAGGATTCGACCCCCAATTCCTGGATATGCTTGGGCAGCTTCTCGAAGAGCGCCTTGAATCCCGGTGTACGGCGATTATGCAGATTCCCACTCAAGAGATTCGCCCCGTTTGTGGCATTCAATTGCCTGATCACGCATATCTGCTAATTCGCCAGACACTTCTTCATTATCCTCGGAAACAATTGCCCGTACTTCGGCAACGCACTTTCGGAATTCTTCAAGGTTATCTAACTCGAAACCTCGGCCAATCTGCGAAGCGATCCACTTTTCGGCTACACCGCACGGCTTTAGCCATGCGTGATACAGCGCGTCAATAGCATCATCCACCTGGGAATCGTGTTCAATGCGACCAGAGAAGATCGCCTTCCGATTTTCCGCGTCAGCACGAGTGAGCCAATTGAAAGCATCAATCCCCAATTGGAGAAAGTTTTCGCATTCATGGCATTCCATCGCTTGGTGAGGACCAGGAAAGATACCTTCGCTTTCATCAGTGAAGGCGTGAATATGGCTTCGGGCCGTTCTATAGGCGAGGAAATCTAACATTGTATATAGCTCCTATGCCTATCCGATCCCACAAGTTCACTCACAGCCCCGACAGAAAGCCAGACATTACCTATTTTATCGACCGGAAAATCGAAAACAAGCGGATGAAAACAGGCATCTAACACCTCCCAGAGGTTGCTAATTTGGAAAACCTGGAATTTCCGACTTTCCCAAGACTATCTCCTACGACATTACTCTTTGGGCCGGCCTTTTTTCAAGAAGACTGGCGACCACTTATCCTCGACCCCTTACGCCGCGACCCGAATCGGCCCCTGCGGCGAGCGGAGCTTGAACAGCCCGAACAACTCCTGCTGCGTCAGCCCCATGCTGCGGTGAGCATCGGCACCGCTGAAGATGGTGTCAAACAGTTCCCGTTTCTCCTCCAAGACCTGATTGATCCGCTCTTCGATCGAATCGAGTGCCAAAAACCGCGTAATGGTCACCGGACCTGCCGCACCAATGCGATGCGCACGGTTAACCGCCTGATCCTCGACCGCCGGGTTCCACCAGCGATCGAACAAGAACACATAGCTACAAAACTGCAGGTTCAGCCCCACGCTACCGGCACCATAACTCATCAAGATCACATGCTTGGACTTGTCGTCACGGAACTGCTGAATGACCCCTTCGCGCTGCTTGTGCGGAATCTTGCCGTGATACTCCAAGACGCCCAGGTGACCGAGCCGCTGCTTCAGTTTATCCAGCGTGTCGACCCATTGACTGAAGATGATCGCCTTCTGGCCGCTGGCAGCAACCTCTTCCAGGTCCGCGGCCAATCGTTCAAATTTGCTGCTCTCCCCTGTCGCCGGATCAAAATTGCAAATCTGCTTCAGCCGCAGGACCAGTTCAAACACATGCTGGATTGAGGCCCCTTCGCCAAGCTGCGTGAGTCGCAGCACACCATCCTCTTCGGCCATCGTGTAGGTCTGTCGCTGCTCGCTGGATAGCTCAATATCGGCGTCGCGAAACAGCTTGGGAGGCAGCTCAGTCAGTACCTTGTCCTTCGTCCGGCGAAGGATATAGTCGGCAGCCGCTTTGCCCATGCTTCGCGGCTTCATATCGCGCGTCAGATGCCCGGGTGCCACGAATTCAAAAATCCCCACCAGATCCTCAGGGCTATTTTCCACCGGGGTACCGGTCAGTGCCCAACTGCGCGTTCGCGACAGTGCCCGCACCAC
>Ga0163150_10008264_pt1 | contig 11906 bp, 8 predicted proteins | sample OliLakLV19P2IB_FD_148628 | JGI IMG/M metagenome (GOLD analysis project Ga0163150, IMG submission 148628) | Freshwater microbial mat bacterial communities from Lake Vanda, McMurdo Dry Valleys, Antarctica - Oligotrophic Lake LV.19.P2.IB | ecosystem: Environmental > Aquatic > Freshwater > Lake >...
CTAGGGGGACTGCTACGGTGGCGGTTTTCCGCTTGGCGACGGCCTTTTTTTTCATGCCGTAGCGCCTTTGGTAATTTCGGAGAGGAGCCCTTCCGTTTCCTGTTCGAGCGCGAGAATGTCAGCGCTGATTTCGGCGAGGGTGCGAAGTTTTGGTGGTTTGTAGAAGTGGCGCGTGAAGCTGATTTCATAGCCGATCTTGGTGTCGGCTTCGACGATCCACGCGTCGGGCGTGTAGGGCAGCACTTCGCGGCGGATAAACGCCTCGATGCCGCCGGGTTCGAGCAAGGGAATCTGTTCGTAGTCGCGGAGTTCGCTGTCGGGCTCGTATTCGACGATGCATTTCTTTCCATCGTGCTTCGCTTCATAACGCCCGTAAAGTGGATTGAGTGCCGCCTTGCCGGGTTTGTGCACCTTCTTGATGACCGGCGCGGCATTCTCATCACGCCAACTGACCGCATTGACGATGCAATTAAGTTCGGAAGCATTCAACTTGAGCTTGAGCTTCACCAAAGCGGCATCGACCTGTTCGAGGAACACGCTGAGATCGTCGAACAATCCGTCCCCCAGTTCCGCGCGCAGTTTAGTGGCAACGTCAACGAGCATGGCGTCGCGTTTCCAGGTATCTTCGTTGAGCAGCTTCTTTTTCTTTTTTTCCGGCAGGCTCTTCCGTGGAGTTTCTGCTTCAGCATCTTCGCTTTCGTCGTCCGTGTCATTCGCGCCCCAATCATTAACCATCTGCTCCAGGTTTTTGCGTACGGAGGCGGGATTCTCTAAAACGGCTTCCCCAAGTTCGTCGTAGATCGCCGCGCGAACATCTTCGTCGCCGGACGCAAAACGCAATGTCTCAATACGCAATGTCGTGAGTTGACTGTGCAGGCGCAAAGGCCGTTCGACTTTTGCTTTCCAGTAGCCGAAAGCGGCGTTGGGAAAGATTTTGGACTGCTCGGTTTCTTCGAATACGAGGAAGGTCTCGCAAACGCGCTTGATGTCTTCCGGCGAAAGTTCGCAGTTCTTCTTGCCCATGTTCTTGCGTAGGGGACGGTACCACTGCGTAGCGTCGATGAGTTGGACCTTGCCTTTGCGGTGCTCGGGTTTCCGGTTCGTGATAACCCAGACGTATGTGGCGATGCCGGTGTTGTAGAACATATTCAACGGCAGCGCGACAATGGCCTCGAGCCAGTCGCTTTCGATGATCCAACGCCGGATATTGCTTTCGCCCTGCCCCGCGTCGCCCGTGAACAGTGAGGAACCGTTGTGTACTTCGGCGATGCGACTCCCGAAGGGCGTGTCGTGCTTCATCTTGCTGAGCATGTTGGCGAGAAACATCATCTGGCCGTCGCTGGATCGGGTAATGAGCGAATATTCGGGATCGCCGTCATGCTGGATCACGAAGCGCGGGTCGCTCACGTCCTTCTTGCCGCCCATGCGTTCGAGATCGCCTTTCCAGCTTTTGCCGTAGGGCGGATTCGAAAGCATGAAATCGAACTCTTTCGACCGGAAGGCGTCGTTGGCAAGCGTCGAATGTTCCGGGCCGCCTACAATGTTGTCGGCCGCGTTGCCTTCGCCCTTGAGCAGGAGATCGGCTTTGCAAATCGCATACGTTTCGCCATTGATTTCCTGACCAAACAGGTGAGTGGAAACGTCTTTGCCGTGCGCGCTGGCGATTTCCCGAAGTGTTTCCTCCGCCACGGTGAGCATTCCACCGGTGCCGCAGGCGCAGTCGTAGAGCAGATACGTGCCTGACTCGATCTTTTCAGCAACAGGAAGAAACATGAGATTTGCCATGAGACGCACCGCATCGCGCGGCGTCCAGTGTTCCCCCGCCTCTTCGTTGTTGTCCTCATTGAATCGGCGGACGAGTTCCTCGAACATCGTGCCCATTGAATGGTTATCGAGTCCGGGCAGATTGCCGGCGGGATATGGGCTGAGGTTGATGTCCTTGTCGAGAAATTTTTCGATGAGCTGTCCAAGCGCGTCCGCCTTGGAAAGTCGCGGAATCTGGTGCCGAAACTCGAAGTTGATCAGGATGTCCTGCACATTTGGCGAAAATCCGTTCAGATACGCTTCGAAATCATCCCGAAGCTTTTGCTGCGTTGCGCGAGAAGACAAATTCCGGAGTCGGAACGGCGACGTGTTGTAGAAGGCCTGGCCCGCGGCATCGCGGAGGGCGTCGTCCTGGTTGGTTATTTTTTCCCGGTCGAGCAAGGTCTTCGTGTCGAGTACTTGCTGTTTTGTGGGTTCCAACACTGCGTCAAGGCGGCGAATGACGGTCATGGGCAGGATAACGTCGCGATACTTACCCCGGACAAATACGTCGCGGAGAACATCATCGGCTATATTCCAGATAAAATTGGTCAACCAATTGACTTGGGATTGCTCCATGAACCACCTTTTCTGTTTCGTTGCGCGCTAGATACCAATCGCGCAAGAATCCCCCTGATCCCAAGAACGGAGTATATTACAGCGAGCGCGTCCAAATCAGGTTGTCTCATACCGCGCAATGATGTATGGCCATCATTTACACAAAATCCGTCAATCGAATCCCCCTCTGCTCCCCGTGTCCCCCGTGGTCGAGTTCCGGTTCCCAGGCCACCGCATCGACAACGAGCAATCGAGACATCACCCCCCCGTGCAACGTGGTGGGCTGAGTATTAAGAACCGGAATGTGTTCACAGATTCGCACAGATTATTGCAACGAAGTTTCGCGGAGGCGCCTCCCCGTTGTGGCCGGTCTCCGACCGCGCCACGCGCCCGACCGTAAGGTCTCCACCAGTCCTGATCCGCGGTGGATTAGCGCCAAATCCTTCTTGGGTCGCGCCTATGTGGATCACCCCCCCCTTGATTCGTCAAATAAAAAATGTCAGACACCCCCCTCAATTCGCGCAGTTGAACCACCGATGAATTGGATGAACACCGATGAGTACGGGACGAATTTTCGCCAGAGTGGTGGCGGCAATTCCCCCCTTCGTATTCCAAAGCGTAACTGCCAGCGTTCGAGTGCAACATGCCGGGCCAATAAGTAAGGTTCACCTGCGTGCGCTCCCCGTACGCATCGGCGTTATTCGATCGTTATCGGTGGTTAAACTCCATGCCAACGCAATATGTCCGGCCCTAAATCTGTACTCACCCTCAAAAATTTGAATCGCTGTCGCGATTTTCCAGCGTTAATCTGTGGCATCGGTGAAATCTGTGGTTGAATTCTCTTTGCACCCTTTTGTGTCTGGTTTGGTTACGGCTGCGCCGCGCCGTGTCATCTGTGAACACTCCCCGTGTTCATCCGCAAAAATCCGCGCCATCCGCGGACGCTCCCCGATCACCCCCCCTTGTTTCGTCAAATTTACTGCTCCCCTGCGTGGTTTGGGAGTTGTGAGGAAAAACGATTACGATGACGAGCACGAGCACGAAATTAAGAACGAGGATGAAGGCATTAGCACGAATATGAGAACAACGGTTGGGGGACTGAATGTTGCAGCGTCCTGAAGCTATTTTGTTTGATATGGGTGGAGTGTTACTTGAATCCGCGGATATGTGGACGGAGCCGGGTTTTGCGAAGTCTTATTTGAACGGGTTGCCGGAGGGCGTGACGAAGTCGTGGTACATGGAGATGTCGAACGCGATACTTTCCGCGTATGACGTTTTGCCGGCGCCGAGGCCGGCGATGGACTGTCGGCCGCTGATTGCGGAGTGGTTGCCGAAGGCTGGAATTGACGCGACCAGCGACGCGATCGAACATTGGTACGGCGTGTTGGGATTGTGGGAAGTGCGGCCGTTGTACCCTTTCGTGCGGGATGCCTTGCGCGAAATCCGGGACATGGGTTTCCGCATTGGGTTGATCTCGAACACACTTCTGGTCAGCCCCTATCATCGCACGCTGTTTCACGAGGGCGGGATACTCGATTTGTTCGAGTTCATGGTGTTCTCCGCGGAGTTTGGCGCGAACAAACCGGACCCGGCGATTTTCAGGCATGCGCTCGGCGCGATGAATCTCGATCCGCGAAACGCGTGGTATGTGGGGGACAAACCGCATCGGGACGTATGCGGCGCGCACAGTGTCGGAATGACTGCGGTGCTGGTGGATGGGCCATATGAACATCGCACGCGGGACAGTGCTGCGTGCGTGCCGGACCTTCGCGTAAAAGACATCAGCGCGTTGCCGGAGGTGCTCCGGGGGCTATGACATCCCCTGTTTTGGAAGGCGCACAATGAACGACGCGCCGCCTTCGGGGCGGTTGTCGTAGGAGACCAGCCCGCCGTGGGCGGTGATGATGCGGTGGGCAATGGTGAGGCCCAATCCGGTGCCGCCTTCCTTTGTGGTGAAGAACGGCGCGAACAAATCTTCGCCGGGCCGCAGGTTGATGCCAGGTCCGTTGTCGAGCACTTCGAACACAATCTTGTCGCCGTCGTTTGATGCGCGCAGGCTGACCTTGCCGCCGGCGGGCACGGCGTCGATCGCGTTGTTCACGATATTGGAGAGGGCTTGCGCGACGCGAAGCAGGTCGGCGCGGATTGCCGGCGCGGGCTCGAACGACGACGACTCGATTTCAATGCTGTTGTGTTCGGCTTTGCGTCTGCACAGTTGCACCGTGCGATCCACGATGTCGGTTGGCGAACAGTTTGCCATCTGAAGTTCGAAGGGGCGCGCGAACCCGAGGAACTGCGAAATAGATCGTTCCAGTTCGCGGGCTTCGCGCAATATGGTTTGGGCGGCGTCGTGTTTGCCGTCACCGGGTTCGAGTTTTCGGATGAGCAATTCGGCCAAGCCGCTAATGACGCTGACGGGATTGCGCAGTTCGTGGACCACGCCCGCGGTGAGTTCGCCGAGCGCGGCAAGTTGGCGGTTCAGTTCCGCGCTGCGTTCAAGCCGGAGGCGCTCGGTCATGTCCGTGAACAGTACGACGACTCCATCAAAAGGAGTTGGCCCGCGATGCAGTGCTGCCGACAATCCAATCTGCTTCACTTCGCCACCGGGACAATTCAGCATAATCTCGTGGCGCGAGACGGTCTGGCCTTTGCGCATGATTTCTTCCAGCAGGTTCGCGAGAGGTTCCGCGTGTGGGATGTCCGCGAGCCGGACGCCTGCGTTCAATGCGCCTTGGTTGGCGCCGAGGAATTCGCAAGCGGCGGCGTTGACCGTGATGATGGCGCCCGCCCGGTCTACCGCGATAACTCCGCTGGAAAGGCTCTGGATAATCTCTTCGTTCAAATCACGCATGTTCAGTTTCCGTGTCCTTGGAGGGCGTGTGCTTTATCCGTGATCGGATTTCCCGCGCCAGCGCCGCAAATTCATCCAGACTCAACGTTTGCGGACGGCGACCCGGATCAATTCCCGCCGCAACGAAGGCTTCTTCCACAACAAGTTTGTCCGCGCCAAACGCGCCGGTTTTCGTCAGCGAATTGCGAAGCGTCTTGCGGCGTTGCGAGAAGGCCGCGCGCACGACCTTCATAATGAACTTCGGTTCCAGATCGGGATAAAGAGGTGTGGCGTGCAGTTTGGAACGCAGGATGCAACTGTCGACGTTGGGCTGTGGCCGGAAACAGGTTCGCGGCACGGAATGGATGATTTCCGTCTCGCCGTGAACGGCGGAAGCGATGGCAAGCGCGCCGTAGTTTGCGCTGTTGACGGTAGCAGTCATGCGCTCGGCGACCTCTTCTTGCACCATGACGACGAGCCGATCAAATTGGATCGGCGCTTCCCAAAAATGAAACAGAATCGGCGTCGTAATGTAATACGGCAGGTTCGACACCATCTTGTACGTGGAACCGCCGGGAAGGAATTCTTCCACCAGTTTTCCGAGGCTATGGTTGAGCACGTCACCGCGAAACAGGCGCACGTTCGGCTTGTCGCGAAACTGATCTTCGAGCACCGGCATGAACGCCCGGTCTATTTCAATCGAGAGTACGCGGCCCGCGCGTTCTGCGAGGTTCGCCGTGAGCGCGCCAAGGCCGGCGCCCACTTCGATGACGTCGTCCTCGGGCGACAAGGCCGCGGCTTCGACCATGATGCGGTTGATGTTCTCGTCGAGGAGCAGGTTCTGGCCCAACTGCTTCTTGAACGATATTCGGTACTGTTGAACGAGGTCGCGCAGGGCCATTTATGCGACCTTTTCCGTTGAAGTGAATGTGTCCATCGCCGCGCATTGTAACAGCGGCGGCGCGCCACGGCCAATGGGGGCGTCCGTTGACCACTATCCCCGCCATTGCTATGATCACGCCGCGCTCACCCCGGAAGGCATTCATGGATCAGCTCATCGTCGAACAGCAAGGATTGGCGCCCATCACGGTCCCGATGTTTCAGCCCGTGGTCCATTTGGGCCGTGCTGATGACAATAACGTGGTACTCGTGGTGGACGAGGTGTCGCGACATCACGCGAAAGTCCTGCGCCGTGGCGATCAGGTGGTGCTGATGGACCTGAACAGCACCAACGGCTCGTACGTGAACCGGCAGCGGATTGTCGAGCGCGTACTTGCCCATATGGACGAAATCTGGCTGGGTAGCAAGTGCCGCATTGTTTTTCGCACCGACGGACCGGAGCTTCAACGTCCTGATCCGGCGCGCGAATCGGCCGTTGTCCAGGACCTCCAGCGCATCCGGCAGGAAATGGAAACGCTCGAACGCAGTATGACGATGATCGGGCGCAGCGGCGCTACGCCGGCCCCGCGCGCGGGTCAAAAGCCGCCTGGCTCATCCGAAGCGGACCTGTTGCGGATGAGCAAGGCGTTTCGCAGGTTGTCCGCGTTGTACCAGGCCAGCAAACTGATCGCGTCGGACTTTGATCTTAACAAGCGGCTCGCGGCGGTGCTGGACACGGCGATCGACGTACTCGGAGCGCAACGCGGCTTTATCATGCTTCGCGACGAAGCGACCAGCAGCCTTAAAGTCAGCGTTGCCCGGGAAATGGCGCAGGACCTTCAGGCGAGTTCACCGAGCATGGGCATTGCCGGGAGATCGGCTATTGACGGAGAACCGGTGCTCATGGCGGACCGCGACAGTGACGCGCAGTTTGGCGGGCGTGAAAGCATCATCCGGCAGCAGATTCGGAGTGCGATGTGCGTGCCGCTCCAGGTGGAAGACCGGATACTGGGATCCATCTACGTGGACACCCGCAGCACGGAAGTCGCGTTCACGCAGGAAGACCTCGAACTGTTTCTATCGCTTGCCGCCCAGTCCGCTATGGCGATTGACAATGTGCGGTTGTACGAGCGCATGGTTGAGGCAGAAAAAAAACGCGCCAGCCTTGGCCGGTTTCTGTCACCCAGCATCGTCGAAGAGATCATGAAACAGGACACCGAGCTTGAACTGGGTGGCAACAAACTCACGGTGACCACGATGTTCTGCGACGTGCGCGGATTCACCCCCATCGCCGAACGCATTTCACCGCATGATCTCGTGGACATGCTGAACGAACACTTCACCGCAATGACGGCCATCATCTTCGGTCTCGAAGGGACACTGGACAAATATATCGGCGACGAGATCATGGCAGTGTTCGGATCGCCGGTGACGAAGGGTGAAGACGCGCTGCGTTGCGTAAAGGCCGCGCTGCTCATGATTGCGACGAACCACGAACTGAATGTAAAGCGGACTGCTGAAGGCCGGCCCGCGTTCGAGCTGGGGATTGGCATTGCAACGGGCGAAGCCGTTGCCGGTTTTATTGGTTCGCCGGACCGGATGGAGTTTACCGTCATCGGGGATCGCGTCAATACCGCGCGGCGTTTGTGCTCGATCGCGGAACCGGGTCAGTTAATCATCTGCGACACTACCCACGCCGAGGTGAGGGAATTTGTAAAAGCCAAACCCATTGGCACTGTCATGTTGAAAGGCAAGGAAGAGCCGGTCCACGCCTACGAAGTTGAATCGCTGGTTTGAGCCGCTACCCGTTCAACAAGACAAGTTTCACGATTATCGCCACCAATACCGCAGCGGCAAGGACCAGCCCAATCTGAGGCCCCCATACCAAAAGCGGATTCGGAGCGGAATTGGGCGCCGCTGCCGCTATGTCCGCGGGAATATCAATCACCGCGGGATCGGCGTCGCGAAGGCGCTCTTCCAGTTCGAGCGCCTTGTTCCGCGCACGCTCCGCGAGATCGTACTCGAGCTTGGGAATACGTTGCCCGCCGACCGTCCGGAACTGGCGATCCAGTTCCGCCTGCAACGCTTCCCGCACGATTTTTTGGGTTGACGGCGTCAAGGTGACATCCCCGCGCATCACCTGCGTGACGGCGCCAACCGTAATAGCGCCGGCGCCATCAAGTAGAATGGGACGAAGCTTGTACACACGCGGACTCTCATTGTTGTCAGTCCGTTCGGCATAATACGAAGTGCCAGCATCGTTCAAACGCACTTCATAGACGTTTCGATCATCGATTTGATTGGCCTGCGCCAGAAATGGCAAGAATAAAATGGAAACGAGTAACACGCCGATGAACTCCCTTCACATTCACAATGGTATCCGACGCGGCCACGCACGGCAACACTCCCGCCTTTCCACGTGGACTGTCACCGCGGGGACTGTCGCCGGCATCGCGTTTTGGGTCCCGGTGGCTGTCCCCATCGCGCCGGAACCTGTCTCCCTCGCGACGGCACACCTGCAACAAGAATATGGTCCAAACACTCTGGGTCCGCGCGCATGAACGCCATTCCAGACTGGCTTCCCCCGCTCCTCTGCGCCATTATAGGAACTGCGATCGTCCTCGTACTGACCAAACGCGCACGCGCTGCAGAAGGTAAGAATTACCAGGCCGTCCATGCGCGGAACACGGTTGAGCTTTCGTGTTCAAACTGCCAGAAGCAAATGGTCGTGACGGCGGCCGAGCTGCAACCGCTGCAATCCGTGGAAATAGGGTTGTCCGTGCGCGATAACCCATCGTTGGCCGGCCGGAAATTGGCTGAATACACGTGTCCCTACTGTGACGCGATCCACTGTTTTACCGTTGACAAACGGACGCCGGAATGGGTGGGTGCCAACTTGTATTCACCTCAAACCAAAGGTACGCGCTGCCTCAATTGCAGCAAGCCGCTTCGCACCGCGCCCTGGGGTGAGGGGGCGTATAATAAGCGATTGAACGAAGCGCCGTTGCAACCGGACTATGGTTTGCAATGTTCCAGGTGCAACGCCGTTGTGTGCGTTCAATGCACCATCGACGCCACGCGAAACCGGACGAAGGACGGCTCGTTTATTTGTCCCCGTTGCTTCCGCTCGCCCGTCGACCGCACCTATCATCCCGTCTAACGAAGCCCTATACAGGAACTTTTCCACGGATTCGGGTATTGTCTTCGAGGGGCGAGCGCATATCGAAAGGGCATACATGGTATTTCGCTTCATAAGTTTGCTCAGTGCGTCGTGTCTATTGATTGCGGCTTGCGCGTCGGATTCAACGGCGGACGCCACGACCGCACCGGCCACAGCTGAAGCCGCAATACCGGGAGTTGCATCGCCGGCTGACGCGAACGAGGTATTCCGGCCAGCCACCGCGGCAGAATCCTCAAAAAATAAAACCGCGAAATCAGACCGGGTAACCATCGAGGCATCGGTCGAAACCCTGGGCAACCTCGTGCGCGCTGTCGGCGAACAGGCTGGCGGCAACGTCGTATTGATGAGTGGTGTCGAAAGCCGAGTGCTAACTGGAATCGATATTAAGCGCCGGTCTGTAGCGGACAGCGTCGCAATTCTTGCGGCGGGCGGCGGTCTGACTGTAAATGAGAACGCGGAATATTTTTTCCTCTTTCCGGATGGCTACGAACAGCTTCTCAGCGTCTCGCTCGCTGGCCGGTTGGACGCGCGCTACGCAAATGTTACCACCGACGCGGCATTTGGCTCGGGCCTTCCCCTCTTCTCCGTATTTATGTGGATGGGCTATGCGTTGGACATGACCATCATCGGCGATCACTCGATCTCCGACGCGCATAGCGGCGAGCTCGCGCTCAAGCAGGTATCGCTCGAGACCGCCCTTGAGGCCGTTCTCAAATCCGCGCGCGTCGTATCTCTCGCGACAGACTCGACGCCGGAGTTTATTTTTCTGGCCGCGCCCGCAAACAAGAATCCGTCATCGCTGCTGCTCGAGGAAGCGTCACTGACCGATGCACAGCGCGATGTTCTCGATAAACAGGTTTCGCTTGCTTTGCCGCGGCCATTGCGCACCGGCCAGCGCATGGAAATGTCCATGCAACCAAGCAAACTCGGCGACATTTTGCCAACCTTGAGCGAGCAATTGGGTATTACAGTTGTCGCGGAAAAAGGGCTGCTGGAGTTCCCCGTAAACCCTTTCTATGTACACAAGGCGCGTTTGGGCACGGCGATGGACCTGCTGCTCCGGCAATGGCTCGAAGCTAACTATGGATACCAGTTGGTGAAGGACCGGATTGTCATTCGCAGAAAATAGCCGCGCGACCACGACGCAGGTTTTGTGTTCCGAATGACGGGAAAATAGTGGCGTACCCGGAGGGATTCGAACCCCCAACCCCCTGGTCCGTAGCCAGGTACTCTATCCAATTGAGCTACGGGTACGACGAAGCGAAAAGTTGCTCATAGCTTACCATCGAAACGCGCACCGGTGCAACTTGCCAGGGAGTGCTCCAAGTCGCTACGCGCGGCCAATTGACGTCTAGAATCCGCGCGGAGCGCCTTGGAGTGCGGCGGCGGGTAAGCTGCTGCTTTCCTTTTCCTGGGTAAGATTGCTTCGCAAATAAAGCGCGATTACCCTGGGTAAGATTGCTTCGCAAGTTAAGCGCGATTGGCTTGTGCGACTTGCGATTCACTCCCAGCCTTAGCGTTCGGGCGGCTGAGGCAACCACTCCATCACGTAATCCACCAATGTGCCCAACTGGACAGCGCCGTTCAGGTCCAAATCTGCGTACACGCGCGTCGGGAGGATGAAACGCTCCGCCATGGGACGCACAGTTGCCGCGTACTGCGCAGCAATCGACGCTTCGGTACGTCCGCGTTCCTCGGTATCCCTGAGAATACGCCGGGCAAGACAAGTTGCGTCGTCCACGTGCATGAAGATGCGCAAATCCGCGAGCACGCGCAAATTCCGATCGTGCAATGCGAGAAGGCCTTCAATCATGATTATCGGCGCGGGAACAACCGTCACCGCCCGCGCGCGGCGGCCGTGCGAAGCAAAGTCGTATTCCGGTGCGTCAACCGGTTCTCCGCGCGCAAGAATTTCTGCGTGTTTTGTTACCAGTTCCCAATCAATCGAATCGGGGTGATCGAAATTGTGTGTTGCGCGGGCCTCGAATGGCACGTGCTCCAGATCGCGATAGTACGAATCCAGCGTGATGATGCTGCATGCGCCGGTGGGTAACGCGGTTGCGATCGCGCGCGCCAAAGTGGTTTTACCGCTGCACGTGGGTCCGCCGATCAATATGATGCAGGGAGGCGTTTCGCGCGCGTGATCGGGTGTGGCATATAGAGTCAAGTCTGCTATACTCCGATGGGTTGGGTTGGGTGAACTCAGGACACGTTCATGACATCTCGTTTGTACGTCATTGCGTGTACGTGTGGCAAGCAGCTTATCGTCGATGAGGCGATGCTGGGCAAGACCGGCAAGTGCGCGCATTGCAACGCCAACGTACTCGTTGATCCGGGTTTGGCATTCCCTTATGTCGAAGAACCTCCCACCGAAGATGAGCGCCGCGCGCTCGAACGCCTTGCAAACGATGGTGTTCCCGTCGAATGGAAGCCCGGCGACGTCATCGTCGAACTCTATGAAGTCCAGGGACTGCTTGGCGAAGGCGGCATGGGCAAAGTCTACAAGGTGCTGCATCGCGGCTGGAACATGTCGCTCGCGGTGAAAAGCCCTAAAGCGCGCATCGTGTTGCGGGCCGACGGTGCGGCGAACTTCGAGCGGGAATGCGAAACCTGGGTAAATCTTGGGCTGCACCCCCACATTGTAAGTTGTTACTA
>Ga0163150_10008265_pt1 | contig 11905 bp, 7 predicted proteins | sample OliLakLV19P2IB_FD_148628 | JGI IMG/M metagenome (GOLD analysis project Ga0163150, IMG submission 148628) | Freshwater microbial mat bacterial communities from Lake Vanda, McMurdo Dry Valleys, Antarctica - Oligotrophic Lake LV.19.P2.IB | ecosystem: Environmental > Aquatic > Freshwater > Lake >...
GGATACGCGAACCGCGCGCGCGGGGCGCCGGGGCCCGGGCCCGATCGCGATTCCGTCGGGGCCGGGCGGGCCCATGGGTATCGTTCCTCCTCCGATGCCCGCCGTCACCCGAGATCGCTACGACGCCCTGGTCTTCGACCTGGACGGCACCCTGCTCGACGGGAAGGCGCGCCTCACGGACCGGACGAAGGCCGCCGTCGCCCGGGTCCGCGCGCTGGGCTACCGGGTCGTCCTCGCGACGGGACGCAGCCTCGGCGGGACGAAGCCCGTGCACGAGGAGCTCGGGCTCGACACGGCGATCTGCTGCTACAACGGCGCCTGGATCGGTCCCCGCGACGGCGGGGAGGTGTGGCACTACGCCCCGATTCCCGACGGCCTCGTCGTCCCCGTGCGCTCCGTCGAGGCGCGGGCGAGGTTCCTCTTCCGCCACCACCGCGAGCACAAGTGGACCGGCCCCATCGGCTCCCCCGAGCACCGCCGGATCGCCGCCTGGTACACGAACGTGCTCGAGGCCCACCCCTCGGAGCACCCGCAGACCGACCTCCTCCGCGTCAGCATGTTCTTCGACGGGCACTCGGCGACGGACGAGGCGTGGGGCACCCTGACACCCGAGGCCCGGGAGACCCTCCATCGGGAGGTCTTCCCCATGTCGATCTTCCCGGAGTTCGAGGACGTCTCGCTCGTGCTCTGCGAGGTCCAGCGCCGGGGCCGCGGCAAGGCCGAGGTCTTCCGGTGGCTCTCCGAGGCCCACGGGATCGATGCCGCCCGCGTCGTCGCCGTGGGCGACCAGGCGAACGACGTCACCCTGCTCGACGGCGCCGGCCTCGCCGTCAGCATGGGGAACGGCGTGCCCGCCGTGCAGGCGCTCGCCGACCTCGTGATCGGAGACCACCGCGAGGAGGGCGTCGCCCGGTTCCTCGAGGACGAGGTCGCCGCGTGAGCCTGAGCCTCTCGACGGCGTGGGTGCGCGACGGCGCCGACCGGCTCGCCTCCGCGGCCGAGGCGGCGCACCGGCTCGGGTTCCACGCCGTCCACGCGGCGCGCCCGCCGGCCGACGCGGCGACCGCCCTGTCATCGCTCAGGACGTATGGCCTCGCGCTCACGGGCGTCTCGACCGCGCCGCTGGAGGTGGCCTCGGCCGTCGGCGAGCTCGTGGCGGTCGCGGCGCGGGCGGCCGCGCGCCTGCGGGGGACGCTCGTGGTCGTCGAGTCGGGGGGGCTGCGGGGGCCGACCCGCGGGACCGTCGACGCCGCCGTCGAGGCCCTCTCCCGCGCGCTCCACGCCGCGCTCCGGGCGCATCCGGGCCTCGCCGTCGCCCTGCGCACGGCGGACGGCTCCGAGGGCCTCGTCTCCTTCCGCGCGGCCGAGTGGCTGATCGGCGACCTGCGCGACCTGCCGTTCGGGCTCTGGTTCGACCCCGCGGCGGCCCTGCGCACGGAGCGCTCGCCCGGGGGGGCCCGCGTCCTCGACTGGGCCGACCGCTACGGCCGCTCGATCCTCGGCGTGGCGGTCCACGGGCTCGGGGACGGGCGGGGCCATGCGCGACCCGAGGACGACGGACCCGATTGGGGTACGCTCCTCGGGCTCCTGTCGTCGCGTGCGCCGCGTGTCCTCGAAGTCGGGCCGAACGTGCCCGAGGCCGAGGTCGCCGACGCCCGGCGGAACCTGGAAGAGGTCCTCGGCTGGTGATCGGACCGGTCCGGACCCGGTGAGGTGCGCATGGGTGGCGGCCACGGTCACGCAACAGGCTCGGGACACGACGAGGGTTCTGGACACGACGCGGGTCACGGGTCCTCGGGTCATGGGGCCGCGGGTCACGGGCACGGCGGCGGAGGCGCGCACGAGGCGCATGGTCCCGCGGAGATCCCCGCCGCGCCCGCCGAGCGCTGCATCTCTCCGGCGCGCGCCGACTTCGAGCAGCCCTGGCCCGGGAAGGGGCTGCTGTGGCCACTCGTCTGGACCGGCGTCGCGGGCGTCCTCGCCCTCCTCGCCCTCGGGTCGCGCGGGCCGATCCTAAAGGGCGAGCACGGCGAGCACGGATCGCACGACGGCGGAGCGACGCCGGCCCACGGCGATGCCGCGCCGGGCACGCATGCCGAGCCGACCGCGCCCGCCGGCATGGCGGGTCACGGCGGGTAGGGGAGCAGGGGCCGCCCCCGTCGCGGCTACTTGTCGGCTTCGGGCGCGGCCTCGGCGGCCTTCGCCTCGCGCACGCAGCGGAAGCCGGTCCGCTCGTCGCGGGCGTCCTTCGTGATCGGACGCACGCGGCGTACGTGGGCCTCCTCGGGTTCGCCGCCGAACGCGCCGCCCTTCACCAGGAAGTGGTCGGGAGCGTCGCTGGCCGTACGCACGCCGGTCACGATCTCGCGCACGTTGCCGAGCAGGCCGACGATGCCGTAGGGCGACCGGTCCTTCGCGGAGCGCGTCGAGACGGGCGCCGCGAAGTCGCCTTCGTCGGGGGAGCCCCGCACGCCGCCCGGCAGGTCCTGGCGCAGCTGCGCGCCCGCGGCCACGGCCCACTCGGCCTCGGTCGGCAGGCGGACGACGCGGCCGTCGCGCTTGCTGGCCCACGCGCAGTAGGCGACCGCATCCCGGGGGGAGATGCCTCGGACCGGCAGCTCGCGGGCGGCCGTGGCGACCACGAAGCGGCCGGGCCGGTCGGGGTCGGCGTCGTACCCGACGCTGGGGACGCGCGCCTTGCGCTCCGTGTCGCTCGTGAGGGCGTCGAGGAACTCGAGGTACTCGCCGCTGTTCAGCTCGTACCGGTCCATCAGGAAGGGGCCCACGGTCGCGGGCAGGCTGGGCGCCGCGAAGGGAGGGCCCCGGTGGTCGACCGTCTCGCCCACGGGGACGACGAGCGCGCGGTCGGCCGGGATCTCGCCCGGGGCCATCGGCACGACCAGGGTGCGGGGCGTCTCCTTGCCTGGGTCGCGTCCGCTCTCGCGCCACGTGAAGGGGACGAGGAACGGGATCTTGAGGCCCCCCTCGCCGCCCACCATGAGGCGGTAGTCGCCCGGGGGCAGGGCCACGTCCGCTCCCGTGCGCACGTCGGCGGAGGTGCCGCGGGTGATGTCCAAGACGACCGCCGACTCGACGCCCTTGGGGAGGGTGACGCGGTAGAAGCGCGGGGCGAACCGCGCGCCGAGCGCGGCGGCCCGTGCCGTGAGCGTCTCGCCCGCGGACCCGCCGACGGTCGCGATCGCCCGGGCCTGCGCCTCGAGGTCGCCCGTGAGCAGGTCGTGGACGTGGCCGGCCTCGCCGATGTCGAGCCCGCTCGCCGACCGCGCCACCGCGTCCGCGCGCTTCTCGAGCGCCTCGAAGCTCGCGGCGGCCACCTCGCCCGAGAAGCCGGCACCCCCGAGGACTCCGCCGCCCTTCCCGAACAGCGACGGTCCCACGAGGATCCCGAGCGCCACGCAGGCGACGCCCGTGATCGCCGTGACGAGGTGGCGGCGTAGGCCCCGTCCCACCTGCTGGACCACCGCCGCAGCCGAGCCGCCCTGCTCGGCCTGCGCGCGCGTGTGGCCGCCCGCGAGCCAAGCCGACACGTCGGCCGCCATGGATCGCACGTTCACGTACCGCTCGGCCGTCTTCGCCGCCATCGCCTTGCGCGCGATCGCCGCGAGCTGCGTCGGCGCGCTGGCCGGGATCGGCACGTACACCCCGTCGCGCGCGTCCCGGAAGAGGTCGTCGAGCGTCCGGAGGCCCTCGTCCTCGAGGCGCGAGAGCTTGTCCGCGCACAGCTCGGCCTTCGTCTCGTCGCCCACGGCGCGGGCGGCCTTCTCCGCCTCGCGCAGGGCCTCGATGCGCCGCTTCAGCTCGAGGCGGGTGATCGGGGAGGCCGCCGCGATGGGGGCCTCGCCGGTCAGGATGAAGTGGAGGATCGCGCCGAGGCCCCAGACGTCGGTCCGCTCGTGGACCGTGCCCCGCGCCTGCTCGGGCGCCAGGAACCGCGGCGTCCCCACGATGCCCGCGTCCTCCGTCGTGGGGGCGATGACGTTGTGGGACTGGCGCGTCTTGCGCTCGAGGACGTGGCAGATGCCGAAGTCGATCACGTACGGGCGCAGGGTGCGCGAGTCGACGAGCACGTTGTCCGGCTTCAGGTCGCGGTGGACGACCCCGTTCTCGACGTTGGCGACGTGGAGCCCCTCGCAGATCGGCAGGAAGACGGTCTCGACGAGCCCCCTCACGTCCTCGAGCGGCCGGAGCGTGGCGTAGCGCGAGAGGCTCCCGTCCCGTCCCATCTCGACGATCTCGGTCAGCGTGAACGGCTTGTACAGGAGCTCCATCGTGAAGTAGGGGCGCCCCTCGTGCTCGCCGCGGTCGAAGACGGGCATCAGGTTCGGGTGCTTGAGGTTCGCCTGCACCTCGATCTCGCGCAGGAACCGCGTCCGCATCGCGTCCGACTGGTCCTTCCCGAGGAACTTCAGGGCGACGTAGCGGTTCGTCCTGGGGTCGAACGCGCGGTAGACCGTCCCCGTGCCTCCCTGACCGACGGCCTCCTCGAGCGTGTAGCGCCCCACCACCGTGCCCTGGGCGAACTCCGCGACGATGGCGGGATCGGCCTCCTCGGCGGCCTTTCCCTTCTCCTCGCGGGCCTTGTCCTTGCGCGACCGGATCGCCTCGCCCTCGCGCTTCGGCTCCGCCGCCTTTCCCTCGGGCCTCGCGCGGGCGGGCTCGGCCGCCTTCGCCGGAGGAGGGGGGCTCGGGGGCGCGGACGGCGCCTTCGCCGCGGGGTTCGGCACGGCCGCGGGCTTTGACTCCCCAGGCACCGTCGTCGCGGGCTTCGCCGCGACCGGGGCCGCCTCCGCGATGACGCGCGCGTTCGGCTTCCCCTCGGTCCACGTGACGGACAGCGACTTCTTGCACGCGATGCACGTCGCGCGGAGCGCGCCTCCCGCGCGGGCCGGCGCCAGGTAGCCCCGGTGCTTCTGCCCGCAGGCGGGGCAGAAGAAGACGTCGTCGGAGGGCGCGGGCTCGGGGGGCGGGGTCATGCCGAGGAGTCTAGCCCGACTTATTCGTGAAGAACGAGGCCGCGTCGCGCCCCGATCGCACGGCAAGCCCCGGTTGGGGCCGATGCATGCGGTCCGGGCGCGAAGCGAGCACGCCGACCGCGTGTTCTTGTCACCCGCGTAGGAGGGATCGCTTCGCGGCGGCGACTTCGGCACGCAGACACACCCCATGTACACGCCCGGGCCGCAGGCGCGGTCCCCAACCTCGTTCCTTCATGAATGAGTCGGGCTCGCGTGGGCGAAACACGATGGAACGGGGGAGTCCCGTCCGGCCCCGCCCCGGGCACCGCGGCCGGCCGGCTAGGACGCCCCGGCGGGCGCGCCGGGCCCCTCGGGCAGGGCGGCAGGGAACCAGGAGGAGACCGTCGTGCCCGTTCCCGTCTCCGAGTCGATACGGATCTCCCCTCCGAGGTCCACGAGGATCCGGCGGCAGATCGCGAGCCCGAGCCCCGTGCCGCTGCTCTTCGTGCTGAAGTCGGGCTCGAAGAGGCGCGCCCGGTTCTCGGGGGGGATCCCGACCCCGTCGTCCGTGACCGTCACGAGGATCCCGGGCCGCGATGTCCCCGGCACGGTCGCGGGGCGTGAACGCACCTCCACGCGCACCCGTCCCTTGGCCGGGTCGAGCGCCTGGACGGCGTTCGCCACCAGATTGAGGAACACCCGGCGCAGCTCGTCCTGGTCCCACCGGACCGGCGGGAGGCCGTCGTCCAGGTCGGCGGTGACGGTCGCCTCGCCCTGCTCCGTCCCGTAGAGGGCCACGACGGAGCGCAGCACGTCGTTCAGGTCGCACGGCCGCAGGGTGCGCGGCGGGAACCGGGCGAAGGCCGCGAAGTCGCTCGCGATGCGCGAGAGCGCGTCGATCTGCTCGAGGAGCACGCGCGTCGTGGGCTCGAGCATCTCCCGCGCGAAGGCCGGGTCGGTCTTGGCCGTCGCCTGGAGCTGCTGGAGCATCAGCTTCATGGGGGTCAGGGGGTTCTTGATCTCATGGGCCACTTGGCGTGCCATCCCGCGCCACGCCGCCTCGCGCTCGGCCTTCGCGGCGCGATCCCGCGCGCTCCGCAGCTCGCCCGTCATCGAATTGAAGGCGTTGACCAGCGTGCCGAGCTCGTCGCCCCGCCGGCCGGGGATCGCGAGGTCGAGCTCGCCCGCCGCGACGCGCTTCGTGCCCTCGGCCAGGTCGTCGAGCGGCTTGGCGAGGCTGCGGGCGGTGTACATCCCGATCACCACGACGAGGACGAGCGTGAGCAGGTAGGCAGCGAGGAGCACGCTGCCGGTCTCGGCGGCCTGCTGCTCGGCGCTCTCGCTGTCGTAGATGAGCGGCACGGACACCGTGCCCCAGGGACGCCCGGGCGCGTCGAGGATGGGGGCGTAGCCCACGCGCACGGTGCGGCCGGCGAACGTCTCGTCGCGCACGGCGAACGCGCGTCCGTCGAGCTCGGTCGCCCGGTAGACCGTGGCGGGGAGCCGGGCGGGGAGCAGCTCGGCGTCCACGAGCCCGCGCAGGCTCGTGGTGCGCACCTCCCCGTTCACGTACAGGCTGAAGTCGGCGGCGTAGACCTGACCGTAGGTGGGAAGGCTCGCATAGCTGCGGTCGTCGGGCGACTGGGCCTCGAGATCGGCGCGGGCGGCGCGCACGAGCGTCTCCTGCCGGCGTCGGAACTGCTCCTCGTTGCGGGCGAGCGCATCGCGCCAGTTCGCGTAGCCGAGGAAGAGGAGGGGAAGCACGGAGATGAGGAAGTAGGAGCCCAGGATCTTGTCCTGGAGGCGTGGGCGCCAGCCCCTCAGGCCGAAGGCGAGCACGATCAGCGCGAGGATCGTGCCCGCGCCCGCGCCGACGACGAGGACGCGCGCGAGCGCGAACAGGAGGCGGTCGGCGCCGGCCTCGGCCAGCCGGGCCACGAGGATGCCGCGATCGCCGGCGGACACCGCGGCCCACGGCCGCCCTCCCGATGCCTCGGACGTCTCGAGCCACGTCGGATCCACGAGCGCGGACGCCGGCGGCAGCGCGGGCGGCTCGAACCACCGCGCCTCGGGGTCGTCGCTCGCCATGACGCGCCCGTCGGAGATCAGGGACAGCCAGAGCGCGTGGGCGCGGCCGCCTCGCCGGCCCTCCTCGGAGGGCCGCGCGGCGATGCGCGGCGTCAGGCCTTCGAGCTCGACGGCCATGGCGTCGGGCACGATCACCGTGACCGTCCCGAGGAGCTTGCCGTCGGCGCCCCGGATCCGCTGCCGCCCGACCACGCTGCGGAGGATGCCATCCCGACCGCCGACCACCGCGAGGCCGGAGTCGTCCTCGGCCCGCGGATCGGGGAGCCCGCGCGGGAGCAGGCCGGGAGGCGGGGTGTTCAGGGCGAAGCGGTCGAGGGTCTGTCCGGCGGCGTTGAACACGCCCACCATCACGTCGTCCTCGCTGGTGGGGTTGAAGCCCATCCGCAGCCAGGCGTACAGGGCGAGCCCCTTGGGGAACTGCCCGCCCTCGTCGTTCCAGCGCGCGATCGCGTCGGGGATGTAGGTGTCCTCGGCCAGGCGGGCGAACCAGGTCCCCGCGCGGGCCTGCACCGAGTCCTCGCGCGACACGAGCTCGACGAGCTGCGCCTTCACGTCGGCGCGCGTCGCGATGGCGGTCCCCGTCCAGAGGGCGGGGAAGAGGAGCGCGGAGGAGAGCACGGACAGGAGGAGCACGCGACTCGGGGCCCCGGGGCGCGCGGCGCCGGGGCGGAGGCGCCCGAGGAGGGCGGCCGTGCCCGGGACCAGGAACACGACCCACGCGGGGAAGCCCTCGGGCACGCGGAGCGCGGCGAGGGCGCCCACGGCCGCCGCCGCGAGGAGGAGCACGGGAATCGCGGGGAGGCGGGGCAGGGCCGACAGCGCGAGGCGGATGCCCGCGCGCGCGAGGATCCACGCCATGGCGGCGCCCGCGCACAGCGCCAGCAGGAGGAGACCCCGCGGCAGGCTCGGCACGAGGGAGCCCGGGCCGAAGAAGTCGAGCTGGCTGTGGATCGTTGCCGCCTCGACCAGCGTCAGCCAGACGACGATCCCCAGCGCGCCGACCGGCAGCCCCACGAGGCAGAGCAGCCGCCCGGCGAAGCGGCGCGGCGCGGGCGGCGAGGTCGCGAAGCTGCGCGTGGCGATCGCCGCCGCGACGAGGAGCGCCGCCGCCGACAGGACCGCGTCCCCGGGGCTCGCGAGCCAGCCGCCCCAGCCGGTCACGCCGAAGTCGAGGCTGCGGAACGCGGGCTCGAGCTCGCGGAAGCGGCGGTGGGGCCCGAGGAGCACGAGGGCGTGGCGCGCGAGGAGGAGCAGGCCTCCGATCCCGAGGTCGCGCGGGAACCCCGGCCTCACCTTCCTGCGCAGCGCCACGGTCGCGGCCGCCACCACGAGGATCCCGAGGCCGAGCCGCTCGAAGCCCTGCCGTCTGAGCCTGCGATCCCGCAGCTCCTCCCGGAGGCGATCCTCGTCGGGGGCTTCCACCTCCACCGCGAGCGTGGGGGGGAGGCCCGAGGCGCGCGCGGGGACCGGCAGGCGGCGGACCGAGGCGCCGGTCGGCTGCGCGAGGGCCTCCGGAGGAAGCACCCGCACGTCGCGCACGCGGAACCGCGCCGCCCAGCGCCGTTCCACCGTGGTGTCCACGGGCGCCTCACCCCGGTCCCGGAGGATCACCGTCGCGCGCGCGGTGCCGCCGCCCGTCCCGACGGCCTGCACCACGAGCGCGCGCAGGAACGGGCCGGCATGGTACGTGGTGTCGCCGCTCGCGAACGAACGCTCCCACGGGCGCGGCGCCCCCGGCAGCTCCTTCGGGCTCACGGGCTCGCCGGACCAGACGTCGGACCCGCCCGCGTCCTCCCACGAGAGGCCGTCCACCCCCTCGTCGATGCGGGTGCGCTCGAGGGCGTCGAACTGGGCCGACCGGGAGCGCCCCGCGGCCTCCAGGGTCGACGGCATGCGCGCGAGCGCGCGGCGTGCCCGGGCGAGGCCCGCGGAGAGCTCACCCTCCACGTGGCCGGCGGCGGCGTCGAGCAGCTGCTCCCGCACCGCCTCGATGCTCTCCGTCCCCCCGCCGCACGAGCCGAGGAGGAGCGCCGCGGCGCCGAGCAGGGTGGCGAGCGTCGTCGCGCCGGCGTTGCGCGGGGAGCCGCGCGGAGGAGGCCGCGACGCGTCGGTCATGGAGGCAGTCTACGGGGGAGCCGTCCGGACGGGCTACGGCTCGTCGATGCCGGTCAGCGCGTAGCCGCCGCTCGAGAGCGGCGCGAGGCGCAGGACGAGACGCGACACGACCGGATCGGCCCCCTTGGGCCGGTAGGCGTACTCGAAGGTCCGCGTGTCGGTCCGGTTGCGGCCGGAGCCGAGGTCCTTCAGGGCGATCTTGTCGACCCCCTCGAAGTACTGCTTGAGCACCTGCGCGCCGTTCGCACGCGTGACCGACTGCCGGATGCCGGCCACGGTCCCGCCGCCCCGCAGGCTCACCGGGATGCGCCCCTCCGCGGGGATGTAGGCGGCGACGCCCGCCGCATCCCGCGACGTCCAGGCGCGCACGACGCCCGCGAAGTCGCCGGCCGTCGGTGCCGTCGCGGTGCCCGCCGCCGCCGCGGGACGCGCAGCGTGGGCCCAGAGGACCGACGTGAGCGCGAGCGCCGCCACCACCAGCCCCGCGAGCCGGCCGAGCGGGGCGTGCCCCGCGTGCGGGCGGCTCGGGACGGGGGCTGCGGCGCGCATGGCGTTCTCACTCCTCCTTCAGCTGGGAGAGGAACCATCCCGTGGTCTTGTCGTCGATGGGCCGGCAGACGATCACCACCGTCAGCGTCTCGTCCGTGATGCTCCCGTCCTTCTTGAGACGGATCCGGTAGCCGCGGCTCAGGCGCTTCTCGTCGCCCCGCGTGCACTTGTCGTCCTCGAGGATCGACTCGTAGGAGACGACCGGGAAGTACGCGTCCGTGAGCTGCTTGACGACCCACTCGCGGGTGGCGGAGGGGTTGTCCACCTTGATGCTCGCGAGCTTGATCGAGAGGCGCGCGTCCTTGCCCGGCTCGATGAGCGCTGCGACGCCCGCCGCGTCCGCCTTCTTCAGGGCACGGACGACGGCGTCGAACGCGCGGGAGGCCTCGACGGGCACCTTCGGCGCGCACCCTTCGCCCGCCTCCGCCGACCTTCCCGTGGACGAGCCCTCCCAAGCGCCCAGCCAACACGTGGCGCCGACGAGGAGCGCGGGGAGGAGGAAGGCGAGGCGTCGCACGAGGGCACTCCGGGACCGCGAGACTCCTAGCAAACCAAGGGCCTCCGGAGGCGCCGGACCCTCCCCGACGTAAGTGCTCCGGGCGGCGGGGGTTCGGGCCTCCCGGGGGGGATAGATCGGTCGGGAAGGGCGCCTTCGACAGGGGACAGGCTGTCCCCCCGTGGCGAATCCGACGGGCTCCCCCTTCGAGCCCGTCCACCCTTCGCAGCGTCCTTCCGCACCGTCGCCGTCGGAACCGCGGCGGGGGGGCGCCGCCCCTACTTCAGGCCGTAGCGCTCGATCTTCTTGTAGAGATGGCTGCGCTGCATGCCGAGGGACTCGGCGGTGCGCTTCACGTTCCACTCGTTCTCCGCGAGCTTGTGCTGGAGGAAGAGCTTCTCGGACAGGTCCTTGAACTCGTCGAAGCTGGCGCAAGACGCGAAGAGGTCGATGCCGCCCGGCGTCGCCTTCACGGCCGGCGAGCTCGGCCCGAGCAGCCGCTCGACCTCGGGTGCGTCGAACACGTCGCCCTCCAAGAGGATGAGCGCCCGCTCGACGGTGTTCTTCACCTGGCGCACGTTCCCGGGCCAGGGCTGGGCCGCGAGGAGCTCCAGCGCCTTCGGGGTGAACTCGGGGGTGGGGGAGCGGCCATGGGACTTGCTCGCCTCGGAGAGGAACGCCTTCGCGAGCAGGGGGATGTCGGTGCGGCGTTCACGGAGCGGCGGCACGTCGACGGGCACGACCGCGAGCCGGTAGTAGAGATCCTCGCGGAACTGGCCCTCCTCGACGGCCTTGCGGATGTCCTTGTTCGTCGCGGAGATGACGCGGACGTCGACCTTGATCTGGACGCCGCCGCCGCCCACGCGCTGGAGGAACTGGTCCTCGAGCACGCGCAGCACCTTCGTCTGGGCCTCGAGCGGCATGTCGCCCACCTCGTCGAGGAACAGGGTGCCGCCGTCGGCCTGCTCGAACTTGCCCTTCTGCCGGTCCACGGCGCCCGTGAAGGCGCCCTTCTCGTGGCCGAAGAGGGTGCTCTCGATGAGCTCGCGCGGGATCGCGCCGCAGTTCACCGCGACGAACGGTCCCTGGGCCCGGGGGCTCATCTCGTGGACGAGGCGGGCGACGAGCTCCTTGCCCGAGCCGTTCTCGCCCTGGATCAGGACGCGCGCGGGCGTGGGGGCGACCTTCGCGATCACGTCCTTCAAGTGCCGCATGGCGGGGCTGTCGCCGAGCATGCGCCCGGCGACGTCGGAGAGCCGGTGCCGCAGGGTCGCGTTCTCGCGCGAGAGGCGCTGGAGGTCGCGCGCCTTGCGGACCTTGAGGAGGATCATCTCGCGGTCCAGCGGCTTCTCGACGAAGTCGAACGCGCCCTTCTTCGTGGCCTCCACCGCGGTCTCGAAGGTCGCGTGGCCCGAGATGACGACGACGGCGGCGTCGGGCCGCACGGCGAGGATGTCGCCCAAGACCTCGAGGCCGTCGCGCCCCGGCATCTTGATGTCGAGGAAGATCAGGTCGATGTCGGAGTGCTGCTCGACGAGCGCGAGGGCCGCCCGGCCCTCCCCCGCGGTCAGCACCTCGTGATGCTCGTACCGCAGGATGAGGCCCAGGCTGTCCCGGATGGCGCTCTCGTCGTCGACGATCAGGATCTTCACGGCGGCTCCCGCGGGGGTGACTCGGGGAGGGT
>Ga0163150_10008268_pt1 | contig 11902 bp, 10 predicted proteins | sample OliLakLV19P2IB_FD_148628 | JGI IMG/M metagenome (GOLD analysis project Ga0163150, IMG submission 148628) | Freshwater microbial mat bacterial communities from Lake Vanda, McMurdo Dry Valleys, Antarctica - Oligotrophic Lake LV.19.P2.IB | ecosystem: Environmental > Aquatic > Freshwater > Lake >...
CGCATTGAGGCCAGGCTCCAAAAACAGGCCGCTCAACGCGGCTACAAACTGGTGCCGTTGGAGACGACCGCGTAACTCATTGACAATTCAGCGTCTCCGTAGAGGTTCCTTAAAAGTCAAGATGGACGCGCTGAAGGCGATCTATGAATCGCTCCGCCTTCGCGATTCACGGACCTACGTCCAAAGCGGCAACGTGCTTTTCAAAACGCGGACCCGCGACCTGAAGCGGCTCGCCGCCGAGATCGAAGCCGCCATCCACCAGGCCCGCGGGTTCCACGCGGATGTGATCCCGCGGACGACAGCCGACCTGGAAAGCGTCATCGAGCGTAATCCATTCGCCGGGCGCGCAGGCGTCGAACCGGCGAAGCTGGTGGTGACGTTCCTTGCCGCCGGCCCCGCTCCGCAAGGGCTCGATAAGATCGCAACTCTTACGGGTCACCCCGAGGAGCTTCGGCTCGACGGCCGAGAACTCTACATCTACTTCCCAAATGGCATGGGCCAGTCGAAGCTGCCCTTTGCGGCCCTTGAGAAAGCGATGAAGACACCGGGAACCGCGCGCAATTGGAACAGCGTAAACAAGCCGCTCGAACTCGCTCGACAAGCGCAAAGGCCGCTCTCGGCGGCGCCAAACGAAGCAGGAACTCAGCGGACTTAGCCGCCGGAAGCGAGTCCGTCTTGCGCGCGTTTTTCGACAAATGGAGTCGGCCTGAGCGGTGGCCGTCCGGACCTTCGCCGGGGTGGACCGCCGGCTGCTTCGTTACATCGCTCGACCCCGTCCGTCTAACGCCGCGTGAATCGACGAAGCTTCGTTTCCGTACTCGCGGCAGCGCCGATGTTGGCCGGCGCGAAAGCCGAGTGGCCGTCCTTCCGCGGTCCGCAATCCACCGGCATCGCCGCCGGCGCCGATCCACCCGTGTCGTGGACGGCGGGGCAGGCCCTATGGAAGACGCGCATCCCCGGCATCGGGCACGGGAGTCCCATCGTGTCCGGCGACCACGTCTATGTATTCACCGCGGTCGCGGCCGGCGAGTCCTCCGTCGATCTCAAGAAAGTGGACTCGGTGGTCTTCGCTACCGACCTCGTCCCGCACACCTGGAAAATACTCGCGCTACATCGGAAATCCGGACGCATCCTGTGGCAGACCGATGTTCACACCGGCACGCCGCGCCAGCCCCGCCACGTCCGCGGATCCTACGCCAACTCCACCCCGGCTACCGACGGACGCCGCATCGCGGCCATCATCTACCAGGACAAGCTGGTCTGTCTCGACACTCGCGGCCGCGTTCCATGGAGCAGGGAATTGGCGCCCTCGAATCCGAAGTCGGCGCTCGATCCGGCAGCGTCCCCGATCTTCCATGACGGCATGCTGATCGTCCTTGCGGATTGGGAGCGCGACGGATTCCTCATGGCGCTCGACCCCGCCACCGGCCGCGAAATCTGGAAGACTCCCCGCACTGAGGGCATGACGTGGACGACACCAGCCGCCTATCGAACGCCTTCCGGCGAATCGTTGATCGTCGTCAACAGCGCGCGCTGGGTACGCGCGTATCAGGCCGCCACCGGGCGGGAGCAGTGGCGCTTCGACAACGGCGTGAAGGAGCCGTGGGACCGCATTCCGGCGCCTGTGATCACGCCCGATCACCTGATCATTACCGGTGGGAGTCCCGACCAGCCCATCGTCGCAATCCGGCATTCCGCGCGCGGCGACATCACCTTGAAGCCCGGTGAGCGTTTGAACCGTGACGTGGCCTGGAGCACCGAACGCGGCGCTCCTTACATGACCACGCCGCTGGCCTACCAAGGGCAGCTTTACGTCATCGCTACCAACGGCGTGCTCACGGTGTACGACGAGCGGAGCGGCGAGCGGCTTTACCAACAGCGAACGGTGGCGCCGGGAGACATGATCGCCGCTTCCCCGATCGCCGCGGCTGGCAGGGTCTACACCACGTGCGAGAGCGGCGAGGTCCTGGTGCTGCGCGCGGGGCGCCGGTATGAAGTGATGGGGAAGAGCGAGATCGGCGATCCGGTGCTCGCCACTCCGGCGATCGCGGGTTGCCTTTTGCTGGTCCGCGGACTCACGCATCTCCACGCCTTCGGGAGGGCGTGACGCATCGCTTGAGAGCTTCAGGTCTGGGCGGGGTGGCCGCGGTCGCAGTAACCCGGCCGCGTGCCGACTTTCAACTCAGGGCGCGCCGGCACACGCACTCGGCACGTACCGCCAATGCAGTTCACTCCTCAGCCTCTCAGGTCGCATCCTCCAGTCCCTGCGGCGCCTTGAGGGTCCTGGTGTTGTCGAGTCGTGCACTCTCGCGAAATGGCCCGGCGGATCCAGATGCTCAGGCGGCGGCGCGGCCGGTTGTACCTGGCCGGCTGGTCTGTAACTAGCCAAGGGCTCCGCCCTTGATATCCCTAAACGCCGACGAGACTCGTGGTGGTTGAGGAGGCGTTCACGGAGTAGACTTCCAGGTATCTAAAACTCTGGAGGTTTCTATGAAATGAACGCCTTTTACGAGCATCACAAGAACAGCATCGAGTTCGGTTATCGTTGCTTTTGACCGGCTACTGTTGAACGGGCTGATCCAACCATTCCAGCAGCCCGAACGGATTCTTGGGTTCTTCAACGCCTACCGGCAGGGTCTCCGAGTCACCAGAACCTACCTGGCCGGCATCGCCGATCAATTTCAAAGTTGGCTCAAGAACCGCTCCGAAAAATGGGGCGCTCCGATTCTGGAGGCTCCCGAGGGAAGTGGCGACGATGCGCGGCGCGACAAGTTTGTTTTGGATTACTTCCTCAATGCCAAGCCCAGCACGAAACACTGCTCAAGAATATGCTTTCTGACGTTCAGTTTCGGATGAACGGCATAGAAGGAGGAGGGAGATACCGACAGCAATGCAATCTACGCCATTTGGAATCGGAAGTCGTGCTCGACGGATGCTTTCTCAGGGCCGGGTTGGAAAATCCGTGCTTGACCGTTTTTGATATCGGTCTGTCGTGACTCCAGGAACTTGAACTTGGCTCCGGTAGCGTTGAGGGAGTCGAGGAGTCCCTCGCAGAGTGCTTCTTGTCCGAGTCGTGTGCCGCCGATCCGGATGACGACTTGCGCTTTGTCCTGCAGGAGCGGCACGACGCCCTTCCACGCTTCACGAAGAAACTGCCAGTACGCCTCGATGCGACGATGTCGGTCGTCCTTGCCTTGTCCGCCGATGGGCTTGGTCGGTCCACCGAGCATCCAGAGCCGGAGCCACTGATCCTCGTGATAATCCGTGATGTCCAGGTACGGCGGCGAGGTGATGACGAGCTTCACCTGGTCTTTGTAGGATCGGAGCAGGGTTTTGGCCCGTCGTACGTCTCCTTCGACGACACGGCCTTTGATTGGCGGAACCGATGAGTGATATCGATACTCCGCGCATGTTCGGAGGATCGAGAATACATCGCGGTGTGGCGGGACGCAGCCACGTTCATTCCACCACTTGACCGAGTAGGCTGGCTTGGTGCTGATCGTCCGGGGCATGCGGTTGCTGAAGCATAGGTCGGTTTTGTGGCTTTCTCCATGTAGGCAGCCGAGTGCGAGCGCGTCGATGAAGCAGTCCGTGCGGTCCTTGCGCCAGTCGAGTTTCTTCTTCAAGAACAAGAGTTGTTCCAGCGTGCTCTCGTGGAAGCAGAGCGTGAAGAACTCATCGGTCAACTCCATGCCCTTGGGCGTAAAGCGACTCGATTGTTTTTCGAGTGTGTCGAGACGTTCGAGAATATCCTTGAGCGCTGGCGGGTCGGCCTTCGCTTTGGACAAGCAGACCGCGACGGGGTTAGTGTCGCAACCGAGCGCGCGGCGGCCGTTGAGCAAGCTTTCAAACACGGTCGTACCTCGACCCGAAAACGGGTCCAGAATAACGTCGTCTCGCTTTGACCACGCGAGCACGTTGCGCCTGACGAAGGTCTCCGGGAACATCGCGAAATACGGACAAATGGAATGAAAACGGTGACGCTCACTCATGCGGCACGGAGCCTCTCGGTGTACTCCTCAACCCATTTTGTCACTTCCTGCAGGTCATCGCGGCGCTGGATGTCCTTCTCGCCGTTCGCGATTAGTTGCAGGCCGATGGCGACGTGCTTGGCAATACGGTCCCGATAGAAGAGTTTGCCGTACCGGTAGCCGATGCTGGACATGTAGTCCTTGAGGAGCGCTTCGTAGTCCGCTTCGAGCCGCGCGTTCTCGGGCTCCAATCCGAAAGGCATGAACATCGCGTCCTCGGGCTGCGAACTCGGGTGCTCCACGAACCAGTACTTGTGGAAGTGCTCGCGGTCGGCCTTGACGCTCTTAGCTACCCAATCGTTCCCTGAGGCGACTTGGCCGATGAGGTACGGCATGCCGGGGAGGCGGTCGATGGACCACCGCCACGCGATGATGTCGATACCGTTGTCCTTGACCTTGGGAGGCGCTGCCTTGCGCGGCTTTGCGCAGGGCCGTCCGTCACCGAAGAGCTTGTAGACTTTGCGGAGGGCCTTGAGGAAGTCCAACCCGTCCGGTCGGGGAAAGCCGAACGACATCGATGGTCCCCGGATGTACCCGCCCGCTGCAATGGTGGCGCATGCCTGGAAGAGGTCACGGATCTTATTGTTGACTACCGGGGCCATGTCTTCGCTGACGATGGTGTTGTCGAAAGCGTGCGAGAGAAACAAACAGAAGAGGTAGACGGAGCCCGCTGCCGTTACGGGTGTCGTGAAGAGCAATGCGCGTCCCTTGTCATCGATCCTAAACGGGTAGTCGTCGCCGATGTTCTCCATGCGGCGCGTGATCTCTGTTTGGACGCAGAGGACGAGTCTTTCCTCCGCGGCGTTCTCATCTCCGATGTTGGTTTCTTGCTCTTCCTCGGCAAGCGCGGTCTGTGACGTGAGGGTGCCGAATCCGACGCGGGCATCCGGTGAGGCGATAGCTTTGAACTCTATCCAGTCGGTGAGTTTCGTCCGGTGGACGGATGCATCCGGGATGGCCAGCATCCTTACTTCTTGCCCTTCGCTCTGGTCGGGACTTTCTTGGTGATGGACTCCATCGTGTCGTAGAGTTGGTCGGTGTTGTCGCGCAGCTCGCGGCCGATCTCAAGGAGCGTCGTATCGTCCGGTTCGTACCCGATGATCTGCGACATCGCGGTCTCTACCTCTTGCCGTGCGTTCACCAATGCCGTTTCGAAGCGTGCGCTTTTGCTCTCGACTTGCTGATAGGCTTCGCGCAGGTTGTTGCGCATCATCAGGACGGTGCGCGCTCCGGGATTCGACAGGACTGCGCCGAGCATTTTCAAGTCAGGGTTCTGGGAGACGATGACGGGCTTCACGGAATCCGATTTGGACCCGTACAGCCAGACGAGCACATGCTGCAAGTTCTCCAGGTTCTTCTTCGGTACCGGATTCGGCTTCGGTTCATCGGACCGCCATTCTGTCGGCAGCCCGAGATACTCGCGGTAGCCGGGCCGGGTGAGGGCCGTGTAAAGGTGCGAGAATCCGAACCGCTTGCCGGGATACCGATCCTGAATGTCGTAGATCTTGGCATCGGCGGCTTGATCCAGGACGAACATGCCGTTCACCAAGCGGACGACGGTGTCATGGTTGTCACCGAGGCGTCGCGCGATCCTGTCGATCGTCAATCCCTTGTCTCGTTCGTTCTTGTACCAATCAGCGGCGAACCGCGCCTTTGCTAAGGCATCCCATTTGTGCGGCCCGTTAATGTGCTTGAAGCCGATATACTCGCGAGCCTGCTCGGGACTTGACACGGCGTAGACCGTGACTTCCTCAAGAGTCTTCTTGTGTTCAGCGCTGATCTTCGGCGGCGTGATGCCGGTTCCCTTGGCGAGCGAAGGGTTCTGGAGTATCCGGATCGCGGCGAGGCGTCGATTGCCCTCAAGCACGCGCCAGCGCTTGCCGATTTTCTGCGCGATGATCGGCTCAATGTCGATGTAGCCGTTCGCCCCGATGGATTCGACCACTTCGGCGAGGTCGGCCGTATCCGATAAGGAAAGAATGATCTGTGAGTCTGTCGGATTCTTGATGCCGTCTTCAATCAGGCGGGGATTCGCGGAATCGAAGTCAAGCAGCTCCGTTGCTACTTTGCCCGTCGTTTTCGGAGCTATCGTCGTAACTGACATAGGAGGTTAATTCGATCAGCGGGTTGCATTGGTCTTCAGTGCGCACTCCCCGAAAACAATGATCCGAAATGCTACTTTATCACGCCAACGTACTGGAATTCCATGGGGTTGCGGACGAATCGATGCGGCAGTGGCGTCACCGTCAATTTTCGTCCCCGTCGTCTTCGTCGTCTGCTTCGGTGAGGTCGAACTCGATGACTTCGATGTAGTGCAGGCTCTTCTGCTGGAGGAGATTGACGAGCTTTCTGGCGTTCTTGCGGCTCATGCCGAGCACGACGGCCCACGTCACCCATTCGACGGAGTACTTGCAGCACTGCCCGATGAGGCGGTCCTTTTCACCGTCGTGCGGCCGAGCTTGAGTTCGAGGACGAGCCGGTCGTCGATGATGATATCGGGATTGCCGAAGTCGGTCCGAACGCGCTTCTCGACGCCCCGACTCCGGAAGCACTGGGCTGCTCACAGGCCGAGTATTCGCTGGCATCGCTTCGCTATGATCTGTCCAAACTGAGGGCCAAACAGCTCGTCCAGAGAGTCCCGAAAACATTTCGATATCGTCTGATCGGCAAGGGCTACTCGATCTGCGTTGTGTTTCTAAACTGTTCGAGAGGATCTACGCTCCATTAATTGACGGCCGGATTATTGAAGCCGGTGCCGGGAGATCGCAAACTCGCCGACGAGAAGCGTACCCAACTGGACCGGCTCTATCAAACCGTCACCAACGATCTCGACGAATTTCTGAAAGCCGTAGGCATCAGGATCGCCGCTTGATGTTGGCGGCAACGAGAACAAAATTCGCGTTGCCTGCCTTATAACGGCACCGATCACGGTGTTGGTCTGTTCGATCGGACGTGTTGCCGCTTTCGGGCGCGGCGCCGCGGTGGCCGGCGATTTCGAAGTGACTCGGATTGACGCGACCGCGATAGCTGTCAACAGCGGCGCGCCAGGAGTTCGCCGCCGGCTCAAGCGGAGTACGGCTTAGCCCACCGCATCGAGCATCTTTCCCGCAGTCGCTTCACCAGCCCGCAGCTTTTCAAAAGCGCACAGGCCGCGGAGGCGCGTCTCCAAACGATAGAGAAACACACAGTCCCATAGCGCCGTAGCGAGTCCGTTGTGCGCGTGTTCCTTTAAAAGCGCACAGGCCGCGGAGGCGCGTCTCCAAACGATAGAGAAACACACAGTCCCATAGCGCCGTAGCGAGTCCGTTGTGCGCGTGTTCCTTAAAAGGCCTTGAGAAGGTCGCCGCGTTGTTGATGCATTCCTGTAACCATGACGTGTTCATGCGGCCGCCCGTGATCGGCGGATGCTATTCTACTCGCCGCTGTGCCAACCGATGACGCACACAGTCAATTCAGATTCTCCATGCCTGCTAAATCAAGACGGCGGTAGACTGAAAGAACAAAGAGAAGAGCGGATGATCGTCGCAATGTCCAGCTTCCGGGTCGCTAACGGTATGGAGGCCAAAGTTGCGCAAGCTTTTCTCGATCGCCCACGTCTGGTCGAGGGTACTCGAGGATACCTCGGCATGGAGACGTTCACCGACACGAGAGATCAGTCCGTGTTCTATCTGATCACCCGTTGGACGGACGCAGATTCGTTCCACACATGGCACAGGAGCGCCGCCCATCATCACTCTCACGAATTCATCCCCAGCGGGCTGAAGCTTGACCCGTCGTACACGAGAGTCGTCGAGATGGAGCGAATAGGCGGTCATCAGGCGGAGGCGAACCTAAGCGAGATCGTTGCGGACCAAGGGGCTTTACTCTCCTCCTTTTTGCGAGACAGCGAGTGCGTTTACCTTATCGCGGCTTCCCTCGACGGCCTGATCGTCGCTTGCAACCAGAGACTCGCACGGAGGATGGAATGCTCTCCGGACGATCTCCGCGGACGTAGACTCTGGGCGCTGCTGACCGAGGACGATGCTCGTGGTTTGCAGGAGCGAATTGCATGTGGCAAACGAAAGCCGGACGAACACTTCCTGCTCAACTTTGTAGACCCGTCGCAGTCTCGTCACACACTCCTCTGCAAACTGGATGTTCAGCCCGGCGGATTCGTCCTCCTCGCCGAGGACATGAGAAAACAGGACGACGCCCTTCATGACGAACTGCTGCAGTTGAACAATGAACTGGCGGTTTTGACACGCGAGAACGTCCGCAAGAAACGGGAGTTGCAGGCGACTCTCGAACGGCTTCAGCGGACGCAGGCAATGCTGGTGCACCGCGAGAAGATGGCGTCGCTCGGGCAGATGACGGCCGGCGTTGCTCACGAGATTAATAATCCGGTCGCGTTCGTGCTCAGTAATCACGCCACTCTCCAACGGGACTTCGAAGCACTGCTTTCGCTAATCAATCTGTTGGGCGACTCGCTCGACGAAATCGCGAGAGTTTCACCAGCACTGCGCGAGCGGATTCTGGCGAAAGCGGAGGCGATCGAACTTTCGTACCTTGTAGAAGCCGTTCCCCGAAAGATAGCCGACAATCTGGAAGGCCTGGATCGAATCAAGAACATCGTCCTGGATCTGAGGAACTTCTGTCGCCTGGATGAGGATGCGATGAAGCCGGCCGACGTGTCGGAAGGTATCACTTCGACGTTACGATTCCTGGCGCCGATGATTACTGAGCGAGGCGTGTCGATCCGAACCGCTTTCGCCGAGATGCCAGCGCTCATTTGTTCGCCTGGCCAGTTGAACCAGGCTTTCAGTAACATCATTGCTAACGCCGTACAGGCGAGCTCCCCCGGACAGGAGATAAGGATTTCTACCACGCTCGAAGGAGATAAGTGCGTCATCGCGGTCGAAGATCAGGGCGCGGGAATACCCGAGGAGAATATAGCAAAGGTCTTTGATCCATTCTTCACCACCAAACCAGTGGGCGAGGGAACAGGCCTGGGCCTGCATGTAGTTCACCAAATCGTCACAGCTCACGGCGGCGAAACTAAGATTAGCAGCGAGATTGGGAAGGGCACACATGTCCGCGTGGAACTTCCGCTGCGGCGAGGGGAACACAAGAGTGAGGATGGTAAGTGTGACATATTATGACAACTCTGAGCGCAGGATTTAGCCGTCAAGAAGCGGAATCCGCAGTCGCGCAGGGCGTACCTGACCGTGAGACGCTGCTGATCGTGGACGACGAACCGGCCATCACCTCATCGGTCAAAGACCTTTTTCGTAACCGCTACAAGGTCATCGCGGCATCCGGCGCAGAGGAAGCATTACGGCAAATCGAGCACTCGGATGTAGCTGTAGTCATCTCGGACCAGCGCATGCCGAAGATGACCGGCTCTGAGCTACTGGCCCGCGTGGCATTTTCGAAGCCGGACATTACGCGCATCATGCTCACCGGTTATGCGGATCTGGTATCGGTGATCCGTGCCGTGAACGAAGGGCGGATATACTCCTATCTGACCAAGCCGTGGCAGGAGAATGAGATGCTGGCTGTCGTGGAGAAGGCTGTCGAGCATCACAGTCTTCTTCGCGAGAGGAATAAGCTCATTGACGATTTGCGGGAGGCAAATGTAAATCTGGAGGCCAAAGTCGAAGAGCGGACAAAGGAGTTGCGAGAGAAGAACCTGGCGCTGGAGGCAGCCAATAGAGTGAAGAGCGAGTTTCTCGGCATCGCCGCGCACGACTTACGCTCGCCTCTGGGTGCGATCCGGAGCATGACGGACTTGTTGCTCGACGAAGGCGCCCTTGACGCCAACGAGAAGACAGAATTCCTGACTATGATTCAGGGAACGTCTGAACATATGCTCGCCCTGGTCAGCGATCTGCTGGACATTACCAGCATTGAGGCCGGCAAGGTCAACCTGCAGCGCCGGCCTGTGAATCTCTCCATTTACATTGCCGAGGTGGAGAAGTTTTATCAAGCTCTCGCAAAGCGGAAAAAGATACATCTACAAGCTCTGGTCGAATCTCACCTGCCGAACGTCAACTTTGACGAGGCGCGTGTCCGGCAGGTGCTCAGTAACCTCATCGCCAACGCTTTGAAGTTTTCCCACTCCGGCACGACTGTGCGTCTGGAGGTTAGGCGCGTCAGTGGTGGCGTGGAGTTTGCCGTAAGAGATGAGGGACAAGGCATCAAAGCCGAGGAATTGCCGCTGCTGTTCGGAGCGTTCCAGCGTACAAGCACGAAACCGACGGGTGGGGAGCAAAGCTCCGGCCTTGGGCTCTGCATCTGTAAGAAGATCGTCGGAGCGCATGGCGGGCAGATCGGCGTCGAAAGCGAGGTTGGGATGGGCAGCCGGTTCTTTTTTACATTGCCCTATTCTGAAGTTGAACCACCGAGCTAGCCAGAATGAATATGCAACCCTTATCGCTCGGCGACAGGACTTCGCTCGCGGAAAAGATCCTCGCAACCAAACAGCAGGTCGCGGAATCGGTAACCGAGGAATTTTTCTTGCGCCACCCAGACTGGTTGACGCGTTATGGCGACCGCGGGCGAAAACTTGGCATAGAAGACGCGATATATCATCAGCAGTATCTGGCCTGCGCCATCGAGGCGGGCGCCGTCGCCCCATTTGCGGACTACGCTCGTTGGACTGTTAACATGCTGGGCGCGAGGAACATTGCCGCCCACTTCGTGGTGGAGAACCTGGAACAGGTCGGACAGGTAATGCAGCCGCTGTTGTCCCCCGGGGAGTACAAACTGGTGAGTGGGTACATCCGGGCCGCCTGCGATGCGTGTGTAGAGACGACTCCGCAATCTTGCCCAGACACGGGGGGCCAGGCACAGACCGAAATGGCGCTCGCACGTGAGCTTTATTTGCGAGCGGTGATCAAAGGGGAGCGGCGGGCGGCAACATACGTCGCACTCGATGCCCTGCGGAAAGTCACGGATGTGGTTGACCTGTACGTCGATCTCTTTCAGGCCACCCAGTACGAGGTCGGACGTCTATGGCAGGAGAATAGGATCACTGTCGCGGAGGAACACATGGCGACCGCGATCACTCAGTATGTCATGGCCCAAGTCTACAGCCGCTTTGAAGAGCGTGACTGCGATCGCGGTAGGGTCGTGATCACGGGGATTGAGGGAGAACTGCATCAGGTCGGGGCAAACATGGTAGCCGACGTCATCGAAGCGCGTGGTTGGAACGTGCGATTCTTAGGCACTAACCTGCCGCACGCAGGCGTCCTGCAGGCCATGGAAGAGCACAGGGCCGACACGGTGGGGATTTCGGCTACGACGCTCCTCAGCATCCCAAAGGCGGTCCGCCTCGTAGAGGGAATCCGCCACAAATTTCAATCTGCCTGCCCGCGCATCATCCTGGGCGGGCGTGCTTTCTTTTCGACCCCGACACTGGCTCAAGAATTGAAGGCAGACGGGCCGGCGATGGACCTCCGATCTGCATTGGCGCTCATTTGAATCGGCGCGGCCACGCATGTACCAGTGTTTTGGTTCAGCTGGAATTTGAGTGTGGGCCTAAAGTCCCCAATAGAACGAAAGCCGCTTTCCGCATCTGAAGAGCCTACGCCGTTGATCGCCTAGAAGCCTCGGGGATCACCCAAATCCGGCCATAGAGGATCACCTCAAAACCGGCCACGAGAAGCTAGAGCCAGGACGTTTGACTTGACAGACGGGGATAAGATCCGTCGATGTGAGCAACGTCTTGACTGTGGAAAACAAGCAACAAGTGATCGCGTTGGGGCGGCTGGAATGGTCGCTGCGACGCATTGAACGAGAGACGGGTGTCCGGCGGGTCAATCCCGGCGAGCGGGCACATTTGCCGTCCGGTATGTAGGGCAGCGCACGGGATGAACGTCGGCGGGACCACT
>Ga0163150_10008269_pt1 | contig 11902 bp, 13 predicted proteins | sample OliLakLV19P2IB_FD_148628 | JGI IMG/M metagenome (GOLD analysis project Ga0163150, IMG submission 148628) | Freshwater microbial mat bacterial communities from Lake Vanda, McMurdo Dry Valleys, Antarctica - Oligotrophic Lake LV.19.P2.IB | ecosystem: Environmental > Aquatic > Freshwater > Lake >...
GGCGTAAAACGCCGCCTGCGGTTCCTCGAGCAGCGTGAGGGTCGGCCAACCCGCCTGCTGCGCGGCGGCGAGGGTGAGATCGCGCGCCGCCGCATCGAAGGACGCGGGCACGGTGAGCACGAGTTCCTGTTCCGCGAAAGGCGTATCCGGAAACTGGTGATCCCAGGCAGCGCGGAGATGGGCGAGGGAGTGGCGCGAGGCCTCGACCGGCGAAATCCGCGTGACATCCTCCGGCGCCTGCCAGGGCAGGATGGCGCTCTGACGATCGACCCCGGCGTGGGACAGCCAGCTCTTGGCGGAGGAAATCAGCCGCGCGGGAACCTTGGCCCCGTGAGCGCGGGCGAATTCGCCCACGACGAGATTTCCCTGTTGCTGAGCCCAGGGCAATCCGAGCGCCCCGAGCGGAAACTCCTGCGCGTTGGGCAGGTAGAGGGAGGACGGCAGGAGAGGCCTGGTTTCAACGGTGCCGACGGCGGTGACCTGCGGAACCGCCAGCATGGATTGCTCGCGACCGCGAGCGGCGGTGCGGTCGAGTTCGAAGTAGGAGACGGCCGAATTGGTGGTACCGAGATCGATGCCGATGGAATAACGAGCCATGAGAAATTGAAGATGGACGGACGTTCAAAAGGGCGTCTGAGCGCAGGGCAGAAGTACTGATGATGAATGCCGCGGCCGAAAAGGCCCAAAGCCGGGGGAACCTGCGTCTAGAGTTCCACTTCGGCGGGCGCGATCACCCGGGCATCAAGTGAAGTGGCTACGGCCGGCAGGCGCACAGCGGTGGCGACCCAGCCGTGATGTTTGAGCGAACCCCGGAAGGGAGGCTCACCGGCGATGTTTCCCGTCAGCCGAATCCGCTCGGCATTGAAGCCGGCGGGCACCGTGACACTCGCGCCCTCGGCTTCCTTGAGCACGGGTTCGAGGGTAAGATACTGTTCGAGCACCTTCCGGCTGCCGGCGTGGACGACGCGGGCGGCGGCGCCAATATCGCCATCGGAAAATGAGCTCACATCCTCCTGCAGAAAATCGATGAGGCGACCTTCACGTTGCAGCAGCGCGAGAACCGCGAGCCCGGCGGCGTGCGTCTTTTCGGGTGGTGGCGGCGCCGCCGGTAACGCTTCGGCGGCGGGCTCCAGCACCGCCACTTGTTGAGCGAGCGAGGCGTTTCCCAGCACGCGAAAGGCGAGCTTGAGGCGGGCAAAGAAGGATAATTCAGGAATCGGCGTTGGCATAGAACAGATGAGCCCAGCAAAGAACCGTTTGAGATTCAACGCGAGAGGCACTGTCACTCCGCAGAATGAATTTCCCGTGGGGCGTTTTCCCTCCGGAGATGAAGAAAATTGAGAAAGCGGGAAATCGGAAAGCCCAGATGGCGCCCGGGCAGGCCGGGAGTGAGCTGGGCTCTTCCAGCTGGCTCCGAGTTTTCCGCTTTCCCGATTTTCCACTTTCTCGCTTTTCCTATTTTCCGCTTTTCTCCCGCCTGGCTTCGGGGACGGGAGGTTCGGCTGGGGACGGCGGGCGGGGCAGCCCATCAAACGTGTTCGGCTCCATGATTTCCACGCGCGTGCCGTCGGGATCGTAATAGTTGACCTGCCGTTTGCCGTTCACGCCGGCTTTCAAGTCACTGGGCCGCTTACTCTCGGACGGATACGGCCGATCGCGGCGGGAGGCGAGCGCTTGCTCAATATCCATCACCTCGAGGCAAATGTGATGCATGGTGCGGAGGCGATCGGTCGTCGGATATTTATCATAGAGCATAAACTCCACGTAATCCTGTCCGTCCGGCACCTGCAGGTTAACCCAGTTCAGCGTCATGCCGCCGGCACTCCCGCGCCAGATATCCCGAAAGCCCAGGATTTCGCCGTAGAACTTCATGGAGCGGGCGAAGTCGCCGACGATGACTCCGACATGACTCATCCGTGGTGCGATGCGCGTATCCGGAATAAACTTACCTTGTTCCCGTCGCGCCCAGCTATCCGGCAGAAACTCCAGGATCTGCACCGTGTTGTCGTTGGGATCTTTGAGCGAAAACGCCTTGTTCCCCTTTTCGTCGACGCTGACTTCGCCCGGCACCGCAACGCCCTGGGACTGAAGATAGAGCCGCATCGCCTCGGCGTTTTCCGTTTCAATCGCGAAATGATGCAAGCGGTCGGTTCCCGGCGAACCCTTGGGACCGGGCAGGAGTTCAACCGTCTGCCGGTCATTGATCTTGATCGTGACGGCCGCCCCGGGTGTCCCGTCATAGGAACCTGAATACGGTGACGCGTAGCCGAGGAACCCTTCATAAAACGCCCGGGCCTTGGCCATGTCGCTCACGTAAAACGCGGCATGGGCCACGCCCGTGATTCGCGGACGCGCCACTTTTTCCTGAGCCGCGAGCGGCGAGAGGAACACGGCAACAACCAAGGCGAGAGTTTTGAACATCATCGGGGCGTCGATTGGGGTTGAGGGAGGACGATGGACCGGGACCGCTGGCAGGCAAGGGCGGAGCAGCGGGATCACCCGGAGAGAAATTCCGGATAGACGCCGCGCTCCGAAGCGGATTTTTTGGCGGCTTGCTTCCGTCGCTCACGCTTCAGCCGATTGGCTATCTCCGCACCCGGCAACAGGTGAAGTTTCAAGCCGGCCACCAACCCGTGGCCGCGGAGGAGGAACGCAACGAATTGGAGCTGCTGCCCGACTGCGGCTATGAACACGCCCTGCAGGATCTCGCCGGCATGGAACGGGTGTGGTTAGTGTGGTGGTTTCATCGTAACGAGAACTGGCGACCGCTGGTACTCCCACCGCGCGGGCCGTCGAAACGCCGCGGCGTCTTTGCGACGCGCTCGCCGCATCGGCCCAACCCGCTCGGTCTCACCGCCGTGGAGTTACTCGAGGTGAAAGGCCGCCGGCTCCTGCTGGGTCCGTGCGATCTCGTGGACGGCACGCCCGTTTTTGACGTAAAACCCTACGTGGCGGCGTATGATGCCTTCCCGGCCGCGCGCGCCGGCTGGATCGACGCGATGGAGGCGGAATTGCAAGCGCCGGCGCGTTATTCCGTGCGGCTCGCGGATGCGGCCGATGCCCAGGCGCGCTGGTTACGCGAAACCTGGGGGGTCGATTTCACCCGCCGCCTCTTCGAATTGCTCTCCCGCGATCCCTCTCCCCATCGCACCCGGCGGATCCGGAAACGGAACGGAGCGCAGTGGGAAATTGGCTGCGGCGCCTGGCGGGCGGTTTTTGAAGTGACCGGTGAAAGCGTCAACGTTGTGGCGCTGGAGGCGGCCTATCCCATGCGGTTTCTCCTGCGCCCCAATCATGAGGAGGTACCCGACCGCGACGCCCAGCTGGCGTTTATCGCGCGGTGGCCGTTGGAGCCGGGGCACACCCTGCCGGGATGATCCCGAGGGTTGATCGCAGGCTTTCAGGGGATCGGTCCATCGCCCTGACCCGGTCCGGAACGCTCCAAACCGCGGATGTCAGAGTTTGACCCTTTTGATCCCGCCGTTCGTAACCTCAACATCTACTTCTCCAAGGTTCGGCTACCTTGACCTTGAACGTGACCACAACATGGACAAGGCTTAGACTATCGCGCAATGAAGACGATCACCGTCTCCAAGGCTGAAGCCGAATTCAGCGGCACCGCGCGCCGCGTGGTGAAAACCAAGCAACCCGTCACGATCTCCACTCCGACCGGCTTCGTTCAATTGATCCCGTGGGATATTCCAGGCACGGTCGAGCCCTTCGCGCCTGAAGCATTCGTTTGACCGATGAAGAAATTCAGGTCGCAAACTCCTTCGGCGGGTCTTTCGGGGAGAAGCACGCTTGAATCTTGATCGCTGGGAAATTGTCTTCGCGCTCGCACCGCTGGAATCGTCCACCCAGGCCGAAGGGATCAGACCCGGAATGTCGCCAAGCCGGCGGCCTCACGTTCTCACGCTTTCCCGCTTTTTCGTTTTCACGTTCTCTCGTGCGACCATATGACCGTGCGACCGTAACGAAACGCGCATGCTTTCGTTGTCATCGCACGGGCGGCGCACGGCCGCGAATCGTTCAGGCTGATCGCAACGCCGCGATCAACGCTGCGGTACCTTGCGCCATGCTGATTCGCGGTACGTAGCCAAGGTCGCGCCGCGCCGCAGTGGGATTGAACCAGTGATCCTTCGCCAACTCGGCCGCGACGAAACGCGTCATCGGCGGCTCGCCGCGGAGCGGCAGCATTCTCCACGCAAACTCGCACGCGGCGCCAATCACCGAAGCCGCCGGGAGCGAGATGCGTTTCGAAATTCGCTTCTCACCCAGCGCGCGCAAGAGTGCGTCGATCCACTCCCACAACACCACCGGTTCTCCGTTGGTCACGAAATATGCGCGCCCGGAAGCCGGCGGCACCCGCGCACCGCGCTCGACCGATTGTAAGGATGGAGCGACGCTCAGTGCGCGTTCTGCCAATAGATGCGCGTCGACCACGTTTTCCACGTGGACCATGTCGACGCGGTTGCGGCCGCTACCCACCACGCGGAGCCGACCCGCTCGCGCCCGCTCCAACACCCGCGGCACCAGATGAGGGTCGCCCACGCCCCAGATCAAATGTGGTCTCAACGCAATCGTCAGGAGTGAAGGCGAGTTCGCCGCGAGAACTTCCCGTTCGGCGATCGCTTTCGTCAGCGGATACGCACTCGGACACTCGTTCGTGAGCGGAAGCGACTCGTCCGCGTTGACCAAGTCGCGGCCGTTGTACACCACACTCGGCGTGCTTGTATAAACGAGGCGCCGCACCCCATGCGTGCGACACCCCTCCAGGACGGCCCGCGTGCCCAGCACATTGGTGCAAAAAAAATCGTCGTAGCGGCCCCACACGCCAACTTTCGCCGCGACATGAAAAACCGTTTCCACGCCCGCACACGCCGTCCGCACCGCTTCCCTATCGTCGACCGCGCCACGAATGAAACGTACGCCGCGTTGCTCTAAATGGGGTGCCGGGGTGCGTCCAAAAACCCGCACCGGGCGCCCGGCCGCGAGCAGCCGCTCAACGAGCCGACCGCCCAGAAAACCGGTGCCGCCCGTCACCAGGACCGGACCAGAACCCAACTGCAAGTGATCAGAAAGCTGTGCCACGCTCACGCAGGTTGAAGGACCGCCGGATGATTGTCAGTACTCACGGAGCACATCCCGCCTCCCTGCTCAAACCTCCGATTCCACTTCATGTCCGGGCGCAGTGAGCGCCCAATGGGCGAGCGTGAGACGATGGATCTTTGCGTTGTGCCGGACGTCGACGGGAAACACAGAACGAAAATAGAACCGCGTGATATCCTTTGTATGCGGATATTGAATACCAAGTTCCCGCAGCTCGCGGACCAATGTCCGTACCTCGGCTGAATTTCGCACGCCCGTCTCCACCACCAGCGCCGGGCGTTGCCGACCCCCTTCCCCGATTCCGATGAGGGCACAACGACGCGCCCGAGGATGCTGACGAAACACTTGTTCACAGGGTTCCGTGTGCAACGTCCCGGTCGCGGTGACGACGCGCTCCACCTTGCGGCCACAAAACCACAGACGGCCATTAGCGTCGAGGTAACCGCAGTCACCCATGCGATGCCACACGCCTGTATTGGCCTCCGAATTCGCCACGTCCCGCGACCGGTCATCCTGTCGTTCCGCAACCGCCGCAGTGGAGATATCAGGGATCTTCGCGAGCGCCGTCGCCTCCGGCATTGCATCGTAGATCGTCGTCACGACCGGGCCGCGCACAATGATCTCCCCCACTTCCCCTCCCGGAAGTACCCGCTCGGCATTGAGGCGCGGAATGGGTCCGTCAACGATCGCGATGATCTTTACCTCAATGCCCGCCACTGGACGACCGACACAGGCACCGTACACTGATTGACGCTCGATCTCATCCACGGAGACGCTCGCAACGGGTAAACACTCAGTCGCGCCATAAGGACTGTGGAGTCGACCGTGCGGGAGAAGCGTCCGCGAGTTTTGCCAGAGTGTCGCCGGCACGGCTGCACCTGCACACAACACGCGCCGCAAAGTGGGCAGCGTGATGTGTTGTGCTGCGCAGTGGTCACCAATCTTCGTCCACAGGGTGGGCGAGCCGAACGAGTTGGTGACGCCCTCCTGCTGGATGGCTTGCACGATCTTCGCCGGGTCGAACGACGCGGGTCGGCGCGGGTCGATCTCCGGCACGATCGTCGTCATGCCGAGTGCAGGATTGAAGAGCGCGAAGATCGGAAGCATGGGCAGATCGATCTCGCCGGGTTCGATTTGATACGTGGCTCGAATCAACCGCACCTGGGCCTCGAACATGCCGTGTTCATAACACACGCCTTTCGGCGCGCCCGTGGATCCGGAGGTAAATAAAATCGCGGCAAGTTCGTCGCTCGCGCTGTTCACCAGTGCCGGTGCTTCGGTTGCCGGAATCGAAGCGGACACCGTCGAGAGTCGCGCCGTGAGCGAACTGCTGACCGATACGCGCGAGCGCACCGGGCGAAACGTGCCGCGAAACACCCGGCTGATCAGCTGGGCGAGGGGAATGCCCAGGAGTGCGCGCGGTTGCGATCGCCGCACGCATGAGAGAAAATTTTTCAGCCCCATACCAGGATCGATCACCACCGGGACGGCGCCGATGCGAAACAGCGCGAACACCGAAGCGATCAGCGGCAACCCTTGCTTTACCATAACCAGCGTACGATCATTCCGGCCAATTCCGGCCTGCCTCAGGCGGACGGACCACGCCGCCACTTCAGCATCGAGTTCGCGAAATGTCAGTGTCAGGTAATCAATTTGTCCGGCGGGGGTGCGCCCGCGCGGAATTTTCAACGCGGCGCGCTCGGGGTGCGACTGCGCCATCAAGCCAAGATGACGGGCGATGTTGGCGGTGACGCCCGTGGCGGGGGACTGAGGTGTCGGAGAAGACATCCGCGGCAAAGTGACGCAGAGCCGACGGAACGATTCAATCAAAACGCCGGTGGTCGGGTTGGGGCAAAACCGGATGGGGTTGACCGGTAGGACCGATCAATGCGAGCTCCCTTCCGCGTCGCGGTTAGATCTGACTCAATAATCGCTAAACGTCAGCAAGCCCCACAGCACCGTCACTTTTTTGCCGGAAGGTCCGTCGCTCCCGACAAGCTTGGATGTGTCCACATTGATTGTCGCGGGATTCGTGGGTTGAAAAGAGTCCGTGGCAACGGTGAGCGCGCCGCCGAGCAGGTTGGTTTCCCGGCCCCCGCTCGAGGTGTTACGCGTGGCGCAACCGGAAGACAGCACTGAGCAGAGCGCGGCGAAGGCGAGAAACAACCGTTTTGATTTCATGGGAAGGTGAAAGAAAGCTGAAGGATGAACGAGGAGGAGCACAGCGCAATCCCGCGCGCACTCGGGATCAGGGGTGGTACGTCGACGATCGGCCCGGAACCGATGAACCGGGCTGAACGCAGGTTAGCGCGCGGGGTCCTTAAGGGCGGGCTCGGCCTGCAAAAGCTCGGCCTGCCATGGGAGCAGCACCTCATTAATATTCCGTGGCTGCCGGGCAATCTGCGCCAGTTGCGCGCGGTTGGCGATCAGGGTTGGCTCGACTTCGAGTTGTTTCGCGACGCGATCACGATCGGCCCGGATGCGGTCCTGAAATTCGACCTCGACCTGGGTCAGCGCGACGAGGCTGGGATCACGGCCGGGGCGACGCGGCAATGTCTTGGGATCGCGCTCCAAGCCGGCGCGGACTGCGGCTGCTAGAGACGGGAAAATGCGATCATGCCGCTTGCCGAGATGCACGTGGTTGAGGATGGCAGCCTCAGCCTCGCCCATCTCCGCCGACTCGGAAATCTTGAGCAAGAGCGCATTGCCACAGACCTTGAACGGTGGCGTATCAAGCCGCTGCGCCTGCGCCTCACGCCAGTGCCAGATGGCGTGCAAAACGGAAAGTCCCGGACCGCGCAGGCGCTCACTGCGACCGATCCGCCAATCGTTTTCCGTGGGCGGAGCAAACCCTCCGAAACCAGCTTCAATTTGCGCCCGGCACTGTTGTTCGAGCCAATCCAGTCGACCGAGCTTCTTCAGGTCGCGCTTCAGGATGTCGCGGAGCGCAGGCAGATGCCAGACATCAAGGGCGGCGTAATTGAGCAGCTTGGGAGTAATCGGGCGTTTCGACCAGTTGGCCTTCTGGCCATCCTTGTCCAATGCGACGCCGAAATGTTGATCGAGCAAACCCGCAAGCCCGACGCGTTGCAGCCCGAGTAATTGGGCGGCGAGCATGGTATCGAAGAGACTTGTGGGCTGAAACCGGCAGAGGTCGTGCAGGAGGCGCAGATCGAAATCGCTCCCGTGCATGATGAGGTGTTTCTGCGCGAGAACCTTCCACAACGGCTCGAGTTTTATCCCCGGAGCCAGCACATCGACGAGGAAGACCTCACCGCCGACGAGGAACTGCAGCAAGCAGACCCGCGTCTTGTAGTGATACATGTTATCGGCCTCGGTATCCAACGAGACTTCGTCGACGCGTTCGAACGCGTTGAGCAACGGCTCAAGCGAGCCGGGTTGATCCAGAAGAAGGTAGGAGGGTGGACGCGTGGTCACTTTGACGCCAAGCAAACGGCGGAGGGGTGACGGAAGGAAGCGCGAAATCATGCGGCGAACTAAGACGCGTTATTCCATGCCGAGAGGAACGCATCAACCAACAAAGGCAGATCTTCGTGATATCCGCCCTCGAGCACGGCGGCGGCAGGTCGCTGGGCCTCGCGAAGCCATTGCCCCAAGGTGGCAAAATCCCCGGTTTCCAAGCTCATGCTCGTGATCGGATCCCGGGCATACGCATCAAAACCGGCGGAAACGAGAATGAGATCGGGCGCGAAGGACATCACCGCATCGAGCGAGGCCCGCAGGGCTGCCATGTGATCGACGCGCGGAGTCCGCGGCGCCACGGGCCAGTTGCGGATATGAGGCCCATGATCCTGCGTGCCCGTCCCCGGGTATCCAGGATATTGATGCACCGAGGCGAAAAATATGTCCTTCTGCCCATGCACGATGGCCTCGGTGCCGTTGCCGTGATGCGCGTCAAAATCCCAAATCGCGACGCGGGCCGCCCCGAGATCCCGCTGGGCGTGAATCGCCGCGATCGCGATCTGATTCAGATAACAAAAGCCCATCGACTGACCGGGCGTCGCATGGTGGCCAGGTGGACGCATCAACGAAAACGCCGGCCGACCGGTCTCGCGCGCATGCCGGGCCGCTGCGACGGCCGAAGCCACGGACGCGCGCGCATGGTGCTCAATCCCGGGAAAATAGGGCGTATCCGCATCAAAATCACGCGGCTGCCCCATGCGTTTCAGGTGCGCCGCAGTGTGCGCAAGGAGCAGCAGCTCATTGGTCGCCGTCTCACGTTTGGGGATACGCCACTCCCAATCCGGATGCGCCTGCCGCAAATGCGCCTCGGTCCGCACAACGCGCGCGGGCTGCTCCGGACGCAAGGAGGAGCCATAGGTGGCGCAGCGCGGATCGTGCAGGATGACCATGAGATGATGCTGCTGGAACATGCGTAAAATCCGCCGGATGCCAAACATTCCATCGGGCCTTTCCACCCGGGGTAGGTACAGCGCGGATCCGAGTTTGAGCCGGGATACGTTTCTCTTTTGCGCTCGGGGTCATTTTTTGCGGCAATGGCTGAACCATGAAAGTCGTCGTGCTCTGCTCGGGAGGAATGGACTCCGTAACCGCCTTGTACTGGGCGAAGCGCGAGCATGAGCCGGTTGCGGCGGTAAGTTTTGATTACGGGGCGAAACACAATGCGCGCGAGATCCCCTTCGCAGCCGAGCACGCCCACGCCCTTGGGGTTCACCACGAACTGATCCAGCTGGATTTTGTAAACCGGCTTTTCGCGTCGGACCTGCTGAAAAGCGGCGGGGACATCCCGGAAGGGCATTATGCGGCGGCGAACATGAAACAGACGGTCGTGCCGTTTCGAAACGCGATTATGCTCTCAATCGCGTGCGGTTTTGCCGAAAGCACTGACGCCGAAGGCCTCGTGATTGGGGCTCATGGCGGCGATCATGCGATCTATCCCGATTGCCGCGAGGACTTCATGCGGGCGATGGGCGACGCCATGCGGCTTGGCACCTACGCCCACATTCAGCTACTGCGACCCTTCATCGCGCTCAACAAGGGCGAGATCGCGGCCGCCGGCGCCCGGCTGGGTGTCGACTTTAGCCGCACTTGGTCTTGCTACAAAGGAGGAGACCTCCATTGCGGAAAATGCGGCACGTGCGTGGAGCGGCGGGAGGCGTTCGCCGTTGCGGGGTTGCCCGATCCGACGGGTTATGCCGAGACCCCGACCCTACCCGCCGGTCCGGTCGTCTAGTTCATTCCCTTTCCCTCCGTACCGATCCCGTTTGAGATTCGCGCCAATTGAGGCGATTAGCGCAGGCCCGCCATGTTGATTTCCGAGATTTTTCATTCCATCCAAGGCGAAGGTGAGCTGACAGGAATTCCTTCCGTCTTCGTGCGCACCAGCGGATGTAATCTGCGCTGCACGTGGTGCGATACGCCGTACGCGTCATGGAATCCCGAAGGCGAGACGCGAAACGTGGCCGACATTCTCCGGACGATCGAGCAGCACCCCGCGACGAGGCACGTCGTGCTCACGGGAGGCGAACCCATGATCGCGAAAGATATCCGGCCGCTCGCGGCTGCCGTTCGAGCCAGCGGCCGCCATATCACGATCGAGACCGCCGGGACCGTCGCACCTCAAGGCATCGCCTGTGACCTCGCGTCCTTGTCGCCCAAGTTACTCAACTCCGCGCCGGATGCGCTGGAGCACGCCACGTGGCGGCGCAAACACGAAGCGACGCGCTGGCAACCTGAGGTCATCCGCGCCTGGATTGATGCGTATCCGTATCAGTTTAAATTCGTCGTCGCCCGGCCGGGGGACGTGGACGAGCTCGAGCACATGCTCGCGGCGCTGGGACGGGAGATCCCACGGCACAAGGTTTTGCTCATGCCGGAAGGAACGTCGCTCGACAAAATTCGCTCCCGGGCAGTCTGGCTCGGGGAACTCTGCAAAGCCCGCGGCTACCGTTACGCGCATCGACTCCATATTGAGCTCTATGGCAACCAACGCGGAACCTGATCCCCCACCCTCGTCCGAACCGGATGAGGTCACCGTGGGGCATTCCGTGATCGTTCCGCCGGACCGGCGTCATCCACGAAAACTCTCGGAGGAATTCGCGATGATTTTGCGTGAATTCGAAGTCGAGACCGTGACGCTGCGTGAAGTGATCGGGCTGCTGCACGGGCGCGGTTACGTGCTGTTGGTCATGTTTCTCGCCTTGCCCTTCTGCACGCCGGTTCCGCTGCCGGGATTGTCGACCCCGCTCGGTTTGATCATTGGCTTGATCGGCGGCCGTCTGGCTTTGGGCGCGAAACCTTGGTTACCCGCACGACTCCTCGAAACCCGGTTGCCGCCGGCCACCTTCAGGAAGGTCTTTGTTATTACACAAAAGATCGTGCTGTGGTTCGAAAAATTTCTCCGGCCGCGACTGCCGGCGGTGACGGCCCAACCCTGGCTCGAACAAATCCACGCGCTTTCGATCGTCGTCTGCGCCCTGCTGCTTCTGCTACCGCTGCCCATTCCTTTTAGTAACGTGTTCCCCGCCTGGGCGATTCTGCTGCTTGCGGGCGGACTGCTGGAACGGGATGGCGTATTCATCATTGCAGGACACATCGCCACCGCCGTTGCGGCCGGTTACTTCATCGTAATCGGGATCTTTGGCGTGGGCGCGTTTGACGCCCTCTGGAAGCGCTTTTTCGAATAGGGACTCGGTCAGAAATAAACGCGCAGAGCTGCGCCGGGATTGGGTCGCCAGCCAAGGCGCGGGCGACGGAGCCTATCTCCGATAGGTGACTGAGCCAGCAACGCCGGATCGCGACTCAAGCCCAA
>Ga0163150_10008273_pt1 | contig 11898 bp, 6 predicted proteins | sample OliLakLV19P2IB_FD_148628 | JGI IMG/M metagenome (GOLD analysis project Ga0163150, IMG submission 148628) | Freshwater microbial mat bacterial communities from Lake Vanda, McMurdo Dry Valleys, Antarctica - Oligotrophic Lake LV.19.P2.IB | ecosystem: Environmental > Aquatic > Freshwater > Lake >...
TCACCGTTCGCAAAGTATGGGTCCGCATGGCCAGCAGCTATCCGTACCAAGCGTTGTTCTCTCAAGTTCTCCAACAACTCAGGACCTGAATATTGCGGCCCTTGGGGCCACCGTTCTTTGACAAACTTAATTCCACCCGACACGCCTCCCGCCAGGTCAGCAGCGGTGCGTCTCGAAGAGACGATTTTAACGCCATTCTGCACTATCGATAAACTGCCAGCCCTTGTCCTGTCGCTTGACCTGCAATTTGAGGTTCGGTCAGGGGCTGTGAGATATGCGGGCTATCGATAAAATGCCCGCCCTTGTCCTGTCGCTTGACCTGCAATTTGAGGATCGGTCAGGGGCTGTGAGATATGCGGGCTAGCGGAACTTGATCGCCCGGAAGAGGCGTGTATGCCATTTTTCGCCCGCGAAGCGAAATAGGAAGCCGCGGCCGCGAAGGCACCTACTATCCGATTAAGGTCGGCCAAACGGCTCGCCGATTCCCTGAATTTTCGTGGGGCTCGGCGTTTCCTTGCCGGCCTGCTCTACGACAGCGTCGCCGATCTGGATCTATCCGAAGCGACTCCGCGCCTGGATCAATATTCACGTCCTGCCGCGACCTCGGAGTTTGCCGGCGAAGTTAAAGCGCTACCAGACGTGCCAAGCCACCACGCCGGGTTGGGCCGGCGCGTTGCCGATCACCTTCGCGTGCAGCACGGCCTGCATGTTCCTGTTTTCCCATCCCCCCGGCAGGTCGCGAATCAGCATCTCGATCTGGTCCGGTGAGGACAGCAGGCGCCCGGCGGCTTCGGTCCCAAACTGCTTCAACCCGGCCCCGCCCATCACGACGGCGCCGGTACCCGCGTTTCGAACCCGGCTGATCAGGATGTAGTCCTCCACCGCTGACCCGTCCTCGTTGGCGGCAATGGACCACGACACGCCTTTCTGCCGGTCTGTGATCACGGCAGTCCGCTGGCCCGGCGGCCTGGTGAACTGAAAGCGCCAGGACTGCTGCATCTCGAGTGTCCACCGATTCGTGGTGGCGCCGATGAGCAGCGCCGGATTCTGCCGGAAATCCTCGAATCGCAAGCTGGTAGCCATCCTCACGCGAACAGTCTTGTTGTATTTGGCGAGCATGGCTGCGATCTCGCTCGACTCCACCAGGTCGCCAAACCCGACATACTGATCGATCACGGGCACCATGTCCGACCCGTCTAAACGCTCCCGCGGAATCTGCAGCGGCCTTTGCAGCGGCAGGCTCTGGGACGGGAGCAATTGATCGTTCAGGTTCAACGCCCGCGCGGAGGGATGGTACACGAGGGGATGTGGGATCGCCAGCAGCAGCGGCTGAGGCGAGTTCATCACCGGTTCCCAAAAGCGCTGAAGCGCCCCGGTCATGCGAGGCCCGGCTGGACGGCTCCACACCAGGGCACCCACGCCGATGCCGGCGATCAGGCTCAGGAGGATCAACCCCGGAACCAGCAATCGCATTCTTGAAGACTGAACAGGGGCCGCTGCCGGGGCGGGAATGATGGGCGCTGCTTCCGGCTCGACTTCGGGAACTACGTATTGAAATCGCGGAGTGTAGGAGCCGGTGGGAAGTACGATTCGTAAGCCCGAGGCGATCCCCTCCGGCGTCTGATAGAACTGCGCGAGCCGCTTTCTAACCTCACGGGCACTCACCCGGACAATGGTGTCGTCGGCAAGGTCGGATTGAGGCCGCCGGCCAAAAACCTCAATGGCAATGGTTCGTTCCTTGAGATCGGCGTCTTCTCCGGTGAGCGCCTTGCGGCAGGCGTATCCGAGAAACTGCTGGCACCGTTTGCTGCCGTGGAAAGTGGCGCTTGCCATCACTTGTAAGAGGTGGCGCTTAATCTCCGCCGCCGACGGTTTGCCCGCCGCCAGCCCATGAACCTCAGGACCCGCCCCTGCTTTCACCATAACTGTTGTTACTGCCCTGCTTGATTCTCCACCTTCGCGATTGTGAAAGCAAGCTTTCAAACTAATGAATGCAATCGGAATTTCACCGTGAAAACACCGTGTGACCCTTTACCTTCCTTCAAATTCGAGAGATCCTGTCCAACAGCAGTCTGGGTCAGCCTCAACCGACCAATAAAATCTAAACCGAACGGAGAGAATCCATGTTCAGGGCCTCGATTCTCGCAATCTGCACATTGTTCTGTGCGACCTATCTGGGAGCGCAAACCGCCACCGGCACCCTCAATGGACGCGTCACTGACGAATCCGGCGCCGGCGTCCCGGGCGCAAAAATCCAAATTCAAAACCAAGACACCGGCGCCGTTAACGAGTTGGCCACCAACTCCGATGGCGGCTTCAGCCGACCCTTCGTCCAACCGGGCAACTACCGGCTGAGCGTCGAGAAGACTGGTTTTGCGAAATACTCTCTCAGCGACATTAAGGTGGACGTCGCGTCCAACGTCACGCTCGACGTTCCTCTTAAGATCGGCGACATCGCCACCACGGTGGAAGTACAAGCCTCAACCGCGCAGCTCACCACACAGAGCGCGACGGTCTCCACCGTCATCGGCGGCAAGGCGATCATTGACCTGCCGCTGAACGGCCGCAATCCATTCTCTCTGGCTACCCTCGCACCGGGCGTAATTCCGGGCGGCGGCGGTTCTACTCCGTGGATCAGCGGCGGCCGCAACGCTACTAACGAGATCACGATCGACGGAACCTCCGTCATCCTTCCCGAGAACAACGTCAGCAACCTCCAGACCGGTTACACGCCGATCGTCGATAGCGTCGCCGAGTTCTCGGTGATCACCAATTCGCTCGCGGCCGAATACGGGCGCACCGGCGGCGGTGTCATCAACGTGGCCACACGGGGCGGCACCAACCAGCTCCACCTGCGCGGTTATGATTACATCCGCAACAGCAAGCTCGACACCAACACGTGGGCCAACAACCGCAACGGAGTACCGCTCGGCGCCTTCCAGCGCAACCAGTTTGGCGGCGTCATCGGCGGACCGGTGATCATCCCGAAACTCTACAACGGCAGCAACAGAACCTTCTTCTTCTTTAGCGAACAGACTACACTCTCCCGCCAAGCCTCCCAGAGTCAGGGCAGCGTCCCGCAGCCGGAATGGCTGGTGGGCGACTTCTCCAACCTCCGCAACGGCAACGGCCAGCTCATCACGCTCTACGATCCGCTAACCGCCGCTGACAACGGCTCCGGCACGTTCGTGCGCACCCCTTTCCTCAACAACAGAATCCCGCTCGATCGGTTTGACCCCGTGGCGTTGAAGGTGATGAGCTTCTATCCGAAGCCGAACGCGGTGCCTACCAACGCCTTCACGTTCCAGAACAACTACTTCGCGTCAGGCAAGTCCAGGAACAACAACAACAAGTTTGACAGCCGCATCGATCAGGCCTTTGGGAGCAACACCCGCATGTTCGCCCGCGGTTCTTACGAGCACGGCAACAACCAACCCTTCAATGGATTTGGTACGGCCGGAACGTCCATCGGAGACGGGCCCAACGTCAGCGACTTATACAACATTACGGTGAACGCCGTCCACACGTTTAGCCCCTCGACGATTCTGAACTTCAACTACGGCTTTGCCCGTAACGTCGGCGTCCGCTATCCATTTTCGAGTGGCTTGAGCCCCACTGAACTGGGCTTCCCCGCCTCCTATGCGGCCATCGCGCAGATCGGTAACTTCGAGTTCCCGAACTTCTCGTTCGGCGGCAATACCAACCTCTCCAATCTTGGACAGTCCACCTTCACCACCCTGCTAAACCGTCCGATGTCGCACATCTTCCGTGGCGATATGACCAAGATTTTCAACAAGCACACGGTGAAGTTTGGCGCCGCTTGGCGCAAGAGCTTTCTGAACTTTACTCAGCTCGGACAGCCTTCCGGAGCGTACAACTTCGGCGGCGGCTTCACTCAGCTGACTGTGGGCGCAGCCGCATCCACGACACAGGGAAATGGCTTTGCTTCTTTCCTGCTCGGCATTCCGGCGGGCGGCAGCATCTCGCACAGCTTCGACGCAGCTACTGCGAGTTCCGACGCCGGGTTCTACATTCAGGACGACTACAAAGTCAGCCGTAAACTGACCCTCAACGTTGGCATTCGTTACGACGTCGATATCCCCCGCACCGAGCGTTACAACCGCCTCAGCTACTTCGATATCAACGCCGCTTCTCCCATCGCCGGCAGAGTTCCGGGCTATTCCGACCTCAAGGGCGCCATGATGTTCACGAGCCCGGACCATCGCCAACAGACCCCCACCGACTTGAACAACTGGGGACCCCGCTTCGGCTTCGCTTATCACGCCTTCGAGAAGACGGTGTTTCGCGGCGCCTACGGTGTCATGTACTCCCCATCTGTTATGCAGGCCGCCGGCACCTCCGGCAGCGGAGGCGTACAAGGCTTCCAGAGCACGTCGAACATGAACGTCTCGTTCGACAACGGCCGCACCGTCGCCGCTTACCTTCGCAATCCGTTCCCGAGCGGTTATAACCTGCCCCTCGGCGCCGCGGGCGGACCGGGCACTGAACTCGGCCTCAGCATTGGCGACAGCTTCTTCCTCGATTCGCGCAACCCCGTGGTCCAGCAGTGGAGCTTCAACATCCAGCAGGAGATCAAGGGCGCCTGGGTGGTTGAAGCCGGCTATCTCGGCAGCAAGGGCAACCACCTTATTGATGGCGAGAGCAACATGACTCATAATCAGCTCACGCCCGACAAGCTCGCGCTCGGCACCGCCCTGACGCAGTCGGTAGCCAACCCGTTCCTTGGCGTGATCACGAACCCCACCTCGCCGTTGAGCCAACCGACCGTACTCCGCCGCCTGCTACTCGCGCCTTATCCGCAGTATCAGAACGTCAACGGCTTCCGTAAACCGCAGGCCAATTCCATCTATCACGGACTCACGCTGTCGGCTGAAAAGCGCTACTCGCAGGGCCTGCAGATGCAGATCAGCTTCACCGCGAGCAAGCTGATTGACGACGCGTCTCAAGTGGTGACCTTCCTCGGCCAGGCCGGCAACAAGCAGAACTTCTACGACCGCGCCTCCGAGCGCTCCGTGTCCGCGCAGGACGTTCCGCGCCGTCTGGTGGTCAGCTCAAACTATGAGCTACCGTTCGGCAAAGGCAAGAAGTTTCTCGGCAACATGCCGCGGGCTCTCGACCTTGCCATCGGCGGCTGGCAGATGAACGGCATCCTCACATTCGCCAAAGGCACGCCGATTGCGATCAGCAACGGCGGCAACAACACCAACATCGGCTCCCCCGGACAGCGTCCCAACAACAACGGCACGTCAGCCGCCAAGAGCGGCCCGATCGCCGATCGCCTGAACGCCTACTTTGATCCGACGGTGTTCTCGCAAGCCCCCAACTTCACCTTCGGCAACGTCGGCCGCTTCCTCCCCGACGTGCGCAACCCCGGCGTTCACAACCTGGATTTCTCGTTGTTCAAGAACTTCCGGATCACTGAGCGCACCAACCTGCAGTTCCGCTCCGAGGCGTTCAATATCTCGAACTCCCCCACGTGGAATAATCCCGGCAACAACGTTACGCAGCCCGGCAGCTTCGGTGTCATCACCTCGGCTAACGGCCAGCGTCAGGTGCAACTCGCATTGGTTCTGAGCTTTTGAGGAACACGCGCACAACGGACTCGCTACGGCGCTGTGGGACGGCGTGTTTCTCTATCGTCTGGAGACGCGCCTCCGCGGCCTGTGCGCTTTTGAGGAACACGCGCACAACGGACTCGCTACGGCGCTGTGGGACGGCGTGTTTCTCTATCGTCTGGAGACGCGCCTCCGCGGCCTGTGCGCTTCTAATCAAGCCTCGGCTTACAATTTAAAAAGATGCGACGCCGACGTTTTGTAACCGCAATAGCAGCGGCCCTTCCGGCAGCCACCCTGGTTGGTCAACAGCCAGGGCAGCCGCCGGCGGGGCAGCCCGCTCCTGGAATTCCAGCCAACCCCACTCAGCCCGTACCACCGCCCATTCGCGCCGCTGACGATACTAAGCTCGAGGTTACCGTCGCCGATGCAGTGGCCGACCCTAAGCTGCACTTCTTTACGCCGCTCCAATTCTCAGCGATGAAGAAGCTAAGCGCGATACTCATGCCGGCCCTCGGCAAAATTCCCGGCGCAACCGAAGCCCGTGCGCCCGAGTTTCTCGATTTCCTCCTCGGACAATCTCCAGCCGACCGGCAGCAGTTGTATCGCGCCGGTCTCGATCAACTCAACGTGAAGGCGAAGAAGCAGTTCAATCAGTCATTCGCCGAAGTGGACGCCTCTCAAGCCGATACGCTGCTCGCCCCCTTGCGTGAACCGTGGACGCATGAGCCTCCGAAAGACCCGCTGGCCCGCTTTCTACGCGCCGCCAAGCAGGACGTTCGAACGGCAACGGTGAACTCGCGAGAGTACTCCGTCGCAGGCGCCGCCACCGCTCGCCGTTCATTCGGCAGCGGAGGTTTCTATTGGTATCCACTCGGCTAAAGGATCGCGCTACATGCCTTCGAAAGAGTACGACGTTCTCATTATTGGATCCGGTGCGTCGGGCGGCATGGCTGCCCACACACTCACGAAGAAAGGAGTCGACTGCGTCATGCTCGATGCAGGACCGCTGGTCGACTTCAACCGCGTCCGCGGCCCCAAAGCCGTATACGAACTCCCCTATCGCGGCTTTGGTAAGCCCGGGCGATTGCCCCACGTGGTGCAGGCCAACGAGTACAACGCCAACCAGTGGGTGGACGAAACCGAAGTGCCTTACACGCACGATCCGGCGAGCCCCTACAACTGGGTCCGCGTGCGCATGGTGGGCGGCAAGAGCCTGTTCTGGGCGCGCATGTCGTTCCGCCTCAGCGACTACGAATTCAAGGCCAAGGATCACGACGGCTTCGGCGAAAATTGGCCGATCAGCTACGCCGACCTCGCGCCCTTCTACGATCGTGTCGACCCCATCTTCCGTGTCGCCGGCCGCAAAGAAGGGTTGAAGCAACTCCCCGACGGCCTCTTCCTTGAAGATGACTCACCCTGGAGCGGCGCCATGCAGCGCTTCATCGGCGCCGCGAAGCAGCGCGACATACCGGTGACGAAGATGCGGCGGTCGACAGGACGCGGGCAGTTCGCGAGCTCGTTCAACCTGCTGCTGCCCGACGCTCTCGAGACCGGCAAGCTGACCATCGTGCCCAACGCCGTGGTCCGCGAGATCACTGTCGATAAGAACACGGGCAAGGTTAACGGCGCAATATTCCATGACCGCGAGTCGAAGCGTGAAATGCACGTCAAGGCGAAGGCTGTCGTGGTGGGCGCATCGTGCCTCGAGAGCACGCGAATTCTGCTCAACTCGAAGATCGCCAATTCGAGCGGCGCGCTCGGCCATTATCTGCACGATCAGACCTACATCTCGCAAGGCGTGTTCGCGATTGTGCCTGAAGCCAAGGACGGCAAAGCTCCCCGCGGACTGATGGGGGGCGGCGGATATGTTCCGCGCTTCGTCAATCTGAAGAAGGGCAACGAAGAGAACTTCATCCGCGGCTACGCGTTCGATTTCTCCACCGGCGGCACCCCCGATCCGAAGTACATCCCGGCCTATGGCGCCGATCTTGAGAAGGCCCTGAACACTTATCGCGGCGCCGGTGTGTCGGTGACCATTATGGGCGAAGTGCTGCCCCGTTATGAGAATGCCGCCACCATCGACAAGAATGCAGTAGACGCCTGGGGCATCCCCGCGCTCCACATCCAAGCCCGCTATTCCGACAACGAGGCGAAGATGCTGAAGCACGCGATGGACACGTTTGAACAACTCTGTCACACGGCCGGCTTCGAGACGCTCAGCAAGCATGATCAGCCGCATCCGCCCGGCTATAGCATCCACGAACTCGGCACCTGCCGCATGGGCGACGACCCCAAGAAGAGCGTGCTGAATAAGTGGAACCAGAGCCACGACATCAAGAATCTGTTCGTGGTGGATGGCAGCAGCTTTGTTACCGGCGGATATCAGAATCCGACCATGACCATCCTCGCGCTGTCGATGCGCGCATCGGAGTATCTCGCGGAGCGGCTACGCACAGGCAATGTTTAGACTCATCATCCTCATGCTCGCCATAGGGGCTGTCAACGCGGCCGATGGTCCCACGCAGCCACTGCCTTATAGCCACAAGCTGCATGCCGGCGACCTGAAGCTGCCTTGCAAGACCTGCCACGTCAATCCGGACCCGGGCGAGATGATGACCATCGCCGCTCCGGCCACCTGCATGAAGTGCCATTCCGCGGTTAAGACCGATAGTCCACATATTCAAAAATTAGCTGCAGCCGCGAAGGAGGGTCGCAGCATCAAATGGGTACCGGTCTATCACATTCCCCCTTACGTGTTCTTTAGTCACCGGGCTCATGTGGACGCAGGCGGAACTTGCCAGGATTGTCACGGTGAAGTAGCCACCCGCGACCAACTTTTCAAGGAGCGTCCCAACAACATGGGCTCCTGCATGGAATGTCATCGTCAGAAAAAAGCCAGCATCGATTGCGCATTTTGCCATGAACAGCGTTGAACCGTTCGATCGTGTAACATCCCGCCCTGGCTTGTTCGTCAGAACTACAACTCCCTTCATGCGCTACTTCCTTTTGGGCTCCTTGATAGCGACTGTTGTTTCCGCCGCTCCTGGCGCGCCTTCCTTCGACAAGACCGTGCAGCCCCTACTCCGCACCAGCTGCGCGATGTGTCACAACGAGAAGAACGCATCGGGCGGCCTGAACGTGAGCGCGTTCCTCGACCCACAATCGATCAAGTCGAGCCGCGAGGGTTGGGAGCGCATCGTCTCCAAGGTGAGCGGTGGCGAGATGCCGCCCAAGGGAATGCCGAAGCCTCCGCCCGCGCAGTTGAAGGCGTTCCTCGTTTTCGTGGAATCCGAGTTCACCCGCGTCGACCGTCTGGCGAAGCCCGATCCGGGCCGCGTCACCGCACGCCGTCTGAATCGAGCGGAATATGCGAACACGGTTCGCGATTTGCTAGGCGTCGAGTTCAGCGCCAACGACGAGTTTCCGCCCGACGATTCGGGGTACGGTTTCGACAACATCGGCGATGTTCTCACCGTGTCTCCGATGCTTATGCAGAAATACCTGAGGGCCGCGGAACGTATCGCCTCGCGCGCGGTTGGCGCCGACCCTCTCCCCAAGCCCGGCCTGTTCAACAAACGCAGCAGGGTGAAACGGCTCGGCCCTGGCTCCATCCAGCTTCGCGACCAGATCGAGTTCGACGCCGAGTATGTCGTGCGCGTCCTCATCACTGGGCATCGCGGCGACAAAGGCAAGCCGGTGGCGGTCCAGATTTCGGTGGATGGGAAGGTAGTGAAGACAGTCCCTGTTGAATCCGCGTTCACCCTGGTGAACAAGCAGGGCGGCGCGACGCAGCGCACGTCTGAAGAAGTTCGACTCTACTTGAGCGAAGGCGCGCACACCTTTCGCGCCGAGTTCCTGAATGACGAATTCCCGGCAGCGCTCACTCCGCAGCAATACATGAATCCGAGCCGGAACATGTTCGCGGAAACGTTCGAAGTCGCCGGACCGTTCGAGTCGAAGGAAGGCAATCCGGGGCGCAAGAAACTGCTTTCATGCGACATAGCCACCGGAGCTGCCTGCATTGAAAAGGTTCTGACGCCGCTGGTACACCGCGCATTCCGCCGTCCCGTCACCAAGGCCGAAGTGGCGAAGTTTGCCGGCATCGCGCGGAAGGCGAGCACGTCCGGATACAATCCCGGCGAGAGCCTCCAGTTCGCTATTTCCGCGATCCTCATTTCGCCGCGGTTCTTGTTCCGGAGCGAGCGTGACCCGAAGCCTGGCACAATCGGCAAGCTCTCCGATCTCGAACTAGCCTCGCGCCTCAGCTACTTTCTGTGGAGTTCGATGCCCGATGACGAGCTTCTCTCCATCGCGGAGGCCGGCAAGCTGAAGCTGCCCGGCGTGCTCGACGCGCAGATGAAGCGCATGCTGGCCGATCCTAAAGCATCGGCACTCGCCGAGAACTTCGCCGGCCAGTGGCTTGAAACACGCAGCCTCGACGCAGTGAAGCCCGATCCGAAAAAGTTCCCCATGTGGAACAACGATCTCAAGGATGCCTTACGCACCGAGACCGCCCTGTTCTTTGAGCACGTGGTGCGCGAGAATCGTCCGATCACCGATTTTCTCAACGGCCGCTACACGTTTCTGAACGACCGGCTGGCCCAGCACTACGGCGTTCCCGATGTTAAGGGCGGCGAGTTCCGCCGCGTCGAGCTCGCGAGCGATCAGCGCGGCGGCATTCTCACACACGGCAGCGTGCTCACGGTGTCCAGCTATCCTTCGCGCACTTCCGTTGTTCTCCGCGGCAAGTATCTGCTCGAGAACATTCTCGGCGCACCTCCGCCCGCGGCTCCCCCAGATATTCCCGCACTCGATGAAGCCGCTACCGGAACCCAGAAGTCGCTGCGGCAGATGATGGAGACGCACCGGTCGAGTCCGGTGTGCGCGTCGTGCCATTCGCGCATGGACGTGCTCGGCTTCGGCCTTGAGAACTACGACGCGATTGGACAGTGGCGCACGCAGGATGGCAAGTTCCCGGTAGACGCCAGCGGCACGTTTCCGAATGGCAAGTCGTTTACGACGCCGGCTCAGATGAAGGATCTGCTCAGCGAGAACATGCCCGAGTTCACGCGTTGTCTCACCGAGAAAATGTTGACCTACGCGCTCGGCCGGGGGGTTGAACCGTTTGACCGTCCGGTGATGCGCGACATCGTCCGCCAGACAGCCGATAATGAATATCGTATACAGGCGATGATCGCCGCCATCGTCCGAAGTGTGCCGTTCCAGGCGCGCCGGGGCGAAGCGGTGGCCGCGCCCAAAGCGGCATCTGGGCCCAAGTTGACGAGCGGGAATAGCGGCACGACGAAACAGGAGATCGCGAGCAAATGATCATCACACGCAAAGCCCTTCCGCGCCGAACGTTCCTCCGAGGTCTCGGTGCGGCCATTGCCCTTCCCTTCCTCGACTCCATGACTCCGGCCTTTGCCGGTAGCAAGATTCCCGGAAAGGCGCCGGTCCGCGCGGCGTGGTTCTACGTGCCCAACGGTATCGACATGCGTTTTTGGACACCGGGCGAAGCGGGTCCGCTAGGCGTTCTGCCGCGCATCCTGCAGCCGTTTGAGCCGGTGAAGCAAGACATCATGCTGCTCTCGAATCTCACCGCCAACTGGGGCCGTCCCCTGCTGGTGGGAGCCGGTGACCATGGGCGCGCCGCCGCTGCCTACATGACCGGCGTTGAGGTTTATCGCACCGCCGGGGCTGACCTGAAGCTAGGCGTATCGGCTGACCAGGTGGCTGCCAACGTCATCGGCAAACAGACCAAGCTGCCGTCGCTCGAGGTTGGTCTTGAAGAAGCCCGCCAGGCCGGCAACTGCGATAACGGCTATTCCTGCGCTTACGCCTACAACCTTTCGTGGCGCACTGAAACGCAGCCGCTGCCGCCCATCTCCGACCCACGCAGTCTGTTCGAACGCCTCTTCGGCGACGACATCGCGGAGTCGCCTGAAGCGCATTCACGCCGCCTCGCGATGCGCCGCAGCATCCTCGACCTGGTGAGCGACGACACGCGCAAGATGCAATCCACCGTCGGCGCCGTTGATCGACGCAAGCTCGACGAGTACCTCACTTCGGTTCGCGAGATCGAACTGCAAGTGCAGCACGCCGAGAAGGAAGGCATGATTATCGATCCGGGCATGGAGAAGCCCTTCGGCGTTCCGCCCGAGTTTGACGGCTACTTCAAGATCATGACCGACATGATGCTGATCGCCTTCCAGGCAGACATCACGCGCGTCGCGACGCTGATGATCGGCCGCGAAGGATCCACCCGCAGCTACCGCGAGATCGGCATCCCTGACGGTCATCATCCGCTCACGCATCATATGGG
>Ga0163150_10008274_pt1 | contig 11897 bp, 12 predicted proteins | sample OliLakLV19P2IB_FD_148628 | JGI IMG/M metagenome (GOLD analysis project Ga0163150, IMG submission 148628) | Freshwater microbial mat bacterial communities from Lake Vanda, McMurdo Dry Valleys, Antarctica - Oligotrophic Lake LV.19.P2.IB | ecosystem: Environmental > Aquatic > Freshwater > Lake >...
GACACTACCCCCCTTTTTTGCGACTGGTTTCGCGACTGTCGCGTTGTTACATTGAATGGCATGCCAAACGCCAAGCAACCAGAGCGGCCCTGGACGCCGCCACAGCTCGCCCTGTTGGGGAAACAGAGCGACCGCGCCGTGGCCGACAAGACCAGCCGCACCACGAAGCAAGTCGAGCGGCAACGCAAGTCCCTGGGGATCCCGCCGTTTCGCGTGGCGCGGTTGGATCTGACTGCGGCGGTGCGAAAATTGTTGGGTTTCGTGCCCGACGAAGTCGCTGCGGCGAAGCTGGGGGTCAGCCGGATGACGGTTGTCCGGGTGCGGCAAAAGCACAATATTCCCGCGGCCAGCGAGCCGGGCCGGCCGCTAAAGCAGGACGGGATACCGCGCCCGAAGCGTTCCCGAAAATAGTGCCAAAAATTTTCGGCATTTCGCCTCAGGAAGATTGACACCGTTTGCCGACTTGTTACAATATCAGCATGGCGAGCAACTACTGCTCGCCAACCACACCATTCGCCCCCTGGGGGGCTGGAAGGACTTCAAATGACGCTTCTTGTCACAGCAATCCAAAACGGCCTCGGCGAAATCGACTGGTCGGCGGCAACCGACAACGCTCGCTGGGACCATTCAACGTTGGTTTATGAAGCGTGCGATCGCGCCAGCGGTGGCAGCGACGAAGAGGTTCGCGCCAAGGCGCTCGAATTGATCGCCGCCGGTGAATTGCCCCTCGATCCCAGCTTGAAACTTCGCGAGAACATTGATTTGACGCTGACCGATGCCGCGAGCCGCCTGATTGCGCTGGAGGCTCAGGCGGCACTCGACGCCGAGGAGTCCGAGCTGCGAGAACGCGAAAGCAAGCTCGCCGATTTGCGGCTGGATGTGGCCGCCGCCATTCGCGAGGCGCTCGGCCCCAAGTGCAAACAGGTTGCCGATGGTTATCGCGGCTTTGGATCGATCTATCTGCGGTACGACAACGGTCTGTCGGAGGCGCACCTGCGCGTCAGCGATCACTCGCAAAAAGCTGGCGGTGCATTCAATGAGCGAACCGGTGAGCGACGCGGCGACGTTGACTATTCCTGGATCATCACCGACCCGACGGATGGAATTCCGAGCCGCGAAGAAATCCGCGTCACGGTGGCCAAGATTGTGCGTGAGCAGGAGAAAAAACGATGACGACCGAAAAACAAACGTGCCATAGTTGCGACGGATCGGGAGTGCGAGCGAACGCGACGTGCCACTACGCGCCGCCGCCCGACGGCTTTGTCTGCGTCGAACGCTGCGACGATTGCCGGCAGTTCGAGGATGATTTGGAAGCAGCCAAGGCCTGGGGAGTGGCTGCGATTTGGATGGCCGACGACGAGGATCCTACCAATATCCAGGCGATTGCCAGGCCGCCGCGGGAGGCGATGGAAGCGGACGCACCGACGCATGTTGAGACGCACTCGCCCGCTCCGTGGCGGATCGAAGAGATTGGCGGCGAATGGCAGATTAAAGAAAGTAAGGAGAGTGGTTAGATGCCCTCGAAGGAACTGTGTGAGGATTTTGGGGGCAAGCAAACGAAGGCCGAGGACGCCTTGCCGCGGGCGATTCGAGCGCTGTGCATTGGTGGAGACGAAGCGCTGGACTTGAAGGACTTGCTCAATTCAATTTGCTCGAAGCTGGGTCACTATGACCACCACGGAAACCCGACTCTGGCCCGCCAGGCGTATCGCAAAGTCTGCTCGATGATCGACAAGTTCGACGACCAGGTGCGCGACAAATACGACATGCCGGCGAGATGAGCACGGCATGCTGGAAATGATGCAGCCCACTCAACACCAAAGGCCCGGATTGCTCCGGGCCTTTGAATGCAGTTTGCCGCACCCCAACCTGCGAGAGTGGGGCGATCGAAAATCATTCTCTTGATTTTGAAACTGGCGTCAAGTCGGAGATCGTGAACCCAGAGAATTGGGGCCGCCTGGTTATATAGCGCCCATTTGACTGTGGTACAATGCGGTTGCCCGGTGGCGAGTGAACGTCGGCCGCATGCCGTGTGTTCGGTGGCTAAGATTAGCGCACTGAGCTTGGTACACTGATCCTAGCTCGCCAGGGGCGATTTTTGGCTCATGCGATTTGCCACGAAAGAATCGAGCGATCAAGCCCCGTTTTCGAGCGGGGCTTTTTCGTGCGCAAATTTAGCTGAGTAGCTAAATTTATGCAGTGGGCTAAATGGTCCTAAATTCGGGGAGCAGCTCCACGAATTTGGCCGTGTTCCCCGGGCAAATGCAAAAGTGTACCACCACAGCGATTCCACACTGTAAAACAGCGGGTTTCAAGGTGGCACACTTTTACAACTTGGGCGATTCAATGTGCCGCGAGACGAAATCGTCGGTCAGCGTCACAGGAACGCCGAATTCGACGGTGCGAATGTAATCGACGATCGCCTCGGACCAGCCGCTGATGTGCGTCCACTGACCGTAGCCGACACCGTTTTGATACGACGCGAATTACCCATGGCAGCACGGTCTGTTTGTCGGCCTGATCCAGGGGACAATACTGTTCCTGATCTATGGCCTGGCACGCAAATTCGACTAATTTGGCGCGCTTATTTTGTTTGTTCGCGGCGTGTTGCTAGAGTTGCCGCCATGCTCACAGTCACGCGAAAACCCGAACAGGCGGTTCGTCTTCTCGATCCACAGCAAAGGTTGCTGGCGCGCATTCTCGTCGCTCAGGTCCGCGGAAATCAAGTCCGCCTGGCGATTCAAGCTGACCGCGCAATCACGATCCTTCGCGAAGAGATCGTTCCCCTGGAGCCGGACCAACGGCCGGTCCCCAGTAATGACGAACTCCTGCTGCAAGCTGCCGCCGCTCTTGAAGGAAGCGGTGGCCGCAATCTACTCAATCGGTCCCCCGTCGAGGCCCAGGCGCTGAACCTGGCCATCGCAGCGGTGCGTTCCGCCCTGGGTAGGATTTAACGTTCGGGGAATTGAATCATGGCCAAGAAAGTAGCAGAACACGCGACCGCCAAGGAACTCTTTGCGGCGCGCGGAGTTGGAAAAAAAGCCGATAAAGTGCGGGATGCACTGGATGTTGGCGGCGGACAAATGGTGGATGTGACGATGCGGGTTTTCGGGGCCATCTCGGTGGCACCCGATGAACTGCACGACAAGGACATCAAGCCGGGAGCGGTCGATCTGTACGCCTTGTGCTTGCTGGCAGTCAGTTCGCAGACCCGAAAAAAGATCACCGATTTCGTCGAAGCCGCGTATCAGGATAAGAATCTGGCGATCGACGCGGTGCCCCACGTGCCGCACGAGATCCGCAGCGTGGCCGAAGTCTCCTTTGAAAAGGGGATTCGGACGATTCCGAACGGCGCGCCGAAGAAGGGGAATGTGACCACGGCCGTCGAGTACGAGATCATCAGCCGCGGGGACGTTGACTGACCGGGCAGTATTTGACTGACCGGCGTACCGGTTTGTGATTGATCGGATAGTCAATTTGGAATAGTTTCGCCCGTAATAGCGCACGGTGTTTTGCAGGTAAGCGAGCGCCACGCCGGTACTCCGGCCAATCAACACAGGCAGGTACGCCATGCTAGCAAGCTGCTCGCGATCCTCCCCGCACCACCTGCGTTGCTGTAACCCATTGTGGTTTTTATGCTCTAATGTCGTTACGGGTGGCAAGGGCAAGTGCCGCAATCCGGCGGAAGATGGCCGACTGAAGCGGCTTTCTGCCGAGCAGATCGCGGCCATCTGCGAGACCTTTGCCCAGACCGGTGACAAAACCAAGACGGCCAAACTGCACAGCGTCAGCCGCCTGACGGTATACCGTGCCTTGGATGGGCGAAAATACACCAGCCCCAACCAAGCTGAGAAACTGAATCCGGGGGAGCAATGCGTCGCCGATGTGCGGTGTCCAGAATGCCGGCAAAAAATCCAGGTTATTCCTTGCCGCATTTGTGCCGCACAGGCGGCACAGGCCATTACGCGATTGAGCCAGCGGCCGACACGTTTCAAGCGGCACAGGCGCGCGCACGGCGAACGAAAGCGACAACTGGCTGCCAGCCGTGCCGAGGTGCTCGAGGCTTTGAAAAAACGGGGACTGAGTCCTGACGATATGTTTGGCGATCCGTTTGCCGATGATGCTGCCGCTCAACAAGCAGCCAACCCGGCACCTGTGCAGTTGCAATTGTTTCCTGGCGATTATGGGCGTTATGAGGAAGTGCGGAAACGGAGAGAGCAGACATCCTGCAGAAAACATTGAAGTGTCACTTCCGACCTGGCGAGGGCGAGCATGAATTGCGATCTGGAAATTAGCATCTGCGGCGAGATGATCGACCGCGCCGATTTTGCCGAACGGCTGCTGGCGATTCCGGCCCGTGGCAACTGCACAATCTACTTTGATTCACCCGGTGGCGATGCGTTCACCGGACTGGCCCTGGCCAATTTGATCCGCCTGCGCGGTTTGAATGCCACGGGCATTGTGATCGGACAATGTTCCAGCGCGGCGCTGTGGCCCTTTGCCGCCTGCCAGCAAAGATTTATGACTGGCGACAGCGTTTGCTATTTTCACGATATTCAATCGGTCTGCGACAGGCCGATGACGCGGCGCGATGCCGAAAACTTCGCCAGCCAGGTGGGACGCTTGGAATCGCAGATGAATCTCAAGCTGGTCCGGCTATTTGGGAGCGGTTCGGCCAAGCTGTCCGAATGGATCGCCGCTAGCCGCTACGTGACGGCGCAGGAAATGAGCGCAGCCGGGCTGGTGCAACTTCTCGAAGCCGACAGCAGCTCTTTGCCGTTCGGTTTTCTGGCTGATGAAACTCACGAGGATTAAGAGTTTCACGCAAAGACGCAAAGTTCGCAAAGGGCACAAAGGGCACAAAGTTGATTGGTCGGAGTACCGACAGCAGCAGTGGCACAAAATTTCTTGAACCGATTTTCCGACAATTAAGCCACCCGGTCGGTACACCGGCCAGTAAAGTCGGTGCTCCGACCAGTAAATACTGGGCGCGCTTATTTTGTTTGAGGCCCGAGACTTTCTAAATTCAAGTCTCGCGATCGCCGGCCGCTGACGGACTTCCAACCTTCTACTGGTTTGACCACTATGCTCGATCGATCCCGCTGCATGCCCTGCGCCATCATCTGCCTATTGGTGGCCTCTCTACTGTCGCTCAGTCCGTCTCTCTCGCTGGCGCAAGAGGATAGCAATCCGTTTTACAGCATGGATCTGCCGAGCGACCTCCGGTACTGGTACCGTAATCCGGATGGAAGTTGCGTGCAGTGTTCGATCGGGATGTGCGGGGTCGATCAAAATGTTCCCGCCGCGGCGACGCTGCTCTGGGACAGCGAATATGGACCGCGCGAACGCGGTGGAAGTTATCCTGGCCGCGTGTCGAAGTACTGCAATTCGCGGCAAATCAAGGCGTACAACATCACGGGTAAAGAGACCTGGGACTGGATGCGGTGGGCTTGTCGCAATGGTCGCGGGGCGGCAATCGGTGCCGGTGGTAATCATTTTCAGACGCTCTACGGCCACGATCCGGCGACGAACACCTGGTTTGTGTGCAATAACAATTCTCCGCGCAAAATCGACGTTTATTCCGACGCCGCGTTTCGCCGACTCCATTTGGCCAGCGGTCAGTGGGTCGTGATTTTAGATTACCCGCCGCACCCGTCACCACCCGAGTACCGCAAGTGGTGGCAGTAACAATTTGCCAGCGTACTGGCGATTGGCCCATTCACCTCGCGAGGAAAACCATGTCCCGGAAAATCTTGATCGTACTTATTATGTTCGCCGGCCTTGCGCCGGCTATCGCTGTTTTTGGACAGCAACCAAACAGCCGCAATGTTGCGCCGAGTGCCAAAGCCGAAATCCTGCGGCGTGGTAACTTTGTCGAGCACCTGGGTGGCGACATGCGTTTTGCCGACGCCGAGGCGATCGCTAGCGCCGCCGTGGCCGATGTGATGGGACAGCCCGCCGACGACAATCATAAATTCTTCATCACGCTGATCACGCAGCGTGGCTGTGCGCCATGTGCCAGGTTAAAAGCTGACTTTTCTAGCGACAAGCACCTGCAGGCGCTGGTCAACACGACCGACCACAAACAATCCTGGGCACACTTCAACCTCTACGATGCGGCCGACAAGAGCCAGTCGTTTCGCTGGAGTAAGGTGCAGATCAAGGGCTATCCCACGATCCTGATTCAGCCGCCGCGCAACGGGAAATATGGTGATAGCAAAATTGTGATCAACCAGCTCACCGGTTATGACGGCAACGGCGAAAAGCTGTTCAATGCCATCGCCGGTTCGATCCGCGCGTATGTTGCCAAGCAGGCGCAAAAACAGGCGATCGAAAGCGGCGCTGCTGTCGGTACTCCGACCAATCGATACGGCGTCGGTACTCCGACCAATCGACACAGCAATCAATACTGCCAGGCGGAAGTAGACTACGATCGTACGCCCTCTGACTATCTCGCGCCGATTGGCGTTGATCCCCCTTGGTCGCCGCGGCCCAAGAATGAACCCCCTGTCACGCCTTCGCCGTTGCTGCCCAATCCCAGTCCGGTGGGACCCGACGCGTTTCCCTTTCCGCTGGATCCGGACGCCAAGCCAGACGCCAAGCCGGATGTGGCTCCGAATGATGCGATACCGCAGTATGCGGAGGTCGTGGTTATTCAGGACGCCGAGGCGAAGGATGAAGACGCCGGCGAGCTGGTGAAGTTTGCCAAACGACTGCGACACAAGCGGAGCGGGATGAAATTCCGAGTCCTCGACTGGAAAGAAGCCAGCAAAATCTATCCGATCTCGCGCGATGAGTTACCGGTGGCCGTGGTGACCAGCGATGGCAAGGTTGAGAGCAAGATACTCGGCCGATTGCTGGACGTACTCAATCCGCCGGCGGCGAATCCCGAACAGCCAAGTGGCCAGGGACTCGAGACGTTTCCGGTGAGTAGCCTGGTAGCCTTGCTCAGCGGCGGCGGCGTTGGTGCAGCCATACCGATTGTGATTTGGGGACTGCTGTATTTACGCAGCAAGCGCCGTGCTGCCGGTCAGCAGGTGATTGCACCGCAAATCGACGAGGCACAGTTTGGCCTGCTGGTCAACGCCGTGGTCAGTACTGTGCTGAGCAAGATCCCCGCCCTGCAAAAGCCGGCTGAAACTCCGCCGAAGGCTAGCTAAAAAGGAAAAGTTCACCGCAGAGGACGCGGAGATCGCAGAGGACGCGCGGAGATGTCGATTGCCATCTCTGTGCATTGCTCTGCGTTCTCTGTGGTGAATAACTCGAAATAGGCTCGCTCATGGAAATCCTCGCTATTTTAATCCCCGTCTTGCTGCTGGTCATGCTGGCTTGCCAGCATCTTTGCAATATGGGGGAGTTCGGCCTGCTGCGCGACATGCTGGGAATGGTCCGCAACGATATCGCGACTTTGCAGAAGCGGATCGCTCCGCAAAAACGAGACACCGAAGTCTGGTGTAAGCCCGATGTGCGGACCTGCTGCGATGCAACGCAGCCGATCGCGGACATGGAACAAATTGAATTGGCCAGGCAGCGACTCAAGCTACTTCGCCAGCAGATGAAATCGCCGCGACGACCGGCGGAGGCGCAGACGGTGAGCGGGGCGCTGGTCGAGCTGGCAAAAGAGGAGGGATCGGCTGCGGAGTTTTTGAAACAGCGGATTGTCTGCTACGAAAAGCAGGTCCACGATCTGCTGCGTCAGGCGCATATCGAAGAAGAAATGCGGCAGGAGCTAGGTCGAAAATTAACCGCTCGCGACAAACGCTACGACGATTTGGCCGATCAATTCAAGAAGGTCTGCGATAAGTCGGATGTACTTGAACTGCGCGTCCAGCGATACGAACGGCTGCTGCCCGACCTGCGTCGGTACTCCGCCCTGGACGCACTGCTCCGACCAGGGAAGGCATTCACCGCAGAGGCCGCAGCGTCGGTAATCCGACAAGGGAACACTGCCGCGAAGGACGCGCAGAGGGAAGAAGGACAGGGAAGCACTGCTGGGTGTGCTAGACAGCACCATGATTCCGCGCGGAATTCCTAACTTTCACGCATTTCTGTCCATGACCGAAAAGCTAAAATACCAACTGCGGCTGAACGAAAACTCGACGCTGGCCAATCCGGTGCTCGATGTAATCGAACTTGTCGAGCAGCTGCCGCCGGCGGAATCCGTTCCAGTCGAAGAACCAGTGGCCGACGTGCCGGTCACGACGGTGATGCAGCAGTTTCTGTGCGGACCCAGCGAGGATCTGCGCTGGCGGCGCGATACGGGAGCCAGTTCAGAATTTCCCTATCCGATGCCGCACCAAACGCGGCTGCCCGAGCACCTCAAAGCGGCTTGTTGGGGAGATGAACACCCCTGGCACCTGGATGGTCGCAGCGTGTTTAAGCTGGACGAGGAACATGGCTTTCTCATCAACACCAATTCCTGGGACGCGGTCAATCAAAATCAGGCGGCCCTAGAAAAGCTGTTTGCCAAGCTGCCGATCGAAGGCGCGGTTCTGGTGATCGTCGGTTGGCTGGCGCTGCGCTACTTTGTCAATCCGTTCACGCTGAATGCCAACGGCGCAAAGCGCAGCATTCCAATTGCCCTGGTCGGGCTGCATCCGGGCTGCACGATCGTCGGCTGCGATCCGAACTACCCGGCGGTGAGCTATGTTAGCCACGGTTCCTATGTCGGCGATCATCCACACACGAACATTCGCTACAGCGGGTTCAATATTGTCGGTCGGGCCAGAGCGCTGTACGTCGACGGGTCCGGGGGCGAGGTCGATATCGACAACATCACGGCGGTGGTCTGTTCCAAGATCGTCAACGCCGATGCCACGCCGCTGCAATTCGCTCGCGATCAGTTCGCCGTGCATTTTCGCCAAGTGTATGGCAATCGCGTGGGCAAAGTCATCGCTTACAGCAATCACTGCGAGCAGGTGCTGGTGGAAGAGTGCAACAACGTCGATTTTAGCTACGTGCAGGCCCGCAACGGTGGCAATCGCGGCATCGTCATGCAGCACTGCGGGAACATTCGCTGTGCCACGAACGCCGAATACAACCATCGCTGGAACTATCACTTCCTCAATTGCCAGGGACTCGATCTGCATCTGTGGGCCGAGGGACGCGGCTTTGTCAAAAACTTTTACAACGCGCAGTCGGACAAGACGCCGCCGCTCACGCCGAGCGCGAAGATGGAGTACTGCTCGGGCGTGGTGATCGGGGGCGACGATCCAAACGTGACTTGGGAACTCGATGCCCACAGTCGTCGCCTGGTGCGGTTTCTGGATCGACCTGAGGAGGATTTTGGCCAGCACAGTTCGCTGGTCACGACCGATTTGATGCGATATTTCTCGTCGGACAACAGCTGGGACGGGGCGTTTGCTTCCGACGCGTCGACCTGGGGCAAAGGATTGAAACCAACCGTTATTCAGATGGGACTCTGGTCGTTCGATGCGGTGTTGGATGGCACGGTGCGGCCAGACGGTAAATCTCAACGCTACGGGGCCTCAGTGGAAGGGAGTACACAGAACTATTTGGTGCTGTCGGACAGTCTGCTCAACGATGCACCAGAGGTGCAACCCGGCGAGCTGCTCGAGGTGTGGCTGACGGCCACACCGCAAAATGAAGCGACCTGGCAGTTTGTCTGGAAACATCAGCCACGATTGAGCATCGCTCCGGGGATCAATAACTTCTTTAAAGGCGGCGGCAAAAACTTTGTGCAGTCGCGTTATCGGGGATTCTGGACCTGGCAGAACAACGATCGTCGGCCCGGCAAATTGCGATTTTACGCGCAGGCGCTCAGCGCCACGAATCTCAACATCCGCCTCTGGCTCACGTACAACCGCGATCACGCCTATTGGTCTCAGTTCCCGGCGGCGGGCGAGTTGCATCATTACCGGTTTGATGTCGATCGCGTGATGGTGCACAAGTAGGAGGCTGACATGGCACTGAAAGACAACATCGTATTTGCGTATCTCTGCCAAGAGGCCAGCGGTGATCTGCTCGACTCCAGTGGGCTTGCGCACACGATGACTGCGGTGGGCACGCCCGGCACGACGACAGGCAAGATCGGTGCGGCACGTTCGCTGGTTCGCACGAGTCCGGACCGATTCACGATTACCGACCATGCTGATTTTCGCTGGGCTGGTACAGACTCGCATCGCGTGGGTTGGTTTAAGCTGGCGGCCAAAGCAACGCGGCAATGCGTGTGGAGCCATGCGGGGGCGGGTGAATATTACTACTACGATGAAACCAGCGACCGGATGGCTTGGGAAATCAAGAATGCGGCCGGAAGCACGTCGACGATTTACGACACGAACCTGGGATCGCCACCTACCAACACATTTATTTTCTTTTCGCTGCGGCATGACTGGGACGGCACGAACGCAACGCGATACATGAGCCATAACAACGGCACAGAGGTTTCGGGATCGTTGACCGGAGGAGCCAATGCGACGGGCGGCACGTTCTATCTTGGCTATTCGGCGTTTGCATTACCGCTGGGGGGTGCCGTGGATGAGATCATTGGCCGCAAGGGGAGCATGTGGAGCGGCAGCGAAGTGACGCAGATTTACAACGGCGGGGCGGGGCTGGCGTATTCGCTGTGGGACGTGAATTTACCGGCGCTTGCACAATATTACAGAAGAATGAGAGCATGAACATCCTGCGGCAATCGACAGTGTACACGTTTCGAGCGGGACAATTTGTTAGCTCAACCGATGGCAGCACAGCGCAGACTGGCTTAACTATCGCCCAGGCTGATATCCAAATCAGCAAAGCGGGTGGAGCATTTGCACAGACGTCGGCGAGCAGCCCAACGACCACGCATGATGCCGCTGGATTTTATCAGTGCCCGTTGACGACGACTGATACGGCGACCGTTGGCACGCTGAAGGTGCAAATCCTGATGGCCGGTGCGCTGATTGTTGAGGAAAAGTTTCAGGTTATTGAAGAGGCGATTTACGATGCGTTGTATGCGGGTAGTGCGACGGGATTGCTGCCAACGAATGTGACGCAGTTCGGCGGTACGGCTGGCACATTTGCCAGTGGGAGACCAGAGGTCAATACCACGCACGCGGCGGGCACGGCCTGGGCGTCTGCTGCGATTGCCAGTGTGACCGCTCTAGGCGCTCAAGCGAAGGCCGACGTAAACGCAGAATGCGACACGGCGATTAGCGATGCGGGCATTCCTTCAATCTCGACAATCGCTGAAGTGGTTCACGGTGCGCGGAACGTCTATTTTGTGAAGGACAGCGGCGGATCGGACAGCAATAGCGGTCTGACGCCTGATCTGGCGTTTGCCACCTGGGGCAAAGCGGCGAGTGTAGCGGTGAGCGGGGACGTGGTGCTGCCATCCTGCGGATTCCATCTGATCGCCAGTCCGATCACGTTTGCCGCTGGCGTGAAAATCATTGGGCTCGGTGCGATGCCGCTGGTAGCTGGCGGGGTTACGCTGGGAGATTTCAGCGAGATCGCCAATTGCGTATTTTTATCCGGCACGCTGACCACGGCAGCCTACAGTCGAGTCCGCAATTGTGAATTGCTGGCGGTGACAATCGCCGGGACAGCGGATTCAGTGATTGAAGATTGTGTGATCACTTCGACCACGGTGAATCGAGGGGCGGCGCTGCGGCGCTGCAAGATCGTCCTCAACGGCAGCGAGGTTGTGAGCATTTCTAGCGCGCAAACGCTGCACATGCAGAATTGCATTGTGACGCGCCACACGGGGTCAGTGGCCGAGGCGATTGACCTGGTGGCGTCGTCTAGCAAGCTGGTTGCGCACGATTGCCAATTCCTTGATCGATTCGCACGCAACTCGGTGTCGGGACTGCCGACAGGCATCTGCATTGTCGGTGGCGACGGCGAATTGAACGCCAGCAATTGTACATTCAAGGCGGTGGGGATTGGGCTGGACA
>Ga0163150_10008277_pt1 | contig 11894 bp, 15 predicted proteins | sample OliLakLV19P2IB_FD_148628 | JGI IMG/M metagenome (GOLD analysis project Ga0163150, IMG submission 148628) | Freshwater microbial mat bacterial communities from Lake Vanda, McMurdo Dry Valleys, Antarctica - Oligotrophic Lake LV.19.P2.IB | ecosystem: Environmental > Aquatic > Freshwater > Lake >...
GTTCCAGAAAATGGAGTTTTCTGATGCCGAACCCTCGCAAGCCGAGCAGCTTGAAGCTGATCGCAGGCACGTCCCGGCCCTGCCGGGACGTGGCCACGATCGAGCTTCCACCCGTTTCAGCAGTGCCGCAGGCGCCTTCATGGCTGCCCAATGCGCACGCCGTGACAGAGTGGATTCGGCTGGTTCCCATTCTGATGGCGAACATGCTGCTGACCGAGGCCGATCTGTCGGCGCTCGCGCAGATGTGTGCGCTGCACGGCAAGTGCGTCCAGCTGTACGCAGCAGGCGAGGCGCCGACCGCGAGCATGGTTGGCACGCTGCGAAACTTAATGAACGATTTCGGTTTGACCCCGGTCGCGCGAGGCAAGGTTAAACCAAGTGGCGAAGCGCCCAGGGAAAATGCCTTCACCGCCAACAAGCGGGGAGCAATCAAGCGAGCGTGACTATGTCGCGATCGCCAAGGCCTACGCGCGCGCCGCGGTCGCGGACAAGCGCGGGAAGAAGTTCGGCAAGTGGATCGGCCTGGCGGCGAAGCGCTTCCTCGGCGATCTCAAAGTGGCCGGTCCTCGCGGCCCGTTTCGGTTCGATCCAGCCGAGGCGCACAACGCCTGCGATTTCATCCAGAAGCTGCCGCACGTTGAGGGGCAGTGGGCGACGCCGAACATCATCCTGCACCCGTCGCACGTGTGGTTTGTCGTGCAACTGTTCGGGTTCAGGAACCATGACGGCAACCGCCGGTTCACTTCGGCCCTGTTTGCAGTAGCGCGCAAGAACGCTAAAAGCACATTGGCCGCGGCGATCCTGCTGTACGTGCTGTGCTGCGAGGATGAGGAAGGGCCGCAGATCCTGAGCGCAGCGACAACCTACGATCAAGCATCGATCGTCTGGAAAGTCGCGAAGCGGATGATCGAGAAGACGCCTGACCTACGTGAAGCGTTCCTGTTGGAACCCTTCGCGAAGGCGGTGGCCTGCTACGCAAACGGTGGCACGTTCAAGCCGGTGCACGCCAAGGCCAGCACGCAGGACGGGCTGAACCCTTCCGCGATCTGCCTGGACGAGGTGCACGCGCACAAGAATCACGATTTGTTGAACGTGCTGAAGAGCGCGGCCGGCGCCAGGCGCAACCCGCTCTACCTGTATGTCACGACCGAAGGCTACGAGTCGCCTGGGCCTTGGCCCGAGATCAGGCTGTTCGCGCACCACGTCCTAAACGGCGTGATGAAGGCCGAGCATTTTTTGTTCCTGCTGTACGCCGTCGACATCGACGACAAAGAGTTTGACCCGCGGTGCTGGCCGAAAGCCAACCCGCTGATGGACTGCAATCCGCTGCTCGGCAAAGAGATCGCCAAGGAGGCCATAGAGGCCAAGGCCATGCCGGGCAAGCTGTCCGAGTTTCGGATCAAGCGGCTCAACCGCGCGGCATCGGTGGCGAACGGATGGACCGACCTCGGGCGCTGGCAGAAATGCGCGGGGACGGTCGATCTGGAAGCGCTGCGCGGGCGGAAATGCTGGGCTGCCATCGATCTCAACAGCACCCGCGATCTGGGTGCGCTGCGACTGATCTTTCGCGAGGAAGGCAAGTGGATCACGTGGGGCCGCGGCTATGTGCCGGCGGCATCAGTGCAGTTGCGTGCCGAACGCGGAACGGTGAGCTACGCGGGCTGGGTTCAATCTGGGCACCTGGTGGAAACCCCGGGTGATGTGACTGATTACGCGGTGATCGAGCGGGATATCGACGAGCTCCGCGAGATGTTCGACATCCGGGCCATCGCATTCGATCCCTGGAACGCGCAGGACCTGAGTAACCGACTGATCGAAAAAGGCGCGCCAATGATTAAGTTTATTCAAGGCGCGAAGTCGTACCACCCGGCCATGCAAGAAATCGAGCGCGCCTACATCGGCGGCCAGCTCGTGCACGACGGTGATCCAGTGCTGACCTGGTGCGCGGCCAACCTCGTGGCGCGTCGCGATGTAAATGGCAACCAGGCGCCGGACCGGCAGCGCAGCGCCGACAAGATCGACGAGATGGCCGCGCTATTCATGGCGTGTGGCATCGCCCTTTCAGAAGTGGAGCCCGACAGCGTGTACGAATCTCGCGAAATGGTGATGCTCTGATGGGCTGGTGGCGATCCATTGCCGACGGCGTCAAGTCGTTCACGATGGGTCATGCCCTCTCGTCGAAAGACATCCTCGCACTGCTCACGCAGGGCGGCGAGAGTGCGGCCGGCGTTGCCGTCAATGACGAGAGCGCAATGTCGGTGGCCACCGTCTATGCCTGCATCGCGGTGCTGTCCGAATCCGTGGCGCAGTTGCCGTGCAAGCTCTACACCGGATCAGGGACAGACGACCGCCAAGCTGCGAACAGCCATCGCACCTACGGCCTGCTGCACGACGCGCCGAACGAATGGATGACGAGTTTCGAGTTTTGGGAGCAGTGCGTCGCTCAGATTGCCCTCGGCGGGAACTTCTACGCGCTCAAGGGGATGGTGGGATCCCGGGGCAGCGAGCTCGCCGAGTTATTCCCGCTGTTGCCGAGCCGCGTCCAAGTCAAGGAAGGCACCACCGGAGCACCTTACTACGTGGTCAGCGACGGTCAGGGCAGTGAGCGCACGGTGATGACGACCGATATGTTCCACATCCGTTACCGCCGGCTGAAAGGCTGGACTGGCCTCTCGCCGATCTCATACAACCGCGAGACCATCGGGCTGCAGATTGCGGGCAACCGCATGCAGGCGCGCACGATGAAGGCTGGCGCGAAGATCTCAGGCGTACTCAAGCATCCGAAGTCACTGAGCCCGAAGGCAGTCAAGGAACTGCGCGAGCATTGGGAACAGATGTACTCCGGCGCGGAGAACGCGGGCAAGACAGCCGTGCTTGAGGAGGGCATGGACTTCGAGCGCCTTTCCCTCAGCAATACCGACATGCAATACATCGAGCAGCGCAAGCTGACATCGAGCGACATCTGCGCGATCTATCGGATCCCGCCGCACATGGTGGCGAACCTGGAGCGCGCGACGCACAGCAACATCGAGCACAGCGCAATCGAATTCGTGGTGCAGACGCTCGGCCCGTGGCTGCGTCGCATCGAGGCCGCGATCCGGCGCGATCTGCTCACGGACGAAGAACGCAAAACGATGTACGCAGAATTTCTGGTGGACGCCTTGATGCGCGGCGACAGCGCGGCGCGCGGCACGTTCTATCAAACAATGTTCGGCACTGGCGCGCTCAGCGTCAACGAAATCCGGCGGCGCGAGAACCTTCCGCCGATCGGGCCAGACGGCGATGTCCGCTACGTCCCCGGCAACCTCATGAAGCTTGGCCGCGAATCGATCGGCGCGCAGCCCGTCATCGCAAAGTAGGAGAAAGCAATGCGCGAATTTCTGGATCGCCCCTTCGAGGTAAAGGAGGTCGGCGACGACGGGACGTTCTCCGGCTACGGCTCGGTGTTCGGCACGCTCGACAGTTACATGGAAGTCGTCACGCCTGGCGCATTTGCCGAGACGCTGGCGATCCACAACTCAAAGGGCCGCATGCCCGCGATGCTTTGGCAGCACCGCAGTGGCGAGCCGATCGGCGTCTACACCGACATGCGCGAAGACCAACACGGCCTCTTCGTGCAGGGGAAGTTCGCGCTGAAGACGGCGCGCGGATCTGAGGCGTACGAGTTGCTGAAGATGAAGGCGCTGTCCGGCCTTTCAATCGGGTTCATGACTCGTGAGGACTCTGTCGACAAGCTGACCCGAATCCGCACCTTGAAGAAGGTCGATCTGTGGGAAGTCTCCCTGGTCACCTTCCCGGCGCACGACGACGCGCGGGTCTCCGCCGTCAAGCAGATCGAGGGAATTCAATCTTTGGCCGATGCCGAGAGCTACTTGCGTGACGCAGGCGGCCTCAGCAAATCGGCAGCGCTGGCAGTGATTGCCCGCATCAAGACCATCGCGCGGGGTGAGCCCGACGAGTTGGCACAGCTACGAGCTGCGCTGAAGTTGCGCGGCGATGCCATCAACTCACTCAACAAAGGACAATGACATGGATCCGGAACTGAAAAAAATCCTGGAAGACCAGGGCCGCGCGTTCGACGAGTTCAAGACCACGAATGAAGCGATACTCAAGGCGAAGGCCGAAGGCAAGTCGGTATTGGACCTTGAAGCCAAGCTCGGCAAGATCGACGACGCGCTCACCAACATGGGCGAAATGAAAGCGCGCCTGGATAAGGTCGAGCTCAGCAACAATCGCAAGGGCATCATTGGCAGCGATCCCGGCGACATCGAGACCGAAGCGAAGCAGTTCAATCTGTCGCGCAAGGGTGCCGGCGCGCGCGACGAAGTGAGCGTAGAAGACTACCGCGCGTACAAGTCCAGCTTCATCGACTTCATGCGCAAGGGTGCGGCGCCCATGTCGCCCGACAGCATCAAGGCGTTGCAAGCCGGCGTTGACTCCGATGGCGGATACCTGCTGCCGCCCTCGACCGTTGGCAGCGTCATCACCAAGGTCAACGAATCCAGCCCGATCCGCCAACTCGCCTCGGTTCAGATGATCAGCACCGAGGCACTGGAAGGCCTTTACGATCGCGAAGACGCTTCTTGCGGCTGGATTGGCGAGACCACGGCGCCGACCGAAACCAACACGCCAACGCTCGGCAAGTACCGCGTCGAGGCGTTTGAAATGTACGCGCAGCCGCACGCAACGCAGAAGCTGCTTGACGATGCCGCGGTGGATGTCGAGGCCTGGTTGGCCGCCAAGGTCGCTGACAAATTTGCACGCACGGAAGCGGCGGCGTTCTGCGTCGGCACTGGCGTCGGTCAGCCGCGCGGTTTCGCCACCTACACGACGGCGGCGACGGCGGATGCCACGCGGGCATGGGGCTCGCTGGAGCACATCAACTCTGGCGCGAACGGCGCGTTCGCCGCGTCCAGCCCTGCCGATGTGCTGTTCGATCTGATCGGCGCGTTCAAGCCGGCGTACCTGGCCGGCGCGGTGTGGGCGACTCGCCGCGAGGTCATCACCGCCGTGCGCAAACTCAAGGAAGCGACCACCAACGCCTACATGTGGCAGCCGGGATTGCAGGCAGGCCAGCCGGACCGCCTGTTGGGCTATCCGATCGCCATCTGCGCCGATATGGCTGCGCTCGCCACCGCGTCGCTGTCGTTGGCCCTGGCGAACTTCCGGGCGGGCTACCAGATCGTGGATCGCACGGGCATCCGCGTCTTGAGGGACCCGTACACCAGTAAACCCTACGTGAAGTTCTACGCGACCCGCCGGACCGGCGGCGCCGTGCTGGACTTCGAGGCAATCAAGTTCATTCGGTTCTCGGCGTAATCGCCCGCCCCGGCGAAAGCCGGGGCGCTACCTGAAAGAAGGAAACGGAAATGGAGATTCACAGCAACATCAAACAGGTGCTCGCCATCATTCCGGCGGCCATCGGCGCCAACGCGACAAAGACCGGCGGGATCATCGACCGGCGTGATTACGGCGGCGTTCAGTTCATTGTCGCGTACGGGTCGGTCACCACCACCGGCACCATTGTTACCCTGGTTGTGCGGGAAGGCGACGTGACCGGCACCATGACCAGCGTGGCTGACGCCGACCTGATCGGCACGGAAGCGCTGGCCAGCCTGCTGGCGGCAACTCCGCGAACCGCTGGCACGACCAAGGAGGTAGCCAAGCGCGTCGGCTACAAGGGCTTGAAGCGCTATGTCCAACTGCTCGCCGTCCAGACCGGGGTTACCTCGGTCGGCGCCCTGTCTGCTACCGCGCTGCTGTTCGCCCCGAACGTCGCGCCGATCAGCAACCCGTAAGCAACCCGTAAGCAACCCGGCCGGCGGCGACTGTCGCCGGCCATCTATTCGAGGCTGTCTGCATGCATGTCGCAATTTTGGGGCTCGGGCCATCGGTCCGGCAGTACCTGGAAATCGCGAAGCGTTGCGGCGGCCGTCGTGCCTTTTGCGACTTCGTATGGTCGATCAACGCGCTCGGCGACGTTTTCGCCAGCGATCTCGTGTTTCACATGGATGACGTTCGGATTCAGCAGATCCGGGCGGACGCGGCGCCAGCCTCAAACATTGCGCACATGCTTAGATGGTTGAAGGAGTACCGCGGCGCGGTCATCACCAGCCGCGCACACCTGGACTTTCCATGCCTAGTGGAATTCCCGCTCGCCGAGGTGCTGACCAAGTTCCCGCTCGGGTACTTCAACAGCACCGCCGCCTATGCCGTCGCCTATGCGATCCACGCAGGCGCAACAAAAATCACGCTGTTCGGGATGGACTTCACGTACCCGGACGCCCACCACGCCGAAAAGGGCCGCGCCTGTGTCGAGTTCTGGCTCGGGCACGCCGCGGCATTGGGAATCGAAATCGCTATGCCGAAGACGACAAGCCTGCTCGACGCGATGGAGCCGCAGGACAAGCGGTTCTATGGGTACGACTGCGTGGAACTCCAATTCACGCGCGGCGAGGCCGGCGTCGAGGTGGAGTTCACGAACCGCGTCACCCTGCCAACGGCCGCCGAGATCGAGCACGCCTACGATCACCACCGGCACCCGAACGCACTGGTGGAGTCCTCGCTTGACGCGGCGCCAGAAGACCGGAACCGCATAAGCGCGCCGGAGAACAAAGCCCGTGGCTAGCCTGGTTGTCGTCACCGGCCCAGCAATAGACCCCGTGTCGCTCACCGACGCTAAAGCGCATCTGCGCGTGACCAACAATAGCGAAGACGCGGTGATCGGCGGCAAGCTGAAGGCCGCCCGCCGCTGGTGTGAACACCACTGTCGGCGCGGGTTTATCACGCAAACGCTGCGGTTGCGATTTGACTCGTTCCCGGAGCTGATCCGCCTGCCATACGGTGCGTGCGCCTCGATCACATCGATCACCTACGTGGACGAGGACGGAGTGACACAGACCCTCGCGTCGGGTCGCTATCAGTCAGACCTGGACGGCATGCCGGCACGCGTCGGGCCCGCATACGGCTACAACTGGCCGGCGACACGCGCGCAGATGAACGCGGTCGCGGTCACGTACGTGGTCGGGGCCGCCACTGCCGACGACGACGTCAAGGCCGCGGTGTTGATGGTGCTTGCCGATCTCTACGAGAACCGGGAGGCCTCGATCATCGCGGCCACATACGCGCCGAACCCGGCCGTGCTGTCGCTGCTATCACCGCACCGATGCGACATCCTGGGCCTGGCCCTGAGCGAGCCCGACTGATGCGCGCTGGCCGATTGCGGCATCTGGTGCAAATCCAGGCGCCGACAGAAACGCGGGGCGCAACCGGTGAGGTGCTTGAGACCTTCGCCACGCTCAGCGACGGCGAGGTCTGGGCAGGCATCGAGCCGCTGTCCGGGCGCGAGCTCACCAGGGCCGGCGCCGAAGGGTCTGAGCATTCGGTGCGCATCGTCTGCCGGTACGTCGGCAGCGTTACGACGAGGTGCCGCGTGATCTTCGGGGCCAGAGTTTTCCAGGTTCTTGCGGTCATCAATTCGAGCGAGCGCGGCGTCGATATCGAGCTGGCGTGTAAGGAGGTTTCCACGACATGAGCAGCTTTGTCAGCGACCCGGCGCCGACCGATCCCGGGGCACAGGTGTGGTGGCGTGTGGTGGATGGCGGCGACCTGGTCACAGACATGCCGACGTGGGTGGAAATTGTCGGGCAGCCTCACCACCCGTTTATTGCCGATCGCGAAACTCACGCTGGGACGTGGGTGCGCGTGCATGAGGGCGCGCTAGATCGCGATGGTGTGCACGTGTTCGAGGTTGCGGTCCCTGGGCATTGGCGTATCACGGTCGAAGGCGCGGCCAGCGTGGCGGCTTGGGGATGAGCGCACAGCGGATCCGAGTGAGCGGCCTGTCTGACACGCTGGCTGCAATCCGCGCATTCCCGCGCGAGTTCCAGGGGCGCCCGATTCGTTCGGCGTTCGCGAAGGGCGCGCGCACGATCCGCAACGCGATCCGCACAGCCGCGCCGGTTCGCACCGGGCGCCTTGCCGGCGCTGTCTTCAGCAAGCGCGAGCGCGATCCTGGCTCATTTGGGCTCGGTGAGCTGTTCGCGATCGGCGTGCGCTCTGGCCGCAAGCGATCCGATGCGCGCGGCGCTTGGTACTGGCGCTTTGTTGAGTTTGGCACCGCGCACCAGCAGGCCAAGCCATTCATTCGCCCGGCGTTTGCGCAGTCAGCGCCCGGCGTGCTCGCACAAATTCAGGCCGACCTGGCCGCAGCTGTTCCGCGCATCGCCCGCAAGGTCGCCAAGGCCGGATGAACACCGCTCAGCTCTACACGTGGCTGTCAGCCGAGGCTGCAGTCACGGCGCTGATTGGGTCGCCGCCGCGCATCTATCCGGGAGTGGCGCCTGACGGATCAAGCGGATCCTGGGCGACCTACACCGGCATCAGCGGGCTGCCGATCAATCACTTCGGTGGGTTTGCCGGCGTCGATTTCGTGCGCGTGCAAATCGATTGCTACGCCGACACCAAGGCCGCAGCCGACGCGCTCGCCGACACCATCGCGACCGCACTAGATGCCCGCGGGTACGTGGTCGGATGGAACCCCGAGGGCCGGGACGCGGAAACGCGCAAGTGGTCCAAGTCATTTGACTTTGAATTTTTCGGCACGCGCTAAGGGCGTTGGCCACCACCGCAGCAAGGAGATGTGCAGATGAGTACGACAAACGCCCTCAAAACGCAGGGCACCGAATTGTTCATGCAGAAGGGGTCTGCCGGCTCGGCGACCCTGGTCAAGATCGCGGAGGTCCGCTCCATGGACGGCATCGGCGGCGGATCGACGGATACCATCGATGTCACCGATTGGGACTCGACGGCAAAGGAAAAGCTGACCGGATTGACGGACAACGGCGAACTGACAATGGAGCTGAATTTTGGCTCGAACACGTCGATGAAAGAGCTGTACACCAAGCTCGACTCGAAGGAGGTCACGAACTTCTGGCTCGCGTTTTCCGAGGCCGCGACCGACCCGACGATGTCGTCCCCGCCGACGGTGGTCCTGGCGACCACGCGCTCGCACTTCGCGTTCTCCGCGACCGTCAAGCAGATCACGCTTCAGGGCCAGCAGAACGACAGCTGGAAGGCACGCGTGACCATCGAGATTTCTGGCGCGATCACGATCACCTGGAAGGCGTAATTCGTGCCACCGGCAAACACCCGGCGCCGAAGGGCGCCGGTTCTCCCGAATCAATCCCCCGCAACTACCCGAGAAATGCATGTCCCCGATCACTACCCTCGCGGCCCTCACCGCGCTGTTCGACCGCGCGCCTGTGCTGACCGACGTTCCCGGCGTCGGCTCCGTATACCTGCGCAAGCTCACGGCCGGCGAGGTCTCTGCGTGGCAGGCCGATATAATCGGCACCGACCTCAAGCCCACGCGCGACGGCCTGTTTAAGGCGGACGCGGCGCTAGCCGCAATGTCTGTCTGCGACGGCAGCGGCGTGCCGCTGATGTCCACAACGCAGGCGCAGGAGAATCTTTCCGCTGACATCGTCCGCGCGATCGCACGGGCGGCGCGTACAGTCAACAAGATCTCGGCGGCCAAGGAAGAGGAAGCCGAGGGAAACTAAGCCACGGGCGCGAGCTGTGGCTGCACCTGTGTCTCGCCCTGGGTCGCACTCAAGGCGAGCTAGATCGCACCCTAGCGCACGCGGAGTGGGTTGAGTGGCTGCGGTATTTCCGAATCAACCCGCCATCCGAGGCGCGCATGGATCACAGGTTTGCGCGGCTTAGCGCCTTGATCGCGTCCGCTGTTGGCGACAAAGACGCCAAGGCTTCCGACTACATCCCTGACTACCGACGCGCAGAGGTCGTGCGTACCGGCGAACTGCGCCCCGAGGAAATCCAGATGCTCAATGTACTGCTGCCGAGGGCCAAGCAATGATCGGTGGCGGCAACTCGCTCGGAAAGCTAATCGTCTATCTGGGCGCGGACGTGGCTGACCTTGTAACTGAGTTTGGAAAAGCCGAGCGAGAGGCCAAGAAGCTTGTAGCTGAGTTTTTAAAAGCCGAGCGAGAGGTCAAGAAGCTTGAAAAGAGCTTCGACGAGAAGTTGTCTGCCAGGATCGCGCAATCTGCGGCGGTCATGGCTGCGGCAGCGGTGGGTATTGGCGTCGCGATCAAACAGGCGACCGATCGGGCTGATGAACTTGGCAAGGCTGCACAGCGTGCCGGTGTCGCGGTCGAGGCCTTCAGCAAAATCGACTTCGCCGCCGGCCTGGCCGGTGTCAATACCGAGCAGTTGCAGAACGGATTCACTCAGCTTTCGAAGCGGATCATCGACGAGACGAGCAAGACCAGCCAAGCGCTGGAGGGGCTCGGCGTAAAAACGCGGGACGCATTCGGGCAATTGCGCCCGAACGAAGATTTGCTGTCCGATATTGCCGGATTGTTTGGCTCCTTCCGCGATGGCGCGGAAAAGGCCGCGCTTGCGCAGGAGATTTTCGGCAAGTCTGGCGTTGCTCTGATCCCGTTGCTGAACTCCGGCGCTGAAGGCCTGCGCGCTATGACGGCCGAAGCTGAGGCGCTTGGGCTCGCGGTGAGCGAGGACATGGCTCGGGCCGCCGAAGATCTCAATGATAATGTTTCGCGACTCAACGGCGCATGGAAGGGCTTCGCCAATACTCTTGCGGGAGAGGTTAACCCGATCCTCGCCGAGCTGACGGGCGAGTTTGTGCAGTTCCTGGCCGACTCGGGCGGGGTCCAGAACGCAGCCTACGCTGTCGGCAGCGCGCTGAAGACCGTGGGCCTTGCCGCGGCTTTGGTAAAAAATGTGCTTGATGCGATGTTCGAGGTGCTGAAGGCAGGCTTCATCTCGCTCGCGGAGCCTGTTCAATTTGCCGGAAAGCAGATCGCGAACTTCGCGGTGGCGAGTGAGCGCCACCTGCAGCGCATGGCCAATGGTGACGGCGCTTTCTCGTCTGCGATTCAGGGCTGGAAGGAGTTCGGCAGCAATCTTGCAACCGATGCGGAGGACTCCGCCGGCAAGATCAAAGGTGCATTCGCGGGTGCCATCGAGGGGATTAACGCCGACATCCGCGACGTCGAGGATGCGTTTAACCGTGCGGGCGGAAAGCCTGGCGGGCTGACGTCCAGCGCGCCGCCGGTTGATCGTGAGCGCGAAGAGGCGCTGAAGCGCGTGCAGGCCATGATGGCGCGGCTGGCGACGGCGTCGAGCGACGCAACTGCTCAGCAGCGGGCTCTCAACGATGCGCAGCGCGACGCCAAGGCAGCGGCGAAGGAAGCGGAAGCGGCCTACAAAGAATACGAGGCCATCATGGGCCGCTTGCTGGGCAAGTATCAGCCGCTGCAGGCCGCCGAGAAGGAGTATCGGGAGGACCTGGAAAAGCTGATCGACGCGCACGATCGCGGCGGGGTTTCCATGGAAGAATTCATGCGCGCGGCCGGCATGCTCGGGCGAGAGATGGAGGATACGGCCAAGGGCATCAAGACCGCCGCCGATGCTATGACGCCGTTCGAGCAGGCTGTGCAATCGCTGATGCTCGAGATCGCGACGTTGAACGGCGGCGATGTTTCTGGCCTTGAGGCGGAATTCCGCAGCGTCACGCAAGGGCTCGGGGAACTCACCGCAGAGCAGCAGCTTGTGATCCGCAACCTCTTGCTCATGAAGCAGGGAGCTGCGAATTTCGCCGCCGTCTTGGGTCCGATCTCGGATGCCATGTCGGCCGCGTTGGGTGAGTTTGGTGCCGAGGTTCTATTCACCTTCCGGGACATCGAGGGGGCGATCGAAGACCTGGGCGACAACATGCTCGACATCGTTAAGCGCACCGTGGCTCAGATGATTACGGAGATTGCGCGGCTGCGAATCATAAACCCGATCCTCAACGGGATCTTCGGCAGCGCGCTGCCTACTGGCGGCATTGGGAATATCGCTAGCGCACT
>Ga0163150_10008278_pt1 | contig 11894 bp, 3 predicted proteins | sample OliLakLV19P2IB_FD_148628 | JGI IMG/M metagenome (GOLD analysis project Ga0163150, IMG submission 148628) | Freshwater microbial mat bacterial communities from Lake Vanda, McMurdo Dry Valleys, Antarctica - Oligotrophic Lake LV.19.P2.IB | ecosystem: Environmental > Aquatic > Freshwater > Lake >...
GCCGGAATATATCCCGGCCGCAAGGCAGCAAAATTGAGTGGAAGAAGCGGAACGCGAGAGAGGGTGAATCTCCCATCCGCACCGGATTGGCTCGAATAGAGGCTGAATGGAACTCCATTCAACGCCACCGTGACTCCAGCAACGGCATTGGTGCCATCCCGAACGACGCCCGAAACGTCGGTGACGGGTTGCCCTTCCAATCGCAAACTCCAACTTGCCAAAGTCACACTTTGTCCACCGCTGTTGGAAATGAGGAGTTTCCAGAACAGCGCCGCAGAATCATCGGTCTTGGTCTGAGGAACGCTGCGCAGGAACTGATTTAAATCGCCTTGAACGGGGCGGTCCAATGGGAAAGTAACGGTTTCGAGAGATTTCGAGTTGACTGCATTAACAGCGTTTCGCCCGTCGTAAAGGACCAACTCAACCGGATTTGCGCCGGGTGATCGGAGCCGGATGAACAGTGAGGAGTGGGCCAGCGGTCCATTAAATTTGAGCCCGACCTGCAGAGAACGAAGATCCATCTCTGTCAACACACTCACACTAGCCTCGCGAGTGGCTCCAGATGGAATTGCCAAAGGCACTGAGGAATTCTTGGTGATAACAGGTTCAACACCAGTATCAGTTGTCAGAGACCGTCGAGTGGAAAGCGGGCGCACGGCCTCACGTTTTAAATGGAAGGTGCCCGCGAGGGTAATGGGCTGCCTGGACATCCCATAAACGATTTCGGTATATTTCCCTTCCAAAATGTAACCATCGGTGGGGTTGCCTTTGATCAACGAGCCTTCTAAAGAGACCGTTCGCTGAACGGGAAAAGGAAACGGATTACGGACGTCTAGTTTGTTGTCATTGAGCCAGTCAATATCAGTTCCCGCAGCTGGGTCATTCTCGTTCCAATTGTCGAACGGTTCTCCATTCTGATCCCCAGGAGGCAACACGAATGAACCGCCTAAAACAAATTGGTTTCCTTCATCCGCCACTCGATAGCCCACCAGCGGAACATCCACTGGCCAAAGCAAGGCTTGGGAACTGTCGATCAAACCTCGCAGCAGTCCATCCACTTTGTTGTCTTCATAGAGGCTGACGTTTAAATCGATATCGGGAACGGGGTTGCGTTTGCCATTAACTGATTGGATGACGGCGTAACCTTTAAAATCACCTTCCAATCCTGGGACTTCGGCCACAACTCGATAGGATTTATCACCAACGCTGGTGCGAAGAAGAAGGGTTCCATGATGATTGCCACGTCCCAGGTTTTTTCGATCCAGGCGAAGATAGACGATATCGTTTTCCAAAGTAGTAACCCCCGTCAAATTGGTGTGAGCAGAAAGCAGTTTACCATCCTGATCCCGCGCTTCGCGGGAATCGGGCGATGGAAACAATCGGATCCACGGTTCGGCCGTGTTTGTATCGGTCGTCGGAATCCAAATGGCTTCCCAAAGAAGAATTCCTCCATTGCTATTGGTGCCGTCGCCAAGGTTGGATAGACCGATCGTCTGCACATCTTCACCTGCAAAAAATCGGATTGTATCCTGCACTTGAACTGACTTGGGCACAGACTTTACTTGAGCACCAGAGACGTTGATGTCCTCTTTCGCCGGAAAATTATTCAAAGGTTCCGCGTCAATATCAGGCCGGACGGTGGCAAGCAGTTGAGGGCGGAGAATAGCGGGGTCGAGGACGTGAATCCAATAACCGCGGCCTAAATCCTTTTGAAGATCGAATGAGGGAAACGGCGGATCAGGAGGAAGGCCAGCTAGAATATTAGTCGCCAACTGGTTGGTATCACCCTGAGGGCGGAACATTTTGCGGTAAGTTTGATTTTCCCAAGTCAACATTGCGTCGTAGTCGAATCCGGCGGCCGTCAACACCGCCAGCAAACTGATTGGTTCAGAATTCGTGACAGCAGCACTGCCAACTGGAATTCCAATGAGATTCCATCCTGAGTTCAAATAGAGGCTCGGAAAATCCAAACCTTTGGGAATCGTTCCGGTCGTCACACAAACCTCCGCCTGTGACATTTGCACCCAATACCCCCGGCCTGGCTCAATCGGGGGAAGTGCTAACAATTGATTGGCCGTAAAATCATTGGTCAACTGCGCCGCAGCGCCGGAAGGTTTAATGTAACGCTTCCACAGTGCTGTGGCGTTGTCATAGGCCCAAGCTGATTGAAAATTGCGCCAACTTGCGAACACCTCATGCGGCGCTGCATTGGTAGGCGTCACTTGGAAGGTGAGCAGATTCCACTGAGCTGAAAGGGAAAAGGTCTGGGTCTCGGAATGGAGCGGGAAGGTCGCGGCCATCAGCAGAACGACGGACAGCATTCTCTTAAATGTGACCATAATTAATTGGATTGAAAATGTTTGGAGTGCCGCCTGGGATTAAGGAGTCAGGACGCGAATCCGATAGAACTTTCTGGGATCTGCCGGATTATAACCTGTGGTGCTTTGCAATGTCGTTCCCGCTCCAGTGAGAGGATCACTCGCGCTCCAGGGACCCAGTGCATTCGTTGCCGCTTCGATAACGTATTGTTTGTTCGAGATACTGGACCAGCCGACAGTTGTTTGAGTCGGCCCAACAGAAAGCGACAGAATACGCAAAACAGAATTGGCGTCTTTGGGATTTGTGCCCGCACGAAACTCCTGCTCGTTACTGAATCCATCACCATCAGGATCGGAAGATCGACCGGCGTTGGGATCATTGGCGCTGCCGAAAAAACCAGCGGCCCAGGAACTGTAGCTGTCGGTGGATGGAGCTGGGGTACTGGCAAGATCCACTCGGATCACTCGCCCACGAGTAGCGGAGGTGAAACCTGGAACTGGAACATTGCTGCCACTTGCTGGGGCACCGTCTATTGAGCGCACGGAGGCTAGAGCGCCATTAACTGTGGGAGTAAGCGTGTAAGAAGGGGGTGAGGAACTTTTCAACTCAAAAGAATCAATGCCAGTGCCAGCGGGATCGCTGAGTACAATATTCCCAAATCTTCGGGTATCGAATGGCACTTCGATTAGGTAATAAGATTTGTCTCCGACGGTGAAAATCTGCACCGGCGGTTTGCTAGTGGCGGAATAGACGGCAGATTTTGTTCCGTCTGTGACCGACCAACTGGCGCTGGCAATAGCGATTTGCTGAGAGGTGTTGGTGGCGTTGACCACGCTGCCCCAAATCACAAGTCCGGGCTCCGGTACACCGGGTGGTGTGGGGGAAGATTGAGCAAGACCACAAAATGCAGATAAGCCACCAAGCAGTTGCGAGCATATAAATTTGTTCATAACTAATTTCTTTCCAAAGGGAACAACATTATCAGGGTGAATCCTTTTGATTTGAATCAGAACGTGTGAGGGATTCGACTTCTTTGGTTATTTCATTGCCTATTGCATCGCCGTGCACCTCTAGGATATCTGCGGCTCCCTTTACAATTGCAGTGCCCAAGGCTTCACGTTCTTGAAGAGTTTTGTAGATATAACCTGATGCATTGCCAGACACTCCAGAATCCAACCGCTGGGTAAAAAAGTCTGCCCTATTTTGCATTTGATTGGACTTAACCGCGACGGCATGAGATCCCAGCGCTATAAACCCAGCGGCTGTAGTGCGCGAATAGTTTAGTTCCTGCCTGGTGCCCTGAGCGACTTCTCCCATTTGTGTATCAACATCAGAAATTACTGAGCCGCTGACTGATATAATTCCCTGCGAAACTAAGGAAAGTGGCATGGCTGCAATCTTTGCCGTTTTCACTGCCGCATCCATTGCATTTTTAGGCACGAAATTGGCTTGAAACATTGCAAGCCCAAAAGCAAGAACCTGGCCACCAAGCCCTTGTTGAACTAGCGAGGCACCGAGTTCATCGATAGTTTCGTGCGTGGATGCTGCATCCTTGTTGTAACTATCGATTGAATAGTGGCCAGTTGGATCGATCCGTGCCAAAGGATTGTTTTCAACATAAGAGTAACCATTCAACTTGGATGGAGTTACCAACATCGCCGCTGACGGCGACAGCAATATTCGATCGTAGTTACAGAATCGAGCCAATGCATTATCCAGATATCGTGATTCGAAGTATTGCAGACCCGACTCCGCGTCTCTTTCCTTTTGGGTAAACGTGAAAGCATCGAGCGTGCCCTCTCGAGTTTGACGATTCCGCTGAGCTCCAAAAGCATAACTAGAAATTTCTTCGGTTACCGTTCCATTCCAATCCGTTAGAACGGCAGTGGAACCTAGATGATCCTGATGATAAAAACGCATTTGAAGCACAACAAAGTTCGTTCCGGATGGGTTCGAAGTTCCTCCGAACGTCCAAACACTTTCGCCGGGCAGAACTACAGCGGAAGCATTGTTAAGCGGTTCTAGAACGTGTCCACCCGGGAAGCGAAATCGCCAACGACCTCCCTGCGTATCATACTGCTTTAACCACGCGTTCCTAGGAAAGTCTACGGAAACATTCAGAGGTTCTGTGAGCACATTTCCAACGAATTGGCTATTGCCGGTCAACTCGACTAACATTTGGTTTGGTGGTGTTCCCCTAATTATTACAGTCGCATTTTGACGGGCGAAAATCCAAACCGTAGCTCCGGCGGGAAGCTGAGTCTCAGCATCCACTTGGGTTAAACCATTGTCCTTGGCTCCTCCTGAAATCCAAGTGCAAGCACCAATATCCGGATTGTTCCCTGGCGAGAGCACCGGGAATTGCCCGCCCACCCTTAGGCATAGAAGGTTCCAACCTTCCAGCAACCTTAAATTCTGAGACATTGTCGCCGCGCCAAAGTTTGCGGTTACTCGTGCGACGCGGGTGGGGCCGTTCCAAACATATTTGATCATGGCGTCGTGCTCGCGGATCTCGTAATAACGATTGATATAATGTGTGGCCGTGCTGCGCCATGCAGAATTTAGGGACGAAAACTGCGAGCCTTTTTCCGGTCCCGGATTTTTCCAGTGTATGGTTTTGGTAATACGGCGGTCCGAGTAGTCGTAAACGTAAAGAGCACGCATTTGAGGATTCTCCACCGCAATCAGCCGATCCTTAAAATCCCATTCGCATTGCAAGCCATCAATGGATTTCATGTTCCCGTTGGCATCGTAGGTATAGTGGCGGGTGGCGAACGACGAGTTTTGAATGGAGGACAATGCATGGGGACCCGGCGGGTCATTGGCGTTGCGGCCGTTTCGGTTAAAACGTCCTGGGGCCCCGCCTGAATCCATAGTTCCTAGGTTGGCCACAGGCAGACCATTCTCCTGCTGCGTAATATCAGATGTCTGCGCCAGCATGTTGCCGATGCGATCATAACGGTAAGCGACATGGTTGCTGGATGGCGTGCCAAGAACCGGGTATTCAGCCCGGATCAGGCGGTAAAGACTGTCGTAACTAAATACCTGGGTATTGAATCGTTTCGCAGCGTCAGGTAATCCGTTCAGGTTTCGCTGATCTTCAATTTTTTCGATATTAGAAGCGGCGTCGAAAGTATAAGCGAAATCGATCAATCGCGTATTTTGACTGTTGGTTGTTTCCAGGCTGGTCAAGCGCAGGCGCGGATCGTAGGCGTAAGCTGTATTGACACCATTGCCGTAGCGCGTGTTGAAGAGCTGACCGGAAGGCCGGTAGCTGATGGACCCAATGACATCTCCCAAAGAAGATCCATGAATGCGAGTGAGCAGGTTCCGGGGGTTGTAGGCATGCCGCACCTGGTCGGCGTCAGGGTAGGTCAGGACCTGCAATCGGTCAGCACTGTCGTAGGCATACCGGGTACGGAAACTGACCAATTGTCCGTGCACACGGTCCGGGATCCGTTTGACTTCCCATTCGATGCGAGCTCGGGAATCGTAGGAAAAATGGGTTTCACCAGAAAGATCGCGCACCCAGGCGATCTGGCCTTGGGTATTATTTCCAGATCCAGTGGTTCCATCTCCCAGGTCGAGACCTAACCGTGGGGAATCATAGAAATATTCGACATCGAAAACTCGAGGACCGCCATCCTGGTAATCCTCGCTCTTGATCCTGTTCGCGCCATCGTATGTGTAAACGATGCGCTGCGATTTCGCATCGACCGTTTCTCGCAAATTCGAAGCCTCATCATAAACGAAAGTCATCTGCCCGCGGTCGGGATCGTTCATGTTGGTCATCCGTTTTAAAGCGTCGAAGGCCATGGTTTTGATATTGCCCTGACTATCGCGAATGCGAATGAGCTGGTCGTTGAGATCGTAGGTGTAGCTGGTGTGCCAGTTTGTGACCGGACCGGAAAGACCCGCGTCGGTAATTTTCACCACTTCTTCAACTGCAATCAGCCGGTTTAAACCGTCAGTGAATTGAATATGTGGAGTGCCGAAATAGGGAGAGCCCGCACGCAAGTCCTCTTCATCAAAGAGCCGCTTTTGGAAGGGGAGGTATTGGGTGGCTGATTCGCGGCGAGGTCCGCCCCAGGTTTCTGGTGCAGCTACAGTGCGGATATCGCGGCCCAAAGGATCGTAAAAGATATCGCTGGAGACTATGACGGGGTTGATGCCGTCAGTAGCCGGCGGTCGACCTGCCGGCCAGATCGCGGCAAATTGCGGGATCCCGGCGCTGGAGATCTGGAATGGAAGCCATTCGGCCTTTGGTTTAAGACGCAGATTGTAACTTGTCGCCTTCTTCACGATCCAAGTCCCAGCAACTTCGCCTTCCTCGACTGTCGCCAACGCTTTTCCGCACCCGTCGGTAAAGCTGGCCGAAATAAATTCGCCGGATTCTCCGCCAATTTCTCTTTGCCGGGTGGTGACCCGGCTGCTCAATCCGAGTGGGACGGCTGTCACGGTCAAATCACCTTTGTCATCATAAACAAAACCTCGGCCGCGAATAGGATCGGCAGGTTGATATTCAAAAGCAGCGGTTGGCAAAACAAAAGAATCGCCCGGCCGCACGATTTTCACCAATCGGGCAAAGCTGTCGTAATGGTAAGCGGTCAGGTTTCGGTTGAAATCTTCACTATTTGTGACAACTCCAAAGCCGTAATCGTAAGCGGCGCTAATCACCAGATTGGAGGAACCGCCCCCAATAAGAATAGTTTCAGTGATCGGAAACATTTGAAAAACCGGATCCCAGGTGATTCGACGCACGTTTCCAAGCGGGTCTCGTGTTTCTTCGATATTTCCAAACTGATCAAATTTGGAACGAGAGGCTTGGATTGTTCGAGTAGAATCGATGTTTTCCAATACCCGATGGAGGAGCGCCCGGTTTTCAATCTGACCTTGAACTCCAACGAAAGGGGCACCGTCATAAAAATGAACTTTTTTAGACACCAAAGCGCCGTGTTCGTCAGTGACGGTGATCATGTCCGGATTAGAAATAATCCAGAGCGAGAGAGCATTGCTGCCGTGGGCATACGTAGTGGAGACAAAACGTTCGTCGTCGTAAGCAGGATCATCCACTCCAAAATCCCGAGAGACGGTCTGGTTTCCGTAGTTGTCGTAATCGGCTGATTTGAGAGTGCGCAAGAAAGGCTGAGACGAATATCCCAGCGCCGCGGAAAGCAATCCATTGGCCTCGCGCACTTCGGTCACGACATTGCTGGCATAAGCAAACGAAACCGAACGTCCATTGCCGTTCACCACGCTAATTCCCTGACTGGCAAAACGGCCTTCGGGAGTGGGAGTCACGGGTGAACTTCGATAATCCTCCAAGATTCCGTTAGCATCCTGGTCGGCATAATAAGGGAAAGCTTCTGTGGGTCGATATAGACGGCGGACCGTCCAGTCCTGCCAGGAACGGGTATAAACGTAGGAATCAGGTGTGAGCCGTGCTTGCCCCTCTGGCGTCACCGCTTTTGCAGCCGAGGCAGCGCCAGCGTCGAAACCTCCGTCCGGGGCTGAATGCAAAACAACTGGGTCAATTTTTTCCTCCGCCCATTGCAGACCTTTCAAAGGCTCCTCTTCACGGCCACCCACTTCAGTGAATTCGTCGATGAGACGAAATGGCGGCAGCGTTCCGCCGTAATCGTCATTGTCTCGTTGATCACCTGACCCTGTGTGAAAACGATATCGAGTAACCAGAGAAGGTCCACTAACCTGGCCGGTGGGAGTGCGGGAATTGTTCCAACCGGAGCTGGCTTGCATTAATCCAGTGACGTTATCGAACAGAAAATCATCTCCGTAGTCCACTCGCTGGGCGAACGCGAAGCCCCGGAATTCCCGTTCAAAACCGTCATAAAAAGGGTCGCGATATCGAAATTCGGCAACCGCGCTGTCCTCGATCCCATCACCATTTAAGTCGAGTCCGCAACTAGTCCGTATTCGCCGGACCACCTGCAATGCAATAGGAGCAAAGGTGCGCCATGGATGCCCCGCTTCCCGAGCCAGGATCTCATCTTCCGCAGCGTATCCGTAAACAATGGAGGTGAACTTCCCGAGCGAATTATCCACGCCTGCCAATAAACTAGGCTTCCCACCGGGAAGAATTTCCACATAGGTCCAGGAATCTTGTGGAGCGGTGTTGCGGAATAACAAATCGAGCGAGCCGTTTGCATTCAAATCTGCGAGACGCAAGATGGTTGGATTGGAAGGGGAGCGCGGTTTGTAAGCAGGCAGGTTCGATCGAACATAAGGAGCCGACCAGCGTGTTCCCGCAATATTAACGCGCAGAGTCAACACTGTTTCAGGTCCACTGCCATCCAGGACAATCACATCGGCAAGCCCATCACCTGTAAAATCTTCAATCAAAACATCACGCAAATCATTGTTTCCAATGTCAAAGGTGTCAGGAGGAATTGGGGACATGGTGCGTTCATCCGCAAAGAGCCCCAGCCCGCGCATCGGCCAGTAGCTGACCGAGATTTTCTGACCTGTGCCACTCTGTTGCGGGGTCAGACAAAGGAGATCCAGCATTCGATCGCCATTCATATCGGCCAGGTGGACGCATGGATTGGGCTGGCCATTTTCAGTGGCGAACGTATTGGCAAGTGGATAACTGGAAGGGAGCAAAGTTTCGCTATTAGTCCAAGTGCCCCCACGGCGGATGTAATAGGTGTTAACTTTCATCGATCCAAAGGAGGGCTCGAGATTTACGAAATCCCCTCGTTTGTCGAAGTTGGCGTCCATCTGGCGGGTGCGGGCATCACCGTAGCTGACGAAATTGGGAGGGTTTGGCAGAATCGTGGTCTCAAAAAACTCCTGGCTGAACCCTAAACGCTCTTCGTTAACCGAATCGAGCCGGGCTCGGTTTCCGAAAGTTTCCAACCGCTTGTTCCCCCCATCCTCGGTGAGCGAGGAAAGATCTACTAATCCCTTGCCTTTGGGATCATGGACCACGGAGTTAGATTGACCTATGTCGACAGGAGAAAACCCCAGAACCAGGCGGGATGGAGAAAAAACCAATTTTCTTCCACCGGTGGCGTTGGTCTCTCCGCGGTTAAGACAGACACGCTGAACGATCCCTGCACCTTCGGCCTCGGTGGAAAACAAATCCGGTAGCGCATCCCCATCCAGATCGGCCAATTGAACACGACCGTTGGGTTCAGCAAGGTCCAATTGGGGCGAGGCCACAAACGATCGGAGTTGCGCTTTGGTTAAATCCAGACCTGCGTAATTAAATATCAGGGGCGGAAGAAAGTTATTGGCATTGCCCGACCGATCGAGCTGCACAACGCGTTTTAACAATGTAACTCCCAAATCGAGAAATGTTGATTGAAGCGCCGCAGTTTCAGGCCGCAGATCCCCGGCTTCGTATTGATATGAGAAATTATAGGCGCGCACCAACCGATCCTGGCTGCGCACTTCAATCCGGGTCAGGCGCCGATCCAATCGGGCGGAAAAAGTGGGATGGTAATCATCGAATGCATCCAGCCTTGTTTCGTATTGGAAAAGAACTTCATGAGAGGCATTTCCTAAATGAGCATAAGTAATGCGGGAAGGATAAAGAAGACCGTATCCCAGGGTGTATTCGTATTCGATCCGATTCCCATGAAGATCGGTCGTGGTATCAACCATCCAGGAATAAGTGCGATCAAAAATTCCCTGCGATAATTTCTCGGGGTGTTCGACTACGCTCCATCGATTGCTCTGCCCACGAAACCGCCCAAGGGTGTGCCGCGTCCCATTACGCTCTGTGATTTCCCAGGCATCTAGGTTTCCATCGGTGTCGGAATCAATCTTGCGCAAGCGCTGGAAACTGCGTTCGTTTTCGCATCTCCAATCACCTCCAGCGTTGTTCAGAGCAACTAGCTCTTCCCCCTGAAAAATAAAGGTGTCGCCATTATTGTATTCAGGAAACCCTTTGTCGGTCTGGCGTTTGATGGACATGAAATCCAACGACCAGCCGATCCCGCAGATCCCATTCCCGGCGTTTGAATCGTAACTGAGGCGCAAAGAAGGGGTCAAACCAGCCCGGCCAGAAGGAAGCGCGATAGCAACACCATAAGTCGAGCCCCCTGTATTAAGTTGAGGCTCGAAGGACTCACCTAGACCCTCAATCGATCCGGCCCCTTTGGGTAAGCTTATGACGGACGGCTTCACTCCGGACTTATCGGGAGCGGCTCCGTGGGAATTTGAAAGAAGGATCGCTCCTGAAAGCAAAATTGCAAAATGCTTGATGGGAAAGTTGGATCGCATGAAAGGCAAGCTCAGAGCTTTATGAAATTCTCTAAATCTTTGGCTCTAAACAGAGCACTTACTGTTTTTTATCTCATAGATGCCACCAGTGGCTGAACGTTGTTTGCCGTACCGTACGGACATCTTGCCGGTCCTCAAGCGATGGTGGAGGTGATCTATATTCACGTTTATATTTAGTGGGAAGTCGTTTGCATTTACTAGTGACCGTCAGCCCTAAAAAAATCTTGAGGTAGGGTCAAATGTCACTAACAAGGACTTTTTCCTCGATTAAAGTTGTATGGTGGAAAGTATGCTTTTGTTCTGGTTTCCAAAAAGTAAAGAATGCGCCTTCAGTGAGGAACCCTGCTTCCTAAAAATTCTCACGGAGGCAGATGATGAGACTTCGACGCATCATTTCGGGCTCCTAAAGGTCTGTGCAAAAATTAATTCGGATTTTCTCTTGGATAGAGAGTGTAGTTCCAATCCGGCAAAACGGGGTGTTTGAGGAGGGATAGTTGGGCCATCTGTTCTGGCGATATTTTTTTCCCGGTTTCAAAGTGTCTTGAAATCAGGCGGCTTTTAACCCGCAGGCCTGACTCTGTTTTGGTTTCTCTGATCAACCGCAAGATGGTTTGGTAACTGCCCAGAGGCTGCCCAGCCCAGTGTTTGCTGATCTCGCTAAAAAGCCGGTGCTCAATCGGATTCCATTTCGAGGCACCTGTTGGATAATGGCAAACGGTGACCTCCAAATCAAATCGATCGGCGACCTGTTCTTGAAGCGCGTATTTCCAAGTGCGCACCCTGGCTCCGTTGCTGCCGCCACTATCGGCCAAAATCAACAGCTCCGAAGCGTTTGAATAGTGCCTGCGTCCGAAATCGCGCCACCAATTAGCCACGTTGCTGGCGGCAAATTCCGGGGTGTCATGCGAAGTTCCAACGAACACCGATCCCTGGTTGGTTAACAGATCGAGAATGCCGTAAGGGCTGGCCATTCCCAGGGCTTCAGAACGAAAGTCATGATCCTTCACCGGGGTGGACTCACAACTCCAGACCTGGCCGTTGTTTTTGAAATTGCCCACCAATTCTTTCTTCTTGGTGCGTCTGAGAACCGGGCAAAACCGCGCCTTTTGCTGGGGAACTGAAGGGCCAGCCGAAAAGGAGCGTTAAGACTTTTTCAGGAGGATCACATAATTTACGGTTTTTAATTCTGGTGTGAACGGGATGCTGTCCCACAGAAATCATCCCATTCCGGGGAAATATGGCTGTTCCGGCCGGGCCAGGTATCTGAAATGCCCGTCGGCTGTCCCATAGATCTTCAACAATCCGAGCAGGTCCCACTTCTTCCATAA
>Ga0163150_10008279_pt1 | contig 11892 bp, 14 predicted proteins | sample OliLakLV19P2IB_FD_148628 | JGI IMG/M metagenome (GOLD analysis project Ga0163150, IMG submission 148628) | Freshwater microbial mat bacterial communities from Lake Vanda, McMurdo Dry Valleys, Antarctica - Oligotrophic Lake LV.19.P2.IB | ecosystem: Environmental > Aquatic > Freshwater > Lake >...
TCACTCAGATGGGAACGTACAACGTCACGTACGGCGCCATTGGCGGGGTGATTGTCGTCCTGCTGTGGCTCTACATGTCGAGTCTGGCGATTCTGATCGGCGCCGAGCTGAACAGCGTGATAACCCAGAGCCGTGACATGGAGAGTGGATCCAACGATGCCCCGCGCGTCGGATAGCCGAGCGCACGCCGCAGCGCCTCTTCGTGCTGGCGCCGAATCGACTCGAGCCCGGCGTCGGTGTCGCCAAGCCGGACACGGGTTTCAGCGGCGGTCAGACGTTCCTGACGGCTACGAACCTGATCTTGGGATTCCGTCAGCGGGCGATGTTGTGGCCAGAACCCGGCGAGAAAGGTCACGACGACGAGCACGGCGACACCGATGATGGCGATTCTTTTCGCGTGGCCCCTCCATTGGTCTGTCATCCCACCGTTCACTTCTCCAACTTGCGACGCATCCCCTGCAGCTCTCGCTGCCGATCTGCGCTGGGCTCCGGGTAGGACATCTCCAGTCCGTTGAACAGCTCCAGGATGATCTCGGACACGATCAGCCGTGTGGTGTACTTGTCGTCAGCCGGCACGACGTACCACGGAGCCTCCTCGGAGGTCGTGGCGCCGATACACGCCTCGTAGGCCTTCATATAGTCGTTCCAGAATGCGCGCTCGGCGATGTCCGCCTGGCTGATCTTCCAGTTCTTGGCCGGATCATCCACACGATCGAGCAGGCGCTTCCGCTGTTCCTCTTCCGAGAGGTGGAGGAAGAACTTGAGGATGCGCGTGCCGTTGCGTGACAGATGCTGTTCGAGGTCCACGATCGAGCGATACCGGTCGTGCCAGACCGTCTCCTCATCGAGGAGCGCGTCCGGCAGTCCCTGCGTACGCAGGATCTCCGGGTGTACTCGCACAATCAGGACCTCCTCGTAGTACGAGCGGTTGAAGATCCCAATACGGCCGCGCTCGGGCAGCGCTCCCGTCGTGCGCCACAGGAAGTCATGGTCCAATTCCGTGGCGCTCGGGTGGCTGAAGCTGAAGACCTGGCATCCTTGAGGATTCACGCCGGACATCACGTTCCGAATGGCGCCGTCCTTTCCGGCGGCGTCCATCGCCTGGAAGATCAGCAGTACGGCGTAGCGGTCAGACGCGTAGTGCAGACGCTGCAGCGCGCTCAACTCGTCCACCTGGGCCTCGAGGCGATGGCGGTAGTCCTTCTTCGACTTGTAGGGCGGTTTCACGCGGGTGGGCCAGGCGGCAAGGTCCACCGCGCGCCCGGGCAACACGCGGTAGTCAGCAGTCTTGATCTTCATTGGTCAGCCTCTCCTCCTGCCAGCGCTTCAAAGCCGGCCACCACGTCAAACAGTTCTTCGTCGATGCCGCTCTGGCGCACGCGCTGGAACGCTGTCTTGAGCCTCTCGAGCAATTCGTCGATGTTCGTGTCGGCGCGCTGCATCGCCGCCAGGCGGCTCGCGTTCTCGCTGGCGAGCGACTCGGCACACGCCCGGAAGAGTGAGACGAACAGATACTCGTGCACGAGCGCCCGTAACATTTTCATGCGGCCGCCCATCATCTCCGGCACGCTCCTGGTCGGCCAGGGCCGTGCGGCCAGGTCGCGCCGCCACCCGGCGTCCAGGGGCAGCAGTCGTTGGCTGACGGGCGCATACACCGAACCGGACTGCGGTCGGTTGTAGAGCAGATAGAGCTCGGAGTCTTCGTCGAGTCCGTGGCGCGATTCGCTCTCCACCAGGATCTGCCCGACCAGGGGCGTGATGGCCTTGACGGACGTCGGCACCGCAAAGGCCCCGGCCAGCCCCATGTGCGCGTCGGCGAGACGCGCCTGTACTCGCTCCCCGACCGCCCAGATGTGTGTCTCTCCGGGCAGCGCGGCGAGTGTCGCGACCGCATGGTCGGCTACTCGTTCGTTGAACTGTCCCACCAATCCCTGGTCCGAGCCGAACACCACGGCACTACGGACGCCGACGTGCGGGCGTGCCTCTTCGGTCTCCACCGCGGCAGTTGGCGCTGGCGCGCGCAAGCACGCGCCCAATCCGAGCTCCACCGTGCGGGAGTAATCCGCCAAGGCACGCACCGACGCCTCGTACTGGCCGATGCTCGAAGCCGCCAGCGTCTTCATCGTCCGGACGACGGACTGCAGATCGCCCGCGCTGTCGATCTTTCGTCGCAGGGTGGCCGTGGTGTCGCTCATGGCATTTCCGCGGGGGCAGCCGTCAGATCGGGTTGGAAGGATGCCAGGGCGTCACGGGCGATGGCGATGATCGCCGTCCGGTCCTCATCACTCAGTTTCTCAGCCGTATCGAATCGCTCACGTACCTCGGCCGGAATGCCGGTCGCGGCCTCGCGTACCGCGCGCTCCGCGTCCGTCATGCGGTCGAGTGGCACGTTGTCGAAGAGCTTTCCGGTCAGCGCGAGCAGCACCGCGATCTGCGCGGGCACCGACACCGGCGTGGACTGTGACTGTTTGAGGCAGGCGCGAATGCGTCGCCCATGTTCGATGGTCTGGCGGGTGTCGTCGTCGAGGCGCGCACCGAACCGGGCAAAGGTCTCGAGCTCCTCGAACTGGGCATAGGCCAGTTTCAGGTCGCCGGCCACCGCGCGGTACGCCGCACGCTGCGCTCGTCCGCCGACGCGCGACACGGACTTCCCGACGTCAACGGCCGGCAACACACCCAACTCGAAGAGAGATGGCGATAAATAGATCTGCCCGTCGGTGATCGAGATCAGGTTGGTGGGAATGTAGGCAGAGATGTCCTGGGCTTCCGTCTCGATGATGGGCAGGGCGGTCAGTGACCCGCCACCCCGGTCCTGGCTCAAGTGGGTTGCGCGCTCGAGCAGACGCGAATGGATGTAGAAGATGTCGCCAGGAAACGCCTCGCGACCCGGCGGCCGGCGCAGCAGGAGCGAGAGCTCCCGATAGGCCCGGGCATGATGCGTCAGATCGTCGTAGACGATCAGCACGTCGCGGCCTGCTTCCATGAAATGCTCCGCGATGCTGGTGGCGGCATACGGCGCCACGTAGGCCAGCCCGGGCGCGTCGTTGCCCTCGGTCACGACGACCACCGTATAGTCGAGCGCACCTGTCTCCCGCAGTGTTCCCACGACCTTCGCCACGGCCGACGCGCGCTGACCGATGGCGCAGTACACACACAGGACGTTCTGACCGCGCTGGTTGAGGATGGCGTCCACCGCGATGGCGCTCTTACCCGTCTGCCGGTCGCCGAGGATCAGCTCGCGCTGGCCTCGTCCGATGGGAATGAGCGCGTCGACGACCTTCAGGCCGGTCTGGAGCGGCACGGCGACCGGCGCGCGATCCATGATCGGCGGTGCGGGCCGCTCGATCGGCAGGCGTGCCTCAGACGCCAGCGGTTCCCGGCCATCGAGCGGCCGGCCCAGCGGATCGATGACGCGTCCGAGCAGCCCGTCACCTACCGCCACGTCCATCACGCGGCCGGTGCGCGTCACTTCATCGCCCGCATGGAGGTCCCAGTAGTCGCCGAGCAGCACCACGCCGATCTCGTCTGCGTCCACGTTGAACGCGATACCGGCGCCGCCGCCGGCAAACGTCACCAACTCCTCGAACCCGACGTTGGGAAGGCCCGAGACCGTGGCAATGCCGGTGGACACCGTGGTGACCGTACCCACCTCGCGCGGCGCGAGCGTCGGTATGAAGGATTCGCGCGTTCGACGGATGCCGTCGAAGGCACGATCGAGCACGTCCTGCAGCCCTTCAGGCACGGTGTTCGCTGCCTTTCGCGTCGGCCTGTGGTTCGGGCGCCGCCGGCGTGCTCAGTAGTTCGATCACACCTCGTTCGAGGGATGCCAAATAGTCCGAGATATTCCAGCCAACCTTGAGCCCGTTTGCACTGAGCTCGATGCCGCTGACGAGCTCTGGCGCGGTCTCAAACCGCACGGGCACGTCGGCCGAGAAGGCCTCGTTGAGCGCGTTCTGCACCGTGGCGCGCTGCGCTGCCGGCAGCGCGAAAGCACTCCGCACGACCCCGGGCGCGGACGCCGCCTTCAGGGCGCGGCCGAGGTCCTCCTTCGCGTCGCCGTCCATCTCGTGCAACCGGCGGGTAAAGACGTCACCCATCCGCTCTTCGAGGCTGGTCGTCGCGAGATCCGTCAGGACCTTCCGTGCAATGGCGAAGACCTCCTGGTGGGTCCGGAGGGCGATGGCCTTGTTGAGCTGCCGCGCGTCCGCCGTCAGCGCTTCCTGACGCTTGGCGCTCAACGCATCTGCGGCGTGCCGGGCTTCGTCCAGCAGCCGCTGGCGTTCGGCGCCGATCTCCTCCTGGACCGTGCTCAAGCGTGCCGCGCGCTGCTGGTCGAACTCCTCATTCTTGCGCTGGAACTCGTCGCGTTCCTGCTTCGCGTCCGCCTGCTTCGCGGCCGCGTCCGCGAATTCCGCGGCGATCCGCTGCTCACGCGTGTCGATCGCACTGAGAATGGGCTTGTAGAGGAAGCGCTTCAGCAGCCACACCAGCACGACGAAGTTGAGCGCCTGCGCACCGACGGTGAACCAGTCGATGAGCATCTATTGTCCCGCGGCGTTGGCGATGATGTAGTTCCAGAACGGATTGGCGAACACGAGAATCATCGAGACCACGAAGCAGTAGATGGCCGTGGACTCGATCATCGCCAGGCCGACGAACAGCGTCCGGGTAATCGTGGCCGAGGCGTCCGGTTGCTGGGCCAGCGCGCTGAGTGCGGTGGCCACCGCCCGTCCTTCGCTCAGTGCCGGGGCCATGGTTCCGACTGCGGTCGTGAGGCCTGCGCTGATGATCGAAACGACGGCGATGAGTGCGGTGCTGTCCATGAAAACTCCTTTGGTGGTATCACGCGGTGGGCGCAGGTTCGCCCGCGGTGGGGCGACTGCGCGTGGCCGCGGCGATGTACACCGCGGCCAGGATGCTGAAGATGTAGGCCTGGACCATGCCGGTCAACAGGCCCAGCGCCGTCATGACGATGGGAAAGATGAAGGGCGTGATAGTGAGCAGAATGCCGATGATCATCGCGCCGCTCATCATGTTGCCGAACAGCCGGACGGCCAGGGCCAGTGTACGCGACACTTCGCTGATGATGTTGAAGGGCAGCATGATGAACGTCGGTTTCACGTACGACGCCAGGTAGCCGCCCACGCCCTGGTCGGCAATGCCAAACAGCGGCACGGCCACGAACACGCACAGCGCGAGCGCCATCGTGGTCGAGAGCGAGGCGGTCGGCGGTTCATAGCCGGGAATCACGGTGCACAGACTGGCCGTGGCAACGAACAGGAAGAGCGTGCCGAGGAAGCCGAGATATCTCTCGGGATGGACCAGGCCGACGTCTTTGATCTGGTCCTGGATTGCGGTGATCACGATCTCCAGCAGGTTCTGCCAGCGAGACCGGGTCCTCAGTTCGGTGGACAACGCGCCGGTGATCAGTCGCGAGCCGACCGCCAGTATCAGCATCAGCCCCCACGTGTAGAGGATGGTGGCGTTGAGTGTGACCCACCCGTACTGCCAGAAGATCACCTGGTCGGGACTAAGGTGCATAGGTGGCCTCCTGTGGCGGACCGGGCTGGTCCAGGGCTGTTCGCCGTGTGAGCCACGTCACGCCAAGGCGCGCGAACGCGAAGCCGATCAGGCACGAGATCAGCCGCTGCCACTGACCGCCCGCGATGACGTACATCCCCGCCACAATCATGCTGGTCCGCGCCAGCATGCTGACCATGAACCACAGCGCCGGCCGCCGGGACGACACGCCTTGGTAGACGGTCCACCACAAGCCGCCGAAGAAGATCGCGCCGAGGATGGCGCCGCCCACCCCGGCCGCGCCGAGCGCGAGCAGATCACGCATCGTCGTCACGCTGTTCTTCCCGGATGGCGCGATCTTCCTTGGCCACCCACTGCCAGGCATTCCAGCAGCCGAGCGTCAGCCCCGCCACGAGCAGCGCCAGCGTCCAGGCGTGCGCGCCTGGATGGCGGCTGTCCAACCAGAGGCCCAGGGCCGCGCCGAGCAGCGTCGGTACGACCACCGACCATCCGATCAGCCCCATCATGCCGACGCCGAACCAGATGCCCGGCGCGCCGTGACGCCGCGCTTTGAGCTTGCGCGCGGCTTGGGCGCCAACCTGCCGGGCCAGCGCCGGTTCGGCAGAAGGTTTGTTCCGTGGGTCGTCACTCATACTGGAACGCCGCCAGGCGCCGGACGAGTCCGGTTTCCAGTTTCGACATGACCGAGCGCACGTTCCGCTCCTCGTCATCCTGCGCCAGGAACTCCTGCTCCACCAAATCATGCAATTGGGCCAGGTCCGTTCCCGCCAGCGCACGCCGCACCGACACGAGCACGTCCGGGCCGATCTTGACCAGCACACCTTCATCAACGGCGACGTAGACCTCCCCCTGGTCGCTGGTTTCGTAGACCAGGATACCGGGCGTCAGCGCGGCCGCGCAGTCGAGCCGGTGCGGCAGGATTCCGAACGAGCCGTGCGTCGTCTCCGCTACGATCCTCGACACCTCGGCTCGCTCGACGAAGACCGCGAAGGGCAAGAGCACTTTCAGGGTCATTTCGCCGGCCTCTTCGCGTCGGAGATCTTCCCGATCATGTAGAGCGCGCTCTCCGGGTAGTCCGTGAATTCATCGCGCAGGATGCGTTCACAGCCGTCGAGCGCGTCCTCGAGGCTGACGAGCTGGCCTTTGAGGCCGGTGAACTGCTCGGTCGTGAAGAAGGGCTGCGTGAGAAACCGTTCCAGCCGGCGCGCGCGGGCCACCACCTTGCGGTCGTCGGGCGACAACTGCTCGAGGCCGAGCATGGCCACGATGTCCTTGAGCTCCGCGTACTGCGCGAGGGTCTGCCGGATCTCCTGCGCCAGGCGGTAGTGCCGTTCTCCGACGATGCCGGGCGTGGCCATCTTCGAACTGGACTGCAGCGGGTCGATCGCCGGATACAGACCTTCGCTCGCCCGCTTCCGCGAGAGCACGATGGACGCCGACAGATGCGAGAACGTGTGTACGGCGGCCGGATCGGTGAAGTCGTCGGCCGGCACGTAGACCGCCTGGATCGCGGTGATGGCGCCGGTGTCGGTGTTGGCGATGCGCTCTTCCAGACGCGACAACTCGGTGCCCATCGTCGGCTGGTAGCCCAGCCGCGACGGCATCTGCCCCATCAGACCTGACACCTCCATGCCGGCCTGGATGAACCGGAAGATGTTGTCGACCAGCAGCAGGACGTCGCGATGCTCGTCGTCCCGGAAGTACTCGGCCATGGTGAGCGCGGCGTGGCCGACGCGGAACCGGCTGCCCGGCGGCTCGTTCATCTGGCCGAAGACCATCACCATGTTGGGCAGCACGCCGGCGGCCTTCATCTCGCGATAGAGCTCCTCGCCCTCGCGGCAGCGTTCGCCAATGCCGCAGAAGATGCTGACGCCCGCCTGGTGCCCGATCATGTTGTGGATCATCTCGGTGAGCAGCACCGTCTTGCCTACCCCGGCCCCGCCGAACAGACCCGCCTTGCCACCGCGCTCGAGCGGCACGAGCACATCGATGGCCTTCAATCCGGTTTGGAAGATCTCTGACGTGGTGGCACGCCGCGCCAGCGGCGGTGGATCGTGGTGCACGGAGCGCCACTGCACGTCGGCCACCGGCGGCTCACGGTCGATCGCGTCACCGAACACATCGAACATGCGCGACAGGATGCCCTTGCCGACGGGTGCCTTCAACGGGCCGCCGGTGTCCTCCACGGTCATGCCGCGCGCGAGGCCTTGCGTGGGCGTCAAGGCAATCCCGCGCACGTGATGCGCATCGCGCTGGGCCAGTACTTCGATCACGATCTGGTGGTCCGCGCCCGCGCGCAGCAGTGAATGGATCGGCGGCGCTCGCCGGTCGAACCTAACGTCCACGACGCTGCCGCGCACCGAGACGACCGTACCCGGATTCGCCGGCCCGCCGGCCCGGCCGGGCAGCGCCGGTCGATGACCGTCGCCGGGAGTGATCATTTGAGTCAATCCGACCCTGGCGACGCGTCGCCCAACCATCGCCGGGCCTCAGACGTGTCGTCGTGGTCGAAGTACCGGATCGTCGCCGCCGTGAAGGGCTTGCAGAAGGTCGCCATCCCTTCCTGCCAGGCCTTCTCGCCGACCACTGCCAGGCGATCGATGTCTTGGAAGTGATGCATCGTGAACTTCGTGTCCTGCCACAACGCGCCGGCCGTCCAGCCGTGGAAACCGGTCATGTCGAACAGCACCCGCAATCGCCCGTGCTCCCGGACCAAGCGCTCGAAGGCGGGAACGAAGGTCTCGTAGTCGGCTGCGTCCAGTCTTCCGCTGACGTGAACGACGAGCATCTTCCCGCCGTCTTCTTCATTGAGCTGGATAGGCATGTGTGACTCCGCTTCAAGTTGTAACAGTCTCGCCACCTTCGTTGTCCCATCGCTCGATCGCTCTGGTGTCGGCCGTCGGACCGCCGTGAAGCCTCAGATGAGGGCCCCGAGCGGCGGAGTTGACCGGGACGGCGTTCCAGAGGAGGATGGCCGGCTCATTCGGGCCATGCGGCTGGTCGCGAAGAATGCTCAGGGACGCGTACGTGTTGCCCACTTCGGCTGAACCCCCGTGTCCCGGGCCGGCGACGTAGATCATGTCGAGGTCGTACGTCGTGATCACCAGATTCAGGTGCACGTAGATGAAGTTCTGACACGGCGTCGTGGCCCAGTGCCCCAACAACATGGGCTTCACATCCGACGGGGCCAGCGGCCGCTTCAGGAGCGGGTTGTCGAACAGATAGATCTGGCCAACCGACAGGTAGTTGGCGGCACGCCAGTACGCGTCCATCTTCTGGAGTTGTGCCGGATGCATCTGAACCATCGTTCATCGTAGAACACGCCTCCCGCACCGTCTGTGCTCTTATGCACAGCTCGTGGCTGGTGGCGAATCGCTGGCATCACGATGTCTGGCGCGAATGGCAGCGAGGCGACCACCGCCCACGGCGCGATCGTGCCGGCGTCCGGCCCGTAGGGAGCGCCGCGCGCCGCCGTCGACGGTCACCTTCGCTGGCCCCGGTCCGTCGCTCGCCGTGATGCCCAAGCAGTTGCGGTTGTAGCCGGAGAACCCGCGCGCCCGGAGTACCGAGCGCGCGATCATCAGCTCCTCGTCCGTCCGAATGACTCGAACGATGACCCGGCTCGCGCCCGCGGAGATCACCGCGGCCGACTCCACGTTTAGCGACGCATCCAGCTCGATGCCGAGGAAACTCAGGCCGGGGCATGCTCGCGCGCGGATCGCCGGCGCCTGTTCACCGATGTCTCCTGCGAAGACGAGCGTGTCCAGCCCGCCAAGGGCCGCGGCAAAGGCGCCGATCCCCTTCCGGGCCTGATAGCAGAGCAGCCCCACGGCCTCCGCCGCCCGCGGGTCGCTGGCTTCGTGCGCGAGCAGGTCCCGCATGTCGGCGCTCGTATCCGACACGCCGAGCAACCCGGACTCGTGGTTGACCATGTGATGAACGCGCACCGGCGTCAGGCCCCGCGCCTGCGTCAAGTAGCTGTTCACGCCTGGGTCCAGGAAACACGCCACTTGGGGGAGCCGGGGATGCCGCCGCACAACGGCCTCGATCAGGCCGATTTCGTTCGGTAGGTGATCGGGAGCATAGGACGTGTTCCGGCGCAGTTTCCGCCAGCAGGGCCGGCGTGATCAGTTCCGGTTGCTCGTGCCGCATGCCGTGCACGACACGGTGCCCGACGGCCGTCATCGACGCGAAGAGCGGATAGGCTTCCAGCCAGTCCAGCACGGCGGCCACGGCCGCGCCGCGGCGATCGATCTTGCCGTCGATCCGGCGCCGGAGCGTGTCGCCGGCTTCATACACCGCGAACCGGATGCTCGACGAGCCGCCATTCAACGTCAGGAGCAGGCTCGCTGATCTGTCATTGCCCTGCCAGCGCGGGTGCTGCCTTGCGCCGGACCAGGGGCGCCGGATCCTCGGTCTTGTTCTTCGTACCCACTTAGGTGCAGGTGGCGCTCCAGTACCCGGCGCGGAGATAGTGCTTGAACAGGCGCTCTTCCTGATCGCGGGCCAGAGGCGTGCCACGGTCGAATGGCGGCGCCGACTTGATGGCCTCTCGATTGGTGTCAACGTGGACCTCGGAATCGGCCCAGCGCATTTCGCTGACCCATTGTCGTGCCACCAGCACGAGCGTCCCGCCAATCCAGTTGCTGGTGTCAACGATCCCGTAGCGAATGGCCCACGTTTGATCGTCGACGAAGAAATCAGGAGGTATGCGAAATCGCCGCCAAGCGGTGCGGCCCTTCCGCTGTTGCGCGCTCGCACCGCGGCGTCCGGCGGGCCATACCTGACGATGGCCCCCAGAATGGATACCGATATTGAGGTGGCGGCTGCCCCCCGTGAGTGTGCGCGGCCAGCGCTACTGGCGCGGAACCCGCAGGCAGTTGCTGGAACGCGAGCGGATCGTGCATCAGCAGCAATCGCGGCACTTACAAGTGTCAAGTGATCGGGGAAACTTACGACCACAGCGCTTCCTTCGCAGGACCTGAACTCAGCGCGCTCGTTCGAGATCCGCGATCAACGCCTTCATCTCATCGATCTTCCGGCGCTGAGCCTCGATGATGGCATCGGCCAGCTTGCGGACGCGCGGCTCCGTGATGCGGGCGCGCTCACTCGTGAGAATGGCGATCGAATGATGCGGAATCATCGCCCTCATATACGAGACCTCGTCCACGGTCGTCTGGCTCCGAACGAGCCAGAGCGCCGCCGCGAACACGATCACGCTGCCGCCGATGATGCCGAGGTTGACGGGTCGGTCCTTGTACATGCCCCACATAAACGAGCATGACGACGGCCATCGTGGCGCCCATCACCAGCGCCATGTAGGCGCGGGTCTCGCTGAACAACACGTGATTCATCTGGTAGGTGTTCAGATACATCAATGTGAGTTCTCCTGCAGCGTGTGCGACCATCCTGCCGTGTGTGGAGCGTCCTCCCCGAGGTGGCTGAGAAATACCTCAGTGCCCTGGGAGGCAGGATGCGTACCGGCATCCGGCTTGGAATATTGAGATGACTAACTCCAAGGCCCGCAGAAGCCGAACATTCCTGAACCGCCAGCCGGTACTAGCGCTGATCAATCGGCCGTCGGTGACAATCGTCGAGCTGGGGATCCGGATGGAAACAAGAAGGCGGGGGACATGAAAACTCCCGGCGTCAAGGAGGACGACACCGGGAGCGAGCACCCTTAGTTGAACTGAGTCACGCAGCGAACCACAACCACGGGAGGTGTCGGGCCCGTGCGGTCGCGGTGTGCCCTTGCTGTCTCGGCGCGCAATTATTCACGGGCACGCCCCTCACCCCGGAACAGCGCCGTGGCGCGTGCGCACACGTTGTCGACGGTAAAGCCGTATTCGCGCAGCAGCACCTCCGCCGGCGCGGACGCGCCGAATCGCTCAACCCCGAGCATGTCGCCCTGTCCGCCAATGTAACGCTCCCAGCCTTGACGCACGCCGAGTTCGACCGCGAGTCGCGCGCCAACCGAGGGTGGCAGCACGACATCGCGGTCGGCTTGCGGCAACGCCTCGAACAGTTCCCAGCTCGGCATCGAGACACAGCGCACGGCGAAGCCCTGCTCTTGCAGGCGCTCCGCCGCGGCCACGATCAAGCCCACCTCGGACCCGCTGGCGATGAGGATCAGCTCGGGTGTGGCATGAGGCGCATCGAGCAGGACATACCCGCCGCGCCGCAGGCCGTCGGCGGACGCAAACCGCTCGCGATCGAGCGTGGGCACGTTCTGTCGGCGCAGGATGAGCAGCACCGGACGGTCGCGCGTCTCCAGCGCGACGCGCCACGCGACGGCGGTTTCGTTGGCGTCGCCGGGGCGGATCACGGTCAGATTCGGAATCGCGCGCAAAG
>Ga0163150_10008280_pt1 | contig 11891 bp, 4 predicted proteins | sample OliLakLV19P2IB_FD_148628 | JGI IMG/M metagenome (GOLD analysis project Ga0163150, IMG submission 148628) | Freshwater microbial mat bacterial communities from Lake Vanda, McMurdo Dry Valleys, Antarctica - Oligotrophic Lake LV.19.P2.IB | ecosystem: Environmental > Aquatic > Freshwater > Lake >...
TCTGATGAGTCAATCGTATGAGTCTTCGCAATATCGCCGACGGATTAGTTCTGTCGGCGATGTTGTAATCGGGTCGGCCGCAAAAGAAAAATCTCGTTCATCAACGGATTTGTCACTTCTCTCTCACCGATTCATGACAACCGAAGCCGACGAAAACTCATGGGTAACATGTCGAATGTCCGCATATGGATGTGCGGGCGCTGGAAGCTTTGCATCTTTACCAAGGATGGTGATCCATGATGCAGTCCAAGGCTGATCTTCACGTCCACACGAAGTTCTCAGACCGGCCATCGGAGTGGTTTCTCCGTCGCGTCGGCGCTCCCGAGAGCTTTACGGAACCTCTGGATGTCTATCGTCGGTGCAAGGCCAAGGGCATGGACTTCGTCACCATCTCCGACCATAACCGCATCGAAGGCGCCTTGGAGATCGCTCATCTGCCTGGCACCTTCATCTCCTGCGAGGTGACAACTTACTTTCCGGAAGATGGCTGCAAGATGCATGTGCTCGTGACAGGCATCACCGAGAGTCAGTTTAAGGTCATCGATATACTGCGTGAGAACATCTATGATTTCCGCGACTACTGCATCAAGGAGCGGATCGTCACCAGTGTGGCCCATCCGCTTTACAGCGTGAATCAACTGCTCGATGCCGATCATTTCGAGAGGCTCATTCTCCTCTTCAACCGCTTCGAAGGAATCAACGGAGCCCGCCATCCGCGAGCCTGTGACCTGTCGAACGCGATCCTGAGCAGCTTGACGAAGGAGGATATGGAGCGGCTTGCGGACAAGCATCACATCGAGCCTGTCGGCGAAGAGCCATGGCGGAAGGTCTTCACCGCTGGCAGCGATGATCATGGTGGTGTTTACATCGCCAGTGCTTTTACGGTGACGCCCAAGGTTGCTACTGTCGGTGACTACCTGAATCACCTTCGACGCGGCGAGCACGACATGGCCGGCCGGGCTGGAACCAGCCTGCAACTGGCGCACAGTTTCTTCCATATTGCCTACGGGTATTACAAGTCGCGTCTGCTTCAAGGAAGTGGTGGCAAAGGTGGCATCATCGCTTCACTCCTCGATCGCCTGCTGCGCCCGATGGGTGCCTCTCATCAGGCCATCGGCGGCCTGCGCGGCAAGGTCCGCAGCACCATCGGCGACTGGGCGCTGAACCGCAAGCGACAGAAGATGAGCGAGCCTGAGCGTTTGATCTTCGACGAATTCCGCAAGCTCATGGATGCGGGCCACGGTTTCACTGCTGACCCCGATGCCGAAGCCTTCAGTGACCGCGAGACCTTTGGCATCGCCAGCCGGCTCAGTCACCAGATCGGCTACGCGCTGACGAACAAGGTCATCGAGCGGCTACAGCAAGGCGACCTGTTCGAATCGCTTCAGACCATCGCCTCACTGGGGCCTGTCGCGCTGGGCGTCACACCTTATCTCACTGCGATGAAGACGCAGCACAAGGATGAAGGCATGCTCCAGAAGATGGCCAGGCACTTTGGCCAGGCTGATCGGTTCGAGCATCGCAGCGGCAAGCGGGCTTGGATCACCGACACATTCTGCGATATCAACGGCGTCACCACCACGATCCGCAGCATCGCTCGCGTCGCCAAGTCGCAGGGCCTTCCGCTCACGGTTGTCACCTGCGTCGATCAGCCGCTTAAAGATGACGGGATCGACCTGAAGAACTTCCAACCGGTCGGCGAGTTCACGATGCCTGAGTACGCATCGCAGAAGCTCGCGTTTCCGCCGTTCCTCGAGATGATCGATTACCTTGAGAAAGAAGAAATTTCCGAGCTGATCATCTCGACACCCGGGCCTGTCGGCCTGACAGCGCTCATGGCCGGCAAGTTGCTGGGGCTGCGTATGACCGGCATCTACCACACCGATTTTCCCAAGTACGTTCGGCAACTGGCGGAGGATCCGGCCATGGAAGCCGTCACCTGGCGGTACATGTATTGGTTCTACGAGCAGATGCACACGATCCTCGCTCCCAGTGAGGCGTATCGCGATATTCTCACCGACTACGGCTTTACCTCGAGCAAGATTGAGGTTTTTGGCCGGGGTGTCGATACCGCTGTGTTTCATACCGATCATCAAGTTCCAGGCTTCTGGCAGAATCGCGGGCTAAGCGAAGCATTCACTTTCCTGTATGTCGGACGCGTCTCGGCGGAGAAAAACGTCGAGCTGCTGCTGGCGTCCTTTGACCGGCTTCTCGCCAAGGGTGTGCCCGCACAGCTTGCGATCGTCGGCGACGGGCCACTGCTGTCGATGCTGCGTGAACGGCATCGCGACCGGCGCATCCTGTTCACGGGATTTCTCGAAGGACCGCAGCTCGCTGCCGCTTATGCCAGCAGCGACGCCTTCGTTTTCCCCAGCACGACCGACACCTTTGGCAACGTGGTGCTCGAGGCGATGGCCAGCGGCCTGCCGGTGATCGTGTCGAATCAGGGCGGCCCCAAGGAAACCGTCGGCCACAGCGGTGCGGGCATGGTGATCAATATGGAAATGCCCGGTGCTGTCGTCGAGGCGATGAGCAAACTGGTTAGCGACTGCGAACTGCACGCCTCGATGCGGCAGGCCGCGATTGAACGGGCCGCAGCATCGAGCTGGGAGGCAGTGTTCGATCGGCTCTGGAACGGCTCGCTTGCGGCACCAGCCGCGAGCAAGACGTGGCAGGACAGGCCGGGCGTTAAGCTCAATGCCGTCGCCGTTTAGCATGATGCGCACACATGTTCGCATCCTTAGCTCTCCTTATTCCTTGCACGGCAGATGAGTCTGTCGGGGTTGTGCCTGATCCATGAAGATTGCTCTCATCACCGAAGCCTGGCATCCGCAAGTCAATGGCGTCGTTACCACGTGGACGCATGTCACGCGTGAACTGACTGGACGAGGGCATGAGTTCCTTGTCGTGCATGCCGGGCAGTTTCGCACGCTGCCGTTCCCACGTTATCCCGACGTGCGCGTGGCATTGATGCCCGGGCGTGGCGTGGCGCGGATGCTCGACGGGTTCGAGCCCGATGCGATCCACATCGCCACAGAGGGCCCCCTCGGCATGGCGGCCAGGCGCTACTGCATGCGCCACAAACTGCCGTTCACCACTTCGTATCACACGCATTTTCCCGACTATCTCAAGCGCTACTTCGGCATGCCCGTGAGCTGGACCTTTCCCTACTTCCGCAAGTTTCACAATGCAGCCGCCGCGACGCTAGTGCCCACGCCGCGCGTCAAGACCGAACTCGACAGCCAAGGATTCAGACATGTGGTCACCTGGTCGCGCGGTGTCGATGCGGAACTCTTTCATCCGATGGCCTCGATCATCGATGACTTGCCCCGGCCGATATTCGTCTGTTCCGGTCGAGTGTGCATCGAGAAGAATCTGCCAGCGTTCCTCAATCTCGACTTGCCCGGCAGCAAGCTGGTCGTAGGTCCAGGGCCACTACTTAAGACCTACCGCCGCAAGTATCCGAACGTTCGCTTCACCGGCTACCTGCCGCCGAAAGTCTTCGCGGCCACCGTCGCCAGCGCCGATGTTTTCGTCTTTCCCAGTGTGACTGATACGTTCGGCCTGGTCATGCTCGAAGCGATGGCGTGCGGTGTGCCCGTTGCTGCTTTCCCGGTCACCGGGCCTATCGATGTGGTCAGGCACGGTGTTTCGGGCATATTAAACGCCGATCTGCGCGAAGCAGCGCTGGCAGCACTGACACTGCGCCGCGAAGACTGCCGAGAATATGCGACCCATTTCACCTGGCGCGACTGTGCCGACAAGCTGCTGGCCACCTTGAAGCCAAGGACGCCGGTCGTGGTGACATAAGCACGAGTCAACCATTGCAAAATGAATGACACCACGGGAACGATTGGTTCCCGTGGTGTCATTGTTTGAAACGCAGCGTGGTCGATCATGCGGTCAGCCTGATCGCCGCTTAGTCATTGTCGTGGATGGCCACGATGCCCTGTGCATCGGTGATCGTCGCATTGTTCGCGTTACTCAGGTTAACGGAGAAGGTCTCGTCAGCTTCGATGATGCGATCACCCAGAATCGGGATCAGCAGCCGCTTGCTGGTCTGTCCCGGGAGGAAGGTGAGCGTGGTCACAACGACGGGCGCGTAATCTTCGCCAGCGGTGGCTGTGTCGTCGGCCGTTTCCACATCAACCGTGATCTCGCGTCCACTGGCCGATGAAAGGGTGACCGTAACGACGGCGAATTTTCTGCCGCCATTGCCCTCGATGATCTCCATGTCGTTCACCGCGAGGGTCGGAGTCTGATCATCATCAATGATGACGCCCACGCCCTGCGCATCGGTGATGATGCCGAGATTGCTCGAAAGCAGCGTGACTGTCACCGTTTCATCCGCTTCGTCGAGTTCGTCGCTCTTGACTAGCACATCGATCGTGCGGGTCGTCTGGCCCGCCTCGAAAGTGACGGTGCCCACGAGGATCGGCTTGATGTCGAAGATGCCAGCTTTGCCTGCCCCCAGGCCGGGCGGGACAGTGTACTTGACGGTGATGGGTGTTGCCGCAGGCTCGCTGAGGGTTACTTCAAAGGTGAGGTTGGCTGTGCCATTGACCGGTTCATCGATCTGAGCGTCGCTGATGGTGATGGACGGTGCTGCTGAGTCAACGATGGCGCCCAGGCCGATCGCGTCACGGATGCGTGCGTTGGAGGCGTTTCGCAGTTTCACGGCGAAGAGTTCGTTCACCTCGGCATCGCCGTCGGCGAGCGTGTCCACGATGACGAAGGCGGAGGTCTCGCCAGGGTTGAAGGTAATGGTGGTGGTCCTCGCGGTGTAGTCGAGGTCGGCGACGGCAACGCCGGTGCGAGAGCCTGCGGAGAAGGTCGAGGCATCCACCGTGATAGTGCGCTCGCTTGCAGCCGACAGCCTCACTTCAAACTGGGCCTGATCGCCTTCAATGACGCTCACGTCACCGATGCGGATATTCGGCGCGGCATCATCATCCTTGATCGTGCCGATGCCTTGAGCGTCGGCAATGACCGCGTTGACAGCGTTGGACAGGTTGACGAAGAAGGTCTGGTTGTCTTCATCGATGAGGTCGCCCAGGACTTCGACAGCCACCTTCACCTTGGTCTGGCCAGAGGCGAAGGTGATCGTCGCTGGGGCCAGGGCGTTGTAGTCGAGACCTGCGATGGCGGTGCCATCGACAGTGCCGAGATCGACAGTGATGTCCTCGCTGGAAGCAGCGGATAGCGTGACGGTAAAGGTAGCCAGTCGTACGCCGTCGTTTCCTTCGCGGATAGTGACGTCGTTGATGGAGAGGGTGCGAATCTCGTCGTCGGCGACGGTGACGCTGGCAGAACCTGCATTGTCAGCGATCTGGTAATTCTTGCTCTTGCGAATCGAGAGCGTCGCCTGCTTGTCCATTTCGACCTTGTTGTCATCCTGTGCGATGACGTTGATCATCACACTGCTCTGTCCCGCAGGGATCGTAATGCTGGTGGCAGAAGCGTTCAGTTCGTTGCACTGGAAAAGATAGTCGCCCTTGGCACCGAACTTGGCCGAGCCACTGCGCGAAAGTTGCACGATCAGGTCCTGGCTGGTGTCGCCAGTGCGGGTGATGCTGAAGGCCGCGTTGTTGCCGTCTTCGCTGGCCTCATTGTCCAAGGCGGCGATCTGCAGCATAGCTGGCTGGGGCTGCGCGACCGGCTCTTGGGCGGAGCTGCCGCCATTGTTGATCACCGGTACGAAAGCGAGGGCTTCGATGTCCCATCGGTTCTGGTCGGGGCCAGCGGGAAGCGGCGCGGGGCCGTAGGAACCAACTTCAGTGGCGACACCGGTGAGGGTGTTGAGAGAGACGAGACCTTCGAAACTACCGGGGAAAGTGCCCGGTAATGAGGGATTCAGAGCACCGGTGTCACCGAGGCTGCCGTGAAGGACGCCGTTGGTGTCGAAGGCGATCTCCTCCATGTCTTTAACGCCGGTGTTACCGATGACGGTCATCTGACCGGTGGTTTTATCCAGCTCAAAAAGGAAGGTGGGTATGCCTGGAAGGACGTTGATGGCATTGCCATTGACATCGCGGACGATCTGTCCCCAGGCGGAATAGGCGGCCAGAAGCCGACCGGTGCCGGGCTCAAAAGCGAGTCCGTCGATGCCGGGATCGAAGGCATCCAACGCGTCGAGCGGATCGACGGCTGCCTTGATGAGCTTAACGGATTGAAGAATTGCGCCGGTCGTCTTGTCGATGCGGATCAGTCGCCCCGGATCAGTCGGGCCGCTGGTGGGCTCAATGGTGTCATCGACGCCCCAGAGGTCGCCAGTCGTCGGTTCGAAAGTCAAGGCATCGATGTCGATGGCGGCGATGACGCCGATGACGGTGACGTGAGCGTTGGTCGTGTTGATGGTGACCAGTGTGGAATTGCCAGCAGTGATGTTCTGCTGGACGCCAAAGAGCGAGCCGGTGAATGGATCAAAGGCGATCGCTTCGATGTCGTCATAGAGCGTGTTAGAGGCGTCACGCAATTCACCGATAACGGTGAGCATTCCAGTAGCGGCATCGAGGGCGGCCAGAGCATTAATGGAGTCGGAGATCGCGTAAGCAGAGACGGTGGCGGCGGCGATGTTGACGGTGATGCTGCCGGTGTCGGTGCCGCCGTTGCCATCGCTGATCGTGTAGGTGAAGGTGTCGATGCCGATAAAGCCAGTGTTGGGTGTGTAGGTGACAGTGGTGCCGTTGCCGGACACCGTGCCGTTGACGCCTTGGGTGACGGCAATGACAGCGAGGGTGTCGCCATCAATGTCGGTGTCGTTGGTCAGGACGTTGATCTTGATAGCTGAATTGATCGTGCCAGACTGAATATCATCATTGGCGACCGGTGCATCATTAACCGGATTCACAGTGATGTTCACAGTGGCGCTGTCTGTGCCACCGTTGCCATCGGAGATCGTGTAGGTAAAGGAGGCCGGGCCATTGAAGTTGGCGCTAGGTGTGAAGGTAATGTTGCCACCAGCGAGGCTGACCGAACCGTTGACCGCTGATCCGACGCTGGTAACGGTGAGCGTGTCACCATCGATGTCGGAGTCATTGGAAGTCAGTGACGCAGCAGTGATGACCAGCGGGGTGTCTTCGTTGGTGGAGCGTGTGTCGTTGACCGCATCAGGTGCATCGTTGACGCCGCCCACGGTGATGTTCACGGTGGCGGTGTCAGTGCCGCCGTTGCCATCGGAGATCGTGTAGGTGAAGGAGGCCGGGCCAATGAAGTTGGCGCTAGGCGTGAATGTGATGTTGCCAGCGGCGAGGCTGACCGAACCGTTCACCGCTGAGCCGACGCTGGTGACGGTGAGCGTGTCACCATCAATGTCGGTATCGTTGGTCAGCAGCGAAGCAGCAGCGATGATCAGCGGCGTGTCTTCGTTGGTGGAGCGTGTGTCATTGACGGCATCTGGGGCATCGTTGACGCCGCCCACGGTGATGTTCACGGTGGCGGTGTCTGTGCCGCCGTTGCCATCGGAGATGGTGTAGGTGAAGGAGTCGCTGCCACTGAAGTTGGCATTGGGGGTGTAGGTGACGGTGGTTCCGTTGGTGGTGACCGAGCCGTTGGTGCCGTTGGTCACACTGGTGACGGTGAGCGTGTTGCCATCGACATCGGTGTCATTGGTCAGCACACTGACAACGACCGGCTGATTCTCGCTGGTGCTGGCGGTGTCATCGTTGGCGACGGGGACGTCATTCACCGGGTTGACGGTGATGTTGACAGTCGCGGTATCTGTGCCACCGTTGCCGTCCGAGATCGTGTAGGTGAAGGAGGCTGGGCCATTGAAGTTGGCGTTAGGCGTGAAGGTGATGTTGCTGCCGGCGAGGCTGACCGAACCGTTGACCGCTGAGCCGACGCTGGTGACGGTGAGGGTATCACCATCAATGTCGGTGTCGTTGGTCAGCAGTGACGCCGCAGTGATGACCAGTTGTGTGTCTTCGTTGGTGGAGCGTGTGTCATTGACGGCATCTGGTGCGCTGTTGACGTTGGTAACGGTAAGAGAAAAAGTTTTCGTATTGGAGAGTGCTGGGCTGCCGTTGTCGGTAGCGGTGACGTTGATACTGTACGGGCCCGCATCAGAGAAGCCTGGCGCGAAAGTTATACTTCCAGTACCGTTGCCGTTGTCGGTTAAGGAGGCGAATGAGGGCAAGCCGGTTACGGAAATGACAATGCCGTTGGCGGGCAAGTCGCTGTCAGTCGCGGAAACGTTGACCGTCAGTGGCTGTCCCTCGGCAACGGTCTGGTTGCCAATGGGCGCTAGCACGGGGGCGACGTTCTGCTCCGAAACCTGGATGCTGAACGTCTCGCTATCGCTGGCAGTCGGGCTGCCGTTGTCGGCCACAGTAATGGTGACGCTAAACAATCCCGGTCCCTGTTGCTCAGTGGGCGTCCAGGTGAACTGGCCGGTGTTGGCGTTGATGGCCATGCCTGCGGCGAGTGAGGCGGCATCGAGGCTGTAGGTGAGCGTGTTGCCGACGTCCGGATCATTGGCGCTGGCGGTAAAGGAGAGTGGGGTCAGTTCAGAGGTTGATCGATTCCCGATCGTGCTCAGGACTGGCGGCTGGTTGACAGGTCCACTTCCGCCCGTGATGAATTTGACTTCGCCGTCGGACTCTGGATTGTTGCCTGCTCCATCGATGGAATCGGTCAGAAAGTTAAGGGTGACGTTCAGACCATCAGCAGGAACCGTCCACCCGATGTCGGAAAAGTCCTGTATGTTGTCGGTGCGATAGGTGCCGAATCGGACACCCGATCCTGGGCCTCCAGAAACACTCATGGCACTGGCCTGCTTGTCGTACCAGACGAGCATCATCTTTTTACCAGCGAGGTCCGCACCTCCTGAGGCGGCGAAGTCGATGATGATCTGCTGGCCGGTGAGTCCCGGAGCGCCGGCGAGGTCGTTGGAGGTCAAAATGGCGTTGCCGAGGATCTTGTCGTCCGAGTCAGACGAGAACGTTGATCCTTGGGAGAGGTCGCCAAAGCCGTCATTGCCCGTGTCAACCAGAATGACGATCGCGCTGCCGTTGGCTAGTGGATTGCCATTGGCACCATATAGAACGCCCAAGGCGTTCAAGCTCAATGTCGCAGTCAGGAGATTGCGCTCCTCAAGGGACTCGAGCGGGTGAAAGACGATGGCTTCGCGCGCGGGTTTGACCCTTTGATGCGATTTGCAGCGGCGATTGTGTTGACCTTCGACCGAACGGGACGAAATGTTTGCGAACATCAATGGGCTCCCTTTCTTGCTCACCTTTTAGTCGTGGCGGCGTTGAATCGTGGATGGGGTAGCTGGAATTCCTTACAGATTTCCGAAAGTGCTCAACCTTGTGTCACTTCGGATTACCGGACGGAATCAGACAATATGTGGAGGCTATCTCCTGTCTGTTAACCCAGTATTTTGAAATGATTCAATCGCAGTGAACTGAGGACGTGGTTAGTTCATGCAATCGTTTAGTCAACGCATATGAAGAACTGCGAGTATTGACGAACAAAAAACAACCCCGGCGATGACCGGGGGTGACCGGGGGTGAATCAGCAATGCATCAGGAATTCCGCTGCTATTACTTTGCAGTCGATCGATCAGACCGAAGATGCCGTGTCGCCAAACTCAGAACTGCCAGGAGTGCCAGCGCACTGGAGGCCGGTTCAGGAATAGAAGGCGTGGAGGCTTCGACACTAAAAGTGGTGCTTCCGGCATTGCCGAAAGACAATTCATTGACAAGGTCTTCGGAAGCAGGATCGAGTCCCAGCCCAGGATTCTGCGTATCTAATGGAGACTGGAAAAAGGCCAGAGTCCCTTCGAAGTTGATCAGGTCGCTATTTTCGATGCTGACCGTGTAAGCCCCGGTGGGCAGGCCATCGAGTAGCACCTCAAGCGTGCCGATCTGATGGACATTACCGGCCTGCGTCAAGCCATCATTGGGGAAAATGGAGGTGTCTGCGCCAATGGCATAGAGCGGCCCGAACGAGAAGTCGGAAAAGGCAGACCAGTTCGTCAGCAGCGCAGAAGGAGTAAAAGTGAAACGCGAAAAATTGGTCCCGCCAGCGGTAAGCAATGCAGAACTCTGCGAAACATCCAACTGAAACCCTGTAACTGCCGTATTGGGATTGTCGGTGTCGTTATAGGTGAGTTCGACGGCTATCTGAACCTGATTTCCGTTCGTAATTGGCGCGCCCAGAGACAGCTCAACAGAAGTGAGTGCTTGAGCTGACCGTGCCAAGCCAAAGCATGTAAGCATGGCCGCCATCGTGATAAGTGCCTTGTTTGATTTCATTTGAGAACTCTCCTATCGCCGGTCTTTCTTCAGAGTCTTGATCCACCTGCGCAGCAATGCTCGTATCTCCACGAGTGTGACACCAATCTAACTGGCAGACAACTAAAGTATGTGAGTATTGTGTTCAATTTCCATGAGATCACTCAGTGCCTTTATGCCTGTTTGAGTCCTTCAAATTCGCATGCCGAGACGCCGACGTGCAAAGAGAATGTCAGCGGCATTGATCCTGCCGTCTCCATTGATGTCATAGATCGGGTCATAGTTGGGATGGCCAATACTGGTGCCATTGGCACGACCTTGCAGCACGATGTCTGCGCTGGTGATCGCGCCATCACCGTCGAAGTCCGCCAGCAACTGGTGGAACCCGAATCGATAGGTTCCATCGTTGGAGCCGTCGCTGTCGACTAGCCGATTGCCTGACTGTCCTGCTGCGGCAATCTTGGAAGTATCCAACCGAACCTCATACCGGCCGTCGCTGAGAATCGTCAGCGACGAGCCGCTTTGTCGCAGATCGATGGTCAAGGTGTGTGTCGTACTGTTGTAGCTGTACCGGCTCAGATCCAGAGCCACGACCGCACCGCCGCTGGTCGTCCGCACCAGTTGGACAGCCTGGGTCAGATCATCAAACGCAACGTCCCCGCTGAAGTTAATGGTGATCGTGTCGGCGTTGGACCGCTGAGCCCGACCGTTGTTGATGGCAATGGATTCGACGGTGACGGGTATCTGCACGACTTCGTTGACTGTGATGTTGACCGTGGCGACGTTCGAGTCAGTCGTGCCATCGCTGACGGTATAGGTGAATGAATCAGTGCCTGCGAATCCTACATTGGGCGTGTAGGTGAACGAGCCATCTGGATTGAGGATTAGCGTCCCGTTGACGGTTGTTGTGATGATGCTCGCTGTGAGCATATCGCCGTCGATATCACTGTCATTGGCCAAAACGCCCTGCGCCGCACCGATGGTGATCGATTGGTCTTCATCCGTGAAGTAAGACTCGTCGGCAGCGGTTGGTACGTCATTAACAGGATTGACGGTGATCGTCACTGTGGCAGATCCTGATGATGCGATGCCGTCGCTGGCGCGATAAGTGAAGCTGTCGGTGCCATGGAAGTTGGCGTTGGGCGTGTAAGTGAGCGATCCATCCGCATTCAGCGCGAAGCTGCCATGCAAAGGACCGGTCTCCAGCAGTGCCGAAAGGCTATCGCCATCGACATCGCTGTCATTGTTGAGCACACCAGTGAGTGCGGGAATCGTGAGCGTGGTGTCTTCATCAATGCTGTACTCGTCATCATGGACAACTGGGGAATCGTTGACCGGGTTGACGGTGATGGTGACCGTAGCGGTGTCGGAGAGAGCCTGGCCTTCGCTGACTTGGTAGGTGAAGCTATCGGTGCCATTGAAGTTGGCGTCCGGAGTGTACGTGAATGATCCGTTGGGATTGAGCGTGAGTTGACCGTTGGTCGTGCCAGAAAGCAACGACGGAGGCAGCACGACACTGTCAACATCAGTGTCATTAGCCAGCACATTGATGACGATGGGCGTGTCTTCGTTGGTGCTGGCGGTGTCATCGTTGGCTACGGGGGCGTCATTCACCGGGTTGACGGTGATGTTGACAGTCGCGGTATCGGTGCC
>Ga0163150_10008282_pt1 | contig 11891 bp, 15 predicted proteins | sample OliLakLV19P2IB_FD_148628 | JGI IMG/M metagenome (GOLD analysis project Ga0163150, IMG submission 148628) | Freshwater microbial mat bacterial communities from Lake Vanda, McMurdo Dry Valleys, Antarctica - Oligotrophic Lake LV.19.P2.IB | ecosystem: Environmental > Aquatic > Freshwater > Lake >...
TACCAATACTTCTTATATTGATTCAGCAGGGAATGGCGCACAAGGTATTATTGTCATTAGATACACCCCAGTCCTAGTTACTACTCAACCACTCACCGTCAACTACACGGTCGGCGGCACTGCGACTGCAGGAACCGACTATCAGACATTAAGTGGCAGTGCGATTATTCCTGTTAATCAAGCCTCAGTAGCAGTGCCGGTAACGGTTATAAACGATTCTATCGATGAGTCAGACGAGAGTGTACAAGTAACTCTTTCGTCGAACGCGAGCTACACTCTGGGTTCTCCAAGTGCGGCTGCAGTCACTATTGTTGATGAGGATCCGCCACCAACACCGACTCTTAGTTCTTCAAATTTTACTGCCACTCGGGTACGTAGTGGCAATGTAGCAACACTCTCGTGGAATATTTCCGGGCTTGTCGCAGGAATAACGTGTAGCATTTCTCCTTCAAATAAAATTTCAGGTTCTGCTAGTGTCACTACTGCTACGGGCTCTAAACAAACTACTGCTATTACTGTACCCACGGTGTTTACTCTCTCGTGTACTAACGGTGTGACCACTAATAATGTGTCAGCGACGGTGGGAATTATACCTGCCTACCAAGAAATATAGCCCCCTATAGGGGAATTTGCGCCTCAGCCTCTTCTATAGTAGAGTGTTTCTCAATCCCGCATGGCGGGATTTTAATTCGAAATATGGGCTGAAGCACCCATATATTCCTCGTTCGCTCGGAAAAGAAACTCAGCAGTCTCTTTTCTCTCGCTTCACTCGAATATGGCACGTATTTCCCAACTCGTCCGCAAGGGACGCACCAAACAAGTTTCAAAATCTAAGTCACCTGCACTCATGCGGGGCTTTAACCATATTAAAAACCGCCCGGTCTTCTACCCGGCACCCTTTAAGCGTGGCGTGTGCACTAAAGTAACCACTACGACTCCTCGCAAACCAAACTCTGCCGTTCGTAAAATTGCCCGCGTACGTTTGACCAACGGTCAGGAAATTACCGCCTATATCCCAGGCGAGGGCCACAACCTCCAGGAGCACTCGGTAGTTATTGTTCGCGCAGGCCGCGTGAAGGACATCAACGTGCGATACCAGGTTGTGCGCGGTAAGCTCGACACTGCCGGCTTGGAGAAGCGTCGTGTGTCTCGCTCTCGCTACGGAGCAAAGCGTCCTAAATAAACAGTTATATGCGTAGACCAGTAAAAAATCGTAATATTGCCGGACCTGACCTTAAGTATGGCTCGGTTCGTGTCGAAAAATTCATCAACTCGGTGATGTGGGACGGCAAGAAGTCGACCGCGCGCAAGGTGGTGTATGACGCTTTTGATATCATCAAAGAAAAGACAAAGGTAGAGAGCCCTCTCGAACTTTTTGAAACTGCAATCCGCAATGTGGGCCCAGCAATGGAGATCCGTTCTCGTCGTGTAGGCGGTGCTAACTACCAAGTGCCTCGCGAGGTACGCCCAGAACGCAAAAATGCACTCGCATTTCGTTGGATTCTTCTTGCGGCACGTGGTGGCAAGGGCAAACCTATGGCAGAAAAACTTGCAACCGAACTCATGGCTGCTGCAAACAATGAAGGTTCAGCTATTAAGAAGCGCGACGATACGTTGAAGATGGCCGAGGCCAACAAAGCCTTCGCTCACTTTGCGTGGTAAGAGCTTCAGATAAGTTTCAGGCGAAATAAGGCACACTTGCCTTCATGAAAGGAATTATATTGTGGTTCTTAGGAGTACCGTTAGGGATCATTATCCTTTTGTACGTGTTTAACATCTTGTAGAAATTGGCAAATGCGTGTCGATGGCGTAGGCTAGACGCGGCGGTTTCGAGGAGGAAAGCCATGTTGCAACCAGACGCACCTCCCACACTTGTGGGTGCGGGTGAAGTGGAAGTACCTGAAGAGCAGAGTTGTGCGTGCCCAAGAGGAGAGTGCTATGCCCTGCGTGGGGCAGGAACTCTCACGCTCCAACATGTCCCGGGGCAGCAGTGTACTATCCCCGAACTGGAGCTCTGCATGCTCCTTATCGAAAAAGGGAAGGTGGCGCTGTGTGGGCGGGCACATCACGGGGGCGGCTTGGTACGCATTATCTGCACCGGCCCGAACTTTTCGTGAAGAGCGTTTTCATGAGGCCTGTCGCGCGTTTTTGCGACAGGCCTCTTCATATTTTTATTGACAGGCATGCCGGCAGACACCATGCTGGTTTCGGTACGCTCTTTAATGGCAAAGGGCGAAGAATAGGAAGGAAGAAACTCAATGCCGAGAAATGGCAAGAAAATCGCCGTCATTCTTGGTGGCGGTACTTCGGGTCCTCCTCTGTCAGAAGAGTTTTGCGACCTGGAGGATTGGTACACGGTTTCCATCGCACCCGGTTCAGACAGTGGGGGCAATAGCGGAGAGCTCCGAGACGCCCACGGCATTTTGCCGCCGGGCGATGTGCGGCGTTTTCTCATCGCTCATGCCAAAGACGAAAGGCAGGAGGACCTGCGAGAAATCTTTGGCTATCGTTTCCCCGACAACGGAATCAAGCTGGCGGGCGAAGTGGGCGGAAACATTCTCGCGCTCATTTGCGAGAAGCTCTGGGGACGCTCTGAGGGGGTACGACGTTTCTCTCGTCTGCTCAACATTCGTGGAGAAGTTCACTACGCTTCCAAACAAGATACGCATCTGGTCGCACAGCTCTCCGACGGCTCGATTCTGCAAGGGGAGGGGCCTATCGATACCCGTTCCGTACATGACAGGCGGACCATTCACAAGGTCTGGCTCGACCCGTCGGTGGTGGCTGAGGTTCCGGCGCTCGTCGCTCTGGGGAAGGCGAAGGTAGTAGTGTTTGCCCCGGGCGATTTCTACACTTCGCTCCTGGCTATCCTGCTTGTCGAACTGGTCCTGTCGGCTATTAACGCTTCTCCAGCTAAGGTGGTGATGGCACTGCCCTTGATGACCAAAGCCGCAGAAACAGAAGGGTACCGGGCGGCAGACTTTGTCGATAAACTCTTCGAATACGGACTCACCAAGCTCGACGCCGTGCTCGTTAATACGGCACCGGTGCCGCGGCAGTTGGTGCGACTCTACCAGGCCCGACACTCTTCGCCAGTGGTCTTCACGGAAGAGGACCGGCAACGGATCCATGAACGAGGAGCGACAGTGCTCACGGGCGACTTTCTGAACAAGAAGGCGGCTCGTGGCAAACGCCCGCTCATTCGGCACGAACCTAAGGCGGTGGTGCAGCGGATACTCGACTTCCTTGAGGCCAACAAATGATCAGGTTGATCATTTTTGATCTCGACGACACCACCGCACGCACGACGGAGACTTTGCAAGGTGAACCCGAGCGATTGCATCACCTTGTCTTGGCACCCGGAGCACAGGAGTTTCTGGAGTGGTACTCGGGGAGAAAAATTCTGCTGACCATGGGAAGTAAGCCTGATCAGGAGAATAAATTGGAGGTCCTCCAAATTAGGCCCTACTTCCACGAGGTTGTGGTCGCAGAGTTTGAGGTAGACAAAGTTCTCAAACTTTTCAAGATTGTTCGAGAGTCACTTCTCGATCCTGCACAGGTTGCCGTCATTGGTGATCGTGTCGATCTTGAAATCCGGTGGGGGAACTGCCTCGGTTGTCGGACAGTGCGAGTGAAGCTCCCTAATGGTAAATACTCCTCGCGGGAACCCAACCCTGCAATCCTCGACGAGAAGGCTGAATACACCGTTCAGGACTTCTTCGAACTTCGACAGCTCCCGCTCTTTACCTGACGGCCCGTCGCGGACTCCTTGTCTGCGCCGGGCCTTTGCATTTTGGTGAGTTTGGCGTAGTATGTCGGTACGCCAACGGGGCGCCTATTTTTTTAAATCATTATGGCAGACGGCAGAGACTATCCACTAGAGAAGGTTCGTAACTTCGGCATTATTGCGCACATCGATGCGGGCAAAACGACCACGTCTGAACGCGTGCTTTACTACACCGGTGCCCAGCACAAGATTGGCGAAGTGCACGAAGGTGAGACCACTACCGACTGGATGGAGCAGGAGCGTGAACGCGGCATCACTATTACCGCGGCAGCTATTACCTGTTTTTGGAGCAAAACCAACGAGCCAGACAAGAAAGATGCAAGCAAGAAATACCGTTTCAATATCATCGACACTCCTGGTCACATCGACTTTACCGTAGAGGTAAAGCGCTCGCTCCGTGTCCTCGACGGCGCCGTAGTAGTGTTCGACGGCGTTGCCGGTGTAGAACCGCAGTCTGAAACCAACTGGCGCTATGCCGACGAAGCAAAGGTGCCGCGCATTTGTTTTATCAACAAGCTCGACCGCATGGGCGCTTCCTTCGAGAAGTCATATCAGTCGATCCTCGACCGCTTGAGTAAAAAGGCGGTACGCATGCAGCTCCCAATCGGCAGTGAAGGGGATTTCTCTGGCGTTGTAGACCTCCTCTCCATGAAGTCCTACACCTTTGACGGTCCGATGGGGGACATAGTCAAGGAAGGCGAGGTTCCTGCCGATATGCAGGCAGAGGTAGCTAAATACCGCGCTGAACTTATTGAAAAGATTGTGGAGAACGATGAGGCACTTATGACTGCCTACCTCGACGGCAAAGAGCCTTCGATGGAAGACCTTAAAGCAACGCTCCGCAAGGCCGTTATTGCTAACAACCTCTTCCCGGTCTATACCGGCTCCGCCCTCAAAAACAAGGGTGTTCAGCTCGTGCTCGACGCCGTGGTGGACTACCTTCCTTCTCCAATCGACATGCCTGCCGTTAAAGGTATTAACCCTAAGACAGGAGAGGAGATTGAGAGACACGCTTCTGACCAGGAGCCATTCTGCGCTCTTGCCTTTAAGCTCCAGGCCGACCCGTTTGTGGGTCAGTTGACCTTCTTCCGTGTCTATTCGGGCACTATCGAAGCGGGCTCCTATTTGTATAACTCAACCACTGGTAGCAAAGAGCGTCTCGGCCGCATTGTGCGCCTCCAGGCAAACGCACGCGAAGAGGTAAAGAAGGTGTATGCAGGAGAAATTGCTGCAGCCGTAGGTCTTAAAGACACCCGCACCTCGCACACACTCTGTGACGAGACAAACCCAATTCAACTTGAGCAGATTAAATTCCCTGAACCAGTTATCTCCCTCCGTATTGAGCCAAAAACTAAAGCCGACCAGGAGAAGATGGGCATGGCAATGAAAAAACTTGCCGACGAAGATCCAACCTTCAAAGTCTCAACCGACAGCGAGACCATGGAGACCCTCATTTCAGGCATGGGCGAGCTCCACCTGGAGATTCTTGTCGACCGCATGAAGCGCGAGTTCGGCGTTGATGCAAATGTGGGCAAACCACAGGTGGCCTACCGCGAAACTATCCAGAAGGAGTCAGAGGCAGAAGGGAAGTACATCAAACAAACCGGCGGTAAGGGTCAGTACGGTCATGTACGCTTGCGCCTTAAACCCCTTGAACCGGTTAATCCAGATAAGAAAATCAGCAAAAATATTACTCGCGAGGAGCACTTCGAGTTTATTAACAACATCAAAGGCGGTGTGGTGCCTCAGGAGTTTATCGGTCCGGTTGAAGACGGCGTACGCGAAGCTATGGAGCGCGGCATTGTTGCTGGCTTTAAAATGGTGGATATTTCCTGCGAACTCTACGACGGTTCTTACCACGACGTCGACTCTTCAGAAATTGCCTTTAAAATTGCAGCGTCTATGGGCTTTCAAGAAGCTGCTAAGGCTGCCCGCCCAGTACTACTCGAGCCTATTATGAACGTGGAGGTGGTAGTGCCAGAGAAATTTACTGGCGACATTACCGGCTCGCTTAACTCAAAACGCGGACAGATCGAGAGCATGGAAGAGAGGGGATTGGCACGCGCCATTAAGGCAAAAGTGCCGTTGTCCGAGATGTTTGGCTACACCACCGCACTCCGTTCGATGACTGAAGGTCGCGCTTCTTTCACCATGGAGTTTGACCACTACGAGGTAGTGCCCCCGAACGTGGCAGCAACTATCGTTGCGGCACGTAAGTAAAAAGTTGACTTGTGGGGTACGTTTGCTAGTATGGCCACAACGCTTCACGCGTGGCTTTTTATTGCTCACTCGGGCATTAAAACAGGGTATGTATTAGTTACTATTAATTATTGTTATTTAGGTTATGGCAAATTTTGACAGAGCTAAGCCGCACATGAACGTCGGCACCATTGGGCACGTTGACCACGGCAAGACGACGCTTACTGCGTCTATCCTCCATACACTCGATATGGCAAAGGACCAGGGTTACGGTTCTCGCGTTGAGGGTGTTGACGGTATCGACAACGCACCTGAAGAGAAGGCGCGCGGTATTACTATTGCGCTCCACCACTCTGAATATTGGACCCCAGAGCGCCACTACGCTCACATCGACGCTCCCGGCCACGCCGACTACATCAAAAACATGATCACCGGTGCCGCTCAAATGGACGGCGCAATTTTGGTGGTTGCTGCAACTGACGGCGCTATGCCTCAGACTCGCGAACACATCCTTCTTGCTAAGCAGGTTGGTGTGCCGAAAATCGTTGTCTTCCTCAACAAGGTAGACATGGTAGAAGACAAGGACCTCGTTGACCTCGTTGAAGCAGAAGTTAAAGAGCTTCTTGCTAAGCAGGGATACAACGACTCTCCAGTGATCCGCGGTTCAGGTCTCAAAGCTCTCGAGAGCAAAGACCTCAATTCTGAATGGTCACAAAAAGTGCTCGAGCTCGTAAAGACCTTGGATTCTTACATCCCGCTCCCACAGCGCGATACTGAAAAGCCATTTCTCATGGCAATCGAAGACATCTTCTCGATTGAAGGTCGCGGTACGGTAGTTACCGGCCGCATTGACCGCGGTACCGTTAAAGTAGGCGAGGAAGTTGAAATTGTCGGTCTCCAGCCAACAGCAAAGACGACTATTACTGGTATCGAGATGTTCAACAAGCAGCTCGACTCTGGTCAGGCAGGCGACAACGCAGGTATTTTGCTCCGCGGTACTAAGAAAGAAGAGATTCATCGCGGTCAGGTGCTTGCGAAACCAGGCTCAGTAACCCCTCATACCGAATTTGAAGCAGAAGTATACGTTCTCAACAAAGAAGAAGGTGGTCGTCACACTCCATTCTTCACTGGCTACAAGCCTCAGTTCTATGTCCGCACCACGGACGTAACTGGCGAGGTAACTCTCCCAGCAGGAACTGAAATGGTTATGCCAGGCGACACGGTTACCTTTAAGGTTAAACTCGTAGCGCCGGTTGCACTTGAGGCACAAAGCCGTTTCGCAGTCCGCGAGGGCGGCAAGACCGTAGGTGCCGGTGTGGTAACTAAGGTTGTTGCGTAATAATTACTAGGAGTAAGCTACCCGGGTATAGGTTACGGCCTTGCCGAGAACTAGACCCAAACAGATATGGCTACCGAATCAAAAGAAAAGAAACCAGCAGCAAAACCAAGAGTGCGCAAAGCTGCAACGCCAGCCGTGGCACAGCGCCTTCGCATTAAAGTGCGTGCGTATGAACACAAGGTCCTGGACGCTTCAGTGAAGCAAATCCTCGACACAGCGCTTCGCTACGACGCCAAAGTTGCTGGCCCAATCCCGCTTCCAACTGAAATTAAGAAATATACGGTCAACCGCTCAACGTTCGTCTACAAAGACGCTCGCGAGCAGTTTGAAATGCGAGTTCACAAACGTGTGATCGACATCCTCGACCCAACGCCCAAAGTTATTGAGGCCCTCACAAACCTCTCACTTCCGTCTGGAGTGACGATAGATGTAAAGATGGCCTAACAAAAAACCGCCCCTGGGGCGGTTTTTTGTTGCGCACTGCGTGGATGTTTTGTATACCTAAGGTGGTAACGTCCTTCGGCCACAAAGAAAAGAGTGGCCCAACTGCGGAGTCGCAGATAATGCCATCGACAGAAAAAACAGATGCTCCGGATGTAGCGGAGGAATCCCTTGCCAACAGCAGTGCCGCGGTCATGCTCATCAAGGCCCTTCACAAGGTGATCGATGACCGCGCCCTCCACAAGGGCGCCAGTATTGCCGAAGTGATCTCTCGCGCGGAGTACCGCGGCATTCTCCGCGCGATCCCCGCATGCAGGCTCGATGCAGACCATCAATCCCTGCGCGACGTCCTGCAACATGCCGAGCATGTTCTGGGGCACCGCGAGCCCAGCCCCCTCTTCGAGGAGGCACTCCGGCACATCGACAAGGAGGAGATTCGCTCCAACCAGTCTGTGCCCCTGGCTGTCGCCTTTGCAGGTCTGCACGACTTCTCTCCGCCTAAGCCACGGCTTGAGCCCGACCTTTTCGATCGGGAAGATCGAGACGCAATGCGCTCTTCGGGAGCGTGAAATTCAGCAACGCGTGACAAAGCGGCCGGAGCACCCCTCCGGCCGTTTGTATTTGCATATTTTTATGGGGTGGGGTAGAGTGTGCGGGACGTTAGAAATATCGCTTTGCGATAAAACCGTCGCTACGGTCGGAATACAAGCAAGCTCGTATTCCTCCCTACGCTAGGTTATAGCGTTGTTCCACCTCCCCTCGGGGAGCAATAGACAACAATCATGAAATTCATCCTTGGTACAAAAGGACCAATGACTACCGTGTTTACGGATGACGGTCGCGCCTACGCTGCGACGGTTATTACTGTTAAACCAAACGTAGTTACTCAAATCAAAACTCAAGAAAAAGAGGGTTACTCTGCCGTACAAATTGGCGCAGTTGAGACCAAAGAAAAGCGTGTTAACAAAGCACAGCTCGGTCACGCTAAAGGTAAGGCCCTTAAACATTTTCGTGAACTTAATCTCAAGGGCGCTGCTGCCGACGTCGAACTTGGCGCAGCCCTCGACGTCTCTTTGTTTGCGGTAGGCGACAAGGTAGAGGTTTCCGCTACTTCAAAAGGTAAAGGTTTTGCAGGTGTGGTTAAGCGCCACGGCTTTCATGGCGGCCCACGTTCTCACGGTCAAAAGCACTCTGAGCGCGCACCAGGTTCTATCGGTGGCTCTGGCGGTCGCGCAGGCGGTCGTGTGGCTAAAGGTATGCGCATGGCAGGCCGTATGGGCTCTGACCGTGTCACGGTACGCAACCTTTCAGTACTTCAGGTATTGCCGGAAACCGGAGAGTTGGTACTTTCAGGTGCTGTACCAGGTGTACGCGGCGGGCTCGTAGAAATTCGCGGCTAAAACGATTATGGAAACTAAGATTTACAACATACAAGGTAAAGAGGCAGGGAAGCTCACCATTCCTGAAAATATTTTTGGCCTGCCCTGGAACGCCAACTTGGTACACCAGGTGGTTACCTCTATGCAGGCAAATGCCCGCGGCCCTATCGCGCACACCAAAGACCGTGGCGAAGTACGCGGCGGCGGTCGCAAGCCTTGGCAGCAAAAGGGTACTGGTCGTGCTCGTCACGGCTCGTCTCGCTCACCAATCTGGAGAGGAGGCGGTATCACACACGGCCCTCGCAACGACAAGAGCTACGAGAAGCGCATCACCCAGCAAATGCGTCAGAAAGCCCTTTTGGTTACGCTTTCGCGCAAGTACAAAGACGGAGAGATTATCTTTGTCGACTCTCTCGAGATGCAGGAGCCAAAAACCAAGCTCGCGAAAGGAGTTATGACCGCACTCGGAGCCCACTTCTCTGGTCTCACTAAGGCAAAAAATGCGGCACTTATTGCACTCCCAACGGTACACAAGCCAACAGAGAAGTCGTTCAGCAACTTCGGCAATGTTGAGGTAACTGAAGTTCGTAACTTGAACCCAGTGTCAGTGATGAGCGCAAAATATGTGGTTATCGCTAATCCAGCCGTAGCGCTTGAGACCTTGGGCAAGAAAAAGGTAGTCAAACACTAATATGAAGCACTCTTCTCACATACTGCTTGCACCACGAGTAACTGAAAAAGGCGCCTACCTTTCTGCGCTTGGGGCCTATGTCTTTAACGTGGGAGAGAATGCAAACAAGAAAGACATTGCAGCAGCCGTAAAAGAAATTTTCAAAGTAACTCCTCGCAAGGTCACCGTGGTGCGTATCCCTCGCAAGCGCGTACAGACTCGTGGTTCTAGAAACATGGGCCAAACTGCAGGAGGGAAGAAGGCCTATGTCTTTTTGAATAAAGGCGAAACCATTGAACTAAGCTAAGACATTTATATGAAACACTACCGACCATATACAAAGTCGCGCCGTCACATGACCACGGTTACCTACCGCGGCATGCTCACGACCAATGAGCCAAACAAATCGCTTATCGCAGGTGGTAAGCGCAGCATGGGCCGCAACTCCGCGGGTCGCATTTCGGTACGCCACAAGGGTGGTGGCCACAAGCGCCTTCAGCGCATGGTTGACTTTGATTACAAAAAGCAGGTTCCAGCCCGCGTTGAAACTATCGAGTATGACCCTAACCGCTCAGGTTTTGTGGGGGTGCTTGTATACCTCGACGGCGAACGCCGCTACGCGCTCTTGCCGCAGAGCGTTAAGGTGGGCCACACCATCATGACTGCAGAAAATGCGCCTGCAACTCCAGGCAATCGTCTTCCTCTCAAAAATATTCCTATCGGCGCATTTGTCTACAACGTAGAAGTAAAGCCGGGGCAGGGGGGTAAGCTCGGCCGTGCTGCGGGTACGCACATTGAAGTAGTGGCTCGCGACCAAGGTTATGTAGATTTGAAAATGCCTTCGAGCGAAGTCCGCAAAGTGCTCGAAAACTGCTGGGCAACGATTGGAGAGGTCTCCAACCCTGAAAGCAAGCTCATGAACTTGGGCAAAGCAGGCCGTAGCCGTTGGCTCGGTATCCGCCCAACCGTTCGCGGTACTGCCATGAACCCAGTAGACCATCCATACGGCGGAGGTGAAGGCCGTCAGGGCCGCGGTACTCGCCGTGCAAAGAGCATGTGGGGTAAACCAACCGGCAAAGGCCAGAAAACCCGCACTCCTAAGAAGTATTCCAACTATCTTATCGTCTCCCGCCGCAAGGTCGGCAAACGAAAAGCCACTCAATAACCAAAGCCCGCCCCAAAGGCGGGTTTTGTCGTTATATTTGACCTTTCTGGCCTTCTCCTGTACATTGTGGGCACTCCCGTGTCGCAAGGCTCAGCCGCTCTCTGGCTGTGGCGGACATGGGCCTTTAATTTGGATTATGAGCCGATCGCTTAAAAAAGGGCCTTACGTAGATGAAAAACTCCTCAAGAAGATTGAGGGCAAAAAGCCTGTAGCTACAGGGGTGATTAACACCTGGGCACGCCGCTCACAGATCGCTCCTGAGATGGTTGGTTTCAAATTTGGCGTACACAACGGCAAGGTCCATATCGAGGTCTTGGTAACCGAAGACATGGTAGGTCACCGTTTGGGCGAATTTTCTCCTACGAAGAAGTTTACTCGTCACGGCGGTAAGATGCAGAAGGAAATGGAGACCAAAGCTAAAGAAGCTGAAATTGCAGCAGCACAAGCTGCCAAGGCAGCAACTGACGCTTCGGCAGGGAAGTCTCCCGCTGCAGGTGCTACAGGAGCAAAGAAATAATATATGGCAACCGCAACCGCACATCTTTCAAACTACCGCCAGTCACCTCGCAAGGTGCGTCTTATTGCTGACTTGATCCGCGGTAAGTCTGCTGGTCGTGCGCTCGCGCTCCTCTCAAACCTCCCCAAGCGTGGTGCAAATCCTATGGCTACACTTCTTAAGTCGGCTGTAGCTAATGCAAAAATGCCTGCTACTGACCTCTACATCTCAAAGATCGAGGTTAACGGGGGCATTGTCTTCAAGCGTCAGATGCCACGAGCCCGCGGTCGTGCATCGCTTATCCGCAAGAAGACCAGCAGCATAACCCTTGCCTTGACCGAGCGACCGGCAAAAACGAAATAATTATATGTCTAAGATTGTCCATCCATTTGCACACCGTTTAGGAATCTTGCGC
>Ga0163150_10008284_pt1 | contig 11887 bp, 8 predicted proteins | sample OliLakLV19P2IB_FD_148628 | JGI IMG/M metagenome (GOLD analysis project Ga0163150, IMG submission 148628) | Freshwater microbial mat bacterial communities from Lake Vanda, McMurdo Dry Valleys, Antarctica - Oligotrophic Lake LV.19.P2.IB | ecosystem: Environmental > Aquatic > Freshwater > Lake >...
TCTCGTCGAGTTTGCGAGGGAACAGATCGCGAAAGGGAACGCGGCCGACGCGCTCATGCGCGCGAGCGGGCTCACACCGGATGACGACGTCGCGTCTCGAGATCGATCATCTGATCCGTATTGCACGGTCGTTGCTTGGCGTGATGTCGGATGTCAGCTCAAGACGCGGCGCGACTACGACGCTTCCTGACCTCGACATCCACGTCGTAGCCGAGCAGGTAAAGCAGAGTCATCAGTTGGCGAAAGGACTTCGCCTTGTTCGTCGGATCCAAAAGGCGGTAGAGCTGAGTCGGAGAGGTTCCTAGCGTTCGTGAGACTTCACGGACCGACATTCCGGAACGCTCGAAGCGCTTTCGCGCCTCTTGAGTGAGCCGGTACATAGCGAGATCAGCCATGTACGACGGGTCTGCGTTGTACTCAAGGACAGCATCGATGTGCACACTGCCCTCGGCACCGGAAGCGAGCCGAAACGTGAATCCTTCACGACCGAGCTCGGGGTCGACGACGACCTCCGCAATCCGATCGTCCGCCGACGGAGTCGGGTCCGCCTTGGCGTACGGGAAAACGAATTTCTCTCGCCTCGTTCGGACCTCGAAGAGACGCCTGCGGTTGTTAGCCGACACACTCACAATCTTCATAGTCCTCCCTCCGTCACGAGTTCGCGCAAGATGCGCTGGATTCTCGCTGACGCGGAACCCTCGATCGGCTGCCAGTTGTCGAGGTCCCACTTCACGACGAGCTTCCCGTCTCGATACACGTGCACGTGGCGAGGGCCATGGTCGCCCACCCAAGCAAGATGAAGCCGCCACGCCTGATCTTTGACACACGATATGTTACCTTGTGCGGTAACGGTTGGCGACACAAGCCAGGATCATCTCCGTCAAGTGCCAGCCGGCTCGCCCGCGTACATCTCATCGCGGGCGGCAGTCGAAGATCACTTCCTCACGCCGCGCGCGATGAACGCGCGATGAACGGTAACGGCGTGCTGCAAGCAGGGGCGGCGCGACGGTCTCCACCTGTGCAAACAGTGGAGCCGGAGAGGGGATTCGAACCCCTGACCTGCTCATTACGAGTGAGCTGCTCTACCGACTGAGCTACCCCGGCGGAAGCCGGTCAGTGTACCGGAGGCAGGGCCATCAGCAACGAGATGAGCCGGATCAGGCCCTTCTCGTTGATGACGAACGCTTCCCGTGCACCGCGGCACGTGTCGAACGCCTGGCCGCAGGCACGGGCGGACACGACGAGCGGCACCCGGTCGGTGTTGAGTGCCGGAGCAGGGGTCGCGAGCGCGTCGCGGTAGACGCTCTCGATCGCGGTGACTCCTTCGAGGAGCAGGTCGATGCGCGTACGCCGCGCTTCGCGTTGATGGCGCGCGGCGAGCGCCCGTCGCATCCGCTGTGCGTCTCGATCGGAATAGCCGTAGCGCTCCATCTCGGCGTCGAACGACTCGAGTTCGGCCGTGTGCCGTTGCGCGACCGCGGCCGCGGCCGCGGCGACGGCCGCGTCGAGTTCTTCGGCCAGCGCGATCGCACGGGCGCCGGTCCCGTTGATCTGCGCCGGCACACCGGCAAACGTCGCGCGCAGAGCTGCCAACGGACCCGCAAGTGCGCGGGCACGCGCCAACTGTCCCCCGGAGAGCGTGGCGGCCAGTGCGGCCGCCTCGGGTGCGACACCGGCCCGCTCGAGCGCTGCCCGCAACGCCGCGTCGTCGACCGGCTCGAAGTCGACGCGTTGGCACCGCGACCGGATCGTCGCGATGAGTTCGTCGGCGTTGGCCGTGACGAGGATCACGACCGTACTGGGAGGTGGTTCCTCGAGTGTCTTGAGGAGCGCGTTCGCGGCGATGGCCGGCGGCAGGCACAGCTTCTCGGCCTCGAAGATCAGCAGCACCTTGCGGGCGCCTTCGACCGGAGCGCGGTGGGCGGCGGGGAGCATGCGCTCGCGCACGTCGTCGACCTTGTACGTGGGTCCACCCGGCTCGAACTCGATGACGTCGGCATGGAGACCGCGCTGCACGAGACTCTCGGCGCGCTCGTCGGCGGCGCCGATCAGCCGCGCGGCAAAGCCGCGCGCCGCTTCCTCGACTCCCGAACCTCGCGGTCCGACGAGCAGGTACGCGTGAGCAGGCCGTTCCGCCGCGCGCTCCAACGTCGCGACGGCGCGCTCCTGCCCGACAACCTCAGTAGCCATCGCTCGCAGCCTACGGAAGGACCGTGCGTATCGCGGCCCAAACTTCTTCGGCCACGTCGTTGATCAGGCCGCCGCCGTCGACGACGACCCATCCGTACATCGGCGCCAGCAGCCGGTACGCCTCGCGCACAGTGGCGTGAAACTCGGGGCCGGCCTGCTCGAGGCGGTCTGGAGCAGCAGTCATGCGCAGTGCGGCGGCCTCGTCGGCGAGATCGAGCACCACGACGAGGTCGGGTTCAAGCCCACCGGTGGCCCAGTGGCTCATCCGTTCGACCTGTTCGACACCGAGTTCGCGACCGATGCCTTGGTACGTGAGCGTCGACGGCGCGAACCGGTCGCTCACGACGACGGCGCCCCGCTCCAGCGCGGGCCGGATGACCTCGGCGACATGCTGCGCCCGGTCGGCCAACATGAGGAGCAACTCGGCCCGGGCGTCGACGCGCGCGTGGTCGTGCAGCAACAGTTTCCGTATCTGCGCACCGCGATCGGTCCCACCCGGTTCGCGGGTGACGACAGTCTCGCGGCCAAACGCGCGGAAGCGCTCACCAAGGAGCCCGACTTGCGTGCTCTTCCCGCTGCCTTCGCCGCCCTCGATGACAACGAAGCAACCCGCTCGTGGTTCGGCTCCATCAGTGTCGGTCATGGCTCCACGTCTTCATACGAACGGCGCATCCGGCGCCGGGCGAACAGGCCCGACAGGATACAGACGACACCGCCGAGCCACAGGGCAAGACGGACCCCCGGCAGCGAAACGGTGAACGATCCGAAGTCGACGATGCCGTCGACGGTGTTGTCGGAGATCGCGCCGAGCAAGCTCGCGGTGAACGGCCCGAGCGTCAACGACAGCAGCAGGCACAAACGCACGATCGTGTACAGCGTCGCGAACGTCCGGCCCCGCAACTCGTCGGCCACCGTCTCCTGGAGCAACGTGAACCCGGTGACGTACGCGCAGCCCGCGGTGGCGCCGATGAGACCGACGAACAGGATCGCCGGAGTCAATGTCGACACCCATCCGAGCGCGACGATCGAACCCCCCGCCGCTACGACCGCGCCGGTAAAGACCGTGGCGCGCGGGAACTGCCACCGGCCCTGCACGAACAGCAACGTCACGACTCCGAGCGCGGCTCCGACACCGAGCGCCGTCATGAGGAGCCCGTATCCCGCGGATCCGCCACCGAGCACTTCGAGGTTGAACACGGGCCCGAGCGGAATGATCAGGCCACCACCGATGAGCCCGCCCGCGAGGCCGAGCATGACCCCGCGCACGAGTGGGTTCCCCCGTACGTACTGCAACCCGTCGCCGATATCACGGAAGGTTTGTTTGAGATCGGGGCGGACGGGCTTCTCGCGTCCTTCCTCTCGCAGCTTCAGGCCGGAGATGAGCAGGGCGGAAAGCAGGAAGGTGAGACTGTCGAACCAGATTGCGAGCCACTCGCGGTCGACGTCGACCCGGCTCAGCACGTCGACATCGGCCAACCAGGCTGCGACACCCGCGAGCGCGGCAAAGATCACCGCACCGATGGGAAACGTGGCGTACGCCGCGACGAGCGACAGCGAGTTCGCCTGCGGAAGCTGTTGGGGGTCCTTCACGATGTTCGGGACGGTCGCGTCCTTGGCCGGTCCCCACAACAACGTGAGGACCTCGATGAGGAACGAGAGAACGATGAGCCCCGCGAGGTTGTCGAAGAAGGGCAACAACGCGAGCAGACCGGCTCGGCCGATGTCGCAGCTCACCATCACGACCTTGCGGTTCCACCGGTCGACGAGCACGCCGCCGAGCGGCGCGAGCACGAAGCCCGGCAGCATGCGCGCAACCATGACGAGCCCGACGCCCGTCCCGGATGGCGACACCCGCGCCGCGATCGCGAGCACGGCGACGAGGCCGATCCAGTCGCCCAGGCTCGAGACGACCTGCGCGAACCACAGGCGCGTGAAGCCGGGGACCTTGAAGACAGATTTTGCCGGCGGGGCCGGCTGTTCGTTGGGATTCGCCGGGATGAACGGCGCCTGCTCGCTCACGCGGCGGTCAGCCTAGAGTCGCCGACACGGGACTCAGGCGGACGGCTTCTTCTTGACGGCCTTCTTGACGGCCTTCTTGGCCGGCTTCTTCGCCGTCTTGGTCGCCTTCTTGGCCGGCGCCTTCTTGGCCGGCGCCTTCTTGGTCGCCTTCCGAGGCGTCGGCGCCATCTCGGCCTTGTCGCGCAGCATCGCGACGGCCTCTTCGAGCGTCAGCTCCTCGGGGATCGTTCCGCGGCGCACCGTCGCGTTCACCGAACCGTCGGTGACATACGGACCAAACCGACCTTCGAGGACACGCACCGCGGCACCCGTGTCGGGGTGCGCGCCCAGTTCGGCGAGCGGCGGCTTCTGCTGCCGGCCGCGTCGCGTCTTCGGCTGCGCGTACAGCGCCTCGGCTTCTCCCAACGTCACAGTGAACAGCTGTTCCTCGCTCGCCAGGCTCCGCGTGTCGCCGTCGGCGCGCTTGAGGTACGGGCCGAACCGGCCCGGCGACGCGATAATTTCGCGCCCTTCGGAGTCGTTGCCGACGACGCGCGGCAACGACAGCAGTTGGAGCGCTTCGTCGAGCGTGACCGTGTCGGGCGTCTGCGCGGTCAGTAGCGACGCGCGCTTCGGCTTCTTCTTCGTGCCCTCTTCCTGCTCGCCAAGCTGCACGTACGGACCGAACCGGCCCGTGAGCACGTAGACCTCCATGCCCGTCTCCGGGTCGCCGCCCAACGACTTCGGCCCCTGCGACTGAACCTCGATGAGCTCGAGGGCCATCTCGACGGTGAGTTCGTCGGGGGCGATTTCGGGCGGCAGCGACGCGGTCTGGTTGTCTTCGCGTTGCACGTACGGGCCGTAGCGCCCGACCCGCACGATGATCTCGTGACCGGTGTCGTCGACACCGATCGGGATGGTGCTCACGCCCCGCGCGTCGATCTTGGCGAGGTGTTCGTCGTTCGTCAGCTCGCGCAATCCCGGCGTGCCGTTGCCGAAGTAGAAGGTGTCGAGCCATTTCTCGCGCTCGCTCTCACCGCGTGCGATGACGTCGAGTGCTTCTTCCATCGTCGCGGTGAAGCTGTAGTCGACGAGGTGACCGAAGTGGCGTTCGAGCAGGTTCGTGACCGCGAACGCGGTCCACGCGGGAACGAGCGCGGTGCCTTTGCGCCACACGTAGCCGCGCGCCTGCACCGTCTCGATGACGGCGGCGTAGGTCGACGGGCGCCCGATGCCGCGCTCCTCGAGCTCTTTGACGAGGCTGGCTTCGGTGTAGCGAGCCGGCGGTTTCGTCTCGTGGCCGACGGGCGCGAGTTCGGTGCACTGCGCGTTGTCGCCTTCGCGCACGGCGGGCAGGCGGGCTTCGCTCTCGACTTCGTCGCCCTCGTCGACGTCTTCGACGTACGCGCGCCGCCACCCGAGGAAGTCGTACGACTTGCCGCCCGCGCGGAACACGACCGTGTCGGCGCCCCCGTCACGGTTCGGGGCGGTCGCGCGCAGCTTGATCGTCATCTTGTGGCCCTTGGCGTCGGCCATCTGGCAGGCGACGGTGCGGATCCAGATGAGTTCGTAGAGGCGCTGCTCGTCGGTGTTGAGCTCGGCGCGCAGCTCGTCAGGAGTGCGGATCCGGTCTCCGGCCGGGCGGATGGCCTCGTGGGCCTCCTGCGCGTTCTTGACCTTGCTCTTGTACACGCGGGCGTCGGCCGGGACGTACTCGTCGCCGTACTGCTCACGGATTGCCGTGCGCGCCGCGGTGATGGCCTGCTCCGACAGGTTCGTGCTGTCGGTACGCATGTAGGTGATGTAGCCGTTCTCGTACAGCCGCTGCGCGATCGCCATCGTGCGTGACGCCGTGAAGCGGAGCTTGCGGCCCGACTCCTGCTGCAACGTCGACGTCGTGAACGGTGCGCGCGGGCGCTCGGTGAACGGGTCGGAGTCGACCGACGCAACGGTGAACGAAGCGGGGCGGAACCGGTCGGCGAGCGATTCGGCGGTCGGCGCGTCGAGCAACACGACCTTGCCCGCCGACGCTTCCTTCAACCCGCCCGTTTCGGGGTCGAAGTCGCGGCCCTCGGCCACGCGCGTGCCGTTGAGTTCGGCCAGCCCGGCCTTGAACGCTTGGTCACCGTGCGGACGAGCCGAGGCCCCACTTGCCGGAGGCCCATCGGCCGAGAGCGAGGGAGCCATGTTTGTCGCCAGGAAGGTGCCTTCGAGGTCATGCCACTGCCCGGCGCGGAACCGCATGCGGGCGCGTTCGCGCTCCACGACCATGCGCACGGCGACACTCTGGACCCGGCCCGCCGACGCGGCCTGGCCGCGGCCGAACACCCTCCACAACACGGGCGAGGTCTCCCACCCGACGAGACGGTCGAGGATGCGGCGCGCCTCTTGTGCCTCGACGAGCTTCATGTCGAGCTCGCGCGGCTGTTCGAGCGCCTCGCGGATCGCGTGGGGGGTGATCTCGTGGAACACCATGCGCCGCACGGGCACCTTGGGCTGGAGCACCTCGAGGACGTGCCAGCCGATGGCCTCGCCCTCCCTGTCCTCGTCGGTGGCGAGGATGAGCTCGTCGGCGTTCTTCAGCGCCGCCTTCAGCTCGGCGACGACCTTCTTCTTGTTCTTGTGCACCACGTAGACGACGTCGAAGTGCTGCTCGGCGTCGATCCCGGCCAGCCGGCCGTGGGTCTCGCGCATGGCCTCGGGAACTTCGTCCTTGTTGCCGGGCAAGTCGCGGATGTGCCCGACGCTCGCCATCACGGTGTAGTCGGCGCCGAGGTAGCCGGTGATCGTCTTGGCTTTGGCCGGCGACTCGACGACGACGAGCGGTTTGGGCAACGCGATCTCCTGAAGGTGGATTCCGGGTCCTTCTCGGCAACCGGGGCGGTCACCGTAGCTGGCCCCCTATTTCTTTAGTGCCACGCAACCACCCTCGGTGTCAAACCGTGGTCGCCCGGCCACATTACGTCCAAGGTCTATCGTGACCAGCCGTGCCGATGCTTGGGGCTCTCGACTTCCTGGATCCCGAGAACATTCTCGAGTGGCTGGGCCCATGGGCCACTATCGGTCTCTTTGCGATCATCTTTGCCGAGTCGGGCCTGCTGATCGGGTTCTTCCTGCCGGGAGACTCGCTCCTCTTCACAGCCGGGCTCCTGGCGGCCACCTCGAACAACGAAGACGTCCACCTCAACATCTGGGTGCTGCTGGTGGGGTGTTTCATCGCGGCCGTGGCCGGCGACCAGGTCGGTTACCTGTTCGGCAAGAAGGTCGGCCCCGGCCTGTTCCGGCGCCCGGACTCCCGGCTGTTCAAGCAGGAATACGTGCACCGCACGAAGGAGTTCTTCGAGCACCACGGCCCGAAGACGATCATCCTGGCGCGTTTCGTCCCCGTGGTGCGCACGTTCGCGCCGATCCTCGCCGGCGTCGGCGAGATGCGGTACGCGACGTTCGTTCGCTACAACGTCGTCGGCGGGTTCCTGTGGGCCGTCGGCGTCACGGCGCTCGGCTACACACTCGGCAAGTCGTTCCCCGGGATCGAGAACTACCTCACGCCCGCGATTTTCGTCATCATCTTCTTGTCGCTCATTCCGCCGTTCATCGAATTGCGAAAGGCGCGCAAGAACAAGTCGCACGCGGTGTCGATGGCCGAAGCCGAAGCCGAAGCCGAGCAGGACCAACTCGAAGAGATCTTCGAGGAAGACTGACCGCGATTTCGGTTTGAAGCTAAGTGGCCGCTGAGCGGCCACTTAGCTTCAAACACGCGTTGTCAGCCGGCCGTGACGGTTTCGCTCACCGGTTCCGCCGAAGCGAGCGTGGCGCCGCCCCGCTTCGAGTACAGGATCGCTCCGAGGAGCACGACGAGCGCGGCGGCGGCAATCGAGTAGCGCGCCGCGTCGTTGTCCTGGAGCGAGATGATCGCCGGGAGCATCAACAGCGACACCAGGTTCATCACCTTGATGAGCGGGTTGAGCGCGGGACCGGCCGTGTCCTTGAACGGGTCACCGATCGTGTCACCGATGACCGCAGCCCGGTACGCGTCGGAGCCCTTGCCGCCGTAGTGACCGTCTTCGATGTACTTCTTGGCGTTGTCCCATGCACCACCGGAGTTCGACAAGAAGTTCGCCATCAGCTGGCCGGTGAGGATGACCGCGGCGAGGAACGCTCCCAACGCGAGCGAGCTGATACCGAACCCGACGATCACGGGCGTGAGCACGGCAAGCAGGGCCGGCGTCGCGAGTTCCCGCAACGACGCGGTCGTGCAGATGTCGATGACCGGGCCGTAGTCAGGCAGCTTCTCGCCCGACATGATCTTGCCGTCGGCGAACTGGTTGCGGACTTCCTGCACCACGACGTTGGCCGTGCGACTCACCGCACGAATCGCGAGCGCCGAGAACAGGAACGCGACCGAACCACCGATGAGCAGCCCGATGAACTGCTTCGGGTCCGACACGTTGACCTGCACGACGTCGAACACCGTACGAATTTCTCCGGTGATCGGGTCGGGGCTCCCGACGAGACCCGAGTACGCCTCGTCCTCGTTGCCGATCGTCTCGATGAAACTCGCGAACAACGCGACTGCGGCGATGACCGCGGAACCGATCGCGAATCCCTTCGTCACGGCCTTCGTGGTGTTCCCGACGGCGTCGAGGCTCACCATGATCTTCTGCGCCTCGCCGTGGAACTCGCCCGACATCTCGGCAATGCCCGCCGCGTTGTCGGCGACGGGACCGAACGTGTCTTCGGAGACGACGACACCGGTCGTGGCGAGCATGCCCATACCGGTGAGGGCAACGAGGTAGAGGATGAACTGGATGTTGCCGCCGCCGAGGCCGATCGCAGTCGCGAGCGCGCCGCAGATGGCGATGATCGCCCACACCGACGACTCGAGACCCGAGCTCACACCGGCCAACGTTGCGGTCGCCGGGCCGCCGGTCGCGGCCGACTCGGCGATCTCCTGCACCGGCTTGTGTTCGGTCGACGTGAAGTACTCGGTGATGCGCGACGCCACCTGGGCGAGGATGAGGCCACCGACGACTGCGCCGAACATGCGCCAGCCGACGTTCGACAGCTCGCCGTCGGGGTTGCCGATGTAGACGAGCGTGAACGCCAGCGTGCCCAGGACGGTCAGCAAGCCGGCAGTCAGGAAGCCACGGTTGATTGGCGCCAAGGCCGACTTGTCGCTCTCCTTGGCGCGTACGGCGAATACGCCGACGATCGACGCGAGCACGCCGATGGCACGCGCACCGAGCGGGAACAGCGCACCGGCTGCCCACAGCGCGGGGGTGTTCGGGAAGATGGCCTGGAACGCGGGCACACCGAGGATGATCGACGCGACGAGCGTGACCTCGTACGACTCGAAGAGGTCCGACGCCATACCGGCGCAGTCACCGACGTTGTCGCCGACGTTGTCGGCGATGGTCGCCGGGTTGCGGGGGTCGTCTTCGGGAATGCCCGCCTCGATCTTGCCGACGAGATCGGCACCGATGTCGGCCGCCTTCGTGAAGATGCCACCACCGACACGCAGGAACAGCGCGATCAGCGAACCACCGAACCCGAAGCCGATGAGAATCGCCGAGCTCGTGTTCTGGAACAGCATCATGATGACCGTGGCGCCGAACAGGCCCAGGCCGACCGTGAACATGCCGGCGACGCCGCCCGTGCGGAACGCGACCTGGAGCGCGGCGGGCATCGAGCCCGTCTTCGCCGCGGCCGCGGTGCGGACGTTGCCGCGCACCGCCAGGCTCATGCCGATGTAGCCGGTGAGGCCCGACATGAAGCAGCCGAGTACGAACGCGAGGGTTCGGAACATGCCCGATTGGAAGTACGTGAGGCCGTCTTCGGTTTCGGGTTTGAACACCTCGGTCGACGTCACGAAGACGATCGCGGCGAGCGGAATCAAGATGACGGCGATCGTCTTGAACTGCCGATTCAAGTACGCGTTCGCGCCTTCTTGAATCGCCTTCGCGATCTCCTGCATCTTGGGCGTGCCCGCATCTTCGGCGAGCACCCCCTTCATGAGGGCGAAGCCCACGAGGATCGCGAGCAGGGCGGTGAGTGCGGATCCGATGAGGATCGCCCACTCGCCTCCCGCCAGCGTGAAGATTTGGTAGCCGCCTTCGGAGGCCAATGCGTTCGTCATTGCTTGTTCCTTGTTCTCAGGGTTGCCGGGTGGTTGTGAACTTCAAGCGGACTTCTGGACGTACACCTGGTTGGCGACGGTGGAGCCGAGTGTTCGCTCCTTACCGTCGACCCGCAGCACGAGCGGGCCGTCGAACGGGTGCTTCTCTCTCACCTCGACGCGCACTCCGGGGCGCAGTCCCAGCGTGTCGAGGAACGCGACGATCTCCGGGTCGGTGGAGCCGGGCACGGCGACGACCGCGATGTCACCCGGCTCGAGCGCGTACAGCGGCGGCATCTCCGGCAGCTCGGCCGTTTCCTTGGCCGGGATCGGGAACCCGTGCGGGCACGCATCGGGGCGGTCGAGCGCGACGTACAGCCGGTCCTCGACTTCTTGGGGCAGGTCGTGCTCGAACGCAGTCGCCAGGCGGTCGGCCTCGTTCCACGCGTAGCCGAGCATGTCGGCGAGGAACCGCTCGACGATGCGGTGCCGGCGGATGGCGGAGATCGCGCCGCGGCGGCCTTCGGCTGTCAATTCCACGCCCCGGTAGGGCTTGTGGTCGACGAGCCCCCGGTCGGCCAGCCGCTTCAGCGTGGCGCTGACCGTGCCCGGGCTCAAGCCGAGCCGGTCGGCGAGCGCGCCGGTGTGGGCCCCGCCGGACCCCGAGACTTCCTTGGGGGCCAGGCGGTAAATGGCCTTCAAGGCCTCCCGGTCAGATTTCGATAGCGACGAGAAGGCGTCTTCGATGGGCGGCAATCTAGGTTTCGACCGCTCGAAACGCCAACTCGTCCCGGTCAGTCGATGTGGTACGGCACCGACGTCACGACCGTGCCCTTCCGGAACAGCAACTTGCCCTTCAGGAGGAGCGCGCTCTGGTTGTGAAGCAGGTGACCCCACCACGACTTCACGACGAATTCGGGGATCACGACGGTGACGATGTCGTTGGTATAGCGGGCGTCGAGTTCGTCGATGAACCGCATGATCGGACGCGACAGCTCTCGGTAGGGCGAGTGCACGATCTCGAGCGGAACGTCGATGTTGCGGCCGGCCCACGCGCGTTCGATGCGGTCCTGCTCCTCCTGGTCGGAAACGATCGTGACCGCGACGAGATGGTTCGGCGCGAGCGACTTCGCGTACGCGATCGCCTCGAGTGCCCCGCGGTGCAAGCTGCCGACGAGCACGATCACCGTGTGGTTCATCCGCCGCGGCTTGTAGTCCTCCGGAACCGTGAGACCCTTGGAAACGCCGTCGTAGTGGCGCTTGATCGCCTTGAAGAGCATCACGATCGACGGGATGACGATGAGCGGGATCCACGCACCGTCGACGAACTTCGTGGTCGCGACGATAATCAGCACGATGAACGTCACGGTCGCGCCGGTGCCGCTGATCACGGCATAGAGCCGCCAGCGCTCGCCCCGCTCGCGGAGCTGATACCGCACCATGCCCGACTGCGAGAGAGTGAACGATGTGAAGACACCGACCGCGTACAGCGGAATCAGCGCGGTCGTGATACCTCCGAACGCGACGATCAACACGCTCGCCGCTATCGCGAGGACGACCACACCGTTCGAGAACACCAGCCGA
>Ga0163150_10008289_pt1 | contig 11879 bp, 9 predicted proteins | sample OliLakLV19P2IB_FD_148628 | JGI IMG/M metagenome (GOLD analysis project Ga0163150, IMG submission 148628) | Freshwater microbial mat bacterial communities from Lake Vanda, McMurdo Dry Valleys, Antarctica - Oligotrophic Lake LV.19.P2.IB | ecosystem: Environmental > Aquatic > Freshwater > Lake >...
CAGGTCAAGTTGCGCCAAGGAAAGCTTACCAGTGGGCGAACTCACGCGGACGTCGACCTGGCCTTGATGCGCGCAAAAAGCGATGCTCAGTGCGTCGCCGTAACGATCAAAAACCGGCTGCAGTTTAACTTCCAGTGCCGACTCGCCCACGCCCGCGCTGCGGACTTGCACATACGATTCGCGGTCGAGCAACAGCCCGCGTTTAGCCAGCCGCGGCACCACTTGATCGGCAAACATCGGCTGCAATTCGTTGGGCGGTCCGGGGAGCATGATGAGCACCTTGCCGTCTTGCTCCACCCACAAACCGGGCGCGGTGCCATGCGCGTTGGGCAACACTTCGCCGCGCTCAAACCGATACGCCTGCTTCAAATTGTTATCCGTCATCTTGCGCCCGAGTCGCGCAAACCGCGCCTCGATCGTCTTCACGATTTCGGTATCAAACACCAAGTTTTGCCCAAGCACGCCGGCAACCGCCTCGCGCGTGCGATCGTCGCACGTGGGCCCGAGTCCGCCGGTCGTGATGACCACGTCGGCGCGATTCCAGCTCTCTCGAAATTGTTCGGCGATGGCGTCGGCCTCGTCGGTGATGGTCACGTTGCGCTGCAACAACACGCCGCGCTTGCCGAGCTGCGCGCCGATGTAAGTGAGGTGGCCGTTGGCGGTGAGGCCAAGGAGCAGTTCGTCCCCGAGGGTAAGCAGCTCATAACGTTTGGACAGAACGTTGGCGGAGGGGGCGATGTTTTCGGAAACCATACTTGCGATGCACGAAACAAAGCTAAACTCCCTCAAAATGCCAGCATCAGACCCCGTTAACCTAAAAGAGAAAGTCCGCCAGCTTCCGGACAAGCCGGGCGTCTACCTCATGAAGGATCGTCTCGGTCGCATCATTTACGTGGGCAAAGCCAAGGCGCTGAAAAAACGCGTGTCGTCGTATTTCACCCCGTCGCGGGCGATGACTTACCACCCGAAAATTCGCGCGTTGATTGAAATGATCGCCGATTTTGAAACCATCGAGGTGAAGTCGGAGCCCGAGGCGCTGCTGCTTGAGGGCAAGCTGATCAAGCAGTGGAAACCAAAATACAACACGGACTTTACCGACGACAAACGGTTCCTGCTCGTCCGCGTTGATCTCACGCAAGAACTGCCGCGCTTCGCCCTCACTCGTTTTAAAAAAGAAGACCGCTCGCGCTACTTCGGCCCATTTGCGCACAGCGGCCTGCTGCGTAAAACCCTCGCGCAAATGCGCCGCCAGTTTGGCATCCTGCTCGGCGATGCCACGCCGCAACGCCTGCCCGACGGACGCTGGCAACTCTACGACGACGTGCGCCAAGAGCTCTACGGCTTCACGAATGAGACGACGGCGGAAGATTACCGGCTGCGCGTTACGCAGGCCTGCGAGTTTCTCGACGGCAAGTCCCGCGAATGGCTGGAGATGCTCCGCGCAGAAATGATGACTGCTGCGGAGAAACACGAATTCGAAAAGGCCGCCGAGCTGCGCGACGTGGTGTTTGCGTTGCAAAAAACGCTGGCGAAAACCCGCACGTTTGAACGCTTCGACCACACTGCGGGCGCACCTGACGAAGAAGCCATGCGCCTGCTCGGCGAAGCCCTCGGCATGGAGAAGACGCCGCGCACCATGGAGTGTTTCGACATCTCTCACATCAGCGGGACGTTCGTCGTCGCCTCGATGGTTCACTTCGTCGAGGGGCGTGCGGACAAAAACGAATACCGCCGTTTTCAGATCAAGAGCTTCATCGGCAACGACGATTTCCGCGCGATGGAGGAAGTCGTCGGCCGCCGCTACCGCCGGTTAAAAGAAGAGAAAAAACCGATGCCCGACCTCGTGGTGATCGACGGTGGGCGCGGCCAGATCGGCGCGGCGTTGAAGGCGTTCGTCGCCATCGATGTCGAGCCGCCCACGATGATCGGTTTGGCCAAGAAGCATGAGACGATCATTTTTCCCGACGCCCGCGCACCGCTGAATCTGCCGCTCAACTCCCCCGCGCTCAACTTGCTCCAGCGGCTGCGCGACGAAGCGCACCGCTTCGCCAACACCTACAACGCCGACCTGCGCTCAAAGAAGATTCGCGAAAGTGTGCTCGATGATTTCTCCGGCCTTGGCGTGGTGCGTCGCGCCGCGTTGCTCGCCCATTTCGGCAGCATTGATCGCTTGCGAGCCGCCAGCCTGGATCAACTCGCCGAAGTCGAAGGCTTCGGCCCGCGCATGGCCGCCGACCTCCACGCCTTCCTCCACCCGCCGCGCGCGCCGGAGTGATCGCCCAAAAGGAAGGGATGAGCTCCGTCTCGTCGTTTCCGAAAAAACGCAGGTCGAACTCCGCCCACCGGCCGTCCGTGCGTTCTGTTCTACCGATTGAAGTAAAACGCGTTTGCCCCAACGCCCGGAAAACCTTAACCGAACACGACTCCGTTAGATTCCCCCACGGGTGACCGACTGGCACCTAACGGAGTCATACTGATAGGTTAGGTTTCCCGTGCGAAGCATGCAAACCGTTCATGCACTTGCGAAAGCATCCATCCCGGGCCATCATGCTTTTCTTTTAACGATGAAACGCTTCCTCACCCTTACTGCCTTCCTTGCCATGTTCTCCTTCGCCTCCGCCGAACCCCTCAAAGTCGGCGATCCCGCCCCGCAAGTCACCGCCACCACTGAAACCGGTGCCGAGCTCGCGTTTTCCGACGCGTATTCGAAGAGCCCCTACACGCTGGTGTTCTTCTACCCGAAGGCTTTTACGCCCGGCTGCACCAACCAAAGTTGCTCGTTGCGCGACGGCTATGAGGCCCTCACCCAAAAAGGCGTGTCCATCATTGGCGTGAGCACGGACACCGTGGAGACGCAGAAAAAATTTAAAGATGAACATCGCCTGCCCTACACGTTGATCGCCGACACCGAAAAGAAGGTCGTCAAAGCCTTCGGCCAAAGTGCCATCATGTTTGCCAGCCGCCAGGCCTACCTCATCAAGGACGGCAAAATCGTCTACGCTGACCTCAAGGGTTCCACCAAGCAGCAGGCCGACGAGATCCTGAACTTCCTCGCCGCGAAGTAAGCCTCCGTCCGCTTAACAAGCTAGGCGCGTCCACCGGGCGCGCCTTTTTTTGCGGCCACTTCACAACTCGTCATCATTCACCGGCCGCAATAAACCCGCCGCCGGGTCGAGCCGCGCCCGCTCTAACCAGTCCACCAGTAACGGCTCTTTGGCGACCAGATCGGGCGGCAGGGGCGCGGCCAGCAGATCAATCGCCCGCAACACACCATCCGCCGCTCGCACCAGATTTTTTGAATGTAAGTCGGCCACAAGCCACGGTCGTCCATCCACAAAATAAAGCCGCGGGTGATCCCGATGCGCGCGCAGGAATCGCGACGGAATCGGAATCAACGGCGCCGGTTGCACGCCCGAGGTGTCCGCCCCTTCAGACAACAACGTGCCGAGCGTCTGCTTGGTGATGAGCACGCCTTCGTTTTTCGTCACGCCGACCACTTCCGTCGGCATGCCGTCGAGCCGCACGATCAGGTCAAATTTCTCCAACATCGCACGGTAACTCCCGTCGGCGGCATCGGCCAACAACGCGACCTCCTCGCCTCGTCGAAACTCAAAGGTGCCGCCAATCCGCCCATCGGTGCGCGGCATGAAAAACTTGTAGATCGACTGATCCTCCGCCTCGAAGGCCGTCGCCTCCACGCCACTGCTGATCGGCCGTAAACGTGACCCGCAATCCGCGAGCAAATCCTCAACTTCCGCCGGAAACCCAAACTCTTCGAGCGAGACCAGCGGTAACAACGCGCGAAACGCGCGCGCCGCCTCGTCGAGTTCGTGCCAGAGTGGATCGGCGCCGGCGAGCAGGCCTATTTCGTCGGCGTCCCAGAGGACGAGATCGTCGTCTGGATCCGTGCCGATGCCGACGCGCGCCGCTGCCGAGCGGAGACGAGCGAGCGCTTCCAGTCTTCGCCGGTGATCGTGTTGAAGCGCGCGTCGCTCTTCTTCGGACGGGAGCCGTCCGCCTTGGATGCAGGAGGGTTTTCCGGTGAAGAGGTCGGCTTGCATGAGTCGGTCATGACGGCCGCAAATTCACGCGCACCGGACCCGAACGCAACCGGAACTTCCTCAGAGTTGCCAACACGTTATTCACCGGCGTCATGCAACAGGTGGGGACGACGCTCGACTCTTAAGCGCCGATCACCACGTGACTGCCGCCTCCACACCCATCGTGCGTGGCGCGCCCGGGGTTCCGTGGAAGGTGCCGGGTGAGATCGCGCGGTAATACCTTTTGTCCGTGAGATTGTCGCCAAATACCGCGACCCGGTATCGTCCCGTGCCAAAGCCAACACGCGCGCGGAGCAACGCATACGCCTTCTGCGAAAACCCCGCGTCCTCGTTCTCCGTGTAGAACGTGAGCCCGTTTGCCGTCAGCTCGACATCGCCGAACCAACCGCGAGCCGGCGCATACGCCAGCCGCACGCTCCCATCGTAGGCCGGCACATAGGGTGCGCGCTTGCCCTCATAACTCACCGCCGTAAACGGATCGCGGAACTCACGCAGCTCAACTCGCGTCACTCCCACGCTCATTGACGCGGTCAGCGCATGGATCAGTTTCCACAACACCTCCACTTCGCCGCCCCACGAACGCGCCCGGTCGGCATTAACCACGAGGTAGTCATCCGCCACTGCGCTCGTCGCGAACGAGCGTTCGATTTGGTAACCCGTGATATCGTAATAGAACACGCGCACCGTCGCCGACTTGGTTTGCATGGCATTACTCTGCGTGATCGCCGCTTCGGCCGCCCGCGTGCGCTCCGGCCCGAACTCAGTGAGCGCCGGGTTGCCGGTGAACGCCGAAAACCCTCCCGGCTTGTAGCCGGTCCCCAGTGCCGCAAACACCGCCGTGTGGGGCGCGACCGCGTAATTCAGCTCCACTTTCGGCAGCACCGCAGACGACTCGTGATCCCGCGTGAGCCGCTGCACAGTCGGCACCGCTTCTCGCCGGTCGATTTCCCGACGCGCGACTTCCCACCGTAAGCCGGGCGTAAGCGTGAGTTTCTCCGACAACGCAAACGTCGCCTCGCCAAACCCGGCGACATCGTGGTTTTCCAGCTCGAACGCCGATTGCTCAAACGTGAGCGCATCGAAGCGCCGAGTAAACGCACCGTCCGTCGAGCCCGTTGAAAAAAACCCGCCGATCTGCCACCGGAACGCGGCGTTCGGGTCCGCGACCCACTTCAACTCCTCGCTCCACGTGTGCTGGGCTTGTGCCACGTCGTTGGTCAGCTCCTGCGGACCAAACGCGAGCACGCTCGAATAGGGACTCAAATCCCAATCGGTAAAGCTCGTCACAGCACTCAACCGCCCGGCATCGGTCGTCGCCGCCGCAGTCAGCGCGACGTTGACCGCCTCCAGATTGGTCTCGCCCTCGCTCGCTCGAGTGAGGGTGAAGAGCGGCCCGCCCAAGGGCACCAGTGGCTGCGCTCCGTCCTCAGCCTGTTGTGCCGTGATCAACAGCCCAAGCGCTAGCGGTTCCGTAGGATAAAACCGAATACGAGCAAGTGCGGATACCAACTCCTTGAAATCAACATCCCGCCCGAGCCGCGTGTTCTCAACGTAGCCGTCACGGGCCGAATACGCCGCGCTCACGTAGGCATCAGCGCGTCCGCCGGCGGCGCTCTGTTGCTGAACAGTGATCGCGCGCGCATCGTAGCTTCCGAGCGACCCGCGCGCCTCGCCGCTCGCATGGCTTGAGAGCGGCGGAGTGGCAAAAACCAGCACACCAGCCGGTCCGGCGCGGCCGAAACCCGTGTTGTGGGTGGGCCCCCGATGCAGCTCCGCATGCGCAAACCCGACCAGGTCGGTGGGCAACGTGAAACTGCTCCCGAGCGGCAGGTCATCGAGGTAGAACGACACCGCCGGGGGCCCGAAAATCGGCGTGTTGGTCATCCCGCGCAACGCAACCGTGTCGTTGAACGAACGCGCGTCACTGGTGCTGATGTATAAATTCGCCGTGCGATCGGACAACCCGGCGGGTGTTTGAAATACCAGCGGTTCGTCCGCGAAATCGACCCGGCTAATCGCTGGGGACGACGATTCCCCAATCGCAGATGAGAACACCGTAACCGGCGGCAAGTCGAGAGCCCGAGCATCACCCGGATTTTCTTCCGCCGCGACCTCACCAGCCATCAAGCAAAACACCAGCGCCCACGACGCCCTCATCGTTTGGCCCCAACGTGCACGGGCTCCAAATCTGCCAGCGCGGGTCCGCTGATGACCTTGCCGAATGCATCGAAGCGCGAGCCGTGCGCGGGACAATCCCAGGTTTTTTCACCTGGGTTCCAGCTCACGATCGCGCCGAGATGGGTGCACACGGCGGAGCATTCGTGGATCTGTCCCTCCTCGTCGCAATACACTGCGATCTTGCCCGCACCTTGGCGGATGACCGCACCGCAGCCGCGCGGCACCGCTTCCTCGCTGGAGACGTCACCCGGCGTGAGCCATTTCGCGTATTGCAGCGCCATGTTCGCGCCGTCTTTTACGAACTCGCCCAGGTCACGCACGCCCGAGGCACGCGCGGGTTCGTAAAGGCGCGCCCAGGGATTTTCGCGTCCGAGAATGAGGTCGGTGATGATGATGCCGGCAATCGTGCCGTGCGTCATGCCTTGGCCGGAGTCACCGGTGGCGATGTAAACGTTGTCACTGTCGAGCGGATTGCGCCCGATGAAGGCCAGTCCGTCCACCGGCTCCATGACTTGGCCGGACCAGCGAAACTCCACCTCTTCCACGGGAAACCGTTCGCGGGTCCATTGCTCGAGCCGCTGATAACGCTCGTCGGCGTCATGGGCCTGACCGGTGCGGTGGTCCTCACCACCGACGATCAGCACTTCATGGTCGTCGGCGCTTCCTGCGGTGAGGCGGGCATAGTGGTAAGGATCGAGCGTGTCCCAATAAAGTGCCTTCGGGATCGCGCCGCGCCGCACGCGGAAGCCGACCACGTAAGTGCGGTAAGGAGACTGCTTGGTGTGGATGACAACCCGGTCATTGATTGGCGAGTTGGTCGTGACCACCACGGAGCGCGCGGTGATCACCTGGCCCGACTCGGTGCGGACGCGCGCATGGGCCCCGCCTTCAATGTTCACCACGTGCGTGTGCGCGTAAATTTTTCCTCCTGTGCGCACGATCGCGTCGGCAACGGCGGAGAGATAACGCAGCGGATGAAATTGACCCTGATTAGGAAACCGAAGGGCGCGCCCGGTATTGAAGGAGGGCAACGGCGCGCGGTCGACCATCGTGGCGTGGGTCAGCCCGGCCCGATGCGCGGCCGCGAGCTCGGCCTCCAGCACATCGGTCGATTCCCCGCCGGGGGCAAAGAGATAACCGTCGAGACGCTCAAAGCCGCAGTCGATTTTTTCTTTACGGACCAGACCCTCAATGAAGTCGATTGCCGCGGCGTGACTCTCGGCCGCGAGCTTGGCGCCTTCCCCACCGTGCATGCGTTCGAGTTCAAAGAAGCGGTCATCGATCGCGCTCGCGAGATGCGCCGTCGTGCGTTCGGTCTCGCCGGAAATGATGGGCCCGCTGTCGAGCACGATCACGGACTTGCCCTCGTGACTGAGGAGATAAGCCGTGGTCAGGCCGGCGATGCCCGCGCCGATGATCACGACATCGGCGTCGACGTTTTCAGCCAGCGGAGCGAAATCCGGGCGCGTGGCAGTCGCCATCCAGATTGATTGGGTGCTTCCAGAGTGTTCCATGGGATTGGGTGGTTTAATCGGACCTTCTAAGTGCAACGAGATAGGCGGTCAGCGCGTCGAGTTCGGCTGATGAGATTTGATCTTCCTTGAACGCCGGCATGGCACCGAGGCCGTGGCGCACTTGAAATTTGATCAACGACCGGGGCAGCGGCTTGTTGTTGAGAGCCGGGCCGAGGCCCGCCTCACCACCCGGATGGCAGGTGTGGCACTGCTGTATAAACACGCGCCGGCCCTCGGAAAGCCCGGCGCTGTTTTCCAAACTTTTTCCCGTGATCGGCTCCGAACGGCGGGCACTCGCGCACGCACCGACGAACAGCGTGATCGCGCAAAGGCCCGCCAATTTTAAGCCTGCGTTCATCGGTGGCCCTCCTTGCGGGTAACTCGCCAGATCGCGCCGGTTCCGGCCTGGGGTTTCGAGCCCTCCTTGCTTTGTAACAATACCCCAAAATCCACGATGTAGAGCGCGCTGCCATCAAGTGAGAACCGCGCTGCCACCGGACGCTCCAAGCCACCTCCACCGATGCGCGAGGCGGGGCCGGCCACGGGGCCTCGGTTAACCGCGAAATCCTCGATGGCACCGGTATCCCTGTCGACCCGCACCACACGGCAACCGACCGCCGCCATCACCTTTCCGACCGTTGGCGCCTGATCGCCAAACAGCGCCACGAATCCGTCGCCGACCCGGCCGAAGGCCTCGCTGCGGGAGAAGTCGAACCCATTGGCCGACGAATGCACCGCGAAGATCGCCTTTGGCTTCGGCGGCTTGCCGGGATGCTCCGCGAGGAGGAACTCCAAAGCGGGTTTTCCCGGAGGTCGAAACGGGTCCTTCGTGATCGGCTCGCCACCCACAAAATCAGGCCAGCCATACCACGCGCCGCGTTCGACTTCCCAAAGAGAATCCGGCGCACCCCACACGGGGCGGCTCCCGCGATCATCGAAACCATTTTCTGTGACGAACAGTTTTCCGTTGTTGGAAAACGCGAGGCCGAACGGATTCCGAAAACCCCACGCCACCAACTCGGGTTCCCCGCCTTCCGGTCGCACGCGCAGCACCGAGCCGCCGCTTTTTACCCGGCCTTTGATGACCTGCCCCGGCCGCGAGGGCGTGCCAAAGGGAAGATAGGCGCCCGTCACCACGGTATCCTCGGAATCGTCCGTGAGCGGGTTGAGGGTCTTGAAGTTGACCCCCGCCAGCACGATATCGCGTCCGGGTATGTCGTGGAATTCCGGATACCGCGTGCGTGACAACCAACCAAACTCCGCATTGTCGAGCCCGACCACGCCGGAGTTGGTCGCCGTGCCTTGCGCGAAATAGAGCCACCCATCCGGCCCGATCACCGGACCATTGGTGTGGTGGTCGCCGCGACTGGGCAGATCATCCACGACCGTGCTTTTTTGCCCATTCTCGCCTATGCGTAAAATCTTGCCGCTCCCGCGCACATCGCCGGCCGCAACATAGTAACTACCGTTGTAAAACGTCACCCCGGTCCACGGTCCGTCGTTATTGCCGCGCGCGATCAACCGGGTGGTTCCATTTGGCCCGATACTCAAGAGCCGCGGCTCCGTGAAAACCTCACCATAAGAGTATCCTGCTTCCACCACGACCGGAGTGCCGGCGGCGTCGAAGGTGATACCGGTGGGAAACGTGAGCCCACTCGCAACCACCTCGATCACGTAGCCGTTCGGCAAGGCCACATCCGCCGCGTTCATTTTGCGGGGCCCCTTAAACGTCGTCTGGCCCGCGCCCTTGCTGGGATGAATCGCATAACAACCGGCCGAAAAAACCAATCCGACCACCAAAGCAGCCACGGTGAAAAACCGAACTCCGGGGTGGCTCGAAGCAAACAGATCGACGGTGAGGTTCATACAGAGGAAAGCCGGCACGCGACATCACGCCCGGCCCCGCGATTGAAACCCGACCCGCTGGTTGGTTCCTGACACCGCCGGCTGAGCCCAACGGGCGGGAAACCGCCCCATCACCCGGCCAGAAAAACTAAACACGTTTCCGGTGTAAGCTGGGGGGGGTGGACCCGCCTCCCTGTCATGAACCATCTATCATCTACGGCGGGCCGCTTCTGATGCTCACAAGCCCAGCAGCGAACCGTTACGCTTGAGCCATTTCTCGGCTTCGCGCCATGCGGGGCAGACCTCCTCGACCCGCGCCCAAAAACGATCGGAGTGGTTCATCTCCTTCAGGTGCATCAGCTCGTGGTAAATGATGTAGTCGCGCACGAAGTCCGGAGTCTGGATGAGCCGCCAGTTGAGGGAGATGCCGCCATCGGCCGAGCACGAGCCCCAGCGCGTGCGCTGGTTGCGCACGGAAACCGCGGTCACCGACATGCCCGTGATCGCCGCCAGTTCCCACGTGCGCGCCGGCAGCTCAGCCTTCGATAGACGCAGGAAATGCGCCTCGAGCGTCGGCCGCAGGTCGCCTTCGAGCTTGAGCACGCGAAACACGTCCGCCGCGATGCACACCTGCGGACGCTCGCCTTCGCTGGCTTTGCGCACCTCGGAGAGTTCGCCGCGCCACAGCACATGCGTGCCGAGCATCCACAGAGAGGCGCCGCGAGGCTTGCGCTTCTGGCGTTCGCGCGCGCGCTCGAGCCAGTCGCGGTGTTCCTCGACGAAGGCCCGCGCCTCGCGTTCGCTGCCGCGTAGTGGAATAATGGCGACAGCGGTGCCGTCTTTTTTGAGCGTGAGACGGTAACGGGTGGCCTTCGCGCTGCGTTCGAAGAGGACGTCCGGTTTTTCCGGCGGCGCCTCGACTCCGGCTTCCGCACGGGAGCCGCCAAAAAAATTAAAGAAACTGGATTGCTCGGCCTCGCTCACGATTGAGCCACGAGTAAACCCATCCGACCGCAAGGCGCCAGACCGATGTTTGTGCGATTCGTCTCAAGGTGGGAGCGAGCTCGCTCGCGATTAACACGATCAGCCCCATCAACCTCTTCCGCATCGCGAGCAAGCTCGCGCCCACTCCAAACGCTTCGGCCTACAGCCTTACCAGCTTCCACCGAAATCCGCCTGCCTCGACCTCCAGCCAGGCAAAGCTGCACCCTTTCCCCCGCGGACCGGTGATACACCCCGGGCTCAGCCAGCGCACGCCTCGCACATCCACGTCGTCGCGCGGCACGTGCAGATGTCCGTGCAACAAGACCCGCGCGTCCGCCGGCGCGTGCTTCGGGGGAATGTGCACCAAGTGAAACTTTACGCCCTCGCGATCCAAATTAAGTGTGAGCGGCCAGGCCGGCCAGTTATCACAATTGCCGCGCACCACCCGCACCGGCACGCCGAGTTGCTCAAACTCCGCGAGCGTCTCCGGCGCGTCCACATCGCCGAGGTGCCAGATCTCGTCGGCACCGCGCAGTTTCTCCGGCAGGTCGGCCGGATAAGAACCGTGGGTGTCGGAAATAACCGCAATGCGCATGTCGTCCAAATTGAGCAGGTTGCCTCACCGCTGTCATTCGCATTTCCACACGCATTTGACCGGGCGGGCCGGGCGGACGAGTTTCCCGCCGTGTCGTTGCGCGCCCTCATTATAGATTACAACGGCTTCTTCGCCTCCTGCGAACAACAGGAGCGTCCGGAACTGCGCGGCTGCCCCGTGGCCGTCGTGCCCGTCATGGCCGAATCCACCAGCGTAATCGCGTGCAGTTACGACGCCAAGGGCCGCGGTATCAAAGTCGGCACGCCGGTGTTTGAAGCCCGCAAACTGTGCCCCGGCATCACCATCATCGAGTCACGGCCGGAGGTTTACATCCGCTATCACCACAAGCTGATTGAAGCCGTGACCACCTGCCTGCCCGTGACGGAGGCGTGGTCGATCGACGAAGTCTGGTGCACGCTCCCGCCCAGCTGGCAAAACCGCACCGACGCCCTCGCCACCGCCCGTAAAATCAAGACCGCCATTCGCCAGATCGCCGGCGACTGCCTCACGTGCAGCATCGGCATCGCGCCCAACGCGTGGCTGGCAAAAATCGCCTCCGACCTGGAAAAGCCCGACGGCCTCGTCGTGATCGAGGACGGCGAACTCCCGCAGCGCCTCTTCTCGCTTAAACTGCGCGACCTGCCCGGCGTCGGCGCCAACATGGAGACACGCCTGTGCGACGCCGGGCAGGTCGCGCAGTTT